>Ga0105048_10005679_pt1 | contig 20146 bp, 20 predicted proteins | sample MAT05_FD_78382 | JGI IMG/M metagenome (GOLD analysis project Ga0105048, IMG submission 78382) | Freshwater microbial communities from Lake Fryxell liftoff mats and glacier meltwater in Antarctica - MAT-05 | ecosystem: Environmental > Aquatic > Freshwater > Ice > Liftoff microbial mat | place...
AGCCTCACGGCTGAAGACACATACAACCCCGATGCGCTTACCCTCCTTGGGCGCGTTGTGCGCCTTGCGCAGGCGGTAACGCATCTGCGCCAGCAGGGGGTCGTGCGTGGTTTCGCTCAGGTCGGCAATGTCCACCTTATGTGCGTGGCGTTTGCCACCGGCTGCACCCACAGAAATGAACAATGCTTTACTACGTCTAGCCCAATCGGCCATTGCCGTTTTGGCCTTGATCTGGTCACACGCATCGACCACAGCGTCAACGCCGTCGGGCAAGACCGCCGGCCAGTTCTCGGGCTCGACAAAGGCATCCACACAAACGACTTGGCAATCGGGATTGATGAGCGCGATACGTTCTTGCATGGCCGTGACTTTTGCCATGCCAACGGTCGTAGTGAGCGCGTGGACTTGCCGATTGATATTGGATTCGGCTACGTGGTCCAGATCAATGAGCGTCAATCGCCCAACCCCGCTGCGAGCAAGCGCCTCAGCCACCCAAGAGCCCACTCCGCCAATGCCGACAACGGCAATATGGGACTCGCGGATGGCACGAGCGGGTTCCATGCCATACAGCCGTTCCATGCCCGAGAAACGCCGACCGGTGTCGGCTTCTCCATCAACAGCAGGAACCATATTTACTAGCGCAAACGCGCCAGCCTGTCCTTGGCCGCCTGAGCGGCTTCCGAGGATGGATAGTTGGCTACCAGGTCGTCCAAAGTCTTGCGGGCGCCCTTGTTGTCTTTCAACTCCAACTGGCAGTTGGCAATTGCCAATATGGCTTCAGGCACACGCATGTGGTCTCCGCCGACGGCGACAAGGGCGCGAAAGCTCGCCAATGCATTCTTGTAGTCTTTGGTCGCGTATTGGGCATTCCCCAACCAGAACAAAGCCGAAGGCCGGAACCCGGTTTTGGGATAGCGGTTGAGAAAGTCTACAAAAACAACCTGCGCAGCGGCAAATTCACCTTTGCGAAAGGTGGCCATTGCGGCGTCATAGTCCAGCTTCTCGGATGGATCCGCCAGAAACTCGCGACCATCCACCGTCAGACGAGCAGGCTCGAACTTGCGCAGGCGCTCATCGACGTTTTGAACCGCGTCTTTTTGCTGGCGCTGCAACTCGGCCACATCGCGCGCCATTTGCTCGTCCTGCCCACGTATTTTGGCAAGCTCGGCGCGGACCAGATCCAACTGACTTTGCAAGTCAATCAGACCGCGTTGGAATTGGGCAGACTCTTCGATGGAGCGCCGCGTTTCTTCGGCCAGCTTTTGCTCCGTCAACTGAACTTTCTGCCGCAGGTCCAGAATGGCCTTGCGCGCCTCCTCATCATCGAACAGACCTGCGGAGGCAGTGCCCATACACGCCACCATCAACGTTGCAGCTGCTGCCACGCGGCTCAACTTCATGGCAGAGGACCATGCGCGGGTTTTCATCGGTAGGAAATTTCGGCGCGACGGTTCTTGGCCATAGCATCTTCGGTAGAGCCCATCACTGCAGGCTTCTCTTTTCCGAAACTCACCGCTTCGAGTTGGCTCTCAGGCACGCCCATCAAGCCCATTGCACGACGGACCGCTTCAGCACGCTTCTGACCCAGCGCAAGGTTGTACTCACGACCGCCTCGGTCGTCGGTATGGCCTTCAATGGAAACTTTCTTGGACTTGTCCGCTTTGATCAACTTGGCGTTAGTCTCTATCAGTGCCTGGAAATCGGGACGGACGGAGTAACTGTCATAGTCAAAATAGACCACGCGGTTGGCAACGTCAGGCACCTTGCTTGTATCCAGAGCTACAGGCGTAACTGCCCGCTCGCCCACCCCGCCAGTACCCGCCCCACCGGGCTGCGTCACGTTGGTGCCAGATTTGTCTTCAACTGGCACATTGTCCAATTTTGTAGAACTACAAGCACTCAAGAGAACTGCCACCGCTGCCGCCAAGACCAATTTTTTCATTCGAAACTCCTTTTATTAAATTACCGTTGTTACTTTTGCATGGGGCCCCAATCGGGCTCCCGAATATCACCGCTTTGACCCGCCAAACGCGCCTTGATTTTTCCGTCAACAGTCGTAGTCAGCAGCGCTTCGCGCCCTTGTTGTTGGGTGGCATAGATAACGAGTCGGCCATTGGGGGAAAAACTGGGGTTTTCGTCAGCTGTGGTGTCCGTTATGGCACTGGTAGCACCCGTTGCAAGATCCATGATGTGCAGCTTGAATGCGCCACTAACCCGCGAAATATATGCCAGCCATTTTCCATCCGGGCTCAACGCCGGCGAAATGTTGTAAGTGCCGGTAAATGTTACCCGCTCCGCGTTGCCGCCCGTCGATTTCATACGGTAAATTTGTGGCGCGCCACCGCGGTCACTCACGAAATAAATGGTTTTTCCGTTCGATGTAAAGGTGGGTTCTGTGTCGATAGAGCTATTTTGGGCAAGGCGTCTGGGCTCGCCACCATTGGAGTCCATCAAATAGAGCTGCGAGCCTCCATCACGGGTCAAGGTTGCAGCAAGGGTTTTGCCGTCGGGTGACCAAGCTGGCGCGCTGTTGGATCCCTTGAAATTGGCAACCAACCGGCGCTTGCCAGTCGATACGTCATGCACAAAAATAACCGGCTTGCGCGACTCGAACGACACGTACGCAAGTTGCTGGCCGCTGGGTGCCCACGATGGGGAAATAATGGGTTCGGCGCTCTTGAGAGCACTTTGGGCACTCTCGCCGTCGGCATCAGCCACCCACAGGTTGTAGGTTTGGCCCACCTTGGTCACGTAAGCAATACGGGTAGAAAAAATACCAGCATCACCCGTCATTTTCTCATACACAAAATCAGCTATCCGGTGTGCCACCAGGCGCAAGTCACCTGCGACAACGGCATAACTCTGACCGCCCAGGTCCTGCCCACGCACCACGTCCCACAATCGCATGCGTACATCGAAGCGACCGTCAGCTAAGCGGGTGATGCTACCGGTTACCAGTGCATCAGCACCCTTTTGGCGCCAGGTAGAAACCTCGGGTCGCGCACCTTCATCCATGGATGCCCCGGTACTGTCTACTGCGCGAAACTGGCCACTTCGCTCCAGATCGGCCTGCACAATACTGGCTATTTTTTGGGGCGCAGACTCGTCGCCACGAAAGGTGGCGATTGCGATGGGAACTTGGGTAAGCCCCACACCGGAAACTTCGACACGAAACTGCGCAAACGCAGATCCGCAAACCAAACTCGCAATCAAAATTAACAGGTCACGCTTCAACATCTTTGCATTATCCCAGTGTTGTGATGCGCACATCATCGTTGATGCGCTGTTGTAAATAACCCAGCGTCGGCTGAGTCACCGTAGTGGTTGCACGGGCTTTTACGACCGCCGCATTGTGAGACTCCTGATTGCGAGCCGCTTCCTTGTGCCATAGGTGAAACACCTCCGTTGCGCAAAATCCGTTTTTACGAGTGACGCCAATGTTGTGCAATCGCAAAACAAAGTCCGCGTCCTCGTGCCCCCATCCAACAAAGGATTCATCAAATCCGTTTACACGCTCGAAGTCTGTGCGCCAACACCCAAAGTTGCAACTGCGTATGCCTTTCCAGGAAAACGTCGCTTTGTTTCGCCATGGCAGGTCTGGCAAGCGCAATAAGCCTGAGATTTTACTGGCATGCCCTTGCACTCTTTGGCGCAGCCAGTACCACGCGGACCGTCCGCTGATCTGCCGGCCACCATCAAGAACTTGGGTTGTAAATTCGGATGACAACAAAACGCGGCTACCGTTAACAAAGCAACCCGTTTGAGCAAGTTTTTTGTGCTGGGCAATAAAGTCTACCTCTGGAACGCAATCGCCGTCGAGTAACACGATGTATTCGCCCTTGGATGCAGCCACACCCCGGTTGCGAATGCGTGAGGCGGTAAAGCCGACGTCCGGGTGCCAAATATGGGTTGCACGCAAAATCTTCGCCACTGGCGCATTCAGAACGGCAGTTTGATGCTCGATGCGCGAGCCATCGTCTGCAATTAGGACCTCAAAATTGGTATCAGTTTGTCGTGCTAAACCGGACAGTACCGCTAATAAGGCGTCGCTGCGGTTATAGGTCGTGATGACCACGGAAACGAGTTGGGAGGCAATCATTTTGAACTAGACTACGAGGCTGGCAACCGTCTGCTGTGCGCCAAGTGGCCGAATACTACCACCCTCGATGAGCAAAATTTCCGTCTATATCATCGCCTTCAACGAAGCCGAAAAAGTTGCTGCCACCATAGAAAGCGTGCAGTGGGCCGATGAGGTGGTGCTGGTGGACTCCTGGAGCACCGATGGCACACCCGAAATTGCCTCGCGTATGGGTGCGAAGGTAGTGCAAGTCGACTTCAAGGGTTTTGGCGCACTGCGCAACAGCGCGCTCGCCGCCTGCACGCATGAGTGGATTTTTAGCCTGGATGCAGACGAACGTTGCACGCCGCAAGCAGAGCAGGAAATCCGTGGCGTCACCAACAACCCGGATGCGCTTGATGTGTACTGGATGCCACGACGCAATTACTTCATGGGTCGCTGGATCAAACATTCGGGTTGGTACCCAAACTACCGGCAACCCCAGTTGTTTCGCAACGGTGCCATGGAATACGACTTAAAGCCAGTGCATGAAGGTTATGTCTTGAAAACCGACAAGCCGATTGGCCATTTGAAACATCCTATTTGGCAGTTCCCGTTCAAGAACATGGGCGAGGTGATGCACAAGTCCAACCGCTACTCAACCCTTGGCGCACAACGCCTGGTGGAGAAGCGGCTGTCGATGGGAACTGCCTTGTCCCATGGCATCTGGGCTTTCGTGAAGCACTATATTTTCAAACTGGGCTTCCTGGACGGCTGGGCGGGATTTGTCATTGCCTTGGGCAATTTCGAAGGCACTTTTTACCGCTACGTAAAAGCCATCGAAATCCAAAAGGGCGCCCAGTGGCAAGCACCCAAACGCCCCGCCAGCGATGCTTGACAAGGCCATTGCAACATCAGTGACAGGGCGAGCGCCACCGCGGTGGAATGTACGTCTGGTTGTAGTGTGTTTGGCCGCGCTGTCTGTAAGCCTGCCGATAGCCTGGATTAGCCTAGCCAAAGTGTTGCTCTTCGTTATGGGCCTGGGGTACTTGCTGACTGACCTGTGGACGCGTCGCGTTGAAGCAGCTTGGCAGCGACTTTGGACAACACGCATCATTCTGTTGGCACTGGTTGTATTTGCCATCAGTTTGTGGTGGACGCAAGCCGATATGGACGCCGCGCTTGCAAGCTACGTCAAGCACGCCAAACTGTTGGGAATTCTGCTGTTAGTCGGCTTCATCCGCACGCAGCGTGAGGCGCGCATGGGGCTACTGTTTTATGCATGTGGTCAGGGCTTCTTGTTGCTGAGCTCGTGGATGCTGTTTGCGGGTGTTCCCATTCCATGGGTCGCTGACACCGCAACCAAAAACGTAGTGTTTTCGACCTATCTCGACCAGTCCATCATGTTCGCGGCGGCTGCAGCCGTTTTTTGGCATTTGCGCCACGATGGGCTGTGGCCCAAATGGCTGGGGATAGCCGCCGCATTGCTGGCATTGACCAATGCGTTGCTGCTGCTCGAGGGTCGCACCGGCTATCTGGTTGCATTAACGAGTTTGTCATTGGGTTTGATGTGGGCAATGCCCCGCCGTTTCCGCCTCGTAACCATGGTGGCAACGCCCCTGGCGGTCCTGTTGGGCCTCTCACTTGTTTCAACACAAGTACACGAACGTGTCACCAAGATCGTCAGCGAGAGCGTGAACTATTCGAAAAGCCAACAGGTAGCAACCGCAGACTCGTCTGGTTGGCGCCTGAACGCCTGGCGCCGGTCCATTCAAGCCATAAATGCCAAGCCTGTGAACGGCTATGGTGTTGGCGCTTGGACACCTGCGATCAAGCATTTTGAAGACAGCAAGGTTGCTAACGAACTGTACGGGGAAGGAAACCATAGCAACCCGCACCAGGAGTATTTGCTGTGGGGTGTGGAGCTGGGTGTGGGCGGTTTGCTTTTGCTGATCGCGGTGATGGTCTGTATGGCAAGGGATGCGCTACAGTTCCCTACCAGCATACAACGCGCAACCTTGTCCGTGCTGGCCGCCTTGGCGGTAGCGTGCTTCTTCAATTCGACACTGTACGACGACTGGATTGGTGATTTTTTCTGCATCAGCCTCGGCCTTTTGATGGCTATGGGTTCGCGCAGCACACCATTCGCAGAACGGGCGCACGCGGCACCGGGCCTCCCCAACAAGGCAGCGACATGACGACAGAAAAACCTATTGCCAGCGCCTCTGAAACAAATTTTTCCCGTCCAAAGAGTCTGATTCAACGGATTCGGCCGCTATGGCCTTACTTTGGAAAATCACCTGGTACCTGGCTACTGGTTGCTTTGGGTGCCATCGTTGGTGCCGCCACCGAGCCATTGATTCCCGCCATGTTCAACATCCTGTTGGATCGCGGTTTTGGCAAACGCGATCTCGAGCTTTGGACGGTTCCCGTCGTTTTGTTGTCGATATTTGCCGTTCGCGGTTTGGCTGGTTACATTGCCCAAGTTGGGTTGTCCCGCATCACCAACAGCGGTCTGACCCGCTTGCGTAGCGCCATGTTTGAAAAAGTTCTGCAAGCCCATCTGCAGTTGTTTTCTGCGGAGAGCTCCAGCTCTTTGTCAAACGCTATCGTCTATGAGACACAAACCGGCGCATCCATGCTGGTGAACTCCCTGCTCAGTTTGACCCGAAATGCCCTGGCATTGATCGCTTTGATGGGCTACTTGCTGTATCTCAATTGGCAACTCACCCTGATCGTGATTGCGGTGTTTCCCGCAGTCGCTTGGGTCATGCGCAAACTCACGTCGCGCCTGCACAAACTCGCAAAGGCCAATCAACAAGCCACCGACAACCTGGCCTATGTAGTGGAAGAAAATGTATTGGCACACAAAGACGTTCGGCTGTACTCAGCACAAGCATCACAGGCGATCAGGTTTGAGGGGTTGGCTGAATCGCTGCGCCACTTGGCCATGAAATCGACCGTTGCGGGTGCTGCCATGACGCCCATGACACAGATGCTCGCGGCCGTGGCTCTATCTGCCGTCATCTCGGTGGCCCTGGCGCAGAGTGCGACCAGCGGCACATCGGTTGGGGGCTTTGTGGCCTTCGTCACTGCCATGCTAATGATCATCGCACCAATCAGGCAACTATCGGAAGTCTCCAGCCCGATTACCCGTGGCCTTGTGGCGTTGGAGCGCGGGCTGGCACTGATCGAGACAACACCCAGCGAGACCGAGGGCACGTTTTCCAAATCGCGCGCGGTTGGGGATATTCGCTTTAACCATGTCAGCGTCCAATATGCGTCTGGTGTGGCGCCCGTAATCAGCCAGCTGAACTTGTCCGTGGTGGCTGGAGAAACCATTGCCATAGTTGGTGCGTCTGGCGCGGGCAAATCTACATTGGTGAACTTGTTGCCGCGTTTTGTGGATACCAGCACTGGCAGCATTCAACTAGATGGTCACGATCTGCGAGACTGGAATTTGCATTCCCTGCGTTCCCAATTTGCCTTCGTCAGCCAACACGTCATCATGCTCAATGACAGCATTGCAGCGAACGTAGCACTGGGCATGGATCTCAATCGCAGCAAAGTGACCGAGTGCTTGCGTGCAGCCAACCTCGCAGGGCTGATTGGCGATCTGCCCCAAGGCATAGACACGGTGGTAGGACACAACGCCATGCAGCTCTCGGGTGGCCAGCGGCAACGTTTGGCTATTGCACGGGCGCTATACAAAGACGCGCCAATTTTGATTCTGGATGAGGCCACGTCAGCACTGGACACTGAGTCCGAGCGAGCAGTGCAAGAGGCCCTGCAAGGGCTAATGCGCAACCGCACCACGCTGGTGATAGCGCACCGGCTCTCCACCGTCATGCATGCGGACCGCATCGTCACGATGGATGCTGGCCGCATTGTAGAAATTGGAAACCACCAAGAACTAATGAAAAAGAACGGGCACTATGCACGGCTGTACCAAATGGGGCTGGAGTCTTTCGTCTCCAAGGAAGCCACCAGTCTAATGGCTTAGCGCCACCGTTTGGTAGATCGTTTCTTGCCGAAGTGCCTGCGCTGCCCACAGATGCTGCCGGGCAAAGCGCAGACCGTTCCCACTCAATTTTTCCGCCAATGCTGTATCTGTCAGTACACGTTGGAGCGCATGCATCAGCTCCTTATCGTGACGTGGGTTGTTCAAAATCAGGGCGTCCCTCTCATTCACCAATAGGCCAGAGATTCCGCAATAGGTGACACCGCTGACAACCACAGGCACACCATGCGCCATGGCCTCCAGCACCACCATCGCAAAAGTGTCTTCCTGGGTGGGATGTGCCAGACAATCGGCTGCACGGTAGGCGTCATCTACCGCATTTAAAGCGCCCAGAAAGAACACACGGCTGCAGTTGCTGCTGGCATCTACGAAGGACTGGAATTCCGGTATTTGCGCAGCGTTGCCTACCACGGCGACATAACAATCAGGGGGCAACCCAGTCAATGCCTTGAGTAGGGTGTCTAAGCCTTTTTTGCGGTAATCATTTGCCACAAACAAAATACAACGCCCATCCGTTGGTAGCCCCAATGTTCTGCGGACTGCGATTTTTTGTGCCGGGCCAGCAACTCCAGGCACGCTACCAACACCGGGGGTAATGACCTGCAGAGTTGGCATAGATGTGGGAAAACTGGTCGCCATGGCAGGCTTCAAACTCTCAGAAGCCAATACCACCTTGCGGTCTGTATAAGGCTTGTACCGAAAGTATTCCAAACCCAAATATGCCAGCAGGCGCGGACTGGTGACTATCTTGAGCCAACGCAATGCCAGCCCCCAGCCGGTACGACCCTGCAGCAGGCTGTGCTTCACCGGCACCACGTGCACCGTTTGCACTTGGCCATGCCAGGTGTTTTCGTGCGAATGCACCACATCGAACCCATGTCGGGTTTGCCACCAAGTGGCCACAGCAAACCACAGTTGGTTAATCCAACGTGGCTTTTCAAAAGGCAAGGGGATGCGGTGGTAAGTGACGCCGGGCCAGTGGTGCTCAATCTGCTGGGCAAAGACATGAATATCGTGGCGCGCAGCAAGCTGCTCGACCAGCGCAATCGAATAGCGTTCGGCACCGCCTCCTGTTGGCCTGAATATCCGGTTCAAGACTGCAATACGAAGCCGCTTTGGCGGGGCAGCCGGCATCATTCGCGCCGGTGGTCTTCGTACTGCGATACCAGCTTCCACCACAACAGCATTCGGTGGGTTCTTCGCAAGACTGGCACACGGGGTAGCTCCAACATTCCATCACCTGTTTGGCAACGACCGCGCCGGGTGGTGGTAGCGCTTAGGTAGTGGGCTCGGCGAACCATTTCCACATGCTCCGGCTTAAATTCGCCATACGGATAACAAAAATGGCTGACGGCAGAGCTTGTGATGTGCTCCAGCTCTTCCTTGCACAGCGCGATTTCCGCTTCACAAGCGACTGCATCCAGCGCCAGCAAACGCACATGGTTGCGGGTATGCGCGCCTACCTCTTGCCGGCCCGCGACCCACTGCCGCAAATGCGCTGCAGACATGAGCTCGGAAGGAGGAACACCCATGGCAGCATCCCAGCTATTGGTTTGACCCAACATACCACTCACCACATAACAAGTTGACGAAAAACCATACCACTGCAACACGGGCAAAGCATGGGTCAGGTTGTTCAGGTAACCATCGTCGAAAGTGATGCCAAAGACCTTGCCCTCGCGCTCTCCCCGCAGATACGGCTGCAGCGCGGTCATCGACAGGCCGTGGTAGCCCATGCTATGGAGAAACGCCATTTGGCGCTCGAAATCTTTAGGCGCAACACTCAGGCTGCGAAAGCCCGCGCCTTTGGGCGACGCGTCTGCAATCTGGTGGTAGGTCAGTATGGGTACCGGCGAGCGGCTTTTGACTTTGGAGTGCACGATAAACTGCTTTGGGCAAGATTGAAGGAATTACAGCAGGACAATATCGTATTGGTCCTGCCCCATTGCAGCCTCGCTTTGCAGCGATACAGGCTTTCCAATGAACTCACTCAAGCCCGCTAGGTGCTGGCTTTCTTCATCCAGAAACAACTCAATGACCTTGGGCGACGCTACGACGCGAAACTCGCGTGGGTTGAACTGCCTGGCTTCTCGCAGAATTTCGCGGAATATGTCATAGGCGACGCTGCGTGGCGTTTTGACAATCCCTTTACCCTGGCAAGCGGCGCAGGGCTCGCACAACATATGGGCCAACGATTCACGCGTGCGCTTTCGCGTCATTTCTACCAAGCCCAATTGGGAAAAGCCGCCGGCCATGGTCTTGACCCGGTCTCGGGACAGCTGCTTCCGAAACTCGGCCAGCACGGCCTCCCGATGGTCTTCGCGCACCATGTCGATGAAGTCAACAATGATGATGCCCCCCAGGTTGCGCAAACGCAATTGCCGAGCAATCGCTTGCGCCGCTTCCAGATTGGTCTTGAAAATGGTGTCGTCAAAATTGCGGGCACCTACGAAGCCACCTGTATTCACGTCAACGGTCGTCAACGCTTCGGTCTGATCCACGATCAGGTAACCACCGGACTTGAGGTCTACCCGGCGCCCCAAGGCCTTTTCAATCTCCTCGTCTATGGAGAACAGATCAAAAATGGGGCGCTCTCCCTTGTAGTGCTGCAGCTTCTCGGCGGCCATGGGCATGAATTCGGCACCAAAGGCCTTCAGCGCTTCAAACTGTTCGCGCGAGTCCACGCGTATGGTCTGCGTGGCATCACCCACCATGTCACGCAACACGCGCTGCAAAAGGCTCAAATCTTGGTGCAACAGCGATTGGGGAGGCAGGCGCGTGGATGCATCCTTGATGCGCGCCCAGGCCTTACGCAAGTAGCCAATGTCATCTGCCAGCTCGGCGTCGCTCGCATCTTCGCCATTTGTGCGCAAGATGAAACCGCCGCCTTGGGTTCCAGCAAGACCCTGAAGGCGGGTTCGCAATTCATCACGCTGGTTACTGGGGATTTTTTGAGAGACGCCAATGTGGTCGTCCTGCGGCAGAAACACCAACAAACGACCGGCAATACTAATCTGAGTAGAAAGTCTCGCACCCTTGGTGCCAATGGGTTCCTTGATGACCTGCACCATCAAAGCTTGGCCCTCGAATATCTGCTTTTCTATGGGGATAACGGGCGCCGCACCTTTGGCGATAAAGGGTGCCTCACCATCGGGTTGGCGGTGCCACACGTCGGCCACGTGCAAAAAGGCGGCGCGCTCAAGACCTATATCAATGAACGCAGACTGCATGCCGGGCAGGACGCGGGCCACTTTGCCCAAATAGACGTTCCCCACCAGGCCACGCTCCAGCGTGCGCTCCACATGTAGCTCCTGCAACGCACCATTTTCCAGAATAGCCACACGGGCTTCCTGGGGAGACCAATTGATCAAAATGTCGTTTTGCATTAAGGGTAATTCGGTTTGGTCTGCTCAGATTTTGAAGCCCAAGGACCGCAACGCTTGCGCAGTCTCATAGAGAGGCAGGCCCATGATGCCAGAGTAGGAGCCGCTCATGTGGGCAATATAGGCCGCCGCCCTGCCCTGCACCGCATAGGCACCGGCCTTGCCCATGGGTTCGTTGGAGGCTACATACGCTTCAATATCGGCATCCGTCAACTCGGTAAAGGTGACCCACGACTCGCTGCAAGCCGCGGCGTATTGGTCACCCATGCCAACGGCGATCGCCGTGAGTACACGGTGCGGGCGATTCGACAACGCGCGCAACATACGTTTGGCGTCTTCCGCATCCTCAGGTTTTCCAAAAATCGTTTGCCCCATGGCCACCGTGGTGTCAGCACACAAAATGGGGGCGGGTTGCAGGTTGCGAAGCACCAGTCGATGCTGGGCCGCCTGCAACTTCAATGCTGTCACGCGTTGCACATAGGTTTTGGGCGCTTCGTTGCGCAGCACGACCTCTAGCGCTTCCGAGTCTTCGTTGGCATCGGGCAACAACAGCGCATGGCGCACGCCAAGCTGCTCAAGTAACTGGCTGCGCCGAGGACTCTGGGACGCGAGGTAGATAAAGTCAGGCATGGGCGATGGCATCAAAAAAACTATTCCCGGTGGTAGGGGTGGTTGGCATTGACGGACCAAGCGCGGTATAGCTGCTCAATCAACAACACCCTTGCAAAGGCATGGGGCAAGGTCAGATCGGACAGGCGGATACGCTCATGTGCGGCTTGCCGGAACGCGGGCTCCAAACCATCAGGCCCACCAATGACCAGGGCCACATCGTCGCCACCCAGTTGCCAATCTTTCAGTTTAGAGGCCAATGCCATCGTAGTGACCGTAGTACCCCGCTCATCCAGTGCCACAATCCGCGCGCCCTTGGGTATGGCCGCTTCTATGCGCGCGCGCTCGGCCGCATAAAGCGTTTCGAGGGTCTTGGAGCCTCGTGGCTCGGTCTTGACGGCCTTAAGCTCTACTTTGAGCTCATGTGGAAAGCGTTTGGCGTAGTCATCCCAAGCCGTTTGCGCCCAATCGGGCACCCGCAGTCCGACGGCGACGATGATCAGCCGCACTTAGGGAATCAAGCTTTGCGGACGGCGGTCTTTTTGGCGGCAACCTTCTTAGCGGCAGGCTTGGCGGCCGACTTTGCCGCAGGCTTGGCCGCAGGTTTACCAACAACCGTGCGCTTGGCAGTAATCGGCACCTTTTTCGCAACTACTTTTTTAGCCGGAGCGGCGGCTCCAGATGCGGCGGCAGACTTGGGTGCCGCAGCCTTGCGGGCAGGTGCCTTGACCTTGGCCGCCTTGTCGGCGTCCTTCTTTATCTGAGCTTTCGACGGGAAGGCCTCGGCCACACCCTTCTTGGCCGCGTTGGAGCGCCTCAAAGTTGGCTCGACCTTGGGGGCGACTTTGGCCGCAGGCTTGGCGCTTTCGGCCATGGCCGGTTTGGCAGAACCCAGCTTCAAGCGAACCGGCTTTTCGCCCCACAACTCTTCCAGGTTGTAGTACTGGCGGTAGGTCGGCTGCATGATGTGCACCACGGCTTGGCCACAATCCACAATAATCCACTCACCATTCTCTTCGCCCTCAATCCGAGGCTTGTCAAAGCCGGCTTCCCGCACGGCATCGCGCACGCTGGCTGCAAGGCCTTTAGTTTGGCGGTTAGAGGTGCCTGATGCAATGATCACCCGCTCGAACAATGCGGACAAATGCTCCGTGTCAAACACCTGGATATCCTGGGCTTTGACGTCTTCCAGACCATCGACGATGGCGCGTTGGAGCTTGGTAATGTCTTTTTTGGCAACGGTAGGTGTAGTCATCAGGCAGTTCGGTAAAGGTGGTGTTGGGCAATATAACGCGCAACGGGATCAAAAACCAGTGGGGCAGCGTCTTGACCGTGGGCCAATCGCAGGCGGATATCGGTGGCGCTGACCTCCATCAGAGGCATTTCCAGCGGACGCAAGCCCGGAATCCCGGAAGGTATTGCATTAAATGTGCCACTAGCCCCCGCAGATTGAGCGCGAGCAGCTACACATATTGTAGCGATTTCGGGAATCTCACTAAAACGGTGCCAGCAACCCAGCGCATGGGCCTGGTCTTCCCCCACAACCAAAAAAAGCTGCGCCTTGGGGAACTCGGTGCGCAATTCCAACAAAGTGTCCACCGTGTAACTGGGGCCAGCACGCTGCGTCTCACGTGGGTCTACCACCACGCAATCCAGCTCCGCAAAGGCCAAATGGGCCATTTCCAGGCGGTGCACTGCGGGTGTAAGTCCTCGACTCTTGTGGTATGCATCGCCGGTGGGAATGACGAAAAGGACATCCAGACGCAGCTGCTCAATGGCAGCCCTTGCCAAGGCCACATGGGCAATATGGGGCGGGTCAAAAGAGCCACCGAATACGCCGATGCGCCGGGGCAATGCTGCTGCCACGCTCAGACCACCCAGTCTTGCCGCGGCAAGAATTGCATGTACAAGGCCGCCTCGGGCGAACCTGCCTCTGGCACCGCTTGGTAGGCCCAACTGGCCAGCGGCGGCATGGACAGCAAAATGGATTCGGTGCGGCCACCGGATTGCAAGCCAAAGTGCGTGCCCCGGTCCCATACCAGGTTGAACTCCACATAGCGGCCGCGGCGGTACAGCTGAAAGTTGCGCTCGCGCTCGCCAAATGGCGATTCCATGCGGCGTTCCACGATGGGCATATACGCCGTCAAGAACGCATCCCCCACGGCCTGCATCAGCGCAAAGCCATTTTCAAAACCACCCTCGGCAAAGTCGTCAAAAAAAATGCCGCCTACGCCACGCTGTTCGTCACGGTGTTTCAAGTAGAAGTATTCGTCGCACCATTTTTTAAAGTGCGGGTATTTGTCAGCGCCAAATGGCTGCACAGCGTCGCGGCAAGTCGCGTGAAAATGGCGTGCATCGTCCTCAAAACCGTAAAAAGGCGTCAGATCCATACCGCCACCAAACCAACGTACAGGCTCTTGCCCTGGGTGGCCTGCCGAAATCATGCGCACATTCATATGTACGGTGGGCACATAGGGGTTGCGCGGGTGAAAAACCAGCGATACGCCCATAGCCTCGAACGGCGCGCCAGCCAGCTCCGGGCGGTGCTGCGTGGCAGATGGCGGAAGTTTAGGGCCGCGCACGTGCGAAAAACCACACCCTGCGCGCTCAAAAACCGCACCGCCTTCCAAAATACGGGTGATGCCATTGCCCTGCAGCGGCTCAGCGGGCGCCTTTTCCCAGGTGTCTGATACAAACACTTGTTCAGGCTCCATGGCAGCAATTGCGGCGGTGATGCGCAGTTGCAAGCCCTGCAAATAGTCCCGTACCTGCGCTACACGCCCGTCACTCATCGGCATGCCTTGTGGTGGTTGCTGGCTGTGTCGGCTTCATGGCCCGGTGGCCAATGTCTTGGCGATACTGCATGCCGTCAAAGCGGATACCTTGTATGGCTTCGTAGGCCACCTGGCGGGCCGCTTTGGCATTTTCGGCCAGCGCCGTCACGCACAACACCCGTCCACCACTGGTCACGGTAGCGCCTTCACGGGCCTCGGTTCCTGCATGGAACACCATGCAGGTCTCTTGTGCGGGTGGCAAGCCTTGAATGGTGTCACCCTTGCGCGGCGACATGGGGTAGCCATGGGCGGCCAGCACCACGCCTAACGCAGTGCGGCGGTCCCAGTCCAGTTCCATGTTGGCCAGGCCGCCGACTTCGGTAGCCGCCATCAGCAGGTCCACCAAATCGGTCTTGAGCCGCATCAAAATTGGCTGTGTCTCCGGATCGCCCATGCGGCAATTGAATTCCAAGGTCTTAACGTGGCCTTGCGGGTCAATCATCAGGCCTGCGTACAAAAAGCCAGTGTAAGGAATGCCGTCTTGCTCCATGCCCTTGAGCGTGGGCAAGATGATCTCGCGCATGGCGCGCGAATGCACCTGGGGCGTGACCACCAGCGCTGGCGAATAGGCGCCCATGCCGCCGGTGTTGGGTCCTTGGTCGTCATCCAGCAGGCGCTTGTGGTCCTGGCTGGTGGCCAAAGCGACTACGTCTTTGCCGTCACACAACACCATAAAACTGGCTTCTTCACCCTCCAGAAACTCTTCAATCACTACGCGAGGCACGGCTTGACCGCCCTCGCCTGCGTTGTGCACCACACCTAGTGTGTTGTCCAGCAGCATAAAGTCGATCGCGGCGTGGGCCTCGTCCAGCGACATCGCTACGACTACGCCCTTGCCTGCCGCCAAGCCATCGGCCTTGACGACGATGGGCGCGCCCATGCGCTGCACATAGGCATGGGCGGCCACGGGGTCGGTAAAGGCCTCGTAGGCCGCCGTGGGGATGTTGTGCCGTTGCATGAAGGCCTTGGAGAAGGCTTTTGAGCTCTCCAACTGGGCGGCGGCTTTGGTTGGGCCAAAAATGCGCAAACCGTGGGCACGAAACTCGTCCACCACACCGGCTGCCAAGGGGCCTTCAGGGCCAACCACAGTCAAGCCGATTTTGTTCTCTTGCGCCCACCCGCGCAATGCCACCACATCGGTGATAGGAATGTTTTTCAGGCGGCTATCCAGCACGGTGCCGCCATTGCCTGGCGCCACATAGACCATTTGAACCTTGTCGGATTCTGCCAACTTCCAGGCCATGGCGTGCTCGCGGCCGCCTCCACCGATCACCAAAACATTCATACGAACTCCCTGTCCGCCGTCAGGCGGTTGCAATTATTGTTTTTCATAGCGCTGCGTTGTGGAAAATTTCTTGGGTGTCGTCCAGGTCTTCCAGCACGTCTAGCAGCTTTTGCATGCGCACGGCATCGTCGCCGGCCAGCTCAATGCTGTTTTCGGCACGCATGGTGACGCCAGATATTTCTGAAATCATCCCAGCGGCTTCCAGCGCCTGTTTGACGGCTTCATAGTCGACATAGGCGGTCAACACTTCGATGGCGCCGTCGTCATCTGTGATGACGTCTTCGGCTCCAGCCTCCAAAGCCACTTCCATGATTTTTTCTTCGCTGCTGCCCGGCGCAAAAATCAACTGCCCGCAATGCTTGAACTGGAATACGACCGAGCCCTCAGTGCCCATATTGCCGCCGTGCTTGCTGAACGCGTGGCGCACTTCGGCCACGGTGCGCACCTTGTTGTCGGTCATGGTGTCTACGATGATGGCGGCACCGCCAATTCCGTAGCCCTCGTAGCGGATCTCTTCGTAAACGATGCCTTCGAGCGTGCCCGTGGCCTTGGCGATGCCGTATTTCACGTTTTCGGCAGGCATATTGGCGGCCTTGCCCTTTTCGACCGCCAGGCGCAGACGCGGGTTGGTGCCGAGATCGCCCCCTCCCAGCCGCGCCGCGACCATGATTTCACGCATCACCCGGGTCCAAATACGCTGACGCTTCTCGTCCTGGCGACCCTTACGGTGCTGAATATTGGCCCATTTGCTATGTCCTGCCACGTGAAATCCTTTGAAAATTCGTTACGCTACAGGTTGAATTGTACTTTTGAGAACCCCATGGCCGCCACTGACGACACCCGCGACGACACTAGCATCCTTATTGCACAGCATGGCGACACCCAGTGCTGTCTGCTACCGAACAAAGCCAACCGCCACGGACTGATCACCGGCGCCACCGGCACCGGCAAGACCATCACGCTGCAAACCATGGCCGAAGGCTTTTCGCGCTTGGGCGTGCCGGTGTTCATGGCGGACGTCAAGGGCGACCTGACCGGCATCTCGCAGGCTGGCAGCACGAGCCCCAAGCTGGGCAAAATCTTGGCTGAGCGCAAACTGCCCGAACCCGCCTACCAGGCCTTTCCCACCACGTTATGGGATGTGTTTGGCGAACAGGGCCACCCCGTGCGCGCCACCGTCAGCGACCTGGGCCCTTTGCTGCTGGCCCGCATGCTCAACCTGAACGAAACCCAGGCCGGTGTGCTGCAACTGGTCTTCAAGATCGCCGACGACGACGGCCTGCTGCTGCTGGACATGAAAGACCTGCGCGCCATGTGCCAGGACGTGGGTGACAACGCCAAGCAGTACACCACCGAATACGGCAACATCAGCGCCGCCAGCATAGGCGCCATCCAGCGCGGGCTGATGCAGATTGAAGCCCAGGGCGGCGAGAAGTTCTTTGGCGAGCCCATGCTCAATATTGAAGACTTTATGCAAACGGATGCCAACGGCCAAGGCATGGTCAACATTCTGGCCGCCGACAAGCTGATGAACGCGCCCCGTTTGTACGCCACCTTTTTGTTGTGGATGCTGAGCGAGTTGTTTGAGACCCTGCCCGAGGTGGGAGACCTGGACAAGCCGAAAATGGTGTTTTTCTTCGACGAGGCCCACCTGCTGTTTAACGACGCGCCCAAGGTGCTGCTGGAGCGCATTGAACTGGTGGTGCGCTTGGTGCGCAGCAAGGGCGTGGGCGTGTATTTCGTCACCCAAAACCCGCTGGATATTCCCGACACCGTGCTGGCCCAACTGGGCAACCGTGTGCAGCACGCTCTGCGCGCCTTCACGCCGCGTGACCAAAAAGCCGTCAAGTCGGCGGCCGAAACCATGCGCCCAAAGGATGGACTGGACATAGGCGCGGCCATTACCGAGCTGGCCGTGGGCGAGGCGCTGATCAGCTTTCTGGACGACAAGGGCCGCCCCTGCCCGACAGAACGCGTCTTCGTATTGCCGCCCTGTAGCCAGATCGGGCCGATCACCACCGCACAGCGCCAGGCGCTGTTGGCAGACTCGTTGGTCGCTGGTGTGTATGAGAAAGCAGTAGACCAGGATTCTGCCTTTGAAGCACTGAAGGGGCGCACGCAAGGACGTCAGCCTGTGGGTACGGTTGCGCCGTCAGTTCCTGGTGTGGCCACACCGGCACCCGCCGCGCCCGAGAAAAGCATCTTCGACAGCATCGGCGACATGCTGGGTGGCGGCACACGCGGCACCCGAACCGGCGTGGGCGAACAGTTGGCCCGTAGCGCGGCGAGTTCGATTGGGCGGGAAGTCGGGCGGCAGATTATCAGGGGCGTGCTAGGGGGGATATTTGGTGGGTCTAAGCGGTAGTTGGCGACTATGCTCAACGCAACACCCTATTTAATGCGGAAAAATAACCTATATGGCTAAAACGGACCTTCGAACTCTCGCCGCCACGCTGCCCAGCGCGTGGAGCTCAAACATTGTCGGTAAAGCCGCCGGTGTCAACTTCAAAGTCCTCAGAATGGATCAGGCCGCATACCCCAATGAGGTTCATGACTTCGATGAAGCACTTATGGTGCTTGATGGGCAAATGAACCTGCGTTTTGAAGAAAAAATTGTCAATGTGACAACTGGCGAGGTTTATATCGTTCCTGCAGGCGTGCAACACGCAGTGGCTCCAGGCAGCCACGGCGTGCTTGTCATAGTCGATCGTGACGCTTAGCTACGCGTTTAACCACGCAAACCTAAACTCACTCATTCATAACTACATTACCGATAGCCCATCCCCATGACCCCCATAAACCCCGAAGCCCGCGCCAACGTCCACTTGATCGACCACCCCCTGGTTCAGCACAAGCTAAGCCTCATGCGCAACAAAGAGGCCAGCACCAACAGCTTTCGCCGCCTGCTCAACGAACTCTCAAGCCTGATGGCTTATGAGGTCACGCGGGATATGGCCATGCAAAATGTGGAAATTGAGACTCCGCTGGAGACCATGACCGCCAAGATGATTGACGGCAAGAAGTTGGTGTTCGTCAGCATCCTGCGTGCGGGCAACGGCATTTTGGATGGCGTGCTGTCCGTGGTGCCGGGCGCGCGGGTAGGCCACATCGGCCTGTACCGTGACCCCAAGACGCTGCAGGCGGTGGAGTATTACTTCAAGATGCCCAAGAACATGGAAGAGCGAGACATTGTGGTGGTAGACCCCATGCTGGCCACCGGCAACTCCGCCGCCGCAGCCGTGGCGCGCCTGAAAGAGTGCAAACCCAAGTCCATCAAGTTCCTGTGCCTGCTGACCTGCCCCGAGGGCATCAACACCATGTACAAAGAGCACCCCGATGTGCAAATCTTCACCGCCGCGATTGACCGCGAGCTGAACAGCCATGGCTACATCCTGCCGGGATTGGGCGATGCGGGAGACCGGATTTTTGGGACTCAGTAGCTGCTTAAGCGCAATTGGCCGCTAGCCCCCGTTCTACTTGAGTTAGCAGCTACGTTTCTGATAGCAAATTTAACGGAGCCCACCCATGCTCGACCTGCTGATCCACAACGCTACCCTCCCCGATGGTCGCACCAATATGTCGGTGGCGGTGCAACACGGGCGCATCACCGAAGTGGCCGAAGGCTTGCAAGCCCCCGCTACAGAAACCGTTGACGCCCAAGGCCTGCTGCTAAGCCCGCCCTTTGTAGACGCCCATTTCCACATGGACGCGACCCTGAGCTACGGCCTGCCGCGCGTCAACGCCAGTGGCACGCTGCTTGAAGGCATTGCGCTGTGGGGCGAGCTCAAACCCCAATTGACACAGGAAGCATTGATTGAGCGCGCCGTAGTCTATTGCGGCTGGGCCGTGGCCAAGGGCCTGTTGGCGATTCGCAGCCATGTGGTCTTTTGCGACTCGCGCCTACTGGCGGTAGAGGCGTTGCTAGAGGTCAAACGCCAGGTCGCGCCGTATCTGGAT
>Ga0105048_10005681_pt1 | contig 20145 bp, 11 predicted proteins | sample MAT05_FD_78382 | JGI IMG/M metagenome (GOLD analysis project Ga0105048, IMG submission 78382) | Freshwater microbial communities from Lake Fryxell liftoff mats and glacier meltwater in Antarctica - MAT-05 | ecosystem: Environmental > Aquatic > Freshwater > Ice > Liftoff microbial mat | place...
CGAAAATGGCCGACATTGTTGACGGCATTCAAAGAATCCATCACGCGGAGCGTGATGGCTACGATAATTCCGACTTTTGTCGGCGGCATCATTCTTGCCCCTTCTTGATCGCATTCAGCTCGATCCGCTCCGGGCGTTCCTTGTAGAACGGATCGAGCGGGTAGCAACCGGAGACGATGCCGTTGCGCGGCGCCGTCGTACAGTCGCTGAAAGTCCGGCAGATCTTCTTGCGTTCGAGCGTGCGGCCGGCCAGCGTATCGGCGGGGAGCTCGGGATACGAGAGCACCATCCGCCCTAGACCGACGCTATCGACCGCGCCGTCGCGCACCAGCCGCTGGCCGACATGCGGCAGCCATTCTTGCAGATACGAGTAACCGGTGCCAACGAAAATCAACTTCGGATGGCGTGCCTTCAACTGGGCGGTGATGTTCATTTGACGAGCGCAACCAACAAGCGGGTCTTCGGGCGGCTGGTAGCCATCGGACGGCGGAAACAAGGCAGGTCGCTGGATGTGTGGGTTGTAATAGGGGCTGCCTGCCGTGGTGCAGACGAGTTCGATGCCATTTTCTTCGAGCAACTTCAAGAATTGAAACGGCTCGTTCAGATCGATCCCCAACCCCGTGCCGTCGCCGCCGAAGGCGTGGCGGTAGACGCCGTTCCCCGCAGGGACGCCAGTACCTTCCGGCCCGGGTTGAAAGGGGAAGTAATCGAAGACGCTGACGCGGACGCCGATGTCGAGTTGCGGTACGGCCGTCCGAATCCCGGCCGTGATGTCGCGCAGGAAGAGCGTCCGGTTCTCGATGCTGCCGCCGTACTTGCCGGGACGGTCGACAGCTGAGAGGAACTCGTGCCCGAGATAGCCATGGCAGTGCTTGATGTCGACGAACTGGAAGCCGAGCCGGGCCGCCCGCTTCGCGGCTTCGATAAAGGCGTCGATCAGGCGAGCGATGTCGTCGTCGCTCAACAGCGGGCCATCATCCTTGATGCCGAACTTGGCATCAAGCAGCGGGTGCCGGTAGGCGATTCGCGGCTCGAGTTTCTTTTTATCGTTGGGCCGGGCGAATCGGCCGGAATGCGTGAGTTGAAGGCCGATCAACAGATCGTCGACCTTGCCAAATTGCGTGCGGTGCTGGTCGAGCAAGATTTGTCGAAGCTCGCCGATCTCGCTTTCGTTCGCGGCGTTCAGCACCAGTTGATTCGGGTTGGCCCGGCCATCGTGACGAACCGCGACCGCTTCGCCGCCCCAGATGAGTTTAGCGCCGCTCTTGCCGAAGTTCGCCCACCGTCGGCGCGTCAGGTCGGTCGGCTTGCCGTCAGTCGTGCCATCCCAGCCTTCCATCGGCAGGATGGCGAAGCGATTGCCGATAATGCCACGCCCGTACGGGATCGCTTGGGCTAGCGGAGCCTGAGCGCCGGTCTCCACGACTTCGTCAAAGGGAAGCGTGAGGCCCAGTTCCGTGAGGCGCCGGCTGAAATCCGCGGCGGTCTTCAAGGTGGAAATGCGGGGGTAGCTCATGAAGTTGATTTACTTCCGCCTGGCTGATTTGGCGAGCGTTGAACCGCGCCCCAGCGAGGTCAGACCGGCAAACGCACCGCGACGGCGGCGTCGAACTCCTCGTTCGGCCGCCAACTTCGCAACACCCATTTAGACCGAGTGTCATGGTCGTCCTCGACGCGCAAGACCGCTTCCGGTTCGCCCGGTCCGAAGGTGATGTCGCACTGGTCGAGCGATTGCACGCCGCGGCCAATCGCCTTCAGCACCGCTTCCTTGCGTGTCCACGCGTGAAAGAAGGCGTCGAAGCGATCGGCCTGCGGAAGTGTCTGAAACTGGGCGCGTTCGCGCGCGGTGAAGAACCGCTCGACGAGAGCTTCCGCATCCGGGACGACGCGCCGATGTTCCAGGTCGATGCCCGTCGGTCCCACCATGGTCACGGAGAAGAGGGCCAGCGTCTCCGAATGCGAGACGTTGAAATGCAACCCAGCCGCTTGCGACGGATCGAGCACCGGCTTGCCGTTGATTTCGATCGCGATGCGCACCTCGCGCGGCTCGATTCGCAAATAACCGGCCAGCACCTGGCGCAGTTGCACCCGCGCGGCCACGAACTGCCGGCGGACACGCTCCATCTTGAACCGGCTGGCGCGGACCGCCTCGTCAGGTGTCAGAAGCGATTCATCGCAAGGTTGATCGAGTGGAACGGACCAAACATGGATGGCGTCAGCGTCCAGAGGCGGCGGTGCGGCGGTCATGGTCAGGAACTGCCAGTTCATGCGGAGAATTCTACGATCTTCGCAACCAACAGGTCAGTTCGGACCTACCAACGACATGGAGGGATGTGCCTGGACGGCGAGTTCTTCGTCTTGATCAAGCCAGCCGGCGTCCTGTTCGAAATCGTTCAGAAGCAACCGCGACGTGATGCGGGCCGATTCGTAAATGACCGGCAGGCCGCTGCCCGGATGGGTGCCCCCGCCGACGAGATAAACGGAATCGAGATCCTCGAAACGGTTGCGCGGCCGGCGATGAAGCATCTGCCCCAGTGTGTGCGCCAAATTGAACGTCGCCCCGCGATAGACTTCGAACTGACTCTCCCAGTCGGCCGGGGTGATGATCTTTTCGAAGCGGATCCGACTTTCGACATTCTCGACGCCCACCCGCTTAAGTTGTTGCAGCAACTTTTGCCGGAAACGCGGCTGCTCGCTCGCCCAATCAATCTGCGGATGTTGATGCGAGACCGGCGCGAGGAGATAGAGCGTACTCTGCCCGCGCGGCGCCAGTGTCGGATCAGTGACGCAGGCATTCTGCACGTAGAACGAGGGATCTTCCGAAAGAACGTGGCGCTTCTCGATGTCGCCGAGGTTCGTGACATAATCCTTGGCGGTGTAGATGGTGTGATGATCGAGTTGATCCGTCGTCCCATCCAGACCCAGGTACATCATGAAGGTCGAACAGGAGAATTTTTTCTTCGCAATCCGCCGATCGGTCCAGCGTCGGCGCAGGCGGTCCGGCACGAGGCGGCTCATCGCTCGGGCAAAGTCGGCGTTGATGACGAGAGCGTCGCACGGGTGCTCGCCTTGATCGGTCCGCACGCCGACCGCGCGTTTTCCTTCAAAATGAATTTCTTGAACTTCTTCATCGAGCGAGAACTCGACCCCCATCTCCCGGGCGACCTTGGCCATCGCCTCCGAGACAGCGGCGCAACCGCCGATGGGGTGATGCACGCCGTACTCGTATTCCAGAAACGAAAGAATTGAGAACAGGCTGGGGCAGTTGAAGGGCGACATGCCCAGGTACTTCGATTGAAACGAGAACGCCAACCGGACGCGGGGATCGGCGAAGTACCGTGAAAGTTCCGAATCCAGCGAGCGCCAGGGCCGCAGGATCGGCAGCAGTTTGAGCAGGTCCCAACTGAAGAGGCGTTTCCAACTGAGGAAGGCGCTTTCGAGCGTCGGGCGAAAGCGTTCCAGTTTCTCGCGATTGTCGGCGATGTACCGCTGAAGCGACGGCGCGTCGTGCGGCGTCAACCGGCGGATCTCGGCTTCCATTCGGCCCAGGTCGGATGTGCACGCCAGTGTTCCGCCCTGGCCGAAGATCAACCGATATTGGGGATCGAGCTTCACGAGCGAGACTTCATCGCTCAGCCGCCGGCCGATCAGCCGGAAGATTCGTTCGAGGACGAGGGGATAAAGAAAGAATGTCGGCCCCAGGTCGAAACGGAATCCTTGTGCTTCAAGAGCCGAACATCGGCCGCCGACTTGCGGCAGCCGTTCGATCACTTTCACCCGCACCCCGGCATGAGCGAGCAGCAATGACGCGGCCAACCCTCCGGGTCCGGCGCCGATGATCAGAACGCGAGGTGTTGCCATGAATTCCAGATCTTCGTGAATCGTACGTCACGGGAATCCGCTCCCGTCTCAAGAGATGATAGGCGAGTCATCAGGAACTTTGCCAGTGTACAAGGCGGATTCACCATACGAGTTTCGTACCATGACTTAGCCTTTCAAGTCGATCATCCGCCCGCGTAAGTCGCAAAATGGGTAAAATCGACTGTTTGGCGAATCTTGAGAAGGCGAGCCCGGAAACCTCCTCTCGCAGTTTCTTCGTGAAGTAGGTACAACAATCAAATCATTCATCGTTTAACGAGGGCGTTCGATCATGGACTCGACGGACCAAGCCCAGCGGGTTCTCCCAACGGATTCCGACCTTTCCAACCTTCCACCGACCAAGCGTCGTGGGCATTGGCCATCGCTGTTGCTCATGACGGTTGGCGTCGCGCTGGGGAGCACGGCGTTCTACGTCTACTCCATCAGCGGTTCCGATCCCGTTCCCAAGAAGGAACCGGTCGGGGCCAGCTGGAAGTATGACGAGGTCTTCCCGGGTTGGCCGAAGGACCGCAAACCCGAATTCGTCATCGTCATCACCGGGCAGACCTACGGCTACCTTCAGAAGTGTGGTTGTTCCGACCCCCAAAAGGGCGGTCTCGAACGCCGTTTCAACTTCCTCCAGGGCTTCAAGGCACTGGGAATCGAGGCGCTGCCGATCGACCTGGGCGATGTCGCGCCGCCGGTCTCGGAAGATCACAAACTGCTTCACTCGCAGGCGTTGCTGAAGTACAAGACGGCGATGATCGCCATGCGGACCATGGGCTACAAGGTCGTGGGCCTCGGCAAGGAAGAGTTCGCGCTCGACCTCCAGCAAGCCATTGGCGAGTACAGCATGCAAAAGGGGAATGAAAGCCCTCGCGTACTGAGCGCCAATCTCTCAGGTTGGCTGGCCGGGCAGCAAGTCCTGACGAAAGCACTCGCGTTCCCGGACGCCACGGGCAAGGAAACCTCGGTTCGCGATTGGGAGATCATCCCGACCGCCAAGAATATTCCCGTCGGCGTCATTGGCATCGTGGGTGATTCGTTGATCGCCTCGATCAAGACGCTCGATTCGAAAATGGTCTTCGCCGAGCCGCCCAAGACGAATACCGCCAAGGTCATTGACGAAGCCTTGGCCGCGATGAACAAGCAAGCGGTTAAGCCGCAGGTGAATGTCCTGCTCTATTCCGGTCCGCTAGACGCGGCCCGCAAGGCTGCCGACTTCTTCCCCCAGATCCAGATCATTGTGTGCCGATCCGAAGAGGCCGAGCCGCCGAACGCCCCAATGATGGTCGTCGATCCGAAAAAGAATCAGAACACGATGATCATCCGCGTCGGCCACAAGGGCCAGAGCGTCGGCGTCGTCGGTGTCTTCAAGAACGAGAAGGGCGCACTTGAGTACCACTATCAGCGCGTCGCCCTCACGCCGGAGTATGACACGCTCCCGGGCGACGAAAAAGGCAATCTCGCTCTCCAGGAACTGGAAAATTACTCCAAACTGGTGCGTGATCGCGGCTTCCTGACGCAGAACCGCAAGTCGCCGCACCCGCTGCAAGCAACGAACCCGAAGGCGACCTTCGCCGGTTCCGATTCCTGCATGCAGTGCCACAAGGAACACGATACGTCATGGGCCACTTGGGCCGGTTCGAAACATGCCCAGGCCTATGCCGCCCTCGAAAACATCGCCAATAAGCCCGGCTTGCGCAACTTCGATAGCGAGTGCATCCGCTGCCACGTTGTCGGCTTCGACCACAATTCCGGCTTCGTGAGCAAGGAGAAAACACCGCTGCTCAGGAATGTCGGCTGCGAAAGCTGCCACGGCCCGGGGAGCGAGCACAATGCCAACCCGAAGAACAAGGCGCTGGCTCTCGAACTGAGCCCCTGGAAGATTGATGGCAAAGGGATGATGCCAGCCGTCGCAAAATTGACGGCGAATCCGCCGGTCAAACTCGATCAGCAAGAAACGCAGATCATGTTGCGTGTCGACCGGATCTGCCAGACGTGCCATAACGCGGAGAACGACCCGCACTTCAAGATCGAGGTGTACTGGCCGAAGATCGCCCACTTGTCGAATCCGGCGCCGAAAGACAACGGCGTCAACCCCGTCAAGGGACCCGACACCCCCCCGCCCTCCATCGGCCCACCGATGGCACTGCCGAAGTAACAGCTTCGTACTCGTGAAGCCGCGTCGCGGCTTCACGAGTACGAGCCGCAGCGAGGGACAACCATTCATCTGGAACGGTTCGTTTCTTCTGGAGATGTTGGCTTTACACGATTACCGCCTCTCGCGCCCGACCTGCACAAATACCTCGCGAGTCTGCACGAAAACCTCGTAGTGCCAGATCACCAATTCAAACGCAACCTCGAAAGCAGCCAGAGGAAGGACGCGATAAACAACCCAAACAGCGCCGAGACGATCAACAGTCCCATATCGATACTCGTGCCATGCCCGTGCTCACGTGAGCCAAAGAGCATGGAAAAGGAGACGGCCAGAATCGGACAGTAGATGAAACTCGGTCGCACCTTGAACCGCAAGGCGTTAATCCTGGTTGATGAAGGCGGTGAGTCGCGGAGAAGCGGGCGGGGTCGGTGGCAAGGATCAGGGTAGGGAGTAGAATCAGGCTCATTTTTGAGCGTATCGTGGACGGAAGGACAGCGGATTGCGAAAAAGTAGCGGAAAATCGAGCAAATGCTGAGATAAGCGGGGTAAGATAGGGATTAGATTCCTTGATCGTTTTTGCCTTTTTTGCCTTGTGCTATACTGTAGAGCAGAGTCTAATCTCGCCTGGTCTGGCGAACCGATCTAAAGAGGCGAGGTGGCCAATGGACGACAACAGCGAACTGGAAGAGGAGTCTGACACTCTTCCCCTTGCCTTTGAACGGGAAGTGCCTGAGTCGATTTCGACGCACTACTCGAATCATGTTTTAGTTACGAGGGGAGAGTACGAGTATTATTTGTTTTTCTACGAAGCCGAACCGCCAGTAATCTTTGGGACACCCGAGCAAAAAAAGAAGCAGCGAGAAAATCTAAAGTCAGTCAAAGCAAAGTGCGTTTCTCGGGTTGTCGTTCCAAATGCACTGATGCCGAAACTCCTAAAAGCCATTGAGCGCATTAGCAAAAAGACCGACTTGGAAGACAAGATAGAAGACTAAGGTGAAGCAGATGTCGATAACCGTAACCTGCCCGACTTCAACTGCAACGAGCGAAATCTACCGGTTTCGTTGGCTCGAAGCGGCCAGTTTGCCGGCCAGGGAACAGATCTGCGCTACCACTGAACTCGAACAGCCCAGACCCCTGGTTATCGGAAGAGAACGATTGAAGAAGTTGGCAGCAAAGCATCGGCCTCCGCAATCATGGTACGAATCACCTGAAGAAGAGCTATTCTCCTGAAAGGCAGTGCGTGTGTGCTGTCCCAAGGTCGGATTATTTCGGCACGAGTCATCGACCCACAAGGTAACAATCCGAAAGTTCGTCCCTTGGTCATAATCAGCTCAACCGAAGAAATTGAAGCCTCCGAAGATTTCACATGCGTCGTTATCAGCGGCACATTTCCAGACGCCATTCCAGAAGATCACGTCCTTCTTCCATTTAGCACCAGTGGGCCACGTGCCAAAACAGGGCTAACGAAACCATCATCTGCTATTTGCACCTAGCTTGAAATCATCCGGAAGGATGAGGTACTTGACGAGCGTGGGCACTGCCCAACGGGGCATCTGATCGAGATAATGGCAAAGGTCGATCTACTCAAATAGATTCAAATTGTTGGCAGTTGTTTCCAAATAATGCTCTTACGCCCGCACGAACGATCGGGCACGCTCCCAGGAATGGAATTCAAGGAGCTGAATATGACCGCAACTCTTGGCAGAATCTCGCCCCCTCTGAAATGGCACGGCGGCAGCCTACAATGCCGCGCAGACGAACGAGCGCCGACACTTCCACGAGTTACTTGGCGAACTCTGTTCGACGATCCCGCAACCGGAACCAAAGAATCGAGCCAAGGGCGGTCGCCCGTCGATATCGATCCGACGGTTGCCAGACCGACGACCTGCACGGAAACCCGGCAGGATGCACGAATACTGAAGTTTCCTGAATAGCTAAAATGCAAAGCCGGAGATGTTCGTTTCATCTGGAACGGTTCGTTTCTTCTGGAGATGTTCGTTTATTCTGGACATGTTTGTTTCTTCTGGACATGTTCGTTTCTTCTGGAGAGGGGTCTATCACCTAGCCAGAAGAAATAATTGATGTTCGAATGTGCTGCGTTTCACGTTGCTGAGGCTTCCAGCTTCTCCATTCCGCCTCATTTCTCATCAATCTCGTCTCCGCTTGCTTTTTCCCGCGACATGGGTACAGTCGCCGGTTGTGCGGGAACCTTTGCGCCCAGATGTGATCAAGGAAGATCCGATGACTCAGGCCGTTTCACGCTCGCTGGAGTGCCAGCCCATCTTGGAATCGGCGCGGCAGGTGTTGCGGTCCGAAGCGGCCGCGTTGACCGAAGTGGCGGATCGGATTGATGACTCCTTCACCAAGGTCGTCACGCTCTTCGCCCGATGTGCGGGGCGGATCGCGGTCTCGGGCATTGGCAAGTCGGCCGACGTCGCCCAGAAGATTGTCGGCACCTTGAACTCGACCGGGACACGGGCGTTCCTGCTCGATGCCACCCGCGCGCTGCATGGCGATCTCGGCATGTTGCACCCCAACGATATCGCGCTCGTTCTCTCGCATAGCGGCGAAAGCGACGAGGTCGTCCGCCTGTTGCCGCCGTTGCGGAAACTCGTTTCCGCGGTCGTGGGGCTCACGGGCAATTCAACCAGCAATCTCGCCCGCTTCGCGGATGCGTTTATCTCCTACGGCCCGGTCGTCGAGTCTGACCCGCTCGCCCTGGCCCCCAGCACCAGCAGCACCGTGATGATGGCGCTCGGCCACGCGATCGCCTTCACGTTAAGCAAGATTCGCCAGTTCACGGCCGAGGACTTCGCCCGCTACCATCCCGGCGGCAGCCTGGGGCGCAAGCTCGCCACGGTCGCCTCCTGTATGCGGCAGGGCAGCGACCTGCGCATCGCCCGGCAGGATGCGACAGTCCGCGAGGTCTATGTCTCGGCCCGTCGGCATGGCCGGCGCACCGGGGCGGTCATGCTCGTCGACGATCTCGGCCGGCTCGCGGGCCTATTCACCGATAGCGATCTGGCCCGGCTCTTCGAACGGCGGGCCGACTCCTGGTTCGATGAACCGATTGCGGAAGTGATGACCAGGTCGCCAATCATGATCAGCCCCGAGGCTCGCGTGGCCGAGGCGCTCGAGATGTTTCGCGCCCGCAAGATCAGCGAGTTGCCGGTGGTCAATAATGAGGGGCATCCGATTGGCCTGCTCGATATCACCGACCTGATCGGCCTGGCGCCCGTTGACGAACAGGCAGTCGAGGAAGAAAAGACCGTAGCCTTCCGGCCCCGGTTGATTGCTTAGGGAGACGTGGCTCATGCTGCCGACCGAGGTGCTTGCGCGGATCGATTTGCTGGTGTTGGACGTCGATGGCGTGCTGACCGATGGCCGGGTGACGTACAGCGATGACGGGCGGGAGATCAAGTCATTCCACGTCCGCGACGGGTTGGCGTTGCGTAGCTGGCACAATGGCGGAAAGCAGAGTGCGATCATCTCGGGCCGATCATCACCCACGGTTGCCCGTCGGGCGGCCGAGTTGGGCATTCAGTGGATCGTGCAAGGGGCGGGCGACAAGTTGCCGGCATTCCGGAAACTGCTGGCCGCGCTGGGACGCGAACCGGGAACGGTGTGCGTCATCGGCGACGATCTGCCCGATCTGCCGCTCGTACACAATTGCGCCTTCGGCGTGGCCGTGGCGGATGGCTGTGCCGAGTTGAAGGCGGTCGCCCACCATGTAACGCGGCAACCGGGCGGGCACGGGGCGGTTCGTGAAGTCATCGAGATCTTGCTGAAGAGTCAGCAGCAGTGGCAGCCGTTGGTGGAACGCCTGATGGCGGAGCGGTTTTAATTCTAGTTGTGAGGGGATCGACCGTGTGGACTCCGCGACGCCTGACGCTGATGCTCTTGGGGCTGCTGCTTTTTGGCGGCGGTTTCTCGGTATATTCGCAACTGTTCGGCTGGATTGACGGCCTGCCGCCATTGCCGCCTTCGTACATGAAGGCGGTCATTGAAGGGTCGAACATTGCCGAACTCCCGGGGGGCGTCACGCCGATTCAGGCGCGCCTACGGCAGGCGTTTGGCCAAAATTGCATCGAACAATCGTACAACTTGAAGTTCGAAGCGCGGGAGAAGGGGCTCCTCTTCGCCGCCGCTGACGCGAAGATTCTGGAAGATGGCCGGGTTCTGCTTCAACAGATGAGCGTCGCGGTCTTCGGCAAAACGAACAAGGAATTGACGACGATCCATGCCGATCGCGCCTGGCTGACCTTCGACAAACCGGTCCGCAAGATTGACGACATGGGCGCCCGCAAGGTGACCGCCGCCGAGCTTCATTCCGACCCGGATTTCCCGACCAACGATCCGCGCCGCGGCAAGGTTCATCTGCTCAATAACCGGCGCACGCCCGAACCCGACGACGACCTGCTGATGAAGACGCCCGGCCCGCTGTACTATGTGGACGCACCCAAGCCGAACGAACCGCACATCTGGACCCTCAATGCAGTGGAACTGGTCGACCGGCACAACCGCCCGGCGCCGACGCAGCCGGAAAGTCTCATCTCCCTGCCGACCGTGACGGCCGAGGGAATGCGCGTCTACTTGATTGAAGAAGTGCCGAATGCCCCCAAGAAACCGGAACCGAAGCAAGCGAACGCCGTCGGCAGTGTCGAACGCATTGAACTCGATCGTCAAGTGCTGATGCACATCTGGACTGAATCGCGCAACATGCTGGGCAGCGACGCACCCAAGGAAACCCAGCCGAAGAAGACGCCCGGCGTCCCGGTCGAAAAGGTCCTGCTCACGATCCAGACCAACGGCCCCTTCACGTACAATCTGGTGAAGGATCTGGCTCACTTCGAGGTGCCGCCCCAGCGCGAGCCCGGTTTGCAGGAATACGTGAAGGTCACCCGCAAAGCGAAGGGGAACAGCGAGGACACGCTGACCTCCGACTTCCTGGATGTCCAGTTCATGCGCCGCCGCGTGAACCCGCCGACCGCCGCCGGCAAGCAGCCGCCGCCGAAACCGCCCACGCCGAAGGCCGGCGACCCGGCCGCGACGCAGGAGAACGACCTCGAGATCGAAATGATCCACGCCTGGGGCAAGAACATCGCCCTCAGTTCGGATTCGGATTCCCTGTTCGTGTACGGTTTCGATCTCGTCTACGACGCCCGCATCAAGCAAACGACGGTGAAAGGCGCGCCGATGCATGCCGTCAAGGACGGCAACCTGATCCGCGCTCCGGAGTTGATCCTGGCGAATCTCGATGACAAGGAAAAGCAACACGCGCGGGCGATCGGGCCGGGCGTCATTGGCATGGGTGAATTCGACCCGCGCACGCAAGAATACAGCCGGCAGGCGCATTGGAGCGAATGGCTCGTCGTCTCACGCGTGAAAGAACAAGGCAAGGACCTTGACTACATCTCCCTGACCGGCGACGCTCGTTTCACCGATACGCTCAACGATCAGAAATTGCGCGGCCGAATCTTGCGACTGTGGATCCACGGGCGTGATACGACCAAGCCGATCACGTCCAGCGAACCGAAGAAGGTCGTCAAACCCGTCGCGAAAAAGATCGGCCCCAACGGCAAACCGATCGAGGAAAAGAAACAACCGTTGCCGCATCGGCTGGAAGCGGTGGGCGACGTGACGGTGTACTCACCGGAACTGATCGTCGAACAATCGGAATATCTCAACATTTGGTTCAAGGATCTTCCCCCCGGCGAGCCGCCGATGATTGAAGGTCCCGGCCAAGGGCCCGCACGCGATCCGGCCCTGATTCCGCCGCCGCTGGCGAAGGGGCAGGAAGTGCCGAAGAAGATCGATCCCGTTGCTCCGATCGCCAAGAAGACGCCGGAGAAGAGGAGCCCGCCGATGATCGTTCGCAAGGCCCGCCGCCTCGTGGCCTGGGTGAATCGTGTCGACGGCAAGAACGATCTCGATAAAGCTCATGCCGAGGGCGACGTCGTTATTCACCAGGACCCGGCCAACGAAACGGAAAAGGGCATCGACATCACCGGCCACACGGTGGATGTCGAGCATCATCTCGAAGGCAACAAACTCGTTGTAGCGGGTACGGAACAGAGCGTGGGCGTCGTGCACTTCGACAAGGTTTCGATCATGGCCGATGACATCAAGATCGATCAACGCGACAACTCGGCCAACGTCAAAGGCGCGGGCAGCATGCGGCTCCTCAGCCAGTCCGATCTCAAGGGAGAGAAGCTGGCGAAGCCGACCTACATCGATATTTATTGGAGCCACGCGATGGATCTGGACGGGCCGATCCAGTCGGTCCGTTACGAGGGTTCCGTGACAGCGAAACAGAATGATGCCACGGTTCTGTGCGAAACGATGCAGGTTTGGCTCGATCGGCCGCTCTACCTGAATCAGAACGACCGGGCCAAGGATATTGCCGCGAATCCCGGCAAGAAAGGGGAGCCGCGCCCTTCACCCAAGATCGTCAAAGTCCTCTGCGATCAGCAAGTTGCCGACGGAGCGAAGAAGCCCGCGAAGTTGTTGCCCGTTTCTGTGGAAGACATGGAAAAAGCGGGCGCCACGCTCATTCGCTATCAGAATATCCAGGGCCGAGAGGTCGAGATGGACAACGTGCTGAACAAGATGATCTCCATTGGACCAGGGACCGTGCGCATTTGGCAGGCGGGTTCGAAAGATCCCTTGGGTGACCCGAAGGAAAAACCGAAGCTGAAGAAAAAAGGCGACGACAATGAGATGAAGTACACCTTCGTCTCCTTTGACCAGCGAATGACTGCGTACAACAACATCCCGAAACGGGCCATCTTCCGGAGCAATGTGGAAGTCGTCCACATGCCTTCTGATACCCACGAGGCGAAATTCGACATCGCCAAGCTGCCCGAGCACGCCGTGCATTTGAAGTGCGAAAAAGAGTTGGAGATCACCACGCAGACTCGCAAGTCCATCGACGCCAATGGCAAGCCGATCGAGATCAAATGGCAAGAGATGAAAGCGGAAGGGAACGTGCGCGTCCGCGGCGAGGACTATGAAGGTTGGGCGGGCGTCGTCACTTATACCGAGGAAAAATCGTTGCTGGTCTTCACCGGCACCCCCAGCAATCCCGCCACGCTCAGCCGGGTCGAGATCAAGGGCGGCGAGCGCAAGACGTTCCGCGGCGAGAAGATCACCTACAACGTGAAAACCAAGGATTGCAACATTGACGGCAGCACCGGCGGAGCGTCGAACTGACGTCACTTCAGCCGTTGAATCCAGGCCGTCAGCACTTTGGCGACCTCGGCCATTTTCTCGCCGGAGCAGTTCTCCGGCAGGTCGGTGAGTTTGTGCCAGTGCGGGTAGTCGAAATCGATGATGTCGATGGCCGGGATGCCGATCTTTTGCAGGGCGATGTGATCATCCAACACTTCATGTCCGCGTTGATAGAGGAATGACTTCACGCCCTGCTTTTCCGCCTCTTTCCAGATCGAATCAACAACCTCAGCGGCGTTGAAGTACGAATGCACTTCGATCGGGAAGGTGGCGTCCTTGCCCGCGAAGAGATCGAGAAGAACAGCGGCAATGTAGCGATGCGCGGGCGGGTTCTTCTTGTAGTCGTCCGCGAAGTAGATCGACCCGAGGAAGAAACGATCACGCTTGGGGTTGAACATGAATTCCTCGCCATCGAAGATGACGAAATCGAGGCCTACCTTCAAATCAAGATCCTTGATGTGATGAGCGAGCTCCATCATCCAGGCAGTGGTCGACGTCCCGTCGTTGGCGCTGACGAACGGCTTCGTCCAATCGCGTTCCAATAGCTCCTGATCCGCGATCGGCCGGGTGTCATAGTGCCCCGCGAACATCACACGCTTCTTGGCTTCCGGCCGCCAGGAGATGATCAGGTTGACCATCGGCACGGCATCCTTCTGGCTCGGCTGCTTGCCGTCGAATTTCTGCAGCGTCACCTTGGCGCCGAACGCCTCGAAGTGTTTCTTAATCAGTTCGCGTTGCTTCTCCATCCCTACAGAACCGCTGATGCGCGGGCCGATGGCGCACAGGTCCTTCAAGTAACCCATGGCCCGCTTGCCGTCAAAGGGGATGGCCTTGGGGTCATTCGGGGCGCGATCCTCGGCAAACTGGTCGCGCTTCGGTTCATCCTTCGGCTGGCCTTTCGGCTCTTCCTTGGGTGAACCATCCGGCATTTGGCAACCGCTGAAATGGAACATGGCCATGCCCCCCAGAAGGATCGCCAGAACGAATCGCGGACGCGACGAGTTCGCGTGAATCATGAGAATTCGCCTCTCTCGAAAGTCGGTTGCCTCGCGGTTCTTATGATAGCCGGTGAAGAGGTCATCCGCGAGAGTGAATCAAACAAAGGGAAACACCATGCTGCCGGGAATCAAGCTGTTCGACATGACGGGGAAGGTCGCCATCATCACGGGAGGCTCGAAAGGCCTTGGCCAAGCGATGGCGGCAGGGCTGGCGTCGGCCGGCGCGGACGTGGTGCTCGCCAGCCGGCATGAAGCGGAAGCGAAGACCGCGGCCGCGGAGATCGCCAAGGATTATGGCCGGCGGGCCATCGGCGTCGGTGCTGATGTGATCTCGCAGGAACAGATGGAAAAGCTCGCCAAGACGACGATCGACACGTTCGGCAAGATCGACGTGCTCATCAACAACGCGGGGATCAACATCCGCGGACCGATCGACACGCTCACCTACGAGCAGTTCCGTCAGGTCCAGCAGATCAATGTCGATGGCGTCTGGCTGGCCTGCCGGGCGGTCGTCCCGCACATGAAGGAACGCAAGTTCGGCCGCATCATCAACCTGTCGAGCACTCTCGGCCTGGTCGGTCTGGCGGATCGTACGCCGTATACCGCGAGTAAGGGAGCCGTCATTCAGATGACGCGGGCACTGGCGCTCGAACTCGCTCCGTTCAAGATCACCGTCAACGCCATCTGCCCTGGCCCGTTCCTCACGGAGATGAACATCCCGGTCAAGGACGACCCGAAGTTCAAGGAGTTCATCCTCGGCGCCGTGGCTCTCGGGCGATGGGGCGAAATCGAAGAGATCCAGGGGGCAGCGCTTTATCTAGCGAGCAATGCCGCGAGTTACACGACCGGGGCGTATTTCGCAATCGACGGGGGCTGGACAGCCCGATGATGCTGGCAGCCTTTACCCAGAGCGACGGGTCGCCCCACCTTTTCGGTAAGAATGACAGACAAAGCAAGAATCGCCTCACGGAGGTGGCTGATTTGTTCAGATAATGACCGGAACAGAAATCCCGTCACCGCGTTCGATGACAACAAGACGTACTGAGATTTAAACGAATAATAGATTAGTGTAAAATTGTACACTTTCTCTATCGATTTTTGCGACCAGCTGCGAGCTTCACGGGGCTTATCGACATAAAAATAGTGAATATTTTGAAGAAATTTAAAAGAGTTTCTTGCGTTGTCACTAGACTCATGTGTATCTTTAGAATCGTTAAGGCAACTAGAATCGGCAGAAACGTTCTGTTCAGTCTCTGTTCTGTTCACTCTCTGATCGTTCAAATCAAACTGGCGATTTGCAGCCGGAGACGAACTGAACACTGACCTTCGATTGAGGTGGCAGTAGTTTCGGATTCGCAACGTGTCGGTCCGCCCTAGTTCTCGTCGGTTGTTATTGTCGGTATAGATTCGCTCATATCGCCCATGAGTTTTTGCATCATTTGCTCTTCTCTCCGGAGTATTTGGATGATCCACGTATCCAATCGCACGCATGGTCTCCTGATTTCGTTCGTTTTATTCGTGCTGGGGGCGAGCAGTGGGAAATCACAATCGACAGATTATTTCTGGAAGCCGGTGACCGGCGGTTCTGGCGCCTGGGATACGAACCCCACTACCGGTTGGTTCTCGGATGTGGGCGAGACCACCTCGTACACTTGGATCAATTCCGGACTTGAGGCAGCCGTATTCCGAGGTCCTGGTCCCGGTACGGTCACACTCGGCGTGCCGATCAATGCCTATTCGTTGACGTTCGGAGTTTCCGGATACGACATTACGGGCAGCAACTCAAATCCGTTAACCCTTACCGGTGCTGGCGGATACGTCAATACGGGAGGCACCAGTGCCACGATCAGTGCCAAGATTTCTGGCTCGGTTGGTTTGACCAAGATCGGCTTTGGGACGCTCGTTCTAAGTAATGCGACCAACGACTTCACGGGCGGCATCACGATTGGGCTTGGGTCCTTAGTTGTCACCAACGCAGGTGCGCTCGGCTCATCATCGAACTACATCAACGTGCTCGGCAACACGTCGCGTGGGTCGAGTTTGGCGTTCCCCGGGTTCGGCGGCGGCATGCTCGTGCTCGGCGGTCAGACGACGGCGATGACGGTCACGCAAAACATGGCGATTTCCGGCGGCGGCTCAACAGGCGAAGGCTTCGCCCTCAACACGCTTGGCAATAACACGCTCACGGGCACGTTGAACCTCGGTTATGGCGGCACCGTCCGCCTCGCGTCTTCGTTCGGCACGACCACATTGAGCGGCACTTTGAACATCGCAGGCGCCACGACCGCCCAACTCGCTGGCAACTTCAACTGGAACATCACCGGCACGCTGAACGGCGGGCTCACCAGCGTATTCCAGAAGGCTGGTGCGGGTACGTTGATCATGGAGAACAACAACAACCTGGCATCAAACCCGTTTATCGGCCAAACAAGTATCGCGGCCGGCTTTGTGCGCGTTTCAACAGGTACAGTATTTGGCAGCAATGTCGCGCCCATTCTGCTCTCGGGCGGCACGCTGGAAATTCGCTCTGATGCATTTGCCGGCACTCCTAATCTGTCGACCGGGAATTCTGCCTTGTTCGTCGACCGAGCAATCGACCAGACCGTGATGATCAATGGAACGGCGACCTTCGGTCTTGTGACCCAGACGGTTAACACCACCACGACAATTAGTGGCCGCAATGGTTTCGGCGTGACTTACAGCGACTTCACCAGCCCGGGCGCCAACCCCACTATAATCACCAATAATCTAAACGGCCTGCTGACCATCAATGGCGGCGCCAACAATCTGATTTGGGATCAGAACGATGGCACAGCTCGAGCCTTCACGATCACAAGTCTCGGCGACACACTCATCAACGGCGGCATCAGCCGGACGGCCGGTGGGGCCCACGTCTTTTCGAAGGCTAGCACGGGGACATTGACCATCGCACCCACCGGCGGAGCGTTGTCAACGTATACGGGCGGCACTGCAGTCACCGGGACGTTGTCCATCAGCAATTTTGGCTCGATCAACGGAGCGACTGCGGGGGCCAATGGCGCACTCGTCCTCAACTCTTCTGGTGCGTTGGTCTACACCGGGGCTGGCGAGTCCGCTCCTAAACCGATTAACCTCAACGGCGCCACCGGCATCATCATCGCAAACGGCAGTGGCGCGCTGACGCTTACCGGGAACGTCGTGGCTCAGGCCGCTGGCGCCAAGACGCTCTATATGGGCGGTTCGAATACGCTTGACAACAAGTACACTGGGGTGATCCAGGACCTCACGTCCACCGCTCGGACCAACCTTGTCAAAATTGGGAGCGGAACTTGGGTGTTGAACGCTCCAACCGGATTCGGGACGGCAACAACGATCGCGTTGACTGCTAATGTTACCGCCAGCACTGTCTTCACGACTAGCGGCACTACCGCTGGGCTGACCGTGGGCCAACCCTTAGCAGGCATGGTCGCGAACACCTTTGTTACTGGTATCCTCAGCTCCACGCAGTTCACCGTCAGTGTCAGCCAGACAGTCGTAGGGGCGACATATAACGTTGGCGTCATTCCCACTGCCTCGACCGCGACTCTGGCTGGACTCTTCGGCGGCAGCGTGACAGTCGCAGGCGGCACCTTGAAATTGACCGCCCTGAATGCCGGGGATAACATTCTTCCGAATGCCAATGCCGTAACATTTGCGGCCGACGCCTTGACCTTGAATGGCTTTGCGGGCGGGACTTTGAATTATGTCAACAGCACGGGCGCTACCATCAACCAGGTTCTCGGCGCGTTGACGCCGACCGCCGGGGCCGGAGTGGTTCAAGTCACCCCGAATGCGAACACAACGACGATGAGCTTCACTTCCCTGGGCACCGTGTCAGCGGGAACGGGGCTTAACTTTGTCGGTTTTGACGCGACGAACACCGTCACGATTACCGGGGCCGCGAACACGAACGGAATCATCAACGCCCATGTGTATTTCAACGGAGCCGACTTCGCGATTTCAAACACCGGTGTGATCGCCGCGGCCAGCTATACCGACACGGCAGCGAGCATGACCGCAGGCAATACCACGCCCTACCGTATCACCGGCAGTTTCAATCAAACGACTTCGATCACTGCGAATGCCGGTTTGAAATTCGATACCGCTCAAACGGTCACTTTGGATACCGGCATTACCTTGACGATCAATAACGGCGGTGCGACGGTGGCGGGCGGCATCTTGGTCACGGGCGGTGTCAGCGCTACGATCACGGGCGGCACGGGCATCACGACCGGCGGCACGGCCGACCTGGTTATTCGCACGGACACGGCAACCGACACGCTCGACATCGGCTCCGTTATTCTCGCCTCCACCACGGGCGGCCTGACCAAGAACGGCCTCGGCACGTTGATCCTGAGTGGCGCGAACGCTCAAATCACCGGCACGACGACGATCAACGAAGGCACGATCCAGCTGTCCGGCACCGGCCGACTCAGTGGCGTTAATGCACCACTACTCGTCCGCCAGGGCGGCACCCTGGACCTGAACGGTGTCGGCAGCGGCACGGCGATCGGCAACTTCAACGGCGCTGGTACTGTAACCAACAGCTCGACAACCACGGCCGTTCTTACCATTGGGAACAACAACGGGACTGGTACATTCAGCGGCATGCTTCAGAATGGCGGCAGTGATAAATTGCTGGCAGTGACAAAAGTCGGCACCGGGGTGATCAACCTGACTGGCGCCAACACATTCACCGGCCCGATCACCATCTCGGCTGGCACCATCGCGGTCACCACCTTGGCCAACATCGGCGTCGCGAGCGGTATCGGCATGGGTAGCACCGCCTCCAATGCCGCGAGTCTCGTCTTCAACGGCGGTACGTTGCAGTACACCGGGGCTACCGCGGCCATCTACCAGACCATCCAGACTCCGTCGGTGTCGATCGATCGCCTGTTCACTTTAGCGGGCGACGGAACCATCGACTCTTCGGGGCAGTACGGCAACAGCATCTTGGCGGCAACTTCCGCCAACATGGCGACTTTGATCTTCAGCAACACCAACGCAGTCGCATTCAGCGGCGCCACGGGTGCCCGCACTCTGACTCTCACGGGTACCTCGACGGGCGATAACCTGATGAGCCTATTGCTGGACGATAACAACACTCCGTCGACTGGGTTCAATGTGTTGGGCATCACCAAGACCGGTACGGGCCTCTGGATCCTGGGCAATAGCATTAACGGTTACAGTGGCGCCACCACCATCACCGCTGGGCAGCTGCGGGCCGAGGGCAATGCCCTGTCGGTGAACAGCAACACGTTTTTGAACGGCGGCGTGTTGGAAACGTCCGGCGCCTTCATCCGAGCAATCGGCACTGGGGCCAACCAGGTTTCTTGGGGCGTAAACGCGGCAGGCGGTTTCGCGGCCAGCACCTCCAAGCTGACGATCAATCTCGGCGGGGCGGCGGGCACATTGACCTGGGGCGCCGGCGGCATCGGCAACGGCACGGGAGCTCTGATCCTTGGTTCCACCACCTCGCTTGCCGAAGTGGAAATCGTCAACGCGCTTGACTTGAACGGGGCTGTTCGGACGATTACGGTCAACGACAATCTGACCACGACGACCGACTACGCCACGATCTCAAGCATCATTAGCAACAGCACTGGTACCGGCGGAATTCTCAAGAACGGAACAGGCATTCTTCAGCTTACCGGCGCCAACACTTACAATGGCACCACGGCCGTCCAGGCCGGTACATTAGTCATCACCTCGCTCGGCAATTCCTCTAACCCCGTCGCGACCAGCATCGGCACGGCAAGCAGCGCCTTGACTGCAGCACTTCAGCTAGGGACGGGTGGAACCGCGGGCGTTCTGTGGTACGTCGGCGCCGGTGAAACGAGTGATCGCTCCATTCAGTTCACAGGCACGACTGGCGGCGCC
>Ga0105048_10005682_pt1 | contig 20144 bp, 14 predicted proteins | sample MAT05_FD_78382 | JGI IMG/M metagenome (GOLD analysis project Ga0105048, IMG submission 78382) | Freshwater microbial communities from Lake Fryxell liftoff mats and glacier meltwater in Antarctica - MAT-05 | ecosystem: Environmental > Aquatic > Freshwater > Ice > Liftoff microbial mat | place...
TGATGACTTCATCGATGCCCGCGTACGGGCAACCTTCGACGCAACCTTCTTGAATCGAGTTCTGGACGTTGCGCCGTTAATCTGGACAGTCACCAAACCTGAAGCTACCAGGGCGCGAGCGAATGCGTCGCGTGGCTTCGTAGCCGTCCATCCCGGCTCTCTCCCGCGCTTCAGCCTAAATCAACGTCCGTAAGAATGTCAGCGCCGAACACACTCGAATCCCCTCGGGCGTGACGAAATCCTTGAGGTTCTGCGCCGTCAGTTGAAAGGCTGGAACGCCAGGAAACTTAGACACAAGGTAACGCAGGCTGCGATCTGGATGCGTGTCCGAGAGCTTCACCTCGACGAGCAAGATGGGCTTCTTGCCCTCGGTCACCACAAAATCTACCTCGCGACCGTCTCGGTCACGGAAGTAGCGCAGCTCGACGTCTCGCCCCTGAGTGTCTTCCAGAAAATGGATCCATTTCTGCAGGTGGCATGCCACCAGGTTTTCGAAGCGGGCGCCTTCATCGGCTACTAAACTCCAATCGAGGTGATAGTGCTTCTGCTCTTTCTTCACGGCTCGGAGACGTGCAGTGCCAAAAGGGGGCACTCGAAATACCGCGTACATGCGTTCCAACACGCTCACCCAGTTCTCCAGCGTTCTGTGGCTAACTTGGAGATCTTCGCGCAGGGCGTTGATCGAAAGCGGAGAGCCCACCAAATCTGGCAACCGCAGGATCAACAGCTCCAAATTTCCAAGATCGGATATCGGCTCCAGGCTAGCAATATCATCGCGCACTAACCGCGACCGATACTCTCGAGACCAGCGCCGTGCTTCAACTTCCGAGCCGCCAAAAAATGGCTCTGGGAATCCGCCTAAACGCAACAAACTCTTAAAGTCTGCGTCAGACTTGAGCTTCAGTTCGGCAACGCTCAACGGATGCAGACGCAAGAGGTGATAGCGCCCTTGAAGCGAATCACCGCCGTAGCGATAGAGATCGAGCCGGGCACTACCCGTGACCAAGATCTTTTGGCGCGCCGCGCGCTTGTCGTAGAGGCCCTTCAAAAACCCACGCCAAGCACGATGCTTGTGGATTTCGTCGAAAACCCAAAGTGGCGATACGGGGAGCTGTCGAGTCAGGATGGCTTGGCGATCTTCGGCAGCGTCCCAGTTCAAGTACCCGCGGCTTCCACCCGAGAGACCTTTCGCCAAGGTTGTCTTCCCAACTTGGCGCGCCCCCGCCAAGAACACCATCTTGCGTTCGAGGTCCGCCTTAACCTGAGCTGTCAGATAGCGAGTTTTTGGCGACTTCACCCGTTCAGGCTACGGCAGATTTCACACCCTGTCAAAATCTGCCGCGGCAGTTTTCTCTACCTAGCAAAATCTGCCGTACTTAGTCTGGCTCTCTGGGCCGCTGATTCTTGACCCAAACCCAGCCGTTCACACCGAACTGAGCCACCCCCCGCCCACTGGCATTCACCCTACAAACACTGCGTAATCCCGGCCGGAACCTGGGCTAAAGCGGGCGGTGCGCACACACCCTTTTTCCCGAACGTTTGCTCTAAATCAATATTACCAAAGGGATCACACACCGCTTGAGCGTGGCTGCATTCCGTATTGCAATTACAGAGTTGGCCGCAAAAGCCGGTATCGTCGAGAGTGCCAGAAACAGCCGGGAAAACACAGGAACCTGCGGCGCTGCTCGCCGTCTGGCAATCCATGCCTTGGCCGAACTTGCAACGGTGGGAGCAGACAGCATAATCAGACGTTAATCTAAGGCAAATGCCGCCACAACTGGGTACTGCTGCCTGGATATCGCAAGTTTTGCCGAATTCGCTGGTGCTCGGCGCATTCTCCACGCAGACGCCGTGGAGCCGATCACACTTGCGTGTTCCGCAATCTGAATCCAATTCACAGATCGGACGGCAGAAGCCCTGATTGGCACTCTGCCCGGGCAGTCGATCGCAGACGAGATTGTCGCGATTCTGGCACTTATCCGCGCTTTCTTTCCCAAAGCTGCAGGCTTCAAAGCAGAGCGCGGCTCCGCTGTCCTCCGTCGATACGGGCACGCACTCGGCACTCGCGAATTGGGAACAAGCGCTCGCGTCGCTGCTGCAATCCGCAACGCACACGCCGAGCGCGCTGCCTCCGCCGAAGAACCGATCAGACGCTTGGTTGAGGCAAAAGGCCGGTGCTTGGCAATTCACATCCGCGTTGCAAGTCTGGCCGAGCTTCAGCTTCACCTGCGGCGTGCAGTTGCCGACTGGACACGCCATCGGCATGTCGTCCCCGCAACCTGGAGTGAACAGTGCCACGAACACCCACAAGCACCAACGTCTCAGCACGCCCGCAGCCTATTTGTCCTCGTACTCTCCTGCAAGAGCGAACTCTTAGGAACCAACTGATGCTAGGCTATGCGCGCCGTGAAGCCGCTGCACCCGACTGGACGCTGGACGAAAGTCGGTCGCTTTCGCCGCGCGCTCATCGGCACGGGGCTCAGCCTGTTGGCGTGCTCCACGCCGTCTGAGACGTCACAGCAGCCTCCAGCTCGTCGCTCCAGCTCGGAAGCTTCCGCGGCTTTGATCGATGGTGTTCTCGCGCCCCAGGAGCGCGGCGTCGTGTGGCTCACGCACCCGGCTCAGTCCTTTGTGTGCAGCGGAACCGTGGTGCACCCCGAGTTGATCGTGACAACTCTGCACTGTGCGTTCGCGGTCCGTCCGGAGGGCGATCACGTGTTGGCGGCTGCTGGCTTCCGCGTGGGATTTGGACCCAGCGAGGAAGCGTTGGTCTTCCGGAGCGTGCGCTCGCTGGATTGGGTCGGAGCCCCCCTGGAAGGTGCGGTGAACGCAGCGGTAGCCGCAGGGCAAGATGTTGCCGTACTCCGCTTAACGGCTCCAGTTCCTGAAGGAACACACATTCAAAGCATCGACTGGGACTATGCTGCCCAATCGGGACAGAGGTTTGTGATGGTGGGGTTTGGGCTCTCTTCACTCACTCTAGGCACAAATGGTACCCGACGTTCGGCTACCGCGACGATTACAGGTTTTGATCCAGCGAGCGGTATCATTCAGTTGCAGGGGCGAAGTGCTTGCTTTGGGGATTCCGGGGGGCCCATCTTGTTCGGGAGTGCTGAAAGCTGGGTGGGCGCGATCAGCCAAATTGGGGGCTCCGACGCTGATCATTTTTGCGACATCGGGTTAACCTTCGGAGCCACCGTGCTCAATCCCGGTGTACGCACGCTGTTGACGCGTGCATTCTCCGGGGTCGAACGTTGCGTGCCTGAGGTCTGCGGGAACGGGCAAGATGAAGATTGCGATGCTGTCGCTGACAACGGCTGTGCGGCTGCCGGGGGAGCTGGGGGTCAAGGTGGCCGAGGGAATGATCCGGTGGGCGGGGCAAGCATCGCCCTCGGTGGGAACGCTGCGAGCGGAGCTGCTGGTCGGCCACCAGTTCACATCGGAACACTGGGGCCATTCGGAGGGTCGCTCAACCTCGGGGCCGGCGGGGCCGGCGGCGAAGCAATTGGCGGCGAAGCAATTGGCGGCGGCGGACGTGAACCAGCGAGCTCACTCGTTCCGCAGCTTTCAGCACACGGCGGCTGTTCACTGGTTTCACCGAAAACAGGGACTCGCGTCCCTTCGCTTCTCAGCCTCCTCGCTATCGCAATGGCGTCACTCTTTCGAGTGACGCTACGACGTCACTCTTTCGAGTGAAGCTACGGCGAACAGACTTCCGAAGCAGGCGACCGGCCTTACTCGGCTTCAACGGCGCTGAACGACCATCTTGCGCGGGACCTGCCCGCTCTGCTCAAGGAGTTTCTTGGCTTCCTGCTGTAGGAGCGGATGCGTCTTCTTCATCATGAAGCCGCCCAAGAGCCGTACATCTTGCTCGAGGAGCTTCTTCAGGGCGCGCCGCATGCCTTTGGTGTCGCTCAGATAGGCGCAACAATAAGCGCGGGCGCGCCACAGCTGGGGGCGAATTTGGGCGTAAAGCTCATCGTCGGGATTAAAGAGATCGAGCGTTTCGGCGGCCTTTTTGGCGAGTCCACTTCTGGCCCAGGCTTCGCTCATCACCGAGGCAATCATGGCGCGACTCTTCGGATCCTGATGCCGCTTGATCTCAATGTTGTCCACCAACTGCCGGGCTGGACTCACCTCACCCAGCATCAGATGGATCATCGCCCGCTGCGAACGGGCTTCGTCCGCAATAGGCGCCAAGACTTTGTTGAGATTGATGAGCTCTAACGTCGCGAGAGCTTTGCGCGGATCTTCTTGAAGCTCGACCTGAGCTTTGGCAAAAATCGCCGCCGGATCGCTCTTCTTGAATGAGGACTCGAGCTTCTCAAGCGCGGCTCCACGGTCGCCGGAGGACTGCATTTCTCGGAGGATGCTCGCCACCCCTTGCGCCTTCTGCGACTGGCGGCGCGCCCAAACAAACACACCTATTGCCAACCCTGTGGCGATCGCCGGAACTGCGATCAGTATGCCGCGCGTCGTGGTGCTGTCGACGTAGCCGGCAATCATGCCAAACACGATCCAGAGCGCCAAGATCGGAAGACCCAAGCGGGTGAGCAGGCCCTTCAGATCCACACCCGACGGCACCTCTGCGCCGGAATCCGCTCCACCAACCACCCCGCTAGCCGATCCGGGAGGATTCTTGCCTAAAGCAGCTTCTTCCTGGCGTGCCTGGCCTCTTTTGAGCTTTCGAAGTTCGTTGCCCACACGGGAGCTATAGCCTTCTGCGGCGCACAGACGCAAGGCGCGTGGGCCAACCGGTGTGCGACAGCCGGCGCACCTCGAGAGAGTTGCCTCAACTCCATTTCACCAATCAGATAGTAAGCATGCTTACTATCTAGATCTGCGGCGAAGCAGCTCTCTCCGCCGAGATTGATTCCGAACAGGCCCCTGCCCCTTTAGCGCCGCAGTTTGCTCTGCTTATAGGTCGTTCTCAATTTGGCCTAGGCGGTATCGGGTGCCCTGGGCGGCGAGGCGATGCTGTCGCGCGGGATTTCTGGGAGTGCTTCGAAGCGGAAATGATTGAAGATGCTCAAGACCACTGAGAGTGTGGGGACGGCCAAGAGTGCGCCCCAGAGCCCAAAGAAATGTTGACCCACCACTAACGAAAACACGACGAGCACCGGGTGAATTTTGGCCGCAACACCGATAATTTTTGGATTCAGGAAGTTGGCTTCGAGTTGATGGATGCCCAAGATCCAGAGCAACACCCAGAGTGCGATCCAGAAATCTTGCGTCAATCCCACCAGCACGGCAGGAATGGTGCTCAGAATGGAGCCAAAAATGGGCACGATGCTCATCACGCCTGCCACTGCTGCCAAAATGGGCCAGTACTTGAGGTCAAACATCCAGAATCCGATCGCGCTTAGCACGCCGTTCACTAGGCAGATCAGGAGCTGACCGCGCACCACACCCGCGAGACCTTTTTCTAGCCGCACTAGCAGCAATTCGAAGCTAGGGCCCGAGCGCGCAGGCAACAGCGACTGGAAGAATCCGAACACCGCCTCACGTGTGTGCATCAGATAGCCCGCGACCATCAGCGTCATGAAAAACGAGAAAATCCCGTGAGAAATGGCGCCAATCACAGTTTGCCCCAGCTTAAAGAGCTCGACCACATTCTGCTTCGCAAAGCGCAGAAAGACGTCCAAGCCGTCGCTCATCAGCTTCTCGAGGCTGAAGCTCTCGTCCACGTCGTCCACCGCGACAACCCGCCATTGGCGTTCTGTCTCTTGGATGACCTCGACTCCCGAACCCAGAGCGAGTTGGTAACCGCCCTCTGCTCTAGGAATGACTGCAATGGCCCCGGAGGTGGGTGCTGTCGACACGCCCCCCGGTTTTCGTCCCCGGTGCTCTTCGACCCAGGCTTCCGCCAAGGGCCCCCAGTTTCTCGTAGCGTCGCGAATTAACGTCGGGGCATCACGCGTGAACCGCTCTGCCTCGGCGTACATGCGTGGCGCCAGCAAGGCGACGCTCATGTAGAGCGAGCCCAATACCAAGAAATACACTAGGATAATGGAGGCGCCCCGTGGCAGCCCCGTGCGTTCGCCCAAACTCACCAGCGGTGTCAGGACAAACGCGAGCACCAGCGCAAGAATAAACGGGAGCAGAACGGACGACGCCCAGATCAGGACACCCAGCAAACAGACGGCGCTGATCCCCACGAAGAGGATTCGCCGTCGTGTCCAACCGGAGTACTCTAGCTCCGGGCGTGCCGTCATTTTTCTCCGCTCACTTCAACACTGTGGGTGATTATTCGGAATCCTCGTCCGCCTCAGCAGCAGGGGGCTGCGAAGGAGAAACGCTGAGGCCCTTCAACTTGGCGGCCAGGACGTCACCCAGGGTGGCGCCTTGTCCAACCTGCTCGCGCCGCATCACGCTGAGCGTTTCTGCCGCCGGGCTTTCTCCAGGCTGCCGCATCGTCAGCACCACACGACGATCGATGGTATCGAGGTTGGCGACTTCCGCGCGAATGATTTGACCCGGTTCAAGCACAAGATTGGCAGGCATTTCGTTCGAGGGGATCAGGGCTTCAATGCCTGACTTCACCAGGACGAAGGCGCCGTAATCTGCAAGGCGCAGGACCCGAATATCCTCGAGCACGGTGCCAGGCTTGTAGTTCGCCATGAGATCATCCCATGGATCGTCGAATAACTGCTTGACGCCCAGGCTGACTTTCTTCTCATCGTGATTGATCGACAGGATGATGGCTTCGACGTCATCGCCCTTACCGTAAAGATCGGCGGGGTTATTGACCTTGACCGTCCACGACAGATCCGTCTTGTGCACCATGCCGTCCACACCCTCTTCGATACCGACGAACACGCCGTAATCGGTGAGTGAGCGAACCTTGCCGGTGACTTTATCGCCAGGCTTGTACTTGTCAGTGAAGAGACTCCAAGGATCTGCCTCGAGCTGCTTCAAGCCCAAGCTGATGCGTTTGGCACCGGAATCAACTTCCAGAACCTGGCACTCAACTTCCTGGGCAATCTCAAGCATCTTGGAGGGATGCTTGACCTTCTTGGTCCAGCTCATTTCCGATACGTGGATCAAGCCTTCAACGCCTGGCTCCAGCTCCACGAACGCGCCGTAATCGGTGAGGCTCATGACCTTGCCCTTGACGCGCTTACCGAGCGGGTACGCTTCCTGCGCGTGATTCCAAGGATCTTCCTGCGTCTGCTTCATGCCGAGGCTGACGCGCTCTGTCTCCGGATTGTACTTGAGCACCTTGACGGTGACCTTGTCGCCCACCTGAAACACTTCGCTCGGATGGTTGACGCGTCCCCAGGACATGTCCGTGATGTGGAGCAGGCCGTCGATACCGCCCAAGTCGACGAAGGCGCCGTACTCGGTGAGATTCTTGATCGTTCCGTCGAGAACCTGACCCTCCTCGAGAGTCTTGAGTGTGTCGGCCTTCATTGCGTCGCGCTCTTGCTCGAGAAGCACACGCCTGGAGAGCACGATGTTGCCGCGCTTCTTATTGAACTTAATAACCTTGAATTCGAAGGTCTGTCCGATCAAGCGCTCCAGATTACGGATCGGTCGCAAATCAACCTGCGAACCTGGCAAGAAAGCCTTGACGCCACCCCGAATCGTTACGCTGAGGCCGCCCTTAACGCGCTGGCTGATGGTGCCTTCGATGATCTCGTCGCGCTCGCAAGCCGCGGAGATCTCGTCCCACACCCGCATCTTGTCGGCCTTCTCTTTGGACAGAGAAATCAGGCCCTCATCACTCTCGCGACTCTCAATGAAGACGTCGACGCGATCACCCGCCTTCACGGTGATATTGCCCTGAGCGTCAGCAAACTCCGAGACGCTGATCGTCCCCTCACTCTTACCGCCAATATCGATGATGATATTGTCGCGCCCGACGTGGATGACATATCCACTCACGATTTGCCCTTCACCTGCGAGCGCTGAGGTGTTGGTTGCATCTGCGACGCTTTCGAACAAAGCGGCAAAACTGAGGTCGTCACCCTGTGGGGTCGTCAGTTGAGTTTCAGCCATGGTAATGTTTTGGTGCTCCTAAGAACAATCTGGTCCGAGCTTCGCACTTGCGTGTAGAGCGTGGGGTTAGGGTTTATTGATTGAGGGGGCGTTCAGGTAGCGCACCCACGAGAAGGCGTCAAACGCAAAAACCGAGCCGAATCACGACATCTTCGCTGCCTGGCCCTCATGGGCGCACACTGCTTGGCCTGGCGTGAGCTAAAATGGCCTGGGCCGCCAACTCGGCATAGGCCAGCATTGCCTCTTTCGGCCAGCTGATCCTGACACGCGCGCGTCCAGCGCTGAGCTGTTCAACGCTGACTTTGGCCCTCGGGAGCGTGTCCAAATGCAGTGTATTTGCGGCAGCTTCAAGCATTGCGCGGAGCGCTGACTTATCGGGGATGGCATTGGATCGAAAATGCAGCTCCAAATCGAGCGTCACCTCCGACCCGATCTCAACCTTACCGTTCAGCCCCGCAAGCTTGCTGAACTCTGCTGCCAGCTCGGGCTTGGGCCAAGCTGCAGCCACGGCCCGCTGAGCCAAGCTCTGCCATTCTCCCCCCGAAATGACCAAGGCTCCAGGCCCCTCAATGGGCAATAGGTGCCCTGCCGCGAGCAGGCCAAGCTCAACGCCTTTCCGGTTGCCCAACAGCAACGCGCCATCAACGGCTTCAGCGAGCGTGAGCTCTCGGGTCAACTGAAAAGCTGCAACGGCGCCGGCAAGCCTCAGTGGAAAAATCGCCTGTTGAGTGGAGCTGGCATACTCCGCCGCAACCGCTTGCGCGACACGCTGGGACGGAAACTTGCCAGCGATCACGCCCAGCCAGTTACCCGCATTGTCCCAACTCAGCAGCAGCTCCCTGAGGTCGATGGCCAGCTGGACGCCCGCCTCGCTCTCCAGCCTGCGAACACGAGGGGCTTCCTTCGTGCTGGGCGTCGGCAGCTCATTCAGCAACGGAAACAGGCTGCGGCGGACTGGCTCAAACAAGATCACCTGCTCGACATCAACGCGCACAGCGGCCGAAAAGGTCGCAGGAACATGCGAAGCCGCCACCCGTGTGAAGCCCACAAACCGTGTGTAGAGGAAGGCGCCACCGGACACCCCCAACGCGACGGCTATCGCAAATACAGAAAAAATCGCGCGATGCGAGAGACCTCCGCGACGATCGGTTGGCGACATGGAGCGCCCGCGTAGCACGGGTTGGCGCTTAACTGCGACTGTTAACGAAAGTATGACTGGCTGAGCCGCACAGAGAGCAGCAGCGACACACCTTGCGCCTGCGTTTGCAGCGCATTCAGGGCTCCCCCGAACTTCGGATACAGTTCCTTACTGACCTCCAAGAGCTGACGGATCAAACTGAGCGCTTCCGCTGCCGCCTGCTCCGTCAAAAACAGCACTTCTACCGATACTTTCAGCGTTTCGCCTTCGGACTCCAGAAGCCCCGACACCTTGCGGGCCTGTTCGAGGAGCCCGCTCAACTTCGGAGCACGGGCGGCCAGAAACACCGGGAGCACCCGGGGCCGTAGCTGAAAAGACAGGAGCCCGCTCGCCATCGGCTCCAAACGTTTTTCATCGGGCCCCGCGGCGATCACCCGTTCAACGCTGTCGATTTCCGCTACCGACACGAAGACGAGCGTGTCATCCCCATGTGCGTAGGCTCGCGCAGGCTCTGCGCGCTTTGCGCTCCCTCGCCGTTCGTACACGCGCAGCAAACCTCCGAGCGCTAACGCGGGACTCCAAGTCGCAGGGTCTTGCCGATGCAGGTCCGTGGTCGAAAAATCGCCGCTCAAGACCAGCACGCTGTCGGTGGTTGCCGCCGAAACTGAAGGCCGCAGCGCGAGCCACGCGCTGTGCGCTTGCTCCAAAGCTTGGCCAAAAGCCCCTGTTTTCGCTCCCTGATTCTCAGCCTGAGCGTGCAGCTTCAGCAGAGCGTCAGGCCCGAGCGCGAGCCGAAGCTGCTTCAAATCCAAACGAACCACCAGATCCAGATCGTTCGTCAAGAAATCAGTGGCGTCGAAAACCTGGGGGGCTGCGCCAGGCCTACGCACTTCGAACGCTGTGCTGCGCTCGCAGCCAAGCGCGCCAGGAAAGCCAAGGAGCAGGCTCAATTGGGCAAAGACTCGACGCGGAACCAGGCGGCTCATGCCGTGGGCGGGAGCTCGTTGGCGACAGCCCGCACCCGTTCAACGATCAGAGCCACGACCTCGTCGATGCTCAGCTGCGTGCTATCGACGATCATCGCATCGTCCGCTTGGCGCAGCGGCGCAATCGGCCGCGAACTGTCCCGCCGATCCCGTTCTTCCACTTCACGTGCCACTTCTTCAAGATCGGCTGGCGCACCTTTGGCCCGCAATTCCTCATGGCGGCGCTGAGCTCTCACTTCGACGGCTGCGGTTAAAAAGAACTTCGCCTCCGCTGCCGGGAAAACGACGGTGCCGATGTCGCGCCCCTCTAACACAACCCCGCCTTCTTTCCCTGCGGAGCGCTGCATCTCCAGCAACGCTTCTCGCACGCGCGGGATCGCGGACACGCGACTCGCACCCTGACTGATATCCGCAGCGCGAATTGCCTCAGAAACATCGCGTTCTCCTAACAAAATGCGCCGCCGCGAGCTTGGCCCCAGGGCGAAACGAATGGCCTCGGTTCGAGCAAGCTCTTCAGCCACCTGCCCCACCCGAGCAGCATCTTCCCAATCGACGCCCGCTTCCTTGGCCGCAAGCGCCACCGAACGGTACAGCGCCCCGGTATCCACCAGCGTATACCCGAGCGCCTCCGCGACGCGTTGGCTCACGGTGGTCTTGCCTGCACCCGCGGGACCGTCGATCGCTACCACCAGGCGCTTCATTGGGCTTGCCCCTTTGGTGTATTCGCGTTCAACCAGGCATCCGCTTGCTCCAGGAGCTGGCCCACCGCTCGGCCATCAATCTCAGCCACGACTGAAAGCTCACGCTCCTTGGGTTGAACCTGGAGCTTCTGCACGGGCTGACCGATCCCCATGAGCGACATGAGGAATGAATAGGAACTGAGGTTTTGGTAAAGCTGGGTCAAGTTGTTGCCCCCCTGAAGTGCCGAAGCGGCGTCTGCATAACTGAACGTACCGGCCAAATTGATCCCGGGTGCTTGAAAATTACCGATGAGCCCAATCGTTTCCAACCCGATCACGAGTGGCAACTTCTGGCGCACGGCTTCTGGCACCGGGGTTGTACGAAAATCTGCGCCGAGCACGATCGGCGGCATCGGTTGGCTGCCGATTTGGGTGGCAAACCAAGCTGGAATTTCGCGTTTCACACGTCGCTGTTGGATGCGATCCAAGGCGCGCCGCAGGCCCGTTGGATTTCCCACCAGCAAGATCCTGGGGCTCAGCGCGACAAATCCTAACTGATCAGCGACGAACACCCGACGTTCGGCATAGTGTGTTTCAGAAATTGGAATGCCCTGGGGCGTCTGGCGGGTCGTGGCCGCAGCAGCCTCGAGCTGCTCGGGATTGAAGCTGCCGAGCGCTACACCCAGAAAATCAGCGCCTTGCATGGAATAGGCGCCCAAGAAAAGCGCTTGCAGATCGCGACGGGGCTCAAAGCCAGCGCCGGCCGGGATCGGAGCCCGACGTGCCCAGATCCCGAGCAAGCGTGTGCCAAACTCGGAAGCGAACAGCTGCTGCGCATCCAGATACCCCACCGCAACGGCGCGCCCCGGCAAAAGAGCCACTGGATCACGCTCCAGCTCCTGGATCGACAGCCCTTTGCCTTCGGCGGTATGCACCACCACTTCTTCCTTTTTCGCACAGCCGAGCCAACAGCTAAGGCTCAAGGCCAGCACACCCAGGCTGAAATACCATTGTCTCACGCCAACACTCCTTGAAGGGCGGAATACAGCCGATCATTCTCGGCGACGGTTCCGACTGTAATGCGCAGGTGCCGCGGATAGGCGGCGAAAGGCCGAACAATGACCCCTTTTCGCAACAAAGCTTCGTAGACTTCGCGTGCGTTCCGCTGCGTATCCAGCCACACGAAATTGGCTTGACTGGGCGTTACCTGGAAACCCAAGCGTGCGAGCTCCTGCGTCATACGCGCTCGTTCAACGCGGTTGAGTTCGCAACTCCGAGCTACGTGCGCTTGATCCCCGAGCGCGATCACGCCCGCCGCTTGCCCCAGATGGCCCACATTGAACGGCGCGCGCAAACGATTCATGTAGTCAATCAGAACCGCTGGCCCGAGCGCATACCCCACGCGCAACGAGGCCAAACCGTACGCTTTCGAAAACGTTCGCAGCACCACCAGGCGTTCACGCAAATGCCGCAGTTTCGAGCAATCAGGATAGTCTGTGGCGTCCGAGTATTCGACGTAGGCTTCATCCAACACAATGATCACGGACGCAGGCACATCGCGCAGCAAACGTTCTAGTGCTTGGCGCCCCACGTAAGTTCCGGTTGGATTGTTGGGGTTCGCAATGAACAAAAGGCGCGTCCGGGGCGTCACGGCTGCAGCCATCGCCTCCAGATCGTGCACTTCGTTGAGGAGAGGAACGGCGCTGAACGGCACGCCATGCGCGAGCGCACCCGCGCGGTAAATCACAAACGAAGGTTCGCCGAAAACGGCGTGGTGTTCACCGGTGGTGAACGTTCGATAAAGCAACTCCAAGAGCTCATTCGAGCCCGCACCACAGATCACCTCGGCCATCGACACGGCGTGAAAATCAGCGATCGCTTGGCGCAGCCTGTACGCCGCCCCGTCCGGATAACGCCCGATTTGTGCGAGCAGACCAGGCAATGCCGCCAGCACTTGTGGACTGGCTCCGAGCGGATTCTCATTCGAAGCCAGCTTCACGGCATTCTCGATGCCAAGCTCCCGCTCGAGCTCTTCCACCGGTTTGCCAGCTTGGTAGGGCCGAAGACCTTCGATACTGGCCGTGACGAGTTCTGACATAAGACTCCGCGTGTGCTCAGGACTCGCTCGGAAAGCTTCCGAGCACTTTCAAATACTTGGTAGAACGCCTCACCGCTTCGAGCGCCGTGACCACTGCGCGATCCGAAACATGGCCACCGATTTCAACGTAGAATACGTACTCCCAGCTGTCGGAATCGTGCGGGCGGGATTGCAACTTTTTCAGGTTAATACCTCGTTCGGCAAATTGGCTCAGGATGCCGTGGAGGGCGCCCGGCGCATCGTCGCCTCCGAATAGGAGGCAGGTGGTGTCGTTACCGGTTCGCATGGCGGGCCGGCTACCTACGACAGCGTAACGGTGCTTCAATTCTGAGTCAGCGCCCACGTTGGCTCTGAAGGTAGCTAACCCAAAATCCTCACCGCAACCAACCGGAACAAGACATGCGCTGTTCGCAGTTTCGGCCGTCTGTTGGGCTGCGGCGGCTGGAGACCGCACGTCGACCACCACTGCCTCGGGAAACTCCATTTGGAGGAAACGCTCGCAGGCCGCGTGCGCGTGCGGAGTTGCAAAAATACGTTCGATCTTAGGCGATCCTGAGCGGCCCATCCAATCGTAGTTCGCTGAAATCGAGCGCTCCGCAACGATCGGTAGATCTGTCTTGGCGAGCTCAGTGACAGACAACTGCACCAACCCCTCCGTCGAAGACTCCAGCGGGATAACGGCGAACCCCACGCGCCCACGGGCCACTTGCTCAAGGGCTGCTTCGGTGGTGGGGCTCTCCTCCAACAACGCGTTCGAACCAAAGAAGCACTTCGAAACCTCGTGACCAAAACCGCCCAAGGGCTCCAGAAAAGCCACCCGGACCAGCTGTTCCAGTCCGCGAGCCTCAGCGCTCAGCGCCCGAAATATGGTTCTCAAGCTCTCTTTCGGCAGCGGCCCCTCGGACGCCGCGGCAAGCTCAGCGAGCCACGCCGCTTCAGGCAGCTCTGTCATCACCAGCTTAACATCGATCTCGCGCAACGAGCGGATTTGGAGCGAAAGCACCGCTCGCTGATTGAGGCGCCCGAGAATTTCCAAATCTAAGGCGCGCATCGCCTGGCGCAGGCGACCGAGATCAGAATCTTGGGGTGGACTCATGGGGCGCATTTCACCAGCTCACTCGCCTGCTGGCCAGAGGAGCTTGTTTGAGAGCTAAGTCGTGCTGCCGCTGGTTGAACCGCTGCCTGACGAGGCCGCGGCCGGGGTGCTCGCGGTGGAACTAGGCGCAGCAGAGGGCGATGCAGGCGCCGTGGCGGGCTTATCGGCCGTTGTACCGCCTGCGGGCTTGGACGAGTCTGAACTGGACGAGTCTGAACTGGACGAATCTCCAGCGTCCGGTTTCTTTGCGGCTGCACTGGTGTAGCCGTCGGCGTACCAACCACCGCCCTTGAGGATGAAGCCCCCTCCGCCGGAAACCTGGCGCTTTGCGGTCTCCTGACCGCATGCCGGGCAGTTCCGGAGTGCGTCTGCCTTGATCGATTGCTCCGCTTCCCAAGTGTGGGCGCAGGCGCTGCAAATGTATTCGTAGGTCATGGGCGACTCGGAAATGCGTCCGCGAACAGCGCCTGTCAACCATCATGGCTGGGGTTTGATGCCCCGAACCCTGCTTGAAGCGGGACTGACATGCTGATCTTTTGATCTGACACTGCACTTTTGGGCTTGTGCGCAGGTGTTCAGGGTCGTACAAGTTAAGTTGCACGACGTGGCCATACATCACACTTGGTTGCGTTAGGCTGGCCGGACTGTGGGCAGGTGCCGCTCGCGGGGCACCCTGACCTAGTTAATACTCGCGGGGCCTATTCGTCTTGGATTATTGCTGATGCATATCAAGAAGCTGGAAATAGCAGGGTTTAAATCCTTCGTAGATCGGACCACCATTCATTTTGATCACGACGTGATTGGTGTCGTCGGGCCGAATGGATGCGGGAAGTCGAACATTGTGGACGCCATCCGTTGGTGCATGGGCGAACAGAGCGCCAAGCATCTCCGCGGACGCTCAATGGAGGACGTGATCTTCAATGGGTCGGACTCGAGGAGTCCGGCTGGCCTGTCTGAAGTGACGCTCACGTTCGACAACACCAACCCGGAGTACGCCGAGTCCCTCCCGCTGGAGTACAAAGATTTTCCTGAAATCGCCGTCACCCGACGGCTGTTCCGGGACGGTACTAGCGAGTATCAGCTTAACCGCACGACGGTAAGGCTGCGCGACATCACCGACCTGTTTCTCGGTACCGGCGTAGGCACCAAGGCCTATTCAATCGTTGAGCAAGGCAGAATCGGTCAGATTGTTTCTGCACGCCCCGAAGATCGCCGGCTTTTTATCGAAGAGGCCGCCGGCATCACCAAGTACAAGCATCGGCGCCACCAAGCCGAGCGCAAGATGGAGCTGACTCGCCAGAATCTCGCGCGTGTGAGTGATATCATTGCTGAAATCGACCGCACTCGGGTTTCGTTGAAACGCCAAGTTGCCAAGGCCGAGCGCTTCCTGGTGTATCGCGATGAGCTCGAAGATCTCGTGCTCCACGATGCTTCGCATCGCTTGCTGGAGCTACTGGTTACTGAAAGAGTGGATCGCGATGGGCTGCAGCGGGCCCAGAGCCTTTCGGGCGTGCTGAAGGAGCAGCTCAATGCGGCCGACGCGGGCCTGGAAGAAATCCGAGTATCTGCCACCGAAACCGAAGTTTTGGCCGATGAAGCGGCACGCCAAGCGTTCCAGTCAGACAACGAAGTGAGCGGGCTGCAGGCAGAGATGGACCGCGCCCGTGATCGGCTATCTCATCTCACGGAACGGCTCCAAGCGGCACAGACCGAACACGCGGAGATCTTGCCCAAGCTCGCAGATCTCCGCTCCGAGCACTCCGACCTCCTGCAGCGTGTCGAATCCCTCGCTACAGACGAAGCCGCCCGTCAGGCTGACGCCCAAGTTGAAGATCTGAAACTGGAAGCCATCAGAACGGATGAATCCGTTGCCAATCAGACGGTCAACGGCGCGCGACGTGAAGTGGCGGAGGCCACCAACCGCACCACCTCAGCGGAGGTCCGTCTGGACGGGTTAGTTCAACGGATTACGGAAGCGCACACGCGTCGCGACAAGCTCTCGGCCGAACATCAGTCCGTGCTCGGCGAACAGAACGAATTTGAGGCGCGCCGCAATGCGCTGGAACAAAGCGTGGCTCAGACTGCCGAAGGCAAACGCCTCACCTTCGCCGAACAGGAATCGCTTGAAAAAGAGATCCATGTGCTGCGGAGCCAGCTCTTGGACAGTGAACGCGCCGTGGATGGTCGCAAAAATGAGCTGAGTTTGCGCAGAAATCGCCTGCGCGCGCTCGAAGAGCTGCACCGCCGTCTGGAAGGTGTGGGAGCCGGAACCCGCGCAATACTCGGCAAGGCAGATCCGAACGTGCTCGGTATGGTGGCGGATCGGATTGAAGCCCCCGAGGAGCTCACGCTGGCATTCGCCTCGCTCTTGGGCGAACGGCTCCAGTATATCGTCGTGTCTGAGCTGGCTCAGGGGCTCCAGTTATTGGATGAGCTGCGCGAGAAGCAGCGTGGCCGCGCCAGTGTTGTCGCGGCAAGGCCTGGCTATGTCGCAGGGGCAGCTCGAGCTTTTGGGGATGAGCCCGGCGTGCTCGGCGCGCTGGCGGACCAACTGCGTTACGACCCCAAGGATGAAGCCCTGGTACGAGCGGTCGTGGGCGACGCGATTTTGGTCACCACCAGCGAGCATGCTGTACAGTTCGTGGCGCGTCACCCCGAGTTTACTGCCGTCGCTCTGGACGGCACGGTAGCGCGGCCGAGCGGGGTCGTGAGCGGTGGCGGTGGCGACGAAGTGGCCTCGGCAATGGTCGAGCAAAAACGCGAAATGCATTCGCTGACGAACGAAGTTGCGCGTTTGGATGCTGAGTATCAGAAGCTTTTCCAGAGCCACAATGCGTTGCGCGCTCGCATCACAGCTGTGGAAACAGCTGTGGATCGAGCCCGAAAGGGTGCGCACGAAGGCGAATTGGCCCACGTGAGCGCTGAAAAAGACCTGGTGCGAACCAACGCTGAGCTTCAGCGCTTGCGGACGCGGCACTCAGCTATCGCCACTGAGATGGCTGAGCTGGAGGCGTTAATTGCGCGCAGTACTCAGGAAGAACAAGAGTCACGCCAACAATTGGATGTGCTCAAGAGTGTTTTCGAGCAATCGCAGACGGCTCTCGCCAAGGCAGAAGCACGCGCCCTTTCCTGGAAAGAACAGGCTGGCGCTCAGGCTCAGTTAGTCATGGATCGCAAAGTTCGCTTGGCACAAGTGCGTGAGCAGCTGGACGCAACAAGAGCCTCAGCCACGCGCGTGGAGTCGACCATTTCAGAGCTGGTGACACGAGCGAATCGCCTCCAAGAGGACATGGAAGAATCCGCGGCGAACTACGGCGAAACCGCAGCCGTACTGATGCTCTCGCGGGAAACTCGGATCGTGGCGCTCGATGGCGCACGCTTGGCCCACGAACGTCTGACTACGATTCGCGCGCAATTGGACCAGGCGCGCCAAGCTCTCACCGAGCACGAAGCAGCTCTGAAGCAGCTGCGCGAAGAGCTCGGGCAGATCGATGAAGCGAGTCGCAAGCACGAAATGTCGGTGCAGCGCAACGAACTCGGGCGCACGCATCTCTTACAGAACATTCGCGAACGTTTCCGCGGGCTCGACCTCAACCGAGTGGTCGGCACCTATCATTTGCGCCTGGCTCCCGATGAGGAGCACCACCGTCGAATCGACGAGCTGACTAAGCTCATTGATCGGATGGGGCCTGTGAATCTGGATGCGAAGACGGAGCACGACGACGCAGAGACCCGTTTCGTCTCACTTTCGGCGCAAAAAGAAGATATTGAAAAAGCACTGCTCGACCTGGATCGGGCGATCAAGCACATGAATCGCGAATCAAAGAAGCGTTTCCAGGATGCCTTTGATTCCATCAATGCGCTGTTCCGGGCCACCTTCTCAAAGATGTTCCATGGGGGGCGTGGCGAACTCCAGCTCACGAACGCTGAAGATCTCCTGGCAACGGGTGTGGATATTATTGCGCAACCACCCGGCAAGAAGCTTGGGAATATTGAACTCCTGAGTGGCGGCGAGAAAGCGCTCACCGCTGTATCGCTGATTTTTGCGATTTTCCAGCATCGCCCTTCGCCTTTCTGCATCTTGGATGAGGTCGACGCGCCGCTCGATGAGGCCAACGTGACGCGCTACAACGAGGCAATTCGCTCGATGACGCAGCGGAGCCAATTCATCATTATTACGCACGTCAAGAAGACGATGCAGTGCGTGGACGTGCTGTACGGCGTGACCATGGGCGAGCCCGGCGTTTCCAAGCTCGTCAGTGTGAAGGTCAACGAAGGCGTGCAGGCTCGTAGCGAAACGTTGGCACCTCGTCACCGCGACAGCATGCTGAAGGGAGCGCCCATCGATACGGTGCGGCCCGAGAGCGACGAGGGCGACGAAGTTCAAGTAGCTTAGGACCGTCGCGTCCCAGCCTTGCCATTTTCTGGGCAGAGGCTGCCTCAGTGAAAATCGCGTGAGACGCGCTTAAAATTCGCTTGGTTGAGCTCCAACCGCTGAAGCCTCTCGACGATCACGTGGATTGTCGGAAATTTTGCGGGAGCCAGCTTAGGCGGAGAAACAGGCATGAGCACTCCTTGAATCGGCCCCGCCGCTAGATTTGAGCCGTTCACCTCACGCTCCACTTCCCCATAGGCTAACAGCAATGAGGCGTGCCGTGCCACCTGCTGAAACTGTTCAAATACATTGCGCCAAAGCACCAAATTAATAAATCCGAACTCATCCTCCAAACTAATAAATACAACACCGCTCGCCGTGCCAGGCTGCTGCCGCGACAGCACCACGCCTGCCACCTTCACCTTCTGTCCCTTTTTAACCTGCGCCAAGCTGCGCGACTCCAAAGCCCCCTCGCTCTTCAAGAACGAACGCAGATGTCGCATCGGATGATCCACCGTGGAAAGGCCCTTGTTCGCGTAATCGAGCAAGAGTGTTTGCTGAGGCGCTAAAGGCGCTAACTGGATCTCGGGTTCAGCTAACGCACGCCCTTGAAAGAGCCCATGCAATTGAGGGGCACGTGCTTGCCACAGCGCTTGCCTGCGCTCAGCTATCAATTCTCTGAAAACGCCGGCTTCAGCTAAACGCTCCACCTCATCTTTCTTGAGAGCAGAACGCTCCACCAGATCCCGCAAGTCATCAAACAGCCGTTCTTTTCTAGCCTGCACCAGGCGCCGCCCAGCAGCTTCACTGAGCCCCTTGATCAAACGCAAACCGAGCCGGATCGAACGCTGCGCTCCCGGCTTCTGACTTCGAATCGCACTGCCGGTGCCCGCTTCCTCCAAGCTGCAATCCCACTCGCTTCGCAGCGCACACACATCGTGTACCAGTACGCCATGCCGTGCAGCATCCTGGAAAATCGTGGAGGGCGAATAGAAACCCATCGGCTGCGCATTCACGAGCGCGCAGGCAAAATGCGCCGGATAATGGGCCTTTTGCCAAGCTGAAGCATAAACCAACAGTGCAAAGGATGCCGAGTGTGATTCAGGAAATCCATAATCACCAAAGCCTTTGATCTGCTCAAACAGCGCTTCCCCAAACGCCCGTTCGATGCCCTTTTTTTCGAAACCTGTGAGCAAGCGTTCGCGGTGCCGCAGCAGGCGCCCTGTTTTCTTCCAGGCTGCCATATCGCGCCGCAGCTGGTCAGCTTCTCCGCCGGTGTAGCCTGCGCCAACAATCGAGATTTGCATCACTTGCTCTTGAAAGAGCGGCACCCCCAAAGTGCGCTCCAGAATCGGCCACAAATCGAGATGTGGTACGGTGATCGGCTCCTCGCCATTCCGCCGTCGCAAATAAGGATGCACCATGCCGCCCTGAATCGGGCCAGGCCGCACCAGCGCCACTTCCACCACCAAATCATAAAATTTCTGAGGCCGCAGCCGCGGCAACATCGCCATCTGAGCTCGGCTCTCGATCTGAAAGACACCCACCGTATCGGCGCGGCACAGCATCTCATACACCTCCGGATCTTCCGCTGGAATGCGCGTGATCACCTCCAACGGATCAAAGACCTCCTCTTCCAACACCGACCACGCTGGCCCGTGCTCCTGCTCCTGCTCCTGCTCCTGCTCCTGCTCCTGCTCCTGCCCCGACGGCGACGGCGACGGCGATGCAGGCAACCGCAACCCACCATCGGCATGAATACTCAACAAA
>Ga0105048_10005684_pt1 | contig 20136 bp, 17 predicted proteins | sample MAT05_FD_78382 | JGI IMG/M metagenome (GOLD analysis project Ga0105048, IMG submission 78382) | Freshwater microbial communities from Lake Fryxell liftoff mats and glacier meltwater in Antarctica - MAT-05 | ecosystem: Environmental > Aquatic > Freshwater > Ice > Liftoff microbial mat | place...
AGAAACCATCGGCGCTTGGCCTACCAGTATCTTTTACCGGAATTTGGGCGGGAATACCGGATCGCGCGCTCGTTATTGCGGACACACTATCTTAAACAGGGACGATGGCCGGACGTCCCCGCAGAGGCGATACGGAGCAAGCCTCGACCGGCGAGAATGGATTTCATACTCCAAGAGTCGGAGAAATTGCTGTTTGAGCTGCAGATGGCGAACGGGCCAGACCGGTTATGGCGGTGGTATTTCCGTTTGGCGGGGAGAATGGGCTAATGGAAGACCTGCTCGCCATTTTTGTTACCTACAATTCAGCGGGGTACATTGGGCGGGCCGTGGAATCTTGTTTGCGGCAGGGGCTTTCGGTGCTAGTGGTGGATAACGGCTCAACGGACGGGACGGTGGGGGAAATTCCGGCAGATCGGCGCGTACGGGTGGTGCGCAGCGATAAGAATCTTGGGTTTGCGGGCGGCGTCAATCGCGCGGTGCGGGAGTCCGGTGAAACCTATCTATTGTTATTGAACCCGGACATCGAATTACTGGGGGCAATTGACCCGATGGTTACAGCGGTGGTTCAATATGGACACAGCGCGGCAACCGGGTTGCTGGTCGATGTGGCTGGGACTCCGCAGAAGGGCTTTAGTTTCCGCCGTTTACCAACGCCGACGGCATTGGTCTTTGAAGTGCTGGGGATAAATCGAATCTGGCCGGGTAATCCGGTCAACCGGTGGTATCGCTGTTCAGATCTCGACTTGCTACGGGCGCAAGAGGTGGAACAGCCGGCGGGAGCTTGTTTTTTGTTTCGCCGGGTTGACTGGGAGCGCTTGGGTGGGTTCGATGAGGAGTTTTATCCGGTCTGGTTTGAAGACGTCGACTTCTGCCAACGCCTGGCAAAATTGGGCGCCACGATCTGGTTCACTCCATCGGTCCGAGTCTTACATCATGGTGGCCATTCCGTTCAAAAGATTGATGTTGGATGCCGCCAACGGGTCTGGTATGGTAGTCTGCTTAGGTATGCCGCGAAGCATTTTCGCCCCTTCTCGAGGCGGTTCGTGGCGGTCACAGTGGCAGCAGCAGTGGTTCCCCGAATTTTGATCGGCCGAAATGGGGAGCAAATTCGGTCAAAGCTTTCAGCAATTAAATTCATCTGGAGAATGGCGCGGAAGTGCCTCTAAGCCGGCGGTTCGACGGAGGATTAGCCGGTTAGAGGATACGAAAATTCGGGAAGACCGTTAAACGTTGGCCCCGGCCGCGGCAGATCTTACAACTCATTCATGCCCCAATTCGAATTTGTCTCCGTCACACTTGTGACCTACAATAGCGGCCGATTCATCAAGAAGTGCCTGGAATCGGTACTGGCGCAAAAGTATTCGGATCTGGAATTAATCGTCATAGACAACGCGTCGACAGACGGCACAATCGATATTCTGGAACAGTTCGACGGACGATGCAGAATCGTCTATAACGAAGAAAACGTTGGCTTTGCGGCGGCGCAGAACCAAGCAATCGCCATGTCTAGGGGCGAATGGGTATTGACGCTGAATCCGGACGTACTTTTGATGCCGGGATTTATTCAACAGTTGGTGGACGCGGGACAACTACACCCGCGGATTGGCGCCGTATGCGGAAAGCTGTTGACGATCAAATCCACATTCGAACTGCCGGACAAGGCGGTGATAGATTCGACCGGAATGTACTTTACGCCGATGTTGCGGCATTTGGACCGCGGCAGCCAATTGCCGGATGGCGGGGAGTATTCAAATTTCGAATACGTGTTCGGCGCGACGGCAGCGGCGGCGCTATACCGGCGCGAAATGATAGAGGATATAGCGATCAAGGGTGAGTTTTTCGACCATGACTTCTTCGTTTATCGAGAAGACGCGGATGTCGCGTGGCGGCATCAACTGCTGGGTTGGCGGTGTTTGTATACGCCCTACGCGCGGGCGTATCACGTCCGAAATGTGCTACCCGGAAATCGCCGGGCATTGCCGGCCGAGATCAACATGCACTCGGTGAAAAACCGGTTTCTGATGCGAATCAAGAACATGACTTGGGATCTTTATCGGCGAAACTGGTTTTCGATTACGGTACGGGATCTGGTCGTGGTTGGCGCGTGTATTGTACGAGAGCACAGTTCGCTGAAGGCCTTCTGGAAAGTAGCGTGTTCGTGGAACCGAGTGCGAGAGAAGCGCGCAGAAATCATGCTGCGGCGGAAGGCGACGGACGAATATATGGCTTCGTGGTTCCACTCGCGGCCCGTTAGCCGTCCGGCGCCAAAGCCCTCACCGCGAGTGCTGGCGAGGCTGAAGGCAGCGCGCGGCTAGGGCGTCGATGCGCATCGCCATTCTGGGCACGCGGGGAATTCCGGCTCATTACGGCGGGTTTGAGACTTTTGCGGAAGAGTTAGGCAAACGTCTGACGGCCCGTGGTCACGCTGTGACGATATATTGCCGCGAGCGCTTCGACTCGACATCGTACCTGGGTGTGCGGCTGGTTTATTTGCCGACGATCCGGCATAAGTACTTCGAAACGCTGGCGCATACCGCCATTTCGACTCTTCATGCGGTGACCCAGGGTTATGACGTGATCCTTTGCTGTAATGCCGCAAATGCCATTTTTTGCTGGTTACCGCGGGTGTTTGGGACTCCGGTAGCGTTGAATGTGGACGGGTTAGAGCGGAACCGGAAGAAATGGAACCGCGTCGCGAAGGCCTGGTATTTGCTCTCCGAGCGATTGTCGACGTTTTGTCCGACGCACGCGGTCTCGGACGCAGTGGCGATAAAAGCGTATTACAGAGAGCGCTACGATTGCGAGACAACCTTCATTTCCTATGGAGCGGAGATGGGGCGGTTGGAAAGTTTTGGAGAAGTGATGGCGCTGGGATTGGAGCCGTTACAGTATTTTCTCTATGTCTCGCGATGGGAACCGGAGAATAACGCTCTATTGGTCCGGGAGGCGTTTGAACGGGTGGAGACGGATCTGCGACTGGCCCTGATTGGGGATGCTCCGTACGCGCCGGAGTATATCGCCAGCGTGCGGAATACGAGGGACAAACGGATCGTGATGCCAGGGTACGTGTTTGGGCAGGGCTACAAGGAATTGGGATCCCACTGTTTTGCTTATATTCACGCGACGGAGGTTGGCGGAACGCATCCGGCGTTGATTGAGGCGATGGGGCGGGGAGCGCTGGTGCTCTATCTAGACACCGTTGAAAACCGGGAAGTCGCAGGGGGTTGCGGGTTGCCCTTTACGGCAACAACCCTGGCGGCCGTTATACGCGCGGCGTTGGAATTGGTACCGGCCGAGAGGGAGCGGCTGCAAGCCGCGGCGGTAGCGCGAGTGCAGGACCGGTACAGTTGGGATGCGATTACGACCGAGTACCAAACTCTGTTCGCGAGATTGACGGCATAGTCCCTGAGGCTCTTGCAAAATCCGGTTTTGCGGCCCGTTCGGTAACCGCTCGCCCACGCTCACGGCTCGGAAAGTGAATCGAATCAACACAAGCCTTCAGTGCCGCGACCGTTAGGGAGCCGGTTACCGGAATTTTGCAAGAGCCTCCCTTATTTAAAGACGGCGTTGAGCGTACCGGCGAGGCGGACACCAGCCTGCAAGAGACGTTGCTTCACTATGGGGAGGTTCTTGTAGACGTATTCGTAGCTCAGAGGCAGTTCGGGCCGAAATTCGTAACAGCGGTCGCGGAGTTTGTACGACTCTTCCATCCACCCCGAATAGGATGTCGATTGCCAATCCTTTACTTCCGCCGCCGTGGGGTGGTCCAGGAAACGGGACCACTCGGTGAAGCTGAGTTTTTCCTGATCGATGATGAGGTCGTCCCAGACGGTGTGGAGATTGGTGGATTCGGCGTTGCGAAACCAGTGGACGGTGACGCGGTTGCCTCCGAGGTCGTCGCGTTTGCCGGCGTGGAGGGGTTGGTGGAGATCGCCAATCATGTGCACCAGAAATTTCAGGGCGTGGATTCGTTCTTCCTTGGGCGCATTTGGATCGCGAAGCGTGGCTTCGAATCGCTTCAGGGCGACGAGTATATCGCCGGCGGGGTTCTTGTCCATGGTTTCGTAGGTTTGGCCATCGGGAATGTTGACGTAGTGCCAGGGATCGGCCTTTTTCCAGGTGGCGGGTTCCGAGCGGATCTCATCGGCCCAATTGGCGACTTCGGCGAGACTGTCGGCACCCAGGAGGGCGCGAATGGCGGCGGCGGCGTGGGGAGTGAGATGGTTTTCGGCAATCTGGCCGACGACGCGGTGGCCGGTCTTGCCCCAGGAAAAGGCTGCGATGGGGAGAAGAAGCAGGGCGAGGATGGCTTTAGACATGAGTTTCTGAGACCACGATAGCGCGATAATCGATCCATATGTATCGTTCGTGGCTAGAGGTTTCGTTAAGCCAGATCGCGGCCAATTTCCGGGCGATCCGGAAACTCGCCGGGCCGGGAGTAACGGTGATGCCGGTGGTGAAGGCGGATGCGTACCGGCACGGCGCGGTGGAAGTGTCGCGAGTACTGGAAGAGGCAGGGGCACGGTGGCTGGCGGTTTCAAACGTTCATGAGGGAATCGCGCTGCGGGAGAGTGGGATTGCAAGCCGGATATTGGTGATGGCGGATTTTCTGCCGTCGAGCCGGCAGCTTTTTCTGGATTTCGATTTGACCCCGGCAATTCATTCGCTGGAAGGGGTCCGGGAGTATGAGCGGATGGCGGCATTGGCGGGGAAGGCGGCGCCGTTTCATCTGAAGATCGACACGGGAATGGGGCGGTTGGGGACGCGGGCCTCTGCCGGTGAGATTTTGGAAGTGTTGGGAACGACCAAGGCGGCCCGGCTGGAGGGCTTAATGTCGCATTTCGCGTCGGCGCCGAACTATACAACGGCGCAGACGGACGAACAGATCGCGACGTTTACCGCAGTTTTGCAGCATTTGCGGGATGGGGGAGTGGAGCCGGCGCTGGTGCATTTGTCGAGTACGGTGCCGGTGGCATACGGCCGGAAAGAGGCGTGGGGGAACCTGGTACGGCCCGGTCATGCAATTTACGGATATGTGTCGCCGGCAAAGGGGGCGGCGGGGGCGTGTTTGTTGTCGGTGCGGCCGGCGCTTTCGTGGAAGGCGACGGTGTTGGAAGTGAAAGATGTGCCAGCGGGGGCGTCGATCGGTTACGGGGGGATTCATTCGACGGCACGGGAGACGCGGATAGCGGTGTTGGGAGTGGGATACGCGGACGGTTATCCTCACCGGCTGTCGAATAAGGGACGGGTGTTGGTGCAGGGGCGGGCGGCGCCGGTTTTGGGAGCAGTATCTATGGATCTGACGACGGTGGATGTTTCTGGATTGACTGTGGCCGCCGGGGATTCGGTAACTCTGTTGGGCGTTGAAGGATCTGAATCTATTGACGCACAACAGATAGCAAAGTTGGCGGGTACAATTTCCTATTCGGTGTTGTGCGGGATAGGTTCGCGGGTGGCTCGCCTGTATGTGTGAGGAGTAACTAAATGAATCTGCGGTCCGACTTGCCCTTCTGGTTGATCCGCAATGGCTTGACGCGAGTGTATCCGGGGTTGGAGAAGGATACGAGTTGCGATGCGCTGGTGGTGGGAGGCGGCATCAGCGGGGCGTTGCTGGCGCACGAGTTGAGTTCGCGCGGTATCGACACGATCCTGGCTGACCGGCGGCATGTGGCATTCGGGAGTACGAGTGCGTCGACGGGACTATTGCAATACGAGATCGATACACCACTGGAAAAACTCAAGCGCCTGGTGGGAACTCAACGGGCTGAGCGGGCCTATCTTCTTGGCGTAGAAGCGATTGATCAGCTTGAAACTTCGGCGGGGACGGAGTGTGGGTTTGCGCGGCGGCCTAGTCTGATGCTGGCGCGGAGTAACACTCAGCTCGCCGGTTTGCGGCGCGAGTATCTAGCGCGGGAAGGGGCCGGACTACCGGTAGAGTGGATGAATTCGATCGACCTGGAGAATGAGTACGGGATTTCGCGGCCTGGAGCTATCCGTTCCAGCAACGCGGCGGAAGTGGACCCCTACCGATTGACCCATCGCCTCCTGTCGCGAGCGGCGGCAGCGGGAGCTCGCATTTTCGATCGCACGGAATTGAAGCGGTACCTGCCCGAAAAACGGCAAATTCGAGCGTACACGGCGAAGGGGTTGCAGGTTCGAGCAAGGCGTATATTTTTTGCGACGGGATACGAGACGCAGGAGTTCCTGCCACGGGAAATTGTTCAGATCAGCAGCACCTATGCGTTTGTTAGTGAGCCTGTAAGTGACATGAACTGGTGGAAGGATCGAACACTGCTGTGGGAAACCGGAAAGGCGTATCTGTACGCGCGCACCGCCGATGAGACGAGAATCCTGGTTGGCGGGGCGGACGATGACATGCAGGATGCAGCGCTTCGAGACGCGAGGGTGGAGTCAAAGTGCCGGAAACTGGTCCGCGACTTCCGGAAGTTAGTGCCGGGCGCGGTTGATTTTGAACCGGCATTTGCCTGGGCTGGAGCGTTTGGACATACTAAGGATGGTCTGGCCTATATCGGTGTATATGATAAATTCCCGGGTGGTTACTTTGCACTGGGGTATGGAGGGAACGGCATAACGTTTAGTCAGATGGCGGGCCGGATTCTGGCCGATCTGTTTGAGGGCAAGAAGAATTCGGACGCGAGGGTGTTTGCGTTTGAGCGGTAGGGTAAAGATCAGGGGTGCATTGACTTCGGCGATTGCCTTTAACATGATGCGGCTCACGCAATCATGAACTGCTGCTTCTCCCGGCGCAATCGGACAGTTAGGCTTGGCTGCCGTAAATCGGTTGCGTCGTATTGGGCTGGAAGGTCCCGGCGCTCTTTGCAGATCCGGCCATGGTGTGCGAAGCGTTTCCGCAGATGATTTCGGCGGCGCCCACTTCGTGTCACGACGCTCGACGGACACATTCAAAGCCGTGCGGAGGCGCCGGAGGATTCTTAAGCGTTGTGATCGCGCTGGTGGAACTTAGGCGGCCAGTTCGGTAACGACTTCTGCCCGGCGACTAAATGGAACGGGCTGGATTTGATAGTTGCGGAAGGCATCTATCACCCCGCCGGATATTGCCTGTTCAGTGTCATTCAACACGGCAAACGCCTTCGATGCCACTGGCCGCGCTTCCCGAGTATCGTTCCAAGCGTAAATGAAAGCTTGAGCGCTATCGCGCGTCGGCCTGCTAATGGCCTGGACGATTCTCTCGGGTTGTGTACTTGATTTTGGAATTGCAAAGTTGAATAAGTTTTCAAAACCGCTTATGCCTGTAAATTTCACTTTGGGGATGAACCGAATATTGTTGCGGTCCAGCCATTCGACCACGTCTTCGAAGAACAGATTAGCAACGACCGGTTGAGCAAGGTAAAAGAGATCGTTCACCGCGAGCATGGCCTGAATCAGGTTGTGTTTACGGGCGGGGAAATTTTCCGGAGAGGTGTGAACTTCGAGGGCATTCCGGTTCAGTTTTACGCCAAAACCATTCAAAGTGATTTTGAGAAGCTCCTGACGCTTTTCGGAGGCGAGTACACAACCTGAAGACTCCAGATCGTGAATCGTATAGCTGTCGTCGGTCAAAATGTAGCCGCCGTTCTCCTGGCGGGCGTATATCTGAAGCGCGTCATTGTGGCGATCCAAATAGGGTGTGGTGATTTCAACCCAAGAGCCGTTGACTTCTCGCAACGAGGTTTTGTCTTTCAGCCAAAGCCGATACTCGGATAGTAGTAGATCGATTTCCGCAATGATACTCATGAGAAGAGCCCCATTTTAATACGAGGTGGATGAGTGATGTTGCAGTGTTGCATGAACGCTTCAAATGTAGCCAGAAGATTCTGAGTGTTGGGGTACCGATCAGGTGGGGCAGCGTAGGCCCATTTATCGCCGAATCCCTCTTTATAGATATGCAGGTGCGGACACGGGACGATTTGTCCGTCCGGATTCGTGTGCGGCGGGCCGTCAATATCCAAACGTCTCAGCACAATCGCGACCCTGGCTCGGTTCTGGAATGTCGCTTTCGTTAGCTTTACTTGGAACCGCGTTGCGTCGAGAAGGAAACTCTCGCGCTTATCGAACGAGGTGAGCTGTATCGAGAACCTTTCGCCGGGCGGCGGGAAAACCAATTCCCGGTCCTCAACGGGTTTTTTTCCCATCGCTAAGAGCGCGTCCGCTTCGCTCGGCGTGATATTGAGATCAGCCATACGGGTTCCCCCAACCATTAGACCTTAATCCAAACCGCCAAGTGTTAGCATGAATCCAGTGACATTCGTTCGGCAGATCGGGATTAGCCTGGCGGCGGCGATTATTATCGCCAGCTCCGCCTGAGCCGGCCTGCGAACGCATTTTGCGTCGGTTTATTGGCCCCTGGCGGACTTGAGTCCTTCAGGGGTTTTTCGTTTTGGGAGGCTTGAACCATGGTGACTTTGGCGAGTATCGAAGCGGCGACGGCGCGGATCCGGGCGGAGATTTATGAGTCGCCGCTCGTGCATTCAAAGGCGCTTTCAGCGCTGTCGGGCAATGAGATATTCCTCAAACTCGATAACCTCCAGATGACGGGGTCTTTCAAGGAACGCGGTGCTTTGAACCGGATTCTGACTTTGACGGAAGCGGAAAAGGCGCGGGGGGTGGTGGCAGCCTCTGCCGGGAATCATGGACAGGCGGTCGCGTATCATGCAACGCGGCGGGGCATTCGGGCACAAATCTGGATGCCGCGGTATACGCCGTTGGTGAAGCTGTCCGCGACGCGGACCTACGGCGGTGACGTGGTTTTGCATGGGAACAGCTACGACGAGGCATACGAGGGCGCGGCGGCGCAGGATGCCACCTTTGTTCACGCTTTTGACGATGAAGCCGTGATCGCGGGGCAAGGATCCCTGGGTTTGGAGATGCTGGAACAGAATCCGGATCTGGACGTGATTGTGACGTCGATCGGGGGAGGCGGGTTGGCGTCGGGCGTGGCCTGCGCGGCGAAGGGACGGAAACCTTCGATTGAAGTCATTGGCGTGCAGACTTCGCGATTGCCATCGATGGTGGCGGCGTTGGCTGAAGGCGGGCCGGTGCGGATTCCGGCGGGGTCGACGCTGGCGGATGGAATTGCGGTGCGGAAGGCGGGGGCGTTAACCATGCCGCTGGTGCGGGCGTTTGTGGATCGCGTGGTGACGGTGGAGGAAGAGGACATTGCGACGGCGATTCTCTATTTGTTGGAGAAGGAAAAGACGCTGGCGGAAGGGGCGGGGGCAATTGGCGTGGCGGCGGTTTTACAGGGCTTGACGGGGCATCGGGGCAAGAAAATCGCGGTAATTGTCAGTGGCGGGAATTTGGATGTGAATTTGCTGGCGCGGATTATTGAGCAAGGAATGGTGCGGGATGGGCGCCGCTTGCGCCTGCGGGTGACGCTTCCGGATTATCCGGGCGCGCTGGAGGGATTGGCAGCGTTGATCGCGCGGGCGAACGCGAACATTGTGGAGACATTTCACAACCGGGCGCATTACGGGGTGAGCTTAAGCGAGACCGCGATCGACGTGACGATGGAGACGCGGGGGCGAGAGCATGTGACGGAGCTACTGGGTCTTTTGAGGAGCGGCGGCTACGTATTTCAAGTAGTGGAATGAGGGAGTTCTGCAACTGCAACTGGGGGTGTAGAATTCATACTCATGAATGAAGCGGAGCGGACCCCCAATTTTCCGGTGATGATTGTTTATTGGTTCCTGGCGGGGATGGGCTGGCTCTTTGCGCTCGGAGCGCTCTGGCAAGTGAATATCGTCCGGACACGGCCGCCGCTGCAGGTCCGTGTTTCTGACCGGACGGTCCAGGTGGAAGTGCGCGAAGTTAGTGGGAAGCGCGGCAAGTATAAGGCGCTGTTCGCCGTGGCTCAGTTGCGGCTGGAACGGCTGGACACGCGCGCGGCGGTGACCCAGACGGACGAACGGCGGATAACGAACGAGGAACTGGTGTCGCTTTCGTTCCTGGATCGATGGGAGAGAGGCGCAACGCTGCCGGCAGTGGAGCAGAACGGGGCACTGGAATTAGATCCGGACAGTCCTTGGTTGGCAGCGATGGGCTTCGGCATTTTGGCGTTTATGATGGGCGCATTTGCGTGGATAACGAAGCCATTCGCGGAGGGCGGCAATACGGTGGGAATGGGGAAGAAGATGCTCGTGCTCGGCCTGTTCCCGCTGGGAGCGATGGTGTTTGGGATCGGCTCGAATGTTTTGAAGGACAAGGAGGAAATGGCGTTGCAGCGAACAGGGGTGGAGGGCAAGGGTAAGTCGACGCCGACAGGAGAGTTCTTGAGTGGGCTGTCAGGGCTGGGAGTGACGGCGGGGGAGGATGTTCGGACTTTTCTCTCCAGCGACGATGTGCAGTTCTGCGAATTCCAGTGGGAGGGGAAAACGTGGCTGGCGGTTTCGTCCTGGTGCCGAACGCAGGATGGGGAAGTGACTAAGGGGCGGTTAAATCCGGGAAATCCGCGGGATGTGAAGTGGGGCGAGGAGCCGTAGGAAGCGGCGCCTCGCCCGGATGGCTCAGCGTTTGATGACGATGGTGCCCGCGATCAGATCGTGGAGAGCTTGCCGCTTTTCGGTGAACAAGGCGATGAAGTAGCCGATGCAGAAGAAGAGTGACGAAAGGAAGACCATGGAGAGAATGCGTCCGATGGACTGACCAGCGTTGATGGTCGTGCCGCGTTCATTGACGATCTTGAGGCCGAGTAGTTGTTTGCCGAGGGTGGCTTGCTTCGGACCCGTTTCCAGTTTGATGTGGTACGCGAAGAATGTGAATACGCCGACCGGAATGGTGATGAACCAAAGCATGACGCCAGCCAGTAGCATGCCGCCAGCGTTGCCGGCGAGGAAACCCAGAAGCAGACCGAAGGCCCAGAGCACACCGATAATGACAGCGGTGATCAAGCCGACGATGATGTCGTCAATGATCCAGGCGAGGAAGCGGAGGAAGAAATTGCCAGGCTCGAAGGGCAGCCGGGGAGCGCCGTAGTTATTGTACTGAGGTTGTTGCTGTTGGTATTGCGGCTGCGGGTACTGGGGCTGCTGCGGATATTGCGGCTGCTGCGGCTGCGGCGGGTAACCGTAGGGCTGTAGCTGCTGGGGGGGATAACCCTGTTGTTGAGGGTATCCGTAGGGTTGCTGCGGATACTGGGGCTGCGGTTGCGGTTGCTGATTGGGCTGGTAGGGTTGGGGCGTATTCATTGGGTCCTCAGGATGTTATGCGCGAGATGGACGAAAGACTGTGAAAGAAAATCACAAGTATTAGGGAAAGGTGATTTACTAAGGCCATGCGCGAGATTCTTTCCGGGTTGGCGCCAGAGGCGTGGGTGCTGGATCTGGGGAGTTCGACCGGCAGTTTTCCGGATTCGCTGACGGCGGCTCGCGTACTGCGGCTGGATCGCGATCGGATCCGGGGACTCGGCGTGCAGGCGGACGCGGCGAGACTGCCATTCGGGGATGCGGTGTTCGATGTGGTCGTAGCGAATCACAGCTTCGAGCATTTCTTGGAAATAAGTATGGTACTCCAAGAGATGGGGCGAGTAGTGAAGCCCGCCGGTGCAATCTTTGCTTCCGTTCCGGATGCGCTGACGCTAACGGACCGGCTGTATCGCTGGTTGGCGAAGGGCGGGGGGCATGTAAATGCTTTTACCGAGCCACTGGAGCTGGCCGGGATGATCGTCGAGGCGACGGGAAAACCATTGAGCGGAATGAAGGTGCTTCATTCGAGCATGGCGTTTCTGAACCGGAAAAATGCGGATTGGACGCGGCGGTGCGTGTTGATTGGCGGTGGACATGAGTGGACGCTGCAAGCCGGGACTTACCTATTTCGATGGATGGATTTGGTATTTGGAACCCGATTGAGTGTTTATGGGTGGGCCTATTACTTTGGAACCGACGCGGAGTTGGATTTAGTGGTGGCGTCCAATGTGTGTGTCCGGTGCGGTTCGGGACATATCGCGGATTGGCTGGTGGCGTGTTCGCTGGTGCACCGATGGTTGATTTGGAATTATTACCGCTGTCCGTGCTGTGGGACGGCTAATCTGTTTTTATGATTCATTGGCTGGTCGCGGGTGTTGGCGATATTGCGACGAAGCGCGTGATTCCGGCGATACTGGCCGAGCCGAGGTCGCGGCTGGCGGCGCTGGTGACATCGCAACCGGAGAAGGCGGCGGCGTATGGAGTGCCGGGATATGGGTCTTTGGAAGAAGGGCTGGCGGATCCGGCGGTGAACGCGCTTTACGTCGCGACACCGGTCGCAATGCACCACACTTCCGTTCTAGCGGCACTGGCTGCGGGCAAGCATGTGTTGTGCGAGAAGCCGACGGCGATGAACTACGCGGAAGCTGCGGAGATGGCCGCGGCGGCAGCGGCGAGTCCATTGGTCTGCGCGGTGGCCTATTACCGGCGGCTGTATCCAAAGGTAGTGGAAGCGAAGCGGTTAATTGAGGCCGGGGCTATTGGACAGCCGGTGCTGGCGGAGTTGAACTGCCACGGTTGGTTCAACCCGACGGATGGGTTTCGCGGCTGGCTGGTGAATCCGTTGCTGGCGGGAGGCGGGCCGTCGTACGACATTGCTTCCCATCGGATCGATCTGCTGCATTTTCTGTTTGGGAAACCGGTACGGGCGACGGGATTCGCGTCGAGAGCGGTGCACTCGTATCAGGTTGAGGACAATGCGACGGTGATGGTGGAATTTGCGGGTGGTGTTCGCGGGGTTGTGGATGTGCGGTGGCACAGCCGCGTGGAACGGGATGAGTGCCGGATTGTGGGGACGGACGGCGCGTTGGATTTGGATCCGTTGAACGGGCCGCATTTAGGGACTCCGACCGGGGATTTAGAGCTTCCGGCGCATTCGAACCTGCATTATCCGATCGTTCACGATTTTGTAAACGCGGTGCTGGATGGGCGAGCTCCGGCGTGCCCGCTTTCCGAGGCGATCCAGACGGATTGGGTGACCGGACAAATACTACGTTAAGATGAAAAAGGGAAGGCGCGCCTTTCCTGCTCTTTCGCGTGTCTACTCCCCCAAAAACACCATATTCCCATGTCGGACAGCACCAAGATCGACGTCAATAGTTGGCTGGAAGAAGAACTTTACCAGCAGTACATGCATAACCACTCGTTTGTGGATTCTTCGTGGCAGAGCGAGTTTGCCGCTGAGACGCCGGCGAATGGGACGGTGGCAGCGGCGGCTGTCGCTGAGCCACCGGCTCCCACGCCGGTCGCGGTGGTGACTCCAGCCGTTCCCGAACCGGTGGCAGCGCCAATCGTCGCCCCGGCGCCTCCCGCAGCACCGCCGGCCCCTGCCGTTCCGCCGGTTCCGGCCGTCCCTCAGCCAACGCAGGAAGTTGCGAAGACGGAAACTGCCGTGCAGAACGCTCCGGCGCCGTCCAAGGATGTGGATTCGAACGAACAGTTAATTCCGCTCCGAGGGACTGCGGCGCGGATTGCCGAGAACATGATTCTGTCGCTGTCCGTGCCGACGGCGACCAGCCAGCGTTCGATTCCGGTGAAGGTTATTGATGAAAACCGCAGGATCATCAATCAGCACCGTTCGCTGCTGGGCCTGTCGAAGATTTCGTACACGCATTTGATCGGCTGGGCGATTGTAAAGTCGCTGGAATCGAATCCGGCACTGAACTCTTCGTACACGGAAAACACGGGCGGCGCATTTAAGGTTGTCCGGAACCACGTCAATCTGGGCTTGGCGATCGACTTGCCGGCACGGGATGGCGGCCGGGCCTTGGTGGTGCCGAGTATCAAGAATGCCGGGGCGCTGAACTTCGTCGAGTTTTTGAAGGCCTACGACGATTTGATCGCGCGGGGCCGGAAGGGCAAGCTGACGCTGCCGGATTTCCAAGGAACGACGCTGTCGCTGACGAATCCGGGGACGATTGGAACGGTGGGCTCGATTCCGCGGCTGATGCCGGGGCAGGGTTGTATTATTGCGACCGGCGCGATCGATTTTCCGGCCGAGTACATGGGTGTGGCGCCAGAGATGCGGGCCATGTTGGGAATCGGCAAGGTGATGACGGTGACGTGTACGTACGATCACCGGATCATTCAAGGCGCCGAGAGCGGGATGTTCCTGGCGAAGCTACAGGGGCTGCTGCAGGGCGAAGACAACTTCTACGACACGATTTTCACCGATCTGCGGATGCCGCACAAGCCGGTGAAATGGGAGGCGGACCGGGCAGTGGCGCCGCGCCAGACGGCGATGCGGCAGGTGGAGATCAGCAAGGAATCGAGCATTCTGCAGCTGATCAATGCTTACCGGATGCGCGGGCATTTGATTGCGGATCTGGATCCTTTGGGCGCGGAATCGAATTATCACCCCGAGCTGGATCCGGCGCATTATGGACTGACGATTTGGGATTTGGACCGGGAGTTTGTGACGGGATCGCTGGGCCAGGCAGTGGGCGAGGGCGCGGCACATATGGTGCTGACCCTGCGCGAGATTCTGGAGACTCTGCGGCAGACGTACTGCGGAAAGATCGGCGCGGAGTACATGTACATCCAGTCGCCGGAGCAAAAGACGTGGCTGCAACAGCGAATGGAAACGAACGCCGGGGCGACGGCGACGGCGGACCGGTTGCGGATTTTGGAACGGCTCCACGAGGCGGAAGGATTTGAGTCCTTCCTGGGTACGCGGTTCGTCGGTACGAAGCGGTTCGGGCTGGAGGGTGGAGAATCGGCGATCGCGATTCTCGACGAGATTTGCGAGCGGGCGGCGGACGCGGCGGTTCACGAGATCGTCATTGGAATGGCGCATCGCGGACGGCTGAATGTTCTGACGAACATTATAGGAAAGAAGCCGGAGCAGATCATGTCGGAGTTCGAGGGAAATCCGATAGAGGGATCGACGCAGGGCTCGGGCGATGTGAAATACCATTTAGGCGCGACGGGTGTGCGCCGGGCAGTTTCTTCACGCGAGATTGTGGTGAGTCTGGCGCCGAATCCTTCCCATTTGGAAGCGGTGAACCCGGTGGTTGAGGGGATTGTGCGGCCGAAGCAGGATCGGCTGGGCGATTTGAAGCGGGAGCGGGTAATTCCGCTGTTGATCCACGGGGATGCGGCATTCGCAGGCCAGGGCGTAGTGATGGAAACGTTGAATATGTCGCAACTGGATGGGTATACCACCGGCGGCACGATTCATCTCGTTATTAACAATCAGATTGGGTTTACGACCCGGCCGGATGACAGCCGCAGCTCGATTTACGCGACCGATATTGCGCGAGCGGTGGACGCTCCGGTCTTTCATGTGAATGGCGACGATCCGGAAGCGTGTTTGCACGTGGCTCGCGTGGCGTATGAGTTCCGGCAGCGATTTAAGAAAGATGTCGTAATCGACATGATTTGCTACCGGCGTCATGGGCACAACGAAGCCGACGACCCGAGCTACACGCAGCCGATCATGTACCGGAAGATCAAGGCGCACCCGAGCGTGGCGACGATTTACTCCGAGCGGTTGATGCGCGAGAAGATTGTGACGCAGGATGCGGTGGACCGGATCAAGAAGGCGATCAACCAGCGTTTGTCCGATGCCCATGAACGGGCACAGCAGAACGCGTTACAGCTCGAGTATCAGGAACTTGCGGTTGTGGACGAGGGCGCCGTACGGCGAGGCATTCCGCAAACGGCGACGGATCTGGCAACGTTGCAACGCGTGGTTTTCGGTTCGACGGCATTCCCGGAAGATTTCCGGGTTCATCCGAAGCTGAAGAAGTTTCTGGATTCGCGTTTGCATTTGCTCGAAGGCGGAACGCTGGATTGGGCGGCCGCCGAGGCGATGGCATTTGGAAGCCTGGTGCTGGAAGGAACGCCGGTGCGGCTTTCGGGGCAGGATTCCGGGCGCGGGACGTTTAGCCAGCGCCACTTGGTGTTCTACGATTCCGAGACGGGCGATCCGTACATCCCGATGCAGCATTTGGCGCAGAATCAGGCAAAGTTCGATGTCTTCGATTCGAGCCTGAGCGAGTACGCGGTGATGGGCTTTGAGTTCGGCTATTCGGTAGCGGATCCGCTGAGTCTGGTGATGTGGGAAGGGCAGTTCGGCGATTTCGTGAACGGCGCCCAGATCATGATCGATCAGTTTATTTCGTGTTCTATGTCGAAGTGGGGGCAGCCGAGCGGATTGGTGCTGTTACTGCCGCACGGGCAGGAGGGGCAAGGACCGGAGCATAGTTCGGCGCGTCTGGAACGGTTCTTAACGCTGTGCGCGGAAGACAACATGCAGGTGGTGAATCCAACGACGCCGGCGCAGTATTTCCACCTGTTGCGGCGGCAGATGCATGGCGGGGAAGACCGTCGCGGGATGCGGAAACCGCTGATCGTGATGACGCCGAAGAGCCTTCTGCGGAGTGCAAAAGCGACATCAACGTTGGCGGATCTGACGTCCGGCGGGTTCCGTGAGATCATCGGCGACGTCAACATGATGGAAGCGGATGAAGTCCGGCGGGTGCTGTTGACGAGCGGGAAGCTTTACTACGAGCTGGCGGACCAACGGGAGAAACTGGCGGCTAATAACGTTGCGCTGGTGCGGGTGGAGCAGTATTATCCATTCCCGAAGGCCGAACTCCAGGACGTGTTGATGCGCTATCCGGTGACGGCGGAAGTCTGCTGGGTACAGGAAGAGCCGCAGAATATGGGCGCCTGGCGATTTGTGCGCGAGCAGATTCAGCCTATGTTGGATCCGGCTCGTCGCTCGCTGCGTTATATTGGGCGGGCAGAATCGGCGAGTCCGGCGCCGGGATCGTTGAAGCGGCACCATGCGGAGCAGGCCGAGATACTGGCGGAAGCGTTCAGCGCCGATGCGACGCCGCGGACTAAGACGCGGTTAGTCGTTCGGCGGAAGCGGTAATTACCATTTCCCGGTAGCGAGTTCCTTGATTTCAGCTGCGGTGAGTGGACGGCGGAAGGTTGCCACGTCGTCCATCAGGCCGACGTAGTTCACGCCGAGGCGGATAGCGGTATTCGTCATATCCCAGTCGAAGATTTCTTTGATTGTGTTGTTGGCGCCTTGCGATTCGCCATTGAGATAGAGCGTTGCAGAGCCCGTTGGCGTGCCAAGGCCGGAATAGGTGATGGCGATATTGGTCCACTTATCGCGAGAGAAAGGTGTCTTCTTCACGACGACTAGGCGGTTGTTGAAATCGGGGTTTTTATCGGATTCGGCGTTGGTGGGGTTCCAGGCTTTGAGAGCGCCAAAAACGCCGAGGCGAAAGTGGCGAGGCTTGTCGTCCTTGGTGAAGTCGACCCAAATGGCGGAGTTGTTGTAGGCTTTGTCGGTGATTTGGATGGGGTCGCAGAAGCCTGGGGCGAGGTCTTGATCGGGGTCGAGCTTGAGCCAGAAGCTGACGGCGCCCTCTTTAGCATTAAAGTTGCTTGCGGCTTTGAAGTAGACGGCCTTCGTGTTTTTCGTGGGGAATTTCAGGGCATCGCCTTTACGGCCAGCGCCCTTGGCATGTTCAACGCCGGAGCCTTCCAAGCCGGGCTTGCCGGGTTCTTTGTAATTGGCGGCGGAGTAGATCGACTTGTCACCGGCAGCGGTTTTGGCGGACGTTGAGCCATCGAAGGTGGCGCGGAAGAGGAGTTCTTTTTTCCAGTCGGCGGCTTGGATGGTGAGGACTAGCAGGGGCAGAAGGAGTGTGCGGCGCATAGGATTACTATACAGCGGGTTTGCGGCCCGTACCGAGGGCTTTCATCACTTTTGGGAAATCCTTGACAAGTCCAACGGGGACGCAGGCGGCGTTATCTTTGTACGAAGAGTCTGGTTCAGTGGGATTCTTGTACGCGTAGATGAGGTACTCTTGGCCAACGAGGTAACCAGGATCCTCCTACAGGCAGTCGCCGCTACCGATGGAAATCACAACTTTGATGGTGACGGTGGCGGAGACTGCGCCGCGCCAGTATTCATGAACGTTGAACGTAGCGGAGTAGCGCTTGTGCCCCGTGACAGAGGGAAGCGGCCTTCGCGATGCGAGCTTTCCGCGGAAAAGAATGGAATGACCGTCCTCTTTTGGAAACGGCCAATCGGACGGATCGGTGAGGACGCAACTGCAGGCGCTGGCGGTTGTGGCAGTACCGGCCGCGGTGAGGAATACGCGACGCTTCACATCCCTACTCTACTGCGTCATAATCGCAATCATTATGACTCGAAGACTTCTCGTCCTTATAATGCTGGCGCTTCCGTTGGTTGCCGCCGATATAACCGGTAATTGGACTTTTGCAGTTGATCTGGGAGGTCAGGGCGGATCGCCGAAGTTTAGCTTCCAACAAAACGGTGAGGCACTGACGGGGACCTATTCCGGCCAGTTGGGCGAGTCAAAACTGAAAGGTACCGTGAAGGGCGACAAGGTGGAATTCCAGTTCGAAACTTCGGGGATTGTGGTCGCTTATTCGGGCTCCATTGTCAGCGCGACAGAGATGAAGGGCAAGGCCGATTACGGCGGACAGGCCGAAGGGACCTGGACCGCCAAGAAGAACTAGACGGTTACCTTTTCGGCTTTGGCGAAGAACGCGGGGTCGAATTGGATACCCAGGCCGGGCGTCGTTGGCACCGTGATGGTCCCGTTGCGGATCTTGAATTCCGGCGTGTACCAGGACTCCGTCTTTTCATTGCCGCGGTGGGGGAATTCCATGAAGCCCCCGATGTTCTCGACGGCCGATGCGAACTGAATAATGTTCACCGCTGAAGCACCGGTCTGCGTGTTGTGAGGAACGATGGGCAGGCCGAATTTCTTGGCCATGCGGGCGACACGGAGGGCGCGGACGAAGCCGCCGTTGTAGTTTAAGTCAGGCTGGACGATACTGACCACCTTGTTTTCCATCATCCAGAGGAAGCGCCAAAGGCTGGCGTCCTGCTCACCGGCGGCGACTTTGATTTTCAGCGCATCGGCCACCTTTTTCGTTTCGCCGAGTTCTTCCCAGGGACACGGTTCCTCGTAGAAATTGACATTCAAGTCCTGCAGCATGCGGCCGACCTCGATGGCCTTCGCGGCGTTGTAGCTGCCATTGGCGTCGGCGTTGATGACGATGCCATCGCCCAGGCGCTTGCGGGCGAGCTTCATCATGGTTTCAGTGCGGCCGGGATAAGCATCCAGATTGCGGCTCATACGGCCGCCGATCTTGAATTTAACGGCTTTTGCCTTGGTTTCAGCGATGCCGCGAACGTAGACGTCAACCTCCTCTTCGGCGGTTGTGTCGCGGCCGGAGCCGGAGAGATAGACGGGGATTTCCTTGCGGATGACACCACCGAGGAGTTCGCCGACAGGTAGTTTAGCCGTCTCGCCCAGCAGATCGAAGATGGCCTGCTCGACATACGCGACGGGGCACCAGAAAGCCTGGCCGGCGAGCTTGTAATTGGCGGTGTAGACGTCGTCGATCAGGGTTTCGATGTCGCGGGCATCCTTGCCGATGAACGCCGGAACGACGCGGCGGAGCAGGATGGCGATGTAGTCTTCCATCTGCTTCGTGCGGCAAATGCCTTTTGCGCCGTCAGTGGAAGTCACCTCGACGAAGTATTCTTTACCGACTCGCAGCAGCTCGATCTTAGCTATTTTTACGGGCGCTTTCACCTTCTTGTGGATAGCCAGAAACGGCTCTTCGTACCACGGGATGACCTTCTTCTCTTCAGCCATGGCGGCAGAACTGGCGGCGAGAATGAAGTTGCGGCGGGAGAGTGGCATGGCGTTTCCTTATTGACCGAGTTCGTGGCAGGCGTTGCAGACGAGAGTTGCTTTGGTTTCCTTGTGACAGTCGACGCACGCGGCCATTTTGGTGGAGCGGTGAAGTTCGATTTTTGTCTGCGCTTTGACGTCGCCATGGCAGGCGGCGCAATGGACTTTAGCAGCATTGTGGCGGGCGTGGCTGAAGAAGACGAAATCGGGTAGCTTATAGACGCGACGGGAAGGGAGAGGCTGTTCGGCCTTTTCGGTATGACAAGTCTGGCAGGTCTTCCAGGCGGGAAAGGTTGCGCGTTCGGCAGTGGAGGCGGTTTTGTGGCAGAAGCTACATTGCAGATTCAGCTCAGCATGGCGCTTATGGGAAAACGGTTCGGGCTCCGCGTGGGCGAGAGACAGGGCGAGCCAGAAGAGGATGAAAGCGCGCATCTCTTGTAGTCTGTAGTTTATGC
>Ga0105048_10005686_pt1 | contig 20128 bp, 13 predicted proteins | sample MAT05_FD_78382 | JGI IMG/M metagenome (GOLD analysis project Ga0105048, IMG submission 78382) | Freshwater microbial communities from Lake Fryxell liftoff mats and glacier meltwater in Antarctica - MAT-05 | ecosystem: Environmental > Aquatic > Freshwater > Ice > Liftoff microbial mat | place...
GAACGTAGCCGGAACGGCAAAGAGTGTTTCGGAGGCTCGCAGTCGTAAAACGCATCGCAAGTTCTACCGAGCGCGAGTCTGATAAACGCTCTCGTCACCCAATTCTAAAATGTGACTCCTTGCGGGAATGCCTGCAAAGGTGGTGTCTGCGCTTATTTCGAATGATTGGAATCGAAATCGATAAACAGGACCAATTTCGCGAGCATTCTGTGCCTATATTTTCTCAAATCAAGGGTCAGGAAATCGAGACCGTACACGAAAGTGTCGTGTCCCTAGTTCTCCCTAGTTCTCCCAGGAATCGCTAGAAACGTTTGCCACACTTCCCACGCCCACCGCTGCGCTTTGGGCGTGCCACACGTGCCACACGCAGGCGCTTTGGGCGTGCCACACGTGTTACGGGGCGGGCTTGATCGCAAATTGAGAATCCCCTATTTACGCACTTATGGGAAACGATCTTGGGAAATCAGGAACAAAACTTGTAGCGCCAACCATGCTCCACTGGCGTTCGGTTTTTTGTTTTGTTTTGTGGGTTAGCGTGTCCGCTGGGGGTCTGAACGCGCAGATCGATCTGATCCCTCCAACGCAACCGCACCCAGCTCAATACAATCCACCTCAATTCAATAGTCAGCAGCGGTCCGACGCTGCCCCACAATTCCGAGCGGCCAGTCAGCCGATCTTTCGAAGCGCTCAGCAATCGGCACAAATTCCACTACCCGTTCCATCTCCACCGACGGCTGTCGGAACGGGCAAAGGACTGCCAGCCAAGGTGCAATCTCCTGCGCCCGTCAGTGATGCGGTTTCCATCACGCCAGAAGCGGTCAGCAATCGCTTGCAGCAATTGCAAGCCGCAACGGATCTCGAGCCGACGCTCAAACAAACGCTCACGGCCATCTACGAAGCGATCTATGCGGAACTTAAGAGCCGAGCAGACAGCGAGAAGGTCCTCAAGGAGTTTATCGTTGCCTACGAAGCCGCGCCGGCCGCGCTGGCAGAAGCCAAAAAACGGAAGGAAAACCCAAGACCTAGAATCGTCTTTTCCGATGGAAGTCTCGAATCCACATCGCGTATTGAGACGCTTCAAACCTATCAATTGGAAGTTCAAGCGCTTGCACAAGCTGCCACCGATGGTCGCGTCCGCGTAGAAACTGCAATCGTTTCAAGAGAAGCGAGACGCAAGGAGCTTCCAAGATTACTTGAGGACGACAAGACCTCGATCACAAAGCTAAACGAGGAATTGGCTTTGCCCGCTGTGGACGGAATTGATCCGAGGATTCGAGAAGCGAATACGTTGCTGTTGCGAGCCAAACTTTTAGCCCTTACCGAGCGAATGCGTCGGCTTGAACAGGAGCAACGCACCTACGATGCGGAAAACGAGTTGCTGCCGGTAACCAAGGAAGTCTTGCTAACCGAGGAAAAATTTCAGCAAGCCAAATTAAAAGAAGTGAACGAGGAACTCAGCAAGCGTCGCGAAATACTGATTGCGAACCAAAAAAGCGTTGCGGAGAAGTTGGTTCTGCATGCGGTTCCGGAGCTCAAGAAGCCAGCCGAGCAGTTGGTCAAACGGGCTGACGATTGGCTGCAGTTGGCCAAACAAAATTCCTCGATCCGCGTCGACATCGACTCCGCAACGGGAGAGTTGAAGCTATGGACCGATCGGTTCAAAATCATGACCGATCGAATATCCACTAAGAGCAGTAAGCATGTCTCCAATTTCAATAGTTGGGTCGGACTTATGCTTCGAAAACAGCGAAATGAATTGCCGGATATTGGCCAACTCGCGTTAAGGCAGCGTGACTATCAGACTCGCATTCTTACTACACAAACCCTCATTCTCGAACTCGCCGATTGGAAGGCTTCGTCGGCCTTGTCCCTCGACACGACACAATCCCTGCCCTTGAATAACAACGCGATTTATCAATTCGAGAATGCGTCCTTCCATGGCCAACAACGTACGCTTCAATCGCTGGAACACCGACTCGTCGATGAGTTTCGACTCGATGCCGATAAGTACTTTGACAATCTGTTCATCCTGGCTGAGACAAATCAAAAGAGCATTGATAAGGTTCGGCTCTATCGCTCGTTTATTGATGAACATGTCCTGTGGATCCGATCCAGCGAACCAATCACCAAGTCGGATTTTCAGCAACTCTGGCCATCGCTAAAATGGCTCTTTGATTTGCAAAACTGGCGAATGATCCCGACTCAGTTGTGGAACGATCTCCTTACGCATCCATGGGGTTACTTGTTGGGCCTGTCGTTTTATGTCACGTTGCTCTTCAATCTAAAGCGTCTCAAGAAGCACATCCAAGCCCAAGGATCCATCGCTGCCAAATCCAACTGCACGTCCTTCCTACCAACCGCCAAAGTGGTTGCGGATTGCGTTTTGCTTAGCTCGCCCCTCGCGTTGCTCCATCTGATACTGGGTTGGCGATTGATGAGTACTTCGGAGGGAAATGCCTTTGTCGACGCGATCGCCGTCGGCTTGATGGTCAGCGCGCGGTATTTTTTCCCGTTGGAGATGATTCGCCAAATAAGTCGCACGGGTGGACTCGCAGAGAATCATTTTCAATGGCCAAGCCGTTCCACGCAGTTGCTACGAAAGAACCTTCGGTGGTTCATCGACTTGGCAATCCCAGCGGTCACTGTCGTGGGAATCGTGGCCCAATTTGGTGAAACGCGTTGGGAAAACTCGCTAGGACGATTAACCTTTAGCGTACTGATGTCCCTATGTTTTATTTATCTATTGGTACTGTTGCATCCAAAGAAAGGCGTGTTTTGCGATTTCCTGAGTCGCAATGCTGGCGGATGGATCGATCGGCTGAAGTACATCTGGTACTCGGGCTTCGCCTTAGGTCCATTGGCTTTGATGAGCATGAGTCTCATGGGGTATCACTATACCGCCATTCGCTTAACGATGCTCTTGCATACGACCTTCATCACGTTGGTTGGCTTACTGTTGATATCGAGCTTGATCCGTCGATGGCTTCTGCTCAGGAGGCGTGAAATCGTCGTTTCCCAAGCCAGACTAAGACTGGAGGATGCCAGACGACGCGACCCAGGTGCAGTCACGCCCAGCAGCCAGAACTCAACTGCGAGTGCCATCGACTCAATGTCCGATCTTGCCCAGATCAACGCTCAAACCATTCGATTGGTTAGAAGTACTCTGATCTTTGCCGCCATTGGTGCAGTGGCTTTCATTTGGTCGGGAGTCTTGCCTGCTGTAAGTGTCCTTGAATCGGTTGAACTATGGAGAGTCGAGGGTGCCACACCCGACAAACCAACTTGGATCACTTTAGCGGATCTTTTTGTAGCCATTCCGATTGCCATCATGACTGTGGTCGCGGCCAGGAACCTGCCAGGCCTCCTTGAAATTGCCTTGTTACAACATTTGCCTCTCGAGAACGCCGTTCGCTACGCCATCGCATCGCTCTCGCGCTACACGCTGCTGATCTTGGGCATTGCCATGACCTTCAACAGCATCGGCGTTCGTTGGGCGAGCATTCAATGGCTCGTCGCCGCGCTAGGGGTCGGTTTGGGGTTTGGTCTTCAAGAAATCTTTGCCAACTTCGTTTCAGGCTTGATCCTACTTTTTGAGCAGCCCATACGAGTCGGCGACGTGATCACGCTTGGTGATACGACTGGGAGCGTTTCCAGGATTCGCATGCGAGCGACGACCGTCACCAATTTCGATCAGCAAGAACTCATCATTCCCAATAAGGACTTGATCACCGGCAGGCTCCTGAACTGGACTCTCACCGACACAACCAGCCGAATGATCATTCAGGTGGGTATATCCTACGACTCGGACCCTGAGCTCGCGTGCTCGCTTTTGCGAGAGGTCTGTTCGAATCACCCCAATGTATTGAGCGAACCTCCGCCAACCGCTTACTTTGAACAGTTTGGTGATAGCACGCTCGATCTCAAAGCCAGATTCTTTTTAGCAAACTTGGACCAGCGATTGCCTACCCGACATGATCTGCACACGGAGATCCGAAAACGGTTTGCGGCTGCAGGAATCGAAATATCCTTTCCACAACGAGATCTTCATTTACGAAGTGTCCCACACGACTTGGTTTCGATATTCAACGGCGGACAAGCTGCGACGCCGCCACCGAGTGCCAATTCCGTAACTTTGCCGTCGTAACAGGCAAGCAAAGTACCGGACGGCGTACCGCCGCGCTCCCACCCGCAAAACAAGGGAAATTCGAAGAGAATAGTCGACGGGAACTGATCCGATTGGGTTTAGACCTCAATGGATTGTGAGCCCTCGGCAATCAAAGGCAATAACTCCACCCGAAGGCGGTCCGAAATACCCCCAAAGCGGCCGCATACAAATTCGTTTACTGAAAGTTAGAGACTAGATTTTGGGGCGATACTTCCGGTAAGATTAGGGTTATTAAAGAGTGAGCATGTACGTCAATCATTTTGCCCTTGAAACGCGGTCGTACTATATGTTGTTAAGGAGACTGGGGAATGTCTGCTGATTGGTTTTTTATGAAGAAGAGTTTTTTTGGTGGGTCAAAGACTGTCGGCCCGATTGCCGAGTCAGACTTTCTACGCAAAATCGAGAAAGGAGAAATTTCACCCGACACGATGGTCTCTAGTACGTCGAAAACCCATGGTCATTGGATGCACTTGAAAGAGATCCGGGCAGGGTATCAACATTGGAAAAAATCTCATCCCTCATCCACAAATGGTGCCGCGTGATCGTACTTGGTGTTAAGGGACTGAGGGACGTGACCGCCAATAACATCACGTCACTCTCTCCGGTCTTCGATTGCCAGCAATAGCGCTAGCATGTTTTGCGCAGGACGGCCATCTTGATAAATCGACTGAGCTGGGGAATCGGTATTGCTTGTGCCGCTTTGCTTTGCAGCCTCCTTGCCATGGCCGTGAATCAAGCACAGATTGCTGCGCAAAAGATGCAGTCCCGCAATAACATTAAGCAGATCTTACTGGTTTGCGGGAGAAATCGGGGCGAAGTATCAACCATTCGGGTACCCCTACAATTGGCGTGCGCTGGGGTGGCCGCTGTGCGCAATGGATGGCGGGTTTGGTGGTTGGAGTGAGGGCGCACATTTCGGAATGGGGGATGGAGCCATTCGATTCGTATCTTCAAATATCGATCGTTCCGTAGTCGAGCAACTTGCTGGCGCGTTACGCATGCCCGATCCTACGCAAACGAATATCCCAAATCGCACGTTCGAATGCGGAGGCGCCGAATTCTCGAGAACGACACTGCGGTTCGAGAACGAAGAGGCTCGGGTGATCGACTATGAAGCCGTTCTGGACGCAACAACGGCGGAGCAGATCAGCCGTTGCAAAAACGTTGAAGCATTAAAGATTGGAAGCTTGGAAGACACCGAGGAAGTAATTCGCGTGCTGCAATCGCTCCCGCGCCTCAAGTTTCTATCCGGCATTTTCAACAGTGATTTGCTAGATCAGTTAAAAGTCGCCTTGCCTGGATGTGAGATTTACTCCACTGGCAGGTGATCGGTTGGCGAACCACAACCGATTTGGATTTTGCGATGGAATGTTTTTTGTCTAATTGCGCATGCGGTCTTGTCGTTCCAGTTCTTCTTCATAGGCAACGTCAATGAGGTGCAACACTCCATCGACATCGGCTGCCTCGGTCGAAAACTCAAACTTACCCGTTAGTTTCAGGTCGGGCTTGAGTTCACCCTTTTCGTGCAATTCCCAGATCTCTTCTGCATAATGGGTATCTGCCAATTCTGGAGCGTAGCGGGCGTAGTATTGGGTGATGTTTTCGACATCACGTTGCAGCATACTTTTAGCACTATTGTTTGCAGCGGCATTGATGGCTTGCGGCAAGTCAATGATCACAGGACCGTCTTCTTCCTGTAGGACATTGAATTCAGACAGATCACCGTGCACCAGTCCGACACACAGCATGCGCAAGACAAAATTCATGAGCGTCGTATGATCCTTTATGGCTTGCTCTGCGGACATGGAAATATCGTTAAGCCGTGGAGCCACGTCGCCGTCTGCTCCGGTAATCAACTCCATCAACAAGACGCCATTAAACAAGCCGTATGCCTTAGGGACGCGTACTCCCGCTTCGGCGAGGCGGTAGAGCGCGTCCACCTCGGCCCTTTGCCAAACAACTTCCTGTTGATCACGACCGAATTTAGAACGCTTTTCCATGGCTCTCTGTCGGCGGCTGTTACGGATCTTTCGGCCTTCCTGATACTGCACCGCTTTTTTGAAACTGCGATCGGCCACATCCTTGTAAACCTTGGCGCAACGAATCTCCTGGCCACAACGCACAAGAAAGACTTGGGCCTCTTTACCACTCATCAGCGAACGAAGGACTTCATCAACCAGACCGTCTTCGATTAGCGGTTGAATGCTCTTAGGTACTTTCAAGATGTTATTGCTTCTGGAACACGGAAACGTCCACGGAAAAAGGAATGAGCTGCTAACGAGCGAACCTTGCACGCAGCTCAACTGATTCGGCTACAACACCACAGCAGCGACGGTTGCCAAATCTTGCAGTACCGAAATCAGTGCCGGCCGACAATCGAATGATGTGAAGCGTAGCCGACACAACTTTGGAGGCTCCGATGCGTGCTCGCCGAAGCTGAATCCGTACCCTAATTTACCACGAGTGACCAATTGTCGCAAAGAGGTCTAAAGACAGAAAATCAGAGTCCATGCCTTCTTTTTTGTCGTCTAAGTCCTGTTCACCTTGATTACAAAGCGATACGTGCTGTAGCTGTTTTGACGACATTCCGCGCAGATGCAAAGGCGGCAAAATAGAGCACCCCCTTATTTTCCCAGCGTTTTCACACCACTGAGTCTCGGGCAAATCCAACGCCAGCATTCACGCAAGTGCATACGTTAGTGAAGTTGCACAGAAAAAGACTCAGTCTGTTTGCAGGATGTGGCGCGGTTTTAGCAGGCGCAGTTTAAGCGCAGGAGCAAAGTCTGGCGAGCGGCGATGTGAAAACTACCAGTGTGATGCAATCCCTCTCCGGCCTTTCAGGCCGACTCTCCCGAAGGGAGAGTGACTTCACCCTCCCTCGGGGAGGGTCGAGCGAAGCGAGGGGAGGGTATGACTCATACCGCTGATCGCCCAAGGAATCGTTCGGCCGTTCGCCCGTTCGCCCGCGAAAAGGACCTTTTTCGGCAAGTGTGAATTTCAGCGCCACCGTGGGGCCGAAATGGATATCATTAAATATGCGTTTGTCCCTCTTTTGAATTCGGTGTCTGACGCCGAGAGGATTTGAAAATGAGTCGCAATTCTTACTTCGGTTTTCTTGTAAGCACCCTGTGCTTATTCGCTACGCTGTCACCAAGAGCTTCCGCGGACGATGGTACCGTTGTTTCCGGGTCCGTGATTGCCATCGATCCGTTAAATCAAATCATGCGGGTTTACGTGACCGGTGTTAATGGCCAAGCGCTCTATGGAAGTCCCCAAACCAATTACGTTGACTATTTGGTTTCGCCGAACACGGTTGTCCTTGGATCGAACAACCAGTTGGTCAGTCAGTCCAGCGTGCTCGTTGGATCGCAAATTCAAATGCAATTCGCGGGAGAATATGCGACCACGATTGTGCTCTTTGGGAACTATAGCAGTGGCGGATTTGTGTCCTACGCTCCATTGAATTTCAACCTCGGCTCCACCTTCTTTCAGAGCTATTCACCTGTTCGCAACTATTCCAGTGGCGGTCGTCTCGTATCGCAGCAAATCCATGTGCATCACAAGATTCATTTGCCGAAAAAAGGAAACAGCTTTTTGAGCTCTTCTGCATTGGGCCGTGAACCGTATTCGCACAGTTCGAAAACCTCCGCGTACTTAACGGCTTTGCCTCGCTCATCTCCGTAAAGCTTCATCAGTAGGTCGCGGTTGCGATCGGCTTCTGCGGATTGCCGATCGGTCCATTTGGCTTTGAGCCAGGCCTTGCGACCTGGAACGTCGGACTCGGGTGGCACGCCGCGAACATGCTCCACGCTGCCGCTTGCACCACCCTCGTAATGTTGCGATGTCAGTTCATGTACCGCCTCCAGTTTCTTGTCGAACACGTCGTCAATGGCAATTGCGACATCGGCATTAAAAGGATACGGCTTTCGAAATCCATCGCTCGAGTAGAGGAAAACGGGGTTCTTGGTCAGGTGTGGAACGTCAGGGCAATAGAACGGAACGGTTACCATAAAGGAAGCATCCTGGACCAACACGCCGACATAACGATGATCGGGATGGTAATCCCATGGACGATGGGCAATCACAATGTCGGCTTTCCATTCACGGATCGTTTTCGTAATCAATTTGCGATACTCCAGAGTCGGAATAAGTTCCCCGTCGTGAATGTCGAGCACTTGAGAGGTAACGCCAAGTACAGTAGCGGCAGCTTTGGACTCAGCGGCCCTTCTTTGAGCGAGAGGACCACCAGCACTCTGCCAGTGTCCAATATCGCCATTGGTCACGGAGACGAGCTTGACGTGATGCCCTAGCTTTGCCCACATGGCAGCGGTGCCTCCCGCCTTGTATTCGGCATCATCAGGATGAGCACCAAAGACGACAATCCTAAGCTTGCCATCGGAAGGCGGTTCGACAGCCACCAACGAATTTAGGCAGCCAGCGATAATCGTTGCGAGCAAGACGCTTTTCCAAAACAAAGGTTTCAAGATGTTCCTCCGGACTTGGTTCGTATGATGTTTGAGTGAATACATACCAAACCATTTTACGGTATGGAAACCACCCGCATCCCTGAGCGAGTATCAAAAGAATAAAAAGGCCTTAAAAGACTTTACTCGCTACGATTTGGCTCGCCCCAGCTTTTTAATTGTGGAAAACTCCTGTCTGGAAACCGGCTGGACGCTCAGTCGAGTGCCTTTTCTAAGTAAAACCATCTGCGACAGTTCCGGGACGGTTCTAAGCATGTCGAGCGATTGTGGATCTGTGAATTTGGACTCGAATTGGATGTCTACCATGAACCATCGCGGATTGACGGGATCGCTCTTGGGATCGTAATGCGGGTCGTTCGGGTCCCAAGCGGTAGGATCTGGATAGGATGTCGTAACAACGGTCGCAGTTCCGACAACGCAGGACGGGTCGGCGTTGCTATGGTAGACCAATACACGATCGCCGAATTGCATCAAGTCTCGCATGAAATTTCGGGCTTGGTAGTTTCTGACGCCGTCCCAGCAAGTCGTTTGGTTCTTAGCAGCAGCCAAGTCATCGATAGAGAAGACTTCCGGCTCGGTCTTCATCAGCCAGAAGGATTGCTTGCTTTTCTTCATGGCTTGGACATTCTTCGGAGGATCAGGCGAGGTCCGAAACAGGAATGCCCCGCATGTTGCTCAGCAATTGGCGATAGCGAGTTCTTAGGTGGCTCATCCAAAATCCCAGATAGACATTACAAACAATCGAGAACAGTAACAGAAACGGAAGTAGCTTGTCCTTGCCTAACGGTTGTTCGTCGACTGCAATCTCGGATGCTGGGGCTGGCTGGTAGTTTTGTCGTGGGGCAGGAATTGGCATGGAAGCGAACGAAGCGTTGGTCGTTCCAGTCGGATATTGGTTCGAACTCAAATAGGGGGTAGACGGTTGTTGCGGAAGAGCCCCGAATTGCTGAGTCTGAGCTTGAGAAGGGGAAGTAGCGGGATAATTGCCGGGATTCATGCTGGAACTATCGTAATAACCATTCGAACCAGTGGTCGCATTGAAATTGTTGGCAAGCGGAGTGTAGGGCCGGTTGTAGTTGTTGCTCGTTGCCAGATTGCCTTGCGTTGCCAGATTGCCTTGCGTTGCCAGATTGCCTTGAGTTGATGGATAGGCATTGGTTGCGTAGCCAGAGTTTGAGTTGTTTTGATTTGGTTTGATGGGATTGTAAAAGGGTGCTTTGGGCATGAAGTTATCACCCGTCGTCAACGCAGAGGGGCCTGTTATTGGGAAGTTATTGGGAACCACTTCGTTACTTCGCGGATTTGTGGCTTGGTTTCCAAAGTTCGAATTGAGGTTATCCGATACCGGTAACCCCGACGGACCGTTAAAGCCTGCATTGTTAGCCGTGTTACCGAGTCGAACCCGGTCGGAGTAATTGCTAGGATTTCCTGCAGTCGGCAGCGAATTGGGGAATACTTCTGTGTTGGCGCTCTGCGTGCCGTAGGCACCATTGTTCGCAACTCCCCCAATACCTCCATTACTTCCAAGACCGTTTCCGCCAGTCCCGGAGGCGTTGAAAACATTGGAAGAACGTGGCGAATCGATAGGAACAGTGGTTCGATTTACCAAATCACTGAGGCGGGGCTGATTTCCTGAGGGTCGGCTTTCGCTCAACATTTGTGGGTTTGGAAGGTTTGTCTCGACGGGGCCGCTACCAACGCGAACGATGACTTTGTCGATTCGCAGGTTGCGAATTTCATCTGGTACGTTAGCTGCCAGTTCTTGCCCCATCGTTCCTTTTGCGAATGCCCCGATCGCGTCGGGAGCAATTTGAATGATCATACAAAACTTGCCATCCTGAGGGTCGGTTCCATATCCGGTGGTGCACCGCGCGCTCGCTGGATCGGTTGGCAGGATGGGTGGCGTTGCAGGAAATGCGGAAGGCAACGGGGCTGGTAAGCCGCGGTTTGGCGTTGGGAGAACTTCGGCGCCCGGATTTTGCAGCAGCATGGCAATGAGCACTAGGAATAATTGTCCGTTCATTCTTCAGCCTCTGTGGCGACGCTCCCAGGGGGTATTCATCCGTTTTCAACGCTTGCTCTGATAGCAATGACTTGGCAATGATAGAGGAACTGGCCGAACGGCGTAAATAGAAATCAGGAAGCTAAATGGGGCAAATTCCCCATGGGTTGGTGGTCTGGGGTCCGGCACACGAGCGTTCCACAAGTGAATTCCACAAAAAAACGAAAATTTCTTCAGCCGTCCAGACAATTCAGGGATTTTTAAGTTGAATGGAACTTCTTGAGCTAATCCTGCTCTAAAAATGCACATTTACGGAAAAACTGTTAGGGACGGCAAATTCACGCGAAGACTGGGCTGAACGGGTAATTTAGGCCGTCTGGGCAAGAAGTGGATTGAAAACTGATCGATTGCCAAGTACCCTCACAGTACGGAAGTTTGCAAGGGTCATTTTGTCCTGCGAATTTTCTTTCCAAGGTTTACCTCACTTGATTTTTACGGTGGAAGAATCGATGTCCGTTTCGCCAATACGTCCGAGCAGCAAATCTACAACGCGAAATCGCAGTGAAAAGTCTGCCAAACAGGGATGGATGAAGCGAATGCTTCGTCTCGAGTCGCTAGAGCAACGTCATTTGATGGCGGGTGACATCATGCCGTTCCACAATTCGCTGGTGGCAACGGACGTGAACGGAGACTTCAATATTTCTCCGCTCGACGCACTGGTTGTCATTAATCGGATAAATTCGCAGGGATCTGGCTCTCTTGCGGGTCAAACACCCGGTGACACTCGATCTTTTGTCGACGTTGACAACGACAATACCTTGTCACCGCTGGATGCGCTGGTTGTGATCAACGCGATCAACAATGGCGAGGGGGAAGTGAATCCCTTGGTGAGGGTGCGGTATCAGTTCTTCTCGGTGAATGCCGACGGTACGGCCGGAACCCTACTTACAGATCCAAATCCGAGCGATGGCATTCCCGAAGCGACCATTGGTACGAACGAACGGGTTATCCTTCGGACACAAATGGTGGATTTGCGTTCCCCAGCTCAAGGTGTATTTAGTGCATATCACGAAATTTCTTACGCGAACTCTGACGGGTCCGCTGGAGAAAAGCTGCAATATCAGTGGGGCGAGTACAACCAGATCGATCTCGGCTTAGGCGTTTTTGGCGGGACGTTTCGAATTCAATATGGTGCGGAAGTAACGGGGCCAATTAGCCCTGGCATATTCACTGATCCAGATACTCAGTTGCAAAGTTACGATCCGGACTTGACCGCGATCAATATTCGGAACGCGATTCAAGCCCTTCCTTCGGTCGGCGCTGGCAACGTCGTAGTGGACGCATTGGATCAGAGAACAACGTCTCGTTTCGGTGTGAACTTTATTGGCGCATTGGCTCACACGGATGTTCCAAATAGTCTCACGGCGGCGGCGGGTGCGAACAATTTGGTGGACCGAGGTGGCGCGCCGGTAACACTGGTAATCGGTCAAAACACAGCCGACCCAAGCGTCGGGCTAGTGGCCTCAGTTGGGCGTAAACATGACCTAAACAATGACTTTATTGATGGGACGGGTAGACCGGCGACTGGCGTTCAGTACATCAATGGTACCGATGGCCGATTGAAGACTCCCCTAGCAAATTCGGCAGTCAATACGATTACTTTGGTCGGTGGATTCGCGGATAAGAGCGTTTTGGCAATCCAAGAAGCGCGTAGTTTCAGGAATGTGGTAGATGTACTTTTCAAGGGTGCGGCCCCTGGAATCATTAATTTCACTGGAGATACATCTCCAATCCCTCAAGCTGGCACATCCGGAAACAATCTCGGTATTGCTGTTTTCGGCGGATTAGCTCAATATTTGACCTCCTCGATGGTCATACTCCCGACGGGCATCCTCAATATTGCCGATAGGCTCACGGCGATCACGGATTCTCGAAGTATTGACGAGGATTCGGGTCAAACTTCGATCAATGTCATCCAGAATGACATCGATCGATTCGGAACCACTCGAGGAGTCGTAGCGGTAACTCAACCGAGTGTTGGAGGGACCGTTACCTTTGTGAGTGGTAGTTCTAACATTACGTTCACGCCGACCGCCGATTACTCTGGTCCAGTCGTCTTCACGTATACGGTTCGCAACAATGTCACACCTACGCCAGACACTGCGGTTGGCACGGTTTCGATTACCGTAACCCCAGTCAACGATGCTCCAATTGTGATCACCAATCAATTCACCGTAGCCGAGGATCCGGCAAGCCCTCTGGTGATTACGCCTGCTCAGATCTTCACTCCTGGTCCAGCCGATGAAATTGGCCAGACCGTTACCTTGGGTAGTCTGGGCTCGTCGGCCAACGGAACCCTCACCATTGTTGACGGAAATATCAATTTCGCACCTGCGGCCAACTTCTTTGGAAATGCGGTGTTTTCGGTAACTGGTACAGATAACCTCGGTGCTTCGAGAATTGCAGCGATCACCGTAACGGTCACCCCAGTTAACGACGCACCAATTGTAATCGCCACACAATTCACCGTGGCCGAAGATCCTGTAAGTGCACTCGTAATCACGCCTGCTCAGATCTTTACACCTGGTCCAGCCAACGAAATTGGCCAGACGGTTACCTTGGGGACTCTAGGCACTACGGCCAACGGAACCCTCGCCCTGGTTGGCGGGAGTATCAACTTTACTCCGGCTGCCAACTTCTTTGGAAATGCAGTATTTTCTGTGACTGGTACAGATAACCTCGGTGATTCCACAGTCGCAATGATCACCGTAACAGTCACCCCAGTCAACGACGCTCCAATTGCCGTCAACGATACGGGCGAAGCTGCTCGGTTCGTGGTCTTGGGAATTGAAGCTCCAAACCCGCTAGCGGTCATGAGAAATGATAGTGCTGGTCCGATTGATAGTGCTGGTCCATCGGAACCTAACGATACGATCACCATTATTTCGGTGACAACACCTACGATCGGGACGGCTATCGTGAATGCAGCGGGCACGGCAGTTCTATTCACGCCACCAACAGGCTCCTTCAATACTACATCCACGTTCTCGTATACCATTCGAGACTCTGGTGGTCTTACGTCGACCGCGAATGTCGAAGTTTTTATCATCCCACCGATTTTGCCATTTGCATTGACGGATTCGGCGAGCATCCCAGAAGATTCGACTGCGTTCACCATTGATGTGATTGCGAATGACTTTGCAAACGATGCAGCCATAAAGAGCCTACTGTCGTTCACACAACCTGCGGCTGGAACCGGTTCGGTGGTCTTGAATGACCGAGGGACTGCTGCCTTGACAGACGACCGATTGGTCTACACACCGCCAGCCAATTTCTTTGGCGACGCGATCTTCACATATACGATGAATGACGACAAGGCAGGAAGTCAGCCGTCGACTGCGACCGTAACGATCACCGTTACCCCGGTCAACGATGATCCAACTGCGGTCAATCGCACTGCGGCGGGCGTTGAAGACGAGATTCTCACAGTACAAGGTACCGTAATAACGGCTGGTCTTAGCAAGGGTCCTGGCGAAGATGCTCAAACCCTTACAGTCACAGGCGCAGTAAACCAGACTGCAAACAGTGGCAGTGTTGCTGTCACCAATGGCAACATTGTTTACACGCCTACCAATGACTTCAATGGACAAGTTCTTGTTTTGTACACTGTCACGGATAACGGCTTACCTGCCAAGAGTGCATCTGCAACGTTGACAATCAACGTGGCCCCTGTCAACGATCCGCCAGTCGCAGGTGCAGACCCAACGGTGGTTACCGCCGAAGATACGTCTACTACGATTACGATTTCGTCTACGATTACGATTTCGTCGCTACTTTCCAATGATGTTCCAGGACCTGCAGATGAGTCTTCGCAAGTCGTATCTTTTGTTGCATTGACTGCTCCCATCAATACCGCCAATGGTGGAACTGTAACCCAGGTTGGTTCGACCCTCGTCTACGCCCCCGCTGCGAACTACAACGGTCCCGATAGCTTTGTCTATTCGATCAGCGATGGTGAGTTGACGTCCAACGTAACACAGACTTTGCGGGTCACGGAGGTCAACGACGCTCCAACCGCGGCCACGTTGACTCGAGACGTTTTCGCAAGCGTACCTACAGTTTTCAATATTGCGGCGGACTTGGCGAGTATGCCCAAGGGACCGGCCAATGAAAGTAGCCAAACCCTTCGAGCGCTCCGAATCGTTCCCGAATCGATTACAAGTGGTCGAACAGTTGTATTGAACGCGGACGGAACGATCACTTACACCGCTCCAATTGGCTCCACGGGTCGAGATACGTTTAGATACGAATTAACCGACAACGGGACAACCAATGGAGTTGCAGACTTTAAGACCTCTATCGGAACGTTTAACGTCGATGTACTGCCGTTCATTCCTAGCTCGGTACGCGGCTTCGTTTATATAGACGACAACGACTCCGGTGAGTTTGACGCAGCTTACGAACTGCGGATGGGTGGCATCGAAGTTAGTTTGACCGTTCCTGCAACCGCGACTTCGCCTCGCCGAACCTTGACTAAGCAGACGCGCGTCGACGGTAGCTATTCGTTTGATTTGCTCCCGCCTGGTGCTTACACGGTATCGTATGTAGTGCCGTTGCTAGCGTTCGATGGACGCGGTGCTAACTCTTTCGAAAGAACCATTCTGGCTCCGGGCGGTATCGACGCGGTTTACGATTTCGGCATTGCAGGGGTAAGCCCGCGTTATGCGAATTTGCTTGAAAATCTGGCCTCAAATTACTATGCTAAAGACGGTTCGAGGAGGACCACTGGCGTCTACGCGGTGGTCGGTGCCAATGGACGCTCCGAATGGACTATCACCCGAGACGGCTTTGAAGGGGACACGTTCCAAGAAGTTGTTCTTGCCGATGATGGACAAAGGGCATATTTGACTGCAGTACGGGGTGCGACTCACTCGGTTTTCACAGCAACTCTGGCGAGGCAACAGTTTATCGCCGTTGCAGATCCAAACGGTGCTAAACTCGTCCGAATCCTAGCACGAAGCTCAGATCTCAGCTGGCAAGCGGTTTCCTTGGCCGCTCCACCGCCCGAAATCAACTTAAAAGCAAGGGCCTACCTCGATTCCGTGGACGAGTTGTTTATCCAAGAAAACTGGACACAAGGGATCGTTTAGCTTTGGGTTAGACCCTGGCGGGCACCATGGAAAGACTCAAGCACCCGAATCTGTTCGGGTTCTTTTTTTGATTTGAGGCAAAAAATTTCTTGATTCCGCTCGCAATTGGGAAATGGTGACCGATACAATGCACCAGGTTGAATAATGTTCTACTTTGCCTGTAATTGAATCAAGGTGGCAGCCATGAATCATCCGATCCAAACGTTTCTAGTTCCAGTTCAACGACGACAACGGATCAGCCGAGGGTTGCGTTGGGCGGTAATGTCGACAGCATTGTCCGCGGTCACAGGGATTGTTTGGCTCTTGGTTCATTGGTTTCAACCAGATTTTTCGACCTCGTGGCTCATGCCTTCGATGGCGACCATCGCTTTGGTCCCGACCTTTTTGGCGTTTGGTTGGCCCGTTAAGCTGCAAGCGGCCGCGCGATTGATTGACGTCAATTGCAAGCTCAAAGATCGAGCGATTACCGCTTTGCAGTTCGCAGGACTTTCGAATCGAACCGATATTCAAGAGTTGCAATTGGCCGATGCGCAATTGCACCTTTCCAAAGTGGATCCCAGTAAAGCGAGACCCATTGCTGCACCTAAATATTCTCTTTGGGCTGCGATGACATGTGCAGGCTTCGTAGCGTGTAGCCTATTGCCACAGGCGGATTCACTTTCGATTGGCCCAACTGAGCCCTTGCAGGTCGTGAGTGAACAAGCGTCGATCCTGGAAGAGACCATGCTGGAAGAATTGGAAACTCTGATGAAAGAACAAAAGTCTCCTGAGCTCGAGGAGTTGGTAGAGGAGTTAAAGGAGATGCTTGAGGAGATGAAAGCTCCCGATGTGGATCAGCGAGACGCGCTTTCGAAAATGTCGGAGATGCAATTTGCGATCGCGGAGGCTGTCAAGCAGATGGATATAGCTCAGATCGATGCCCAGTTGCAACAACTAGCCGAAGCCATGAAGGCAGCGGACGCGATGAAGGCAGCGGCGCAGTCGATGGAAGAAGGAAAATACGACAAGGCTGCCGCCGACTTAGAAAAGATTGATACGTCCACCATGACTCGCAAAGAGCGAGATGCAGTCGTAGCCAACATGAAAAAGCTGAGCCAAAACCTTGGGAAAGGAAAGAAGGGGGAGCTCAGTGACGCAATCAAGGAAATGACAGAAGGGCTAGAAAAATCCGATGACTCCCAATGCAAAGGCGGTCAGTGCAAAGCTGCCGGCGTTTGCAAAAAGCAAGGCATGAAAAAGAAGATTGGGGAATGTCTAAATTGCCAACTGAATCGCTTGTCGGAGTGCAAAGGATGTTGCCAAGGCGAATGCAACAAGAACGGTGGCAATAACGTTGCGAAGTCGAACTCTCCCAAAAACACGTGGGGTCGAGGTGCTTCGAACAGCCCAACCGGAGACGAAAAGACTTCTTTGGACAGCCAACGCAAGCAGGAGAACATCACTGGAATGGCAGGGGATGGACCTAGTGAACGCGAAGTCACCAGTACGCCCGAAGCCGAGCAGGATGCGACGCGGGCTTACTCAGAGAGGTACGTTGAGTTTCGCAAGAAGATGGAGGAGGTCATCGATTCGGAACCGTTACCTCTGGGCCACCGTGAAACGGTCCGACGCTACTTTGAGTCGATTCGTCCAACGAACGAACAGTCGAGTGCAATCGAACAAAAAGTGTCGACAGAGTAACAACATTCTTCAGGTTGAGCGGGAGTTTGTCTCCCCTCAACCTTGTTTTGGCGTCCTATAGGAAGGCTCACTTACTGACGCCCCCCGCTCGCGCTGAAGGCGGTCATGGAGGGCGAGACAAGCTCCGAACGGACGAGAATGCTTCGCAGCCTTGTCCGTTGGGGTTCTCGCGTAGCGAAAGCCGCGTAGGCTTTCGGCGACTTCAAGAGGTAAATCTCAGTGGATTCGTCCTAATCACCGAAACTCTTGGCGGGTTCCGCTACCCCCAAATTTAGCATGGAAGAAGCACTAGGGTTGCGCTGCAGCGCACGAATACGTTAAGCAAAGCCCTGTGGGCGATTTCTTAAAAAAAGCGTATACTCCGAGCCATGGGAACACCGTATTAATTTATGGTTTGCCGAAATTAGCCCTCCTTCCATAACGAGAGAGTTTTGCAAATGGCATTGGGAAAGACCTTTGATAGCGTTATTGGCACCGTTGGGAATACACCCATGATTCGCATTAATCGTCTGGTGCCACCTGAACACGCGACGGTCTTTGCCAAATGCGAATTCTTTAATCCGCTTCATAGCGTCAAAGACCGAATCGGGATGGCCATGGTCGAAGATGCCGAGCATAGCGGGCGGCTGACCAAGGAAACACATATTATCGAGCCGACCAGCGGCAATACTGGGATCGCGTTGGCGTTCGTTTGTGCTGCCAAGGGATATCGACTGACGCTAACTATGCCAGAGTCGATGTCCATTGAACGGAGGGCATTGCTGAGAGCCTTGGGGGCCAGTTTGGTTCTTACCCCGGCTGCGGACGGAATGCGGGGAGCGATTTCGAAAGCTTCTGAGTTGGTGGCCAACGATCCAAACGGCTGGATGCCACAACAATTTGAGAATCCAGCCAACCCGGCAATCCATGAGAGCACAACCGGTCCAGAGATATGGACAGACACGTCTGGACAGATCGATGCGATCGTGGCAGGTGTTGGGACGGGTGGTACGATTACGGGCGTAGCTCGCTACATCAAAAGGCTAAATCCAAATTTCAAGGCGATTGCGGTCGAGCCAAAGCAATCACCTGTAATTAGTGGCGGCCAACCTGGCAAGCACAGAATCCAAGGTATTGGAGCAGGCTTTGTTCCAAGAAACTTAGACAAATCGATCGTCGATGATGTCATCCAGGTCGACGACGAAGTAGCCTTTGAATGGGGCCGAAAGCTCGCTAAACACGAGGGGATTTTGGGCGGTATTAGCAGTGGTGCCAATATGTGGGCCGCAGCGCAGCTTGCAGCTCGTCCCGAATTCAAGGGCAAACGCATCGTTACCATCATGTGCAGCCTTGGGGAACGTTATCTTTCGACACCATTATTCGGTGATCTGGGAACCTAATCACCGGACGCTTTGAGAACCATTTTATGCATAGCCACCGACCGTATCCGCGACGCCAGTTTCTTTCACATTGTGCAAGCATGGCTGCCCTGACGACTGGTCTTTCCATGGTGAAGGCGTCCCCACTCTGTTTCGCGAATGATGGAGTTCGAGATTCGAGAGATCCAAATTGGGATCGATCCACTCGCGAGGGGCTCGCATTCCTCGCTCGAACGCAGTCGAGCATAGGAAATTGGACGACGCCTCCTTATCCCGTCGCGATCGGAGCTTTGGCTGGATTGGCATTGTTATGCAGTGGCTCGACCATCACTCAGGGAACGTATGCCACGCAGATCAAGCGCACCACCGATTTCTTGATCAGTCGCAGCCGAAAAAATGGCTTGATTGGCGAAATCGACGATCAACGTTACACCTATGGCCACGGCTTCTCCATGCTTTTTCTTTCGCAAGTACTTGGAGAAGAAGGTCTGCAGGACCGACGCGACGATTTAATGGATGTCTTAAACAAGGCGGTGTCATTTTGTGGAAAAGCACAGACGCCGGCCGGAGGGTGGGGCTATCTCAGCGCGAAAGACGGTAGCGACTATGACGAGGGTTCGACGACGATTACCCAGGTCCAAGGTCTAAGAGGCTGTCGTAATGCTGGCATCGCCGTCCCCTCCGAGATCATCGAATCGGCGAAACGATACATATACAAATGCCAGAATGACGATGGTGGTATTAGCTATTCGAGTCAACAAATGGGGGCCTCGCGGCCTGCTATCACGGCAGCAAGTCTTGCTGCGCTCTATAACGCAGGCGACTACGAGAGCAAGAAGGTGCCTGAGATGTTGGCTTATAGTCGAAAGAACCTCTACAGCATCGGGCCAGGTGACGACTCTTTTGGTCATTGGCATTACACCTATCTCTACTACAGCCAAGTCGTCTATCGGCAAGGAGATGAGGAATGGCTACCATTCCGGGACCGACTTTATACTCGCATTGCGAACGAGCAAAGCGCGGACGGTTCTTGGGAAGGCTCCATCAACAAGATCTACACCACTGCCTGCAACTTGATCATGCTGCAACTGGATCTTGGGTACCTTCCGATCTTCCAGAGATAGTGGATGATTGTCGTGTGGTTTCGTGCGGCGTGTTCGCCATTGTCGCCTTTCGCTCCGCGAAAGTGCGTCTAGTAATCGCACTTTCGCGGAGCGAAAGACGACATTAATATCTCCAACATGGATCGCTACGAATGAATTCCGGACCGAAGCCCTTGGCTAAGAATC
>Ga0105048_10005689_pt1 | contig 20123 bp, 19 predicted proteins | sample MAT05_FD_78382 | JGI IMG/M metagenome (GOLD analysis project Ga0105048, IMG submission 78382) | Freshwater microbial communities from Lake Fryxell liftoff mats and glacier meltwater in Antarctica - MAT-05 | ecosystem: Environmental > Aquatic > Freshwater > Ice > Liftoff microbial mat | place...
ATAGTCGGGATTTACGCCACTTCCGTGGCATGTGTCACATTTCTTCCACTCTTTCAATTGCCCACCAAAGAACCCTCTACCTTTCAGAATTATTTCTCTTCCACCTTTACCATGACATCGACCACAATCTTTGTTCAAGATTTCATCCTCCGAGCCTATAAGGCCCCATTGTGAAATGCGTCGAATTTGACGCTCTCTACCTCTAAATTATTAGAGACACAGTGCGTCAAACGACGAGAAGATAAAATATGTAGTATATTAAAGAACTTCTTTTCGGCTTATTTAATATCGTATTGATATGTCAAGTAAAAAGAAGTCGACATTATAACATCAACCTCCTTATAAGTCACTGATGCCCGATCAGGATTTCCCCTCCGGGGATTAGCCACGCGTTTCACGATTCCAGAGTCTCAAAATACTGTACGCACGCTTGGCGGCACAAACTTGTGCTTCGCACAGAGTTTCTCATCCAACGATCGATCAAAATAAAAAAAACTACCAAGCGGTAATTTTTATTTTGATGCCCGATCAGGATTCGAACCTGAATAAACAGCTTCAAAGGCTGCTGTCCTACCATTAGACCATCGGGCATGGTTGACGGCTTAGCACGTCAAGGAACGATATTGTAACAAAGTTTTGCCTGACTTGCACCTACTTCTCAAGATGCGCGTGTTAGAATGAGCGATATGGCAAATGTTGGTTTCTCAAATACTACCTTAATTAAAAAACTGGGATTGACGTTTCAAGATACGGTTCTGCTTATTAATCCTCCAATTAACTACGATCTGCTACTAGAAATTGAGTTAGACCAAGTGAAGTTTGTGAAAGACGAAAAAGAACACGCCTCATTTATTCACTGGTTTGTTTCCCAAAAAGCAGATTTCTTGGCAGAGTTTCCACCACTTCAAAAACGATTAGCCAAAGGCGGTATGCTCTGGGTTTCTTGGCCAAAGCAATCGAGTTCTTTTAAAAGTGACTTGACAGAAAGCATCATTCGAGAGACAGCATTGACGACGGGTATGGTTGATATCAAAGTTTGTGCTATTGATCAAAACTGGTCGGGCTTGAAGCTCGTGTATGAGCTCATCAATCGCTGATTCACAACTAATATCGGTCGCGCTTTTCACGTCTTTCATAGCGGTTGCGACCAAATCGTTTCGGTTCTGGAAGTGGCATGTTTGATCCAATCTTTCGAAACTTCGCAACAAAAAATCCTTCCATTGTTCCACTTGGCAGAATTCGTAACGAGTTCTTAACCTGAGGATCATATGTTTGACCTTGCCAAGAAGGCAGTCCAGCCATTCCTTGAATCCCTGGAATAGCAATTGGTTCTACTTGCACGGTGTCCCGTTCTCTTTGAAGTAGCCAATCGACAACTCCTTCATTTTCTTCCGGAGCTAATGTACAGGTCGAATACACGATCGTGCCACCGACTTTGCAAGATGTAATTGCTGAGCGTAGTAGATGTTGTTGTCTAACGGATAGGTCTCGAATTTTTTGTTCAGACCAATCTTGATATGATTTTGGTTCATTACAATTAATACGGCCCTCCATAGTGCAAGGCACATCAACAAGAACTCGATCGTAAAACTCCGGGTTTTTTTTCCAAAAGTATTCACCTGGACCTCTTCGAGTGTAGGTGTTATTTACGCCCTGCATTCGTAAATTTGCTGTGAGTTTGAAAAGTCGAATGGGGCTGACATCATTGGCAATGATTTCTCCAGAGTTATTCATCATGGCAGCCATCTGTGTTGTTTTACTCCCAGGAGCAGCAGTGAGATCAAGTACTTTTTCACCTGGCTGAGGATCAAGAACAATCGGCGGTAGCATGCTAGATAAGCTTTGAACATAGAAGGAGCCGTTTAAATACAACGGGTTCTCAGTTAACTCTTTCAGTGACACATCCTTCACGATGTATGCAAGATGATTCCAGGCAACTGGTTGAAGCTCAACGCCGGCAGCCGTTAATTGCTGATAAAGATTTTCAGAGCTCATTTTTAATGTATTGGCTCGCAAAGTAGTGGGACGCCTTAAACTAAAAAAAGTCATCAAGTTTTTGTACGTCTCCTCCCCGAACTGTTCTTTAAGTCTAGTTAAAAAAACTGCTGGCAATTGATCACAACTTGTTTCCATAGCTGTATTCTATCAAAAAAATGTCGATTAATTTCGGGTATTTTTTCTTGATGGAATCAAGGAATGTCCTTCCTCCCTTCGGTCGTCCATCAGCATTATAAAAAAAATGACTCTACTCTCTTTGATTTAATTCACCAAATTGAAGCCCTTGAACTCAAAGAATCAAATGACTACTTTAGGTCATTTTGTCGTTCAATTGTCTCTCAAAGAAAACATGTGGAGTCCATATAAAACCGACGCGAGTCGTATTCTGTAGAGCAGTTTGGATGGGGGGATATACTGAAGTAGTGTGCGAGTCAAAAGTCAAAAATATTGGTTTAGAAGAACACAGTACGGCTGGGGTTGGTATCCTTCCAGTCGGGAAGGTGCCTTGACCTTGGCTACGTTCATTATTCTCCTCAGCTTAGACTCATTTCGATTGGAATATCTAGGCTGTAAGAGCAAACAAGTGTCATAGGAATGTATTCTGGAAACGGCTCTGCTGACGTTTTTAGTCATTTTTATCTGTTATAAAACAAGTGAGTCGCCTCGTTGGCAGTGAGGAAATAAAAACGCATTCAGAGCAAAGAAGCTAAAATAGCTCTTATTTTTGTTGAAGTTGAGAAGAAACCATACCGATGATGTTATTTAAAAAGGGAATGGATTGGCTTTGAGTGATCATAAAGCCAATGACTGTAACAACAACTGTTGCACCGATGACACTCCCTATTCCCCAACCAACTCCGCCGATTAAGTTATCAATAAACAAAATAGGTCTCGACTTATAAATCCTCAAAGAGGGTTCTTCTTGGGCGGCAGCTACTTTTGGCATGTAGTTATTCTATAAAATGAAGCCGTCTGAGTGAAGGGTGAAAAAATGGTACAATACCTCATGCCTCATGCCTTTGATCCCGCAAAAGCCCACTCATCTGAACGTTCTTCATCTCGAGGACCTAAAAAATCCAACAAAACTTCTTGGCAGCCTGTCAGTGATTGGTACAACTCCAGTGTTGGAGATAGTGGTCATTACTACCATCAGCGAGTGGTGCTTCCAGAAACATTGAAGATCTTGAACTTAACAGAGCAAAGCTCAGTCTTGGACTTAGGATGTGGTCAGGGCGTTTTAGCCCGACATCTTCCGCCTACCGTCTACTATCAAGGTTTAGATGTAGCGTCCTCACTGATCGCGTATGCAAAAGAGCATGATGTAAAGCAGAATCATCATTTCTTAGTCGCAGATATTTGTAGGTCGAGTATTCCCATTCAGAAACAAGATTTCACTCACGCAACTCTTATTCTGGCTATTCAAAACATGAAGCAGTCAGAGCTAGTATTTAAAAATGCAGTTACACACCTAGCTCCAGGTGGAAAGTTAGTCATTGTGATGAATCATCCTTGTTTTAGAATCCCTAGGCAGTCTAGCTGGGGTATTGATCCAGTAAAAAAAACGCAGTATCGAAGAGTTGACCGTTATTTTTCTGACTTAGAAATCCCCATCACAACTCATCCAGGAGAAAAACAATCTGCGATAACTTGGTCATTCCACCATCCGATGAGTTTTTATACAAATCAGCTTCGGCAAGTTGGCTTCCTGATTGATGAAATTGCCGAATGGAACTCCGACAAAGTCAGTGTTGGTAAAGCAGCTAAAATGGAAAATCGTGGCAGGCAAGAATTTCCTCTTTTCTTGACTATCTCAGCGATAAAAAAGTAATTACTTTTGAAGAACGATGTATGTGTTAGCGGTTTCATTTGGGCCATCGGCGGCAAAATCGTCTATCAGGTGTAATTCAGTTCCCAATACGAGGTCGTTAATCTCGGAATCCAAAATTAAGTGACAGTAGCGAATTGCTTGTGTGCCTTTCTCCCAATTCAAAAAAAAGTCGTTTGGTTCTAGGTCACCCTCTAAAAGTCCCACCTTTGAAGGATCAACTCTCCTTTGATAGATGTTCTGAAGTTGGTCAAACTGCCAGGCCGTGAATATGAGTAGTCCCGCAGGATTGAGCCGATCTGCAAGTTGATTGAGAAGGACTGCCCTTGCCTGGAAGCTAGGGATATGGTGCAAAACACCAAATAAACAAACAATATCTACCCGAGCTTCCGGAAGTGACTCTAGAAGATCTACTTTAATTAATTGAAGTGAGTGAATTTTATTATTTTCTGCTAAAATTTCTTCTGCTTCTTCCAGTAATAGTTGGTTATTATCCCAACCGACATACTCAATCGTGTTATTGAGTTGAGTTGCTAAAAAAGATCCAAATCGACCATTTCCACAGCCGACATCGAGTACTTTTACATTGAATTGACCCAAAAATTGACCATTGATGGTTGGAATGAGCTGATGCCATCCCTTCCAAGGATGTTGTCTCGTTTTTGAAAAGTCTTCTCCAACTTTAAGATAAAAATCACGATTAAGGTGGTTGAGTTTGTTGATCGTTTGTTCATCCATATAATTTTGCCAGATTCATACGCTATAATGGCTACATATGCACTTGCCAAGTGATTATAACCTGTACCTCGATCAACTGATACCAGTTTTGAAGGAAGTTGCTGAAGCGCCAATATGGGGGGCGAAGGACTTGGCTAAAATTCTGAATAAGTATCCTAAACCAGATTCAGGTATTTTCTCCAAAGAGATTCTTATTCAAGCTTATCGAAAACTGGCTGGAACTCACGGTCTTCCAGCATTTCAGGAAGATATCATGCAGCGTCTGCAGATGAAGCCTACCAGAACGGGTTCGGGCGTTACGCCGGTGACTGTTCTAACCAAACCCTTTCCTTGCCCAGGGAAGTGCATTTTTTGCCCAAATGATATTCGCATGCCAAAGAGTTACCTTTCTGATGAGCCTGGTGCACAAAGAGCTGAGCGCAACTCATTTGACCCATATTTGCAGACCTATAATCGTTTGCAAGCGTATCAGAATATAGGACATCAGATTGATAAGGTGGAACTCATTGTTCTGGGCGGTACCTGGTCATACTATCCAGAAGCCTATCAAATTTGGTTTATAAAAGAGTGTTTTCGAGCGCTTAATGATTTTGGTCAGCATGTTGATGATCGCCCTCAGATAGAACTCCATTATAGTGAAATGCGTGAAAAGTTAAAAAATGTAAAAACAGCCATTCAGCCCCGACCGATACCGAGCAATGACCCAGGTATTAATAAGCAAGCCATGACTGCGTTCCAAGTTCATGGCGAAGTGCTCACAAAAAGTTATAATCAAACAGTATCGGAAATGTATCTTGCTCCTGAAAGGATCGGGGGGCTTGATCAGTATCAAACGGCTCTTTGGTCAGATCTTGAGCTTGAGCAACACCGTAATGAAACTGCAACTTCACGTAATGTTGGTTTAGTCATTGAGACAAGACCGGATAATATCTCTGAGGCTGAGGTATTGCGAATTCGTAAACTGGGTTGTACAAAAACTCAAATTGGGTTTCAAAGCTTGAACGATGCAGTACTAGATCTAAATAAGAGAGGTCATGATGTGGCGGCCACCCGCCGAGCAGTAAAGTTGCTGCGGCAGGCAGGTTTCAAGATTCATGCTCATTGGATGCCAAACCTGTATGGCTCGAGTGTAGAGTTAGACAAACAAGACTATCAAACTTTATTTAACGACCTAGACTTTAAGCCAGATGAACTCAAAATTTACCCCTGCTCCCTGATTGAAAGTGCCGAGTTGATGCAGTATTACCAACGAGGAGAATGGCAACCATATTCTGAGTCAGAGTTACTTGATATTTTGACGTTTTGTCTGACTTATACACCCTCCTATTGTCGTTTAACTCGCATCATCAGAGATATTCCTTCAACAGATATTGTGGTAGGAAACAAAAAAACTAACTTTCGAGAAATTGCTGAGAAAAAACTTCTTGAAGTCGGTGAGAAAAGCTCAGATATCCGGTCACGCGAGATCAGAAAACAGTTGGTAGAAGCAAGTGACTTGGTGTTGAGCGTCGTGAAGTATGAAACAAGCGTTAGTCATGAAATTTTCTTGCAGTTTGTAGTCAAAGAGATTGATAAACCACTGGAAATATCCAAAATTGCTGCGTTCTTGCGCCTCAGTATTCCAACAGTGACGAACTTTATCGATGAGCTCAAAGATGGGGCGATAATTCGTGAAATTCACGTTTACGGTCAAACAGTGGGTCTTGGTAAAAAAACTGAAGGAAAAGCACAGCATTTGGGGTTAGGACAAAAACTGATTGATGAAGCAATTCAAATTACAAAAAATGCCGGCTTGAAAAAGATAGCAGTGATCTCAGCAATAGGTACACGAGAGTACTATCGGAAACGTGGGTTCATCGACGGCGAGCTCTACCAGTTTTTAGATTGGGAATAGTCTTTTCCACATCGATACAAATCCTTGCCCTGCTCCTGGCATTTTGATCAACTCAGACTGGTGAATTTCTGGAAAAAGTGCCAGATATTTGACCATTGATTGTGAAACCTGTCCAGAGAAGAAGCAAGAAAATTTCCCTCGATCTGACCGAAATTGCTCTAGTAAGTGTTGACGCTGATTTTTTTCTTGTTCTGGTATTTCAAAGTGATTTACTTGGCATAGATCACAGTTCTGACATTTCACTGACATCGTTTCTCCAAAATAACTTAACACTGCTTGTGTTCTGCACTGCGATTGAGTTAAAAATCTTTGAACTGAGGTAATGCGAGCTTCTGCACGAGCTCGTTGAGCTAGCCAGTTTTTCATGACGGCCGGATCATTTTTGAGGAGGTAAAGATATGTTTGGCTCTTTACTCGTTTTCTTTCTAAAAACTGAAGAATTTCTAGTACGTGAAGAACGTGAAAAAAGTGGGTTATTGGTAAATCTGGAAACCGTTGCTTGATAGTTTCAAGTAGATCCTGCTCCAACACTTTTTTCCGAGCATCTATTTTGAGCAGCTCAGAGTAGATTTGTTTAACTTCCGTGACGAGAGGAAACCGCCTGAGGAATAACTTGTTTTGGATTTGTTGATCATGTGAAGTATAGAATAAGTAGCACTGAGCTCTTTTTCCATCCCTTCCTGCTCTGCCAACTTCTTGATAGTAACCTTCTAAATCGTGTGGAACTTGGGTGTGAAAAACAGCTCTGATGTCTGGAATATCTATGCCCATGCCAAAAGCATTGGTGGCAGCAATCATTTGTATCTGGCCAGTGGTGAACTGCTGTTGCGTATAAGATCTCTCTGCTGATGTCAATCCAGCATGATAAACACCACAGCTATAGCCAAAGTGTTGTGCTAGCTGAGCATATCTTACCGTTTGGTCTCGAGTTGCGCAGTAAAGTATTACTTTCTGATTTCTGAGCTCTTTCCAGGCTCGAAGTATGCGAAGCTGCTTTTCGGTTTCTGATTTGCAAGAATGACTGAAAAGACTGAGATTTGTTCTTTGAAAGCTGTTTATAAAAGTGATCGGGTTTGACATTCCAACACTTTTGATAATATCTAGACGGGTTGCATCAGTGGCTGTAGCAGTTAAAGCGAGAAGTCGAGGGCGGTCAGGCAGCATATCCAAAAATTGTTTAATCTGTACGTACGCAGGGCGAAAGTCATGTCCCCACTGACTGACACAATGTGACTCATCAACTGCAACGAGTCGGATAGAATTTTTTTTGCAGACTTCTAAAAATTTGGGAGCCAGTAATCTCTCTGGAGCCACGTAGACAAACTGAATTTTTCCTTGTGTGAAATTTGTGAAAAATTGATCTTGCTCAACTTGACTCAGTGAACTATTCAAATATGCGGCAGAGATGTTTCGCTTATTGAGCTGATCAACTTGATCTTTCATCAGTGAAATTAAAGGTGAAATTACCAACGTCACTCCTCCCAACGCTAACCCTGGAACTTGGTAACAAATTGACTTTCCCCCACCAGTTGGCAAGATTGCAAGAACCTCCTTTCCAAGTAGAATAGTCTCTATGATCGCGGCTTGATTCAGTCTGAATTGAGCATGCCCAAAATACGTTTGCAGAATTTCTTGAGGAGTGCTCAAATTGCCCATTCACGTATTTTAACGACCTATTCTGACGCCACCCGTTACTTTTTGAAGTATTTCTTGCTTTTCAGTTTTTCTGGAAGTAAGTTTTTCTCCTGACCTGGGTACATCTCATACCCTTTTCCATATCCAAGTTCTTTCATGAGTGTGGTAGGAGCGTTCCTTATTTCAAGTGGAATCGGTAAATTTCCAAATTTTTGAACATCTGACAATGCGGAGAAGTAAGCATCGTAGACAGTACGGTTTTTTTTGGCTTGTGCTAAGTAAGCTGTGCCATGAGCTAGGTTAATTTGGGCTTCTGGATAACCAATTTTTGATACAGCTTCAAATACAGCATTTGCGACTACCAATGCAGTGGGTTGAGCGATTCCCACATCCTCGCTTGCAAAAATCACCATTCTTCTTGCGATAAACTTTGGATCTTCTCCCGATTTGACCATTCTCGCTAAGTAATAAAGTGCTGCGTCGATGTTACTTGCCCGCATAGACTTGATAAATGCACTTATTGTGTCGTAGTGTTCTTCTCCTTGCTTGTCATACCGCAAGTATTGGCTTTGCAATGCTGCTTTGAGAGAGTCTAAAGACAAGTTTTGATAAAGAGCGAGTCCTTGCTCGATCACTGTTAGTAATTGACGAGCATCGCCATTTGCGTATGCAACAAGCCATTCTCGAGCATCTGGCAGAATGTCCATATTTTTGTTCTTTTTATCCAGTTTTATCAATTGAAGTGCTCGGTTAATTATCAGATCTAGCTCTTCAGTAGTAAGTGATTTTAAAATAAAAACTGTGGATCTTGAAAGAAGGGCTGGTATGACTTCAAAACTAGGATTTTCTGTGGTGGCACCAATTAAAACAATGATCCCCTTTTCTACATAGGGCAACAAAAAATCTTGTTGCGCTTTATTAAAACGGTGAATCTCATCTAGAAAGAAGACTGGTGCAACTGACTGAGTAGCGGCTTCTTCTACAATCGTTCTGACTTCTGCTTTATTTGCAGAGACCGCTGAGAGTTCATAGTAGGCTCTGCCAGTTTCTTGTGCAATGATTTTAGCTAATGTCGTTTTACCCACCCCTGGTGGACCCCAAAAAATCATGGAGAAGGCGTGGTGCTGGTCAATTGCCATGCGGAGAGGTTTTTCTGGTCCAACTAGATGTGTTTGGCCAACATACTCGTTAAGATTTTGAGGCCTCAAGATAACAGCTAAAGGTTCGGTTTTCATGTGGGTTTAGTGTAGCACTGTCACAAATAGCCAGTCGAGGGGTACAATACAGCTATATGCTATCAATCAAAGAGTTAACAAAATTAGAAAAGAAGAGCTTTCGAGATGAAACTGGAGTCTTTTTAATTGAAGGAAAAAAAATATTTCAAGAAGCAAGAAAAGCACATTTGACTATGGATCAGGTGTTGGTAACCGAAAAGTTTATGAACGAAAACAGAGACTTTTTTGTCCCTTTGGGTATCTCATATAGAGACGTGATCATTATTAGCGATCATAATGCTGATCGTTTGGCAGGTACTGCAACTCCAACTGGTCTGTTTGCGGTAGTGCAGAAACCCAACATTTCACTCGTAGACGTGCAAAAGGCTTCTTTTGTGGCAGTTTTGGAAGATATCCGAGATCCGGGGAACCTGGGAACAATGATTCGAACAGCCGATTGGTTTGGAGTGAAAGCAATTGTGATCTCTAGTACTGGAGTAGACGCATATAATAGTAAAGTGATTCGAGCCACCATGGGCTCTCTTTTTCACTTAACGATTTACTCTTCAGATGACCTCGTTTCTGACCTAACTCAGCTTAAAACAGGAGGCTATCGAATGATCGTCACTAGGCCAGAAGGTAAAACACCACTTCAGTCAATTGAAGCGTCTAAAAACTGCATTATCTTTGGGAATGAATCTGTAGGAACCTCGTTTGAGGTTGATGAATTGGCCGATGATGTCTTTACCATTCCAAGATATGGTGACGCAGAGTCGCTAAACGTGAGCGTTTCATTTGGAATTACGCTGAACCAGCTCCTACAGCCAAAGGTGTAAGAGGTGTTTGAACATCTGGTTGTTTAGATTGACTACAGAGTACGTTAAAAAATTGCTCCTTTAATTCTTCAGTAATAACCATTTCAATAATGCCTTCGTGTGGTTGACCGTAATAAATGACCGCACCGAGAGGAGCGATGAGACAGAAAATGACCGCGCCAAGATCCTCTTCACCATGAACGCGGACGTGCAACGCGTGTATAGAAGTACCTTCCCGATTTTGGAACAGCGTTTCTTGGGTAGAAGTAAGTTGTTGAACAAACTCTCTGGTTATTTGACCAGCTGCGTTTACTACACCTGCGTCATCTTTCATTTGAGTAAGATGAGTTGATTGGAATAGTTGTCGCTGGTTGAAACCATCAAAAACACCGATGTGATATGTCCAGTTATTTTGAAGGAATGTTTCTAAGACCATATCACCAACTACGTATGCATAAAAATAGGTGTTTGATGGCTGGAGTACAACCTGTCCATGCTTATCTCTGAAAAAGAGTTTTTGTGCCTCATTTAACGTAAGGCCAGCATTCAAACAGAGTGAATAGACTCTTCCTGAGCGACTGACTTTTCCTTCTCTAATTCGAGTTGATGAGAGATATTCTTCTTTTTCGTCACGAAGTAGCTCACACTGCTCAATTGGCAAAGACTGTAGTTGCAGATTTAGTCTACATTGATTGATAAAATCACCACCGTTTTTTGTTACCTCTGTGACTACAATCGCTTCCACAGGAGAGTCTTGAAGAGTGGGGCCACAAGGGTCGGTCAGTGGAAAGACTTTTGCCTGAATGTGTTCTTGCGCTAGGAACTGTGAGACATTGGTAGATCTAGTTTCAAACGGCTCAATTGTCTGAGCAAATTTTTTGGTTTGAGTCATTTCATTGGTCGTAACACCAACCCAAATTTCCTCAGCCAAACTTCCGGCAAATCTCAGAAAAGCCTGGTGTCCCAAGTGAAGATGGTCAAATGTACCACCCATGCCAATAATTTTATATTTTTTCATTACCCTGCTCCTCCTCCGCCGCCACCACCACCTCCTCCACCTCCACCCGATGAACCACCTGAAGAACCGATGCCAGCAGCGCCGTAGCTAGAGGTTACAGCAGTTGACAGAGAATTTAAAGCAGCGCCTACTGATTCCAAGCCGCTTCCAAATGAATTCATCGAGGCAACTCCCGAACTGGAGCTAGAAAATCCTCCCCAATAGCCTAGAGCAAGAGACTGATCAGGCTTGGAAAAATCTACTGGCAGCTGAGATAAGGCCTTCATAGAAATCCCTAAGACTGTTCCATAGATCAAATATTTTTCCCATAAAATTACAGAATCAATTGGATAGTTTTTTGTCTGCTGGTAGTCTTTCATATGCCTTTCAAAGGCTTTCCATTCGGCAGCTTCTTGAGCACCTTTAAGTGTGCGTCTCTCACCATTGAGATAAATGAGGAAAGCTAGAATGAGAGCGATCAGACTGAGAACGATGCCAAGAAAAGCGACCAAAACTAACGTACCATTTTGATACTCACCACCCAATCCAATAAAGCTGAAGTTAAGCAAAGTTCCCGAAATACCAATAAGTATCAACAAAAGTCTTGATTTTGTGTCATGCGCTGCCTGATCTACTAAATCTTGACGTACATTTGTTTCGAATGCACTTTTACCCAAAGCTTTAAAAAATGTGCTTGATTCTGCTTGGTTTTTTTGACAGTAAGTCACGATGTCTTTCAAAGAAATAACCACTCTCTTTTTACCACTCAGCGTTTGAGTAGACGAGCCAACTTGCTCTTGAAGAAAATGCAAAACAGCAGTTTCAAACTCATTGGGCCTATATGTCGGATTTGGCTGAGCTTCTAAAAAGTATTGATACTCCTTAAAAATAAAACCCTCGGCCTGATCACTTCGCAACATTTTAAAAACCCGATGGTGAACTAAAGACAGAATTAATGCGGTAAATGACTTAGGGGTGAGATCTGTGGTGAGGTTGAGTAGTTCCTCCACTTGTGGAGGCGGCAAATCGCTCGGTGGCTCCCACAACGTTCCCGAGAAGTTCACACTCGGAGCTTTGGGTTCTCGATGTACTTGTTTGAACCGATTGGACTCTTTGACGATCATAAATAGCAGTAGGAGGCTTCCAAAAAGAGATGCATAGACAAACATCCAGCTCAAAGCAGTTCTCCGCTCTTTCAGTGCTATTGTGTCCTGAATAAATTGCTGTTCTTGTTTCTCGATTTGACTCTGACTTATAGAACCAACTGCACCCTCTGAAAATAAAACACTTGGAAGAAGTACTCTGCCTTCAAAAAAGGTTGTTTTTGGCAACTTCTTCACTGTGAAAAGAATACGCTGAGCGTCTTGAATTGTTATCGTTCCATCTAAAGGTCCATGAAGCCAAGCTTTGAGCTGGTTGCTAGAAATGCCTGGAGGCAGGTTCAGTCTCACAGCAACTTGATCCTGAGAGTGATCCCAGTCGTTGCCAATAAACTGCCAGTAGAGTTCCGAAACGTCCCTATCGAGAGTGATCGCATTTTTGACGGTATATCTAGTTGTAAAGGTTTTGGTCTCACTCCTGGCGACGTAATACCACTTCAAGTAATACCTATCTCCTCTATCCTCAACATAAAAAGTGTTTGGATTGGAACTATTCGTTGGCTGGACTTGTTTATAGCAAGTGTCTTGATCACAAACTTCAAAGTTGCTTAGTACATATGGCTCAGTTCTTCCACTTTCTTTGGTTGCATCTGGATTTTTATTGATGTATTGATAGGCAAATGTAAAAGAACCAGAAAATCGGTATGTTCTCAATTCTTCAATAGACAGAGAGCCGTCACTTTTTAGAGTAGCGTCTGTACTGACTTGCTGAATTGTGTAAGATTTACTGGCGGCGCTTACTTGAGAAGGGCGAAAAAACAGAATAAGTAGGGAAAGAGCGCTTAGAAACAAGACTTTTTTCATTTCCCCTATCTTTGCAGACCAGGGCTGAATTGTCAAAGTGGAGGTGTTATAATTTCCTGATTGCCGAAGTGGTGAAATGGTAGACACGTCAGACTTAAAATCTGATGCCTTAACAGCGTGAGGGTTCGAGTCCCTCCTTCGGCACCAATAGTATTTTTTAACATCGTTCAAACCTTGACACTTTTTTAAAAAAAAGTTAGCTAGTCAATTCCTCTTTTATTGAGTAGCATGTATTGTTCATTTGAATTTGGAATTTTGCTTGATATACAAATCTAATCGCTAGTTGTGACAGAGCGAAAATTTACTTCGCAATGCCCCATTTTTTCTATCATAGAAGTTTTAAAATCCCTTGATCTTATTACTTGGCAAAGGTATAGTTAAAGTCTGAATGTAATAATCGACCTTCAATTTGTCGATGAAATTAGAAAGTGAAAATGACAAAAAAACCAATACCATTCTTATTACTAGCTGTTTTATTTGCAGGAGTCTTAGTTGCGGGAGTAATGTTCTTGTTTCCAGATCAGCCATATCAGCCATCAAAATTAGACGACACCGGTTCAACGAAACAAGGAGTAGAGGTAGTAACCAATGCAAATAACAAATTTGCTTTCGATTTATATTCCAAACTAGCTAAATCCGAAAAAGGAAACATTTTTTATTCCCCATATAGTATTTCCGCAGCTTTAGCACTGACGTATGAAGGTGCAAAAGGAAAAACAGCAGAAGAAATGAAGTTGGTTTTTGGTTTTCCAGAAAGCAGTGTTCTAAGACCTGTTTCTGCCTCAATTTATAACGGGATCAATGAAGGAGCTAAAGAATATGAATTGAGAGCCGGAAATGCTTTGTGGATTCAACAGGATTTTCCACTACTTGCTGAGTATACAAGTACAGTTGAAAAGTATTACGGTGGTAAAGCGACCAATCTAGATTTCAAAAAGAATAGTGAAAAATCCAGACAAACGATAAATAGTCACATCGAAGAACAAACAAAAAGTAAGATAAAAAATTTAATTCCAATTGGCTTTGTTGACTCGATGACACGAATTGTTTTGACAAATGCTATTTATTTTAAGGGAACTTGGCAGTTGAAATTTGACACATTTGGTACCCGTGATGAGGACTTTAAGGTGTCCTCAGACAACGTTATAAAAGTTCCGATGATGAGCATGAATCCTAAAGATACGCGGTTTAATTATACTGATACTGAGAATGCGCAAATTATAGAATTGCCGTATAAAGGTGACAAAATCTCAATGTTGGTAGTATTGCCAGCCAAAGACCTGGCTTCGATTGAATCTACTCTGACCACTAAAAAACTTGATGAGTATCGATCTAACATGAGAGAAACAAGATTGGATCTAGTATCACTACCTAAATTTGAATTTGACACAAAATATTTTATGAAAGATACACTCACCGCTCTAGGAATGCCAATGGCTTTTTCAAAATCTGCTGACTTTTCTGGAATGACTGGCAGTAAAGAACTATTCCTAGATTTTGTGATTCATCAAGCTTATCTCAAAGTTGATGAGAAAGGAACAGAAGCAGCTGCTGCAACTGTTGCCGGAGAGGATCTCGGGGCAGCAATGCCGGGATTAGAAAAGGAATTGAAAGTTTTTAAAGCAGATCGTCCTTTCATATTTGTAATTCAAGACAAAGACACCGGCATCATTCTATTTATTGGAAAAGTGGTTAATCCATTAGAATAGAAAAAATGAATTCGGAGTGCTCGTAATACTGTAAAAAGTGTCTCATCATAAGATACTTACTTTTTTGGACATCTCAATCACAATGGATTCATGGCTACAACTCTTGATGTGTTGCGTCCAACTACTTCTACGGTGAACATTCCAACACCTGAAATAAGGGAGAATGTCAAATTGCTGCGTGATCTTAAGAAGATTTGGAGAGCACACGAATTCGAGCAGCGGTTATCGGTGCAGAGGGTGAAATCAAAAAAAATGATTTTGCTTCTATCAATTTTTGTGCACAAAAAGAAAATCGGGCAGGTGTGTTTCAAGCCGAACTTGCTAAAATGCGGCTTATTTTTGAGTTCATCCAGAACAAGTTAATTTTTTTCCTTACTAGACTAGATGATGTCGTTCCCCCCTTTATGTCCAGTCTGGAAATCTTGAAAGTCTTTGAGATGAGAAAAAAACTTAGTCAGTCGCTTTACGATGAACTGGAGACACTCAGTCTTAAAAGACTCAATAAGCTTGGATTTATCTCTTTGTGATGAGTATGAGATCTACTCTAAAGCCTATGAAGAAGGAGATTAACCTACAATTGTCAGACTTTATAAGAAATTACAATTAAGAGATCTTCGGCGTTATGAAGCTGGTAGAGAGTATAATTCATTTAGTGTTCTAGCTCACCGAATTCAGACTTCTCTCCTCGAGATTTCCTAAAAGAAGAAACAAAAAATGAGGCAAAGAGCAATTCGTGAAGGATTGAGTCTTGTAGATCAAGGAACGTTGAAGAACCATGTCCGCTATCTTGAAATGATGCGGAAAGTCCTTAAAATGGGTATGAGATTCAACTGTATCATTGTTACGTGCGACCAGTGGATGCCGTTTAGCGCATCTTCCAAAAAAGAAATCAGATGTATCCTCTATTCTTGTTGTATCAGGGATTGGCAGGAGTGATGCACCTCCTCCTCAAGTCATGAGTGAGGACGAAGTAGCTGGGGTAGTCGGTTCAGCTACTCAATCTGCTCTAAAATAGGATGATACTAAGAGGATTTCCGTCGACAATGGATCCTGATCAGACAAATTTTGATTGAATGTATAATATATTTTGAGGTCGTCTCTCACTTCGCTCCTTTACCTTAGATTGATTATCACATACAATCGACTTCACACTCGGGGAATAGCTCAGATGGCTAGAGCGCGCGGTTTGGGACCGCGAGGCCGCAGGTTCGAGTCCTGTTTCCCCGACGTTTCTGCATTAAATGGCGGATTGATTTAGACACAGGGAATGCCATTGTTCCACGCAACCTATTTAGCAGAGCGATTTAATTGTGTACCTTCAACTGATAATCTGGGTTTAATGTATGGCTACGAAGGTTGGTGCCAAACTATCGGCCAAAACATGGGTCTAGATTTTGAAAAAGTACGAACCAAAGTGGATTTGCCTTTTGATTTTTTGGATAAGTTGCCTTTGGATTTTGTTGAAAAATCCCGCGAAGAAGGTAAAGGTAGGCTTGCTTCTGTTTACCTTGATCAAAAATGGGGTGAAATTCGACAGTCTCATGATTTAAAAAAATACCAAAAAGCTGTTGCTGATTACGAAGCAGTTGTTGCTAACAATTTTCAATCTCTAGAAGATCAGCACGATCAAATGATCAATGACCTTGTAATTGGTTTAGATAATTCTGCACTAGCTGGACTGGGTGCTTTTATTACCTTTGATTTAACGAGTCATTTGCCGCTCGCCATTGTAGGTGGTATTTCTGCTGCGATGATTGCTGCATCTACCACGTTTAGTTCATTTACTAAAACAAAAGGTGATCTAAAAGTAAAACCACTAGCCGTTTTTCTTGAAGCTAAAAAAAAGGTCAAGAACGAATCTTGATGCAAAAAGACTTGTTATTTTGAGGCGTTAATTGAGTCAACTAGTTTAGACAGTTGCTTGCCTTGAAGAGGGTTAATATAGCTCGTGTATCCAATATGTCCTATGGCGTCTACTTTTCCAGTTAATGCTTTTTCAATTGCTTTTCTTGCGTACTCTATTCGTTTTCGTTTGGGAACTCCAATCGCTGAGTTTAAACTACAACCTGTCACTTCCTGCCGATCTCTTGATCTCATAATATCTAGCTTGTCTTTCCAGCCAATTTTTAGTCCACGACCATTGATCAGTTTTTTAACAGGCTCGATCAATAGTTCTGAGTTATCGCCAGAGATTACAACATCGTCTACCCAAATTGAACACTGGCAGCCAGCGGATTCAACGAGCTCCTTTATCTGCCGCCAAACAGGATCCATAACCACATTAACCAGGCATTGAGCTCAAAGGAGATCCAACGGGAATTGAGCCATTGTAGGTGCTGATGCGCGTGAGTATTTTTGCCACAGATTTAGAATATCCAAACTGTTTCCTGAAGCAACGATATACCCATTCAGATTTAATACTGTGGAAACAATCAGTCAGGTCGATTCTAACAACCACCCTTTTTCTGACATGATTTTGAGCGTTTAACTTTGTGCGCATGCCATCGACGGCGCCGTATGTGATGTCAGTTAATGGATACAACTTTAGAATTCGGTCAATGATTCTCTTTTGGAGTTTTTTCAGCTGGGCTGGTGTTACTGCTAAAACATTAGCCAATTGATTGATTGTTTTTAGTCCTTGAACGTTTTCGAATGTGTAGTTGTTTTTAAATTTTTTCTTCACGACGTCAGTTCTTCCTGAATCTCAAGGAGGCTTTTACCAATTGATTCAAGTTCAGTTTTAGAAAGTTTGGAGTCATCTGGTTCAGTTGCAAGAATATCAAGTAGACTGGATGAAACATTTAATGCCCGAGTCACTTTTTCTTTTGTCTCCTGACTGAGTTCTCGCGAATTTGATTCAATTTTTGATAAAAGACTTTTGCTCAGTCCTGACATTTCGGCTAGATCCTGCTGGCTGATGCCTCTAGCTGCGCGCGCAATCCGCAGTGCTTTTGCATAGTTCATTTATACCTCCATTTTATCTCTGGAAAAGAGTCGATTAATCAACTTTTTTCCGAAAATAGTTAGTCTCTACTCCTGCTTCATTACGTCTCGAACAAGTTCGCACAAATGGTCAAATTGCCTTTCGGCTTTCCGACGATCTCCGGTATGGAGACTATGCTGCACTTGTTCTACTGCGACGCGAATGTCGCGACTCGTAGAATCGTCAAGCTTCCCGCCTTTATGCAAGGCGCGTAATACCGACAGAAAGGATGTAATACCTTTCATAGAAACCTCCCAGGGCTGGTAGATCAAAAATAAAAAAACTACCAATACACCTGGTGCCCGAGTAGCGTAATTCCTGGAAGGTGGAAGCAATAACAGGACTAACAATTTCGTGGGGTGTCCAGGCAAAATCGAGTATCAAAGCTCAGATCAAAGCATCATTAGATCAGACAGTCTGACGGTCAGTCAGGTGCCCAGAGTTTTAGCACAGGGACTGTGCTTGATGCCAGATCATAGTGAGCAAGGAACAATAGTCGCAGGAACCAAGCGAATTAACGCGAGGCAATTTTTCAGCCTCAGAAGCTCAAATCCTTTTTGAACAGATTCGAGCGGAAACTAGCTACTAAAGTACGCGCTTTGTAAAAGAGCATCTCATTTTGAGATCCAGTATCACAATACTCCAATAACTATCTCCATGTCAACTGGGTGTACTAATTAGACCCGACAGTTTTGTGGATAATAGTCTATCAGTAAATGAAATTTTGATTATTTATTGAGTTTCCCTCGATAGGAAGTATAATTAAACCCGGGTCAAATACTGTTGGATTCCAGTTTACGGAAATCGAGTCTATTAGTGGCCGCAGCAGTTCAAGATCTTTCGCTCTAACGCGGGTCCGTTATCATCCAGTATAATAGTTGTATGACAAATACAAATTTATTCGCAAAAAAACTATTCCTAACAAAGGATGATCTCACAGAAAGTTTTGTGGACACAAAAATGGAGTTGACCTCAGCTGAACTGCAAACAATTTCGGATGAACTGGAATGTGGGAAAATTATTTTTTCTGCTATTTTGCCAACGAGAAAACTTTCGCTAGTTTTTAGTAAAGATGATTTTCAGGTTTTTCCAGGTGAAAAGCTGCCTGAAGCTTTATCTTCAGATTACGAGATCCATACGAGTAATTATTTTGTCTTCTTTATTCAAACTACCAGAGGCTTCTTTTTAATGCTTGCGTCTACTTTTGATCTGCTTGGTTATGCTTCCAGCAGATGTATGGGAAATCCTTTTGAGGAAGAAGATCTCATGGATGAAATAACGGGGAAAATCGGAAAAATAATGAAGATAAAGACGAGATCCCACTATAAGGGAGTAGAAGGTTCAGAGTTGAATGTATTTGAGTCCAATAAGGGTTTTAGATTCTTTGTGTTTCAGATATGAAACACCCCAGATTTCTCTGGGGGTGTGAGGGTGCCTACAGATCGTAATCTGAGGCGTTGATAAGGGCGAACGTGATAGCCCGCGAATCCTCGCAGCATTGTGCCAGGACTCGTCTTCATTGCCACCACGTCATCCCATTCTGCTTCGATAAACCCGCCAGTAACAGGTTCTTTTGTCACGATGTAGGTTTCGTGGATTTTCCCTGGGAGGGATACCCACCAGTAACCTTTTTCGTTCCATTCCCGCTGTCGCTTTGCTTCAGCGCTTTCCTGTTCGCCACGATTGTACGTGCGTGCGGGACGGCAGCGTCCGAAGGTGAAAAGCGTAGCACCCGTCTTCGTTACTGCTTGGAAGTTATTCCCGTCACGAGTAATACGCACCCGCAGGTCTGTACACTTCTTGCAGTATTCAGGTGGATGATCCCGGTCAGTACTGTACTTGACGGGATTTGAACAACGCTTGCAAGGCTTTTCTTTCCATTTTGCCTCGCTTTCGACTTTACGGGACTTGATCTTGGCAATGCAGTCAGGACACAAATCTGGAATTCGACTCCAGTCGGTGCGGTAGCGGATTGTATTCCGACTGCCGCAACCGCTCTCACCTTTCAGTCCTGGGCAGGGCTTTTCTTGCCACTTATCATCATAGCTAGGGCGTTGTTCATGCCTAGGCTGCTGCTGTTGCCGAGGTTGGTTCTGACGGTTTAAGCGTTCTCGTTCTTTCTCGTTGCGAAGTCTAGTTCGACAATCTGGACAATGCGTCGAAACTTTTTCTGATGGAGTTTTTGATCTATACTCGATGGTTTTCCAACAACCTGCACATGATTTAGTGCGATAGTCGGGATTTACGCCACTTCCGTGGCATGTGTCACATTTCTTCCACTCTTTCAATTGCCCACCAAAGAACCCTCTACCTTTCAGAATTATTTCTCTTCCACCTTTACCATGACATCG
>Ga0105048_10005690_pt1 | contig 20120 bp, 9 predicted proteins | sample MAT05_FD_78382 | JGI IMG/M metagenome (GOLD analysis project Ga0105048, IMG submission 78382) | Freshwater microbial communities from Lake Fryxell liftoff mats and glacier meltwater in Antarctica - MAT-05 | ecosystem: Environmental > Aquatic > Freshwater > Ice > Liftoff microbial mat | place...
TCGTGCCTTCATCGCTGACCTTCATGCTGAGGCGGCACCACGCGATATTCCGAAACGCGATCCCATGACTGATTCGGAAGTCGTTCGTTTTATCGAGAAAGCCGCGAAGTCGGACGACGCTCGCTCTTACACCACGTTGCTCCGTTCGCTCCGGAACTCGGGACGGGCCTGTGAGATGAAGCGTTTTCGGAAACTTTTCAGAAAAACCGTTACCTCATAAAATGCCATCACAAACGCTGTATAAACCGAATCGTGCCAATGGCTCAAAACGCCCCAGCACCGTCCTAGAGCGCCGAGCCACTCGCCTTGAGCAGAGCCAATTGATGCCGCTCTATCAGTTTGCACTCACGAGCCGGGAGATCGCCGCCGTTGCCGATATTTCACGGCTCTCGCGCGACGACTCCGGGAAGTTGCTCGGCTATCAGCGACCAGAGGTGAAGAAACACGTTGCTGAAATTACGGACTATCTGAATTCCGAGGCTCCACTATTTCCACACCCGATCATCGTCGCCTTCTCGTCGAAGGTTGAATTCACGAGTTCGCGCGGGAGACGTGTCCACGATGGTGTTTCGACGGCAGGAATGATCTCCATCCCGATTCCATGCGACAATGATCCGAAGCCGGGATGGATTGTGGATGGGCAGCAACGCGCCCTCGCCCTCTCTCGCTCAAAGCGGCAGGACTTTCCGGTCCCCGTCTGCGCCTTCATCACCGACGACGTGGAAGTTCAACGCGAACAGTTTGTGCGCATCAATAACTCTCGCCCGTTGCGTCAGGGAATCATTAGCGAGTTGCTCGCTGAAGTTTCGATTCCCATTTCGGCCAAGACCTCACCGCGAAAGCTCCCGTCGGAACTCATCAACCTGCTCAATTCTCGCGAAAACTCTCCGTTTCAAGGACTCATCCGCCGCGAGTCCTTCACTCCAGAGGCTAGGAAGCGAGCAGTCATCAAGGACACGGCCTTCGAGCGTGTTCTTCGCGATAATCTCGGGTCATCGGGGTGTCTGTTCGCGTATCGGAATGTCACGACTGGCGAAGCGGATGTTGATCGAATTTGGAACATTCTCATCACCTATTGGAGCGCGGTGAAGAACACTTTCCCCGGCGCGTGGGGAAAGCCACCCACCGAGAGTCGTTTGATGCACAGCGCCGGTTTGATTGCGATGGGAAAACTCATGGATCGCATCATAGGGCACCTGTCGGCCGCAGAAGGCCTGAGCGTGAACCGTGTGGAACGGGAATTGAAATTGATCGCTCCAATCTGCCGCTGGAGCGATGGATCTTGGGAGGGGCTTGGAAATCTGCGCTGGAACGAACTCCAGAGCGTCCCCCGTCACATCGGCGGGTTGAGCAATCTGCTTGTGAGAGCCTACCTCGGCGCAAAGGCACAGCTTTGATGCAGTATTTTTTTCCAGACTCGCAGGACCTCGTTGATCCGTCGTTCGATTTTCACACCGAGCGGCGTGGCATCACTCGTCTGCGACAACGTGACGACTGCTACCCGCACGAGATATTTGCACATCCTCCATACGATGGAATCCTGATTTCGCGCGCGATTGTGGACGAGCGATACACTCTCGCGCAAAAGCAGCGCCTGCTGCGACTCGGAGCGCGACAGTTTCTCCGTATCGATGAGAAGAGGCTCTCGCATCTAAAGGTAATGGGAGATTGTGGAGCCTTTAGTTACAAGGATGCCGAGGTTCCGCCCTTCTCAGTGGATGACGTGATCGACTTTTACGAACGCTGCGGAATGGATCTCGGAATCTCTGTTGATCACGTAATCTTAGGTTTCGATCCCGCCTTCGATGGTGCGAAGCAAGTGGATCAAGGTTTTCGTGATCGCCAACATCTGACGCTGGAATGCGCGGCAGAGTTTTTCACGAAGTGCGATCGCAACCGCGTCAGGTTCCAACCAGTCGGCGTAGCGCAGGGATGGAGTCCACGATCATACGCCCACGCGGTCACCGAGCTTCAAAAGATCGGCTACACCTACATCGCAATGGGCGGCATGGTGCCAATGAAAACACCAGACATTTTGGCGACCCTCGAAGCGGTCAAACCAGTTCTCGAAGCTGGCACGCGCCTGCATCTTCTCGGCGTCACCCGCTCCGAGCAATTCACCGCCTTCCGTGATTTCGGCGTGGTGAGTTTCGACAGCACCTCTCCACTCCTTCAAGCGTTCAAATCTGACACCGACAACTACCATACCGCCACAAACCCCTACATTGCTCTTCGCGTGCCACAGGTTGAGGGAAACGCTAAGCTGAAAGCTGCCATCCTCTCCGGAAAAGTTCGGCAAGAAGTCGCTCGGAAGTTTGAGCGGGAATGCCTGCAAGGTCTTGCGGACTTGGATCGTGGTGAGGGTGATACCGACCGCATTCTAAAACTGCTCCTAGGCTTCGATGAACTCCACTTAGGGACCGGGAAACCGAGCAAACGCCGCGACGCATATCTTCGCGTGCTTACAGATCGGCCTTGGAAGGAGTGCCGATGTGAAGTCTGCACTGCGCTCGGCGTGCATGTGATGCTGTTCCGTGGCGCCGAACGCAATCGCCGCCGTGGTTTTCATAACCTGCACGTCTTCTATCGAAAGGTTCGCCAATTGACGAATCGGGAACCCTGCCAACCCGTTCTCGTTTAACCGAACGCTCTCACGCCTATGTCCTCAATCAAAGTCCCCGCGATCCAGTTTCGCCAAAACGAGAATCTACTCTACACATTCATCATTAACGGTAAGAAGATTCCGCTGTTTGCTTCGATTGCGCGCATCAAGCGCGGCGAACATCAGGAACTCGCGGGCTACCAACGCCCACAGGTCATCAGCCATATCGGTGAGATTCGTCACTATCTTGAATCGCAGAACTCTATGATCCCAAACGCGATTGTGATCGCGTTCGATGAGCGTGTTAAGTTCATCAAAACGCAGTCCAACGGCTCTAATAGCGGTTTTGGGCACCTTGAAATTCCGGTGGATGCCGACATTCACGATGCTGACAAGGCCGGTTGGATCGTCGATGGACAGCAGCGGATGACTGCGATTCAAGAGGCCAACATCGGTTCTTTCCCGATGTGCGTCGTAGGTTTCATCGCCGCCGATGAACGTGCGCAACGAGAGCACTTCATCCGGGTCAACTCCGCAAAGCCGCTCCCCAAGGATCTGATCGACGAACTCATACCCGAGACAGACGCCCTCTTGGACACGACAAAGGAGAAGCGTAAGTTTCCTTTGAAGCTGCGCAATCAACTGAATCATCAGGAACATTCGCCGTTCAAGGATCGCATCAAGACGCCCACAACGCCATCAGGCTACATCGCGAGTTCATCTGTCATGCGGATGCTCGACAATAGTCTGAGCAACGGCGTCCTTTTTCGTCATCGCAGGATTGCCTCCGACGATGTTCAGTCGATGATCTCGATCCTCATTAACTTCTGGAGTGCTGTTCAGGTCACTTTTCCAAACGAGTGGGACTTGCCGCCCTCGAAATCCCGACTCACTCACGGAGCCGGTATCATCAGCCTCGGCCTTATTATGGACGCAATGTGTGATCGCCTTGCGGATACACGGATTCCGGCACAGGAGCAATTTTCCACGGAGCTCGAAAAACTACGTCCGTATTGCAGGTGGACCACAGGTGACTGGGATCTCGGGGGAGGCATCATGCGCCGCTGGAACGATGTTCAAAATATCCCACGAGACATCGAGGCATTGGCAAATCATCTCGTGAATTGTTACCGGCAAAACAGCTAGGCGCTTTCTAACCGGATCGTCGTGGTCAGCGATGTAACAATACTCGATGAACCTTTTCCGGTTGGATAAATGAGAGGACTCTTTCCTTTAGGACGCTGGCTTTTCAGAAAGTCTGTCGCCGCGTGCGTGGCGCTACGAGTGGCGACAACAAAGTAATCTGATTCACGCGCAAGGGATTTAAGCTTTTCGGTGCCGCCGTGGTCGTGATTGAGTCGGACTTCTACACCTGAAAAGAGATGCTCGAGCAGCGCCTTGGCCCGCGCCCCGGCGGATTCGGTCAACGTATAGATTGCCACTATTTTCTCGGACAGGCTTTCTGCAAACGTGCTTTGAGTCGCCGCAGACGCTTCCGCTTTGGGCTGAAGTGCTTCGTAGTCAGCGGCCCGATCCAAATCGGACGCGAGCCAACGAAATGTCTCCCAATGTTCAGGGCGAACGCGACGGTAATCCTTGGAGAGTCTGTCCCTAATCGCGTAAAAGAAGGCGTCTCGCGATTCCACTGCGGGAGCGGGACTAACAATAAGTAAATCGAGCGTATCGAACGCCCAATCAAATCGGAGAGGACTTCCGAACTTGACCCAAACTTCTCTAAGAGCGCCGACCGTTTCGCTATAAACTTGCGCATCGGCGCCGGCATCGAAAATGGCAAGCAGTAGGGTCTGGCACGTGGGCCAATCCTCAGAGGTAAAGCGCTCGCTGACTCCAAGTAGGAAAAGAAGCGTGCGATACAAATGCAAAAACGCAGGATCGCCCTGTCCGTCCCTCAAAAAATACCCGAGAAGATGCGGGAATGCTAAGCGCAGGACATCTTGTGCTTCTTCGTAGCGGTCCGCCATTAATCGTTCGGCTAAGAGGCGCACTCTTTGCGGGTCGTTCGAATATCGGACCAACGGCCAATCAACAGCGGCTTGTCGTGCTAACGAAAGCAGTTCGGAATATCCAACGTGCGCATCGAGACGGTCTAGCCAACTCTCCCAGTCTGTCGGAATGGCCGTAGCCACAGGTGTCAGGAGACGCTGGAGGTCTTCCCACGCCCGACGCCGACGGTTACTCGAGAGCACTCGTTCCTGCTCTTGAGAAGAGAGAGCGCCAAAGCAGTCGCTTACGGCACGAGCATCATCGATGGACTGCGATTCCGCAGCGCACTCCAAGAGAAGCGAACAGGCCTCTGAGTTGGACGGCGCTTGCCGTAGGTAGAGTAAAGCTGTGTCGTAGTCGTCTTGTTGAAATGCAACACGAGCACGCTGAAGGGAGGTCTCGACCCGATCCTCCGGCGTTCGCGGAGCCTCCGCAGGCACGAGCGCCGCCAGAGTTGCGGCGAACGATTGATGCGGTGTCGCCGCGAGAATCTCCAGCAGAACTGGTATCTGCTCCCGACGTGGAGGATCGGCCGTGACCGCCGCGAGAAGAAATGTGAGGGCAACAGGCGCGGTGTTAAGGGAACCACGCGTGCGAAGCAGATTTTGGTGTCGAGGGTAGAAATCGGACCGGAAGCGGACCACAGCTCCAACAGCGTCCCCGCGAACAACGTAATCGGCAAATTCCGTTCGCCACAACGCCTCGATCAGCAATGCGGTGACGTGTCGGGGTCTGCGCATCAAGGTGAGCAATGCGACTTGAGGCAATGCGACCAACTCATGCCAACGGCCGAAGGCGGCCAAGCGCTCGATCTCAAGGAAAACGAGGTTTTCAGCACTCAATCGCCCACCCGCCCGTAGTTCGCCGAGCCATCCGACTGCCCCCGTCTCATCTTGATTGACGAGTGCGGAGAAGAACTCGCGCAGAAGCGCCTCGGTTGTCCTAAAAACAGTGGTCGGAAGCGGCGGGCGTAAGCGCCACACCTGTTGAAGCCGCTGCAAGGCGTAGCGAACCACGTCCCGATTCCCGGACAGCACTGCAAACCGATAGACCCACGGACCGCCCGCCCACGCAGTGAGTGCCGATTCGGCAATGTCTGCGGGTTCGAGATCAGCGCGACGTCCTGAAAAGTCTGTTCCCGCCGAACCGATAAACGCGGAAAGATGCTCCCGAAGTTCCTCTGCTTGCGCTTCGTTGAAGGCAATTGCATACCAGTTCGTGCGCTGGGTTGCTCCGACGCCTTGAACCCGCGGCAGCAATAACGGATGCCCCCGCGGCGGAGAACTTGTTTCGATCCATTCTCGGGCCGCACGTGCAGCAGGCGCTGCTCCGCTCTCCAAGTCTTCCCACGACCACTGATGGCCGGCTTCGTAGAAGCTACGAAGTGCGGCACGGTCTATATTATTCCACCCGGACAGGTTCATGAGGAGGTCGGCGTTGGGTAGTGAGCGCCGAAGCTCAATAATAGCGACGCCACACGTGAAAGATCGGTCTCAAGTTCGACAGCTTCTTCCAATACCTCGACGCCATTGTAGGTGAAATTCATCGACCCTTTGAGTGCGAAGTGTGTTCCGGCTAAGCCTTTGATGTGCAGCGTCCCGCGATCATCCTCTACGCCAAGCCTGTCGTTGGTTGCATCCAACTCTGCAAGGGTTCGCAATCGTCGGCAGAAGCGTTGATTATGGACGTCAGGCCTGGTCACCACCCGCACTCGACAAAGAGGGGCGGTTTTGAGTGCGAATGCGAGTAACTCAGCCAGCGTAAGGAAGCGCTTTGGCCACGAAGGCTCCAATCCTGCGTAGGCTCCAGCTCGATTATCGAGGAGCGGCAGATCAGTGACCCAGGGCGAAACGAGCCAGATCTGCTCGCCGGGGGCAAGGAGTTCGGCGGCGAAGAGGCTCTCGAGCAGATCGCGAACTTCGTCACGGCTACCGTGGAGTGTCTTTACGATTAGTCGTGCGCTTGCAGGCGTATCTTCGGACTCTTGTGGACCGGCGGTAATTTGCCCCGGTGCTACTAACTCCATGGTGATTTGCGTCCTGCCGTCCTTGAGCATCACACCGCGAATCCGCGGATAAAGCAACAGGGTGCCGGTATCGACCGGCGTAGCGAGCAGACGCAGGATATTCTGACGAAACTCGGGCAGAATATCGGACGCAGACGATATCGCTGCACGCCCCTCTAGGATGAGGGCTTGTTCAAGGTGCTCCTGCCACCCGGTGGTGTTGAACATCACCTCCGGTTCTTCAATTGAAAGCGTATCGAAAACGAGAAACCGTTCAGGGGATGCGATCTCGGCAAATGGATTGCGCAGCGCTAACGCATGGTTTCGTGCTTGGGTGCCGCGTGGCCACAGCAACCCGTATAGAGCACTGAACCGCCACTGGCGCCGATCCTGCCCTGGTCCGAACGGCATAGCGTTTCCCAACGCTTGATCCAGCGCATCTGACGCACTGAGAGAATACGCCAGCGCGCGCGCCTCGATCTCGATTCCCAACCTGGTTTCTTCCTCAGTCCAGCGCTGGAGGGTGTCTCGCACAAGGACGTCGGTATCGCTTGTGCTGCCGGGCCGAAGCAGTCGAGCGGAGAGGGCCGTCAGAACCGGATGGCTCGTGTGCATTCCCCGCGCTTTCAATGCAACGCGTAGGTCCCGGAAGGCTTGTGAAAGGGAAGCCTGCGATCCCGGGGTTCGCACAGCCGCCACCATGGTCGTTAGTTCGGTTTCGTTGGAATCGGTGACCCATCCAAGAAACCGCGCTAACTCGCGATTCGCTGATTCAAAGTCGGACTCGCTCAAAGCTCCGCGTAGTAAATCGAGGAAGCGACGCGGTTCCTCAGCGAGGCGCGGCAGTAAACGTTCGATAACGCCGCCGCCGCCCGGAGTGGTCTCGGAGACCCAGAGATCCGCGCAACCTGAGGGCGGTTCCTCTCCATCAGTATCTTGCTCGCGCAAACCAGCGTCCAGATCGACTACCAGGTCGTCTGCATCAACGTCCGGGCACAATTGTTGAACGGCATCCCGAAAAGCTGCACCAAAGGTTGCGAGGAATTTTTGCTGCAACCATGCGGTCCAAGAAGCATCCGTTTCTTGCCAGAGCACGGGAACGAGATCTTCGAGGACCGGCGCTACAACGGCGTCGCCGAGCAACGCACGGAGTTCCGTCTGGCGGCTTTGTTCCAAACGAGTGGCGGCATCCGCATCGGCATCAGGATCCGTGGAGATGCTTTGGAAAATCACATCCAATACAGAAGAGAGAGTAGCCGCGGTCTGGCCCGTGCGCACCGCCTCCCACGCTTGCTCCAGGGACTGCTCCGAACCGATTGCGGCAGTCGTCGTCGCAGCTAGCACGATCTCCGCAAGCCACTGACGCTGGAACACATTAGCCGAATCTGACAGACGCTCATCGGTAGCGATGCGCCAGCGGAAATATGCCGCTCGCAGGGCTGGTAACTTGGCATACGAGACACCGGCGCCACTAAGCCTCCAATCGGTTGGGAAACGGACTCGCACCCGAAGCGCATCGGCCTCGAAGGCAAATCCTAAGGCGACCGGCCTACGAGTCCCGTCTTCTTCCAATACAAACCGAGAAGCTACCGTAACGTCATTTCCGTTCGCCATGCGCACATCCGCACGAGAACCCAAAGCAAATCGCCGAACGCGCGCTGGTTGATGCTGGCGGTGAGTGAAGAATCGGATCTCTTCAATTACTCCACGCCACGGTGAGCGACTCGGCAGATCAGCGACCATACCAGCATTACTTCCGAGCGGCGGAAGCAATTGGGTTTTCCACTGCAAGAACGCATTTGAGGAATCCGACACCTGCTGAGGCGCATCGTTGCGCACATGCAGCGCGAACGGACGGATGACCGGCAGGGTCGCAACACTGCCATCGTCTTCCCTGTAGCTGAAGGTGCCCAAAACTTCCCGCTCATGCACTCCGCAGAAAGCGCCCACTTCCACCTCCTGCGCCGGAGTGCCGGCGTGGTCGATTGGCAACCAGTGGCGCGTGAGTTTGTGCCAAATACCAAACCGACGAGAGATGCGCCCGGGAGCGAATTCACGGAGCGCCTGAGCGGCGGGCAACGGGAACGCTTTTGCTTCCTGACCCGGGCGAATGACTGCCCAGATTGTGACCTCCGGCAGATTGAGATCGCTGAACAAGCTGCCTGGGACAAATTCCGGCAGCGGGTGATGCGGCGCGCGGTATTCCGCACCTTCCTCGTCGCCACTCAGCCATTGGGTTTCCAAACGACGGAGTAAGGTTGGCAGCACGGCGGTCATCAGTGCGCGAGGCGCTTCCCACAGCAGGGGTGAAACCTCCTCCGGGGAGGTGAGCCGCAACGCCGCGCGCAGCCAATCTCGGAGTCGTTCCAATCCGTCCCCACCGGCCAGCACATCTGTGAGGATCGCCGCTGCGGTCGTCTGGCGCTGCCTCACGTTGTCCTGCCAGAAACCAGGGTTCAGGGCGCTCCAAGGGCCGCTCGCGTCTTCCCAGAATTGACCTCCGGGGCTGGAAGGCAATTGGGAGGAGATCCAATCGAGGCACGCGTAAGTCGCCTGCATTTTAAGCACGTGGCGGTTAGCCAATGGGAGATCGCGTGGCCGGAGTTCCGGATCGAAGAGCAGATCGTATCCTTGGTAAGCGAGTCGGTCGCGTCCGTAGTCGGAAAGAACGACCACCGTCCACGGCCTCATCTCACGGCGCCGACCCGCGCGGCCTTTGCGTTGAAGGAAGGTCGCAGCTTCGTGCGGCGCCTTATGCTGTAGCACCGCGCCGACTTCCGGATCGTTGAAGCCCACCTCAAGCGCCGCGGTGGCTACGATGATTTCGGCGCCTGCATCGACTCCGGTATCCTGTGAGGACACCCGCCCCAATTGCACGTAGCTATCCCCTCGCAGCGAATGGCCGAGCGCCTCGCACAAGTCCCAGGACTGGCCGTGCAGAAAGCGTCGCTGCGCTTCAGGCCGCGTTGAGTCACGCAGGGCAGCAAGCGAACCTTCGGGGTGGCGCTGCCGGTCCGGTAAACCGCGCACGTTCATCCCCTCGGCGTCGAGTAGGTTGAAGTAGAGTCGGTTGGTTACGTCCAGGTCATCGGTGAAAATGAAGACCTTGCTCCCGTAAGCGCCGTGGGAGGTGCCGCCGCCACTCGTGTCCAAGACGCGGCGCAGGAGCATCGCAGTTTGAATCGTCGTGGACAACAAACTCGCCCCGGAAACCGGATCGCCTCGCACCGCCACCAGATACTCCATTCCTCCCTCCACCAACTCCGCCGGTTCGGGTGAAACCTCTTCGACAGCGTGAACTGGCAACCCGGTCAGTTGGGCAAAAAATGAAGTCGCCTCCATCAAGGTCGCCGAAAGGCCGACAAAGTGGGGCGCACCACCTGCCCGATGACGCCAACGCCGCAAAAGATAAGCGACCTGGGCACCGTGCGGTCCGCCGTAGGTATGCACCTCGTCTAGCAGCATTAGCGCGGGCTTTCGAGACGCCGGCCCACCGATTCCAAACAGGTGCCACTGCCGGGAATCGGTAATGCGCTTGTTCAACATCTCGGTGGTGGTGAACAGGATGTCGGGTGGCTCTTTGCCGAGACGTTGCCGGGTGAGCACGATCTCGTTTTCGTTTACCTCTGTCTGACAACGGTTGCAGACCAGTCGCTCTCGCCCGGCCAAACGATCGTCTTCGCGCCAGACCATTTGGCCCGCGCAGTCTTCCTCCGGACATTGCAAAAACGGGCACACAAAGCCGCCCGGGGTGGCCGGCCACTTGCCCCAATCAGAATCCGCGACATGCCCAGCATTCTTGGGAGTGCTCCCAAAGAGCGCACCGATGCGGAGCGGACGCCGCTTGTGACGGAGCAGGACGCCGTTGACCTTTCGTGTCATGCGAGAGGTTTCGGTGAACTGATCCTTCAGCAGTTCGTTCCGCGGATAGAGGGCCAGAGCGCGCACCCAGCGCTCGGCATCCCGCTCAATCATGCCGGCAAGGTGCGTCATTGCGGGTAGATAAAACGCGAGCGTCTTGCCGCTGCCCGTGCCCGCACAGACGACCGAACCTGCCGCGGTCGAACCCGCCGCCATCGAGAGGATGCGACTGGTCGCCCGCACTTGAAATCCGGCGAGCGGCATCCCGACGGCACCGTCTGTCGCGCCGAGCAAAACTTGTAGAACCTCGCCTTGCAGTGCGGTAAGGCGCGGTGACGTGCTCGCCGCCCAGTTCGCGATCGCTTGGACTGCGGGATGGTTGCGATCCGGGTATTGTCGCGGTCGGATCAGGAGGCGGAAATCGGCGACCAGAGTGGAACTGGTCAGCCATGCACCTGTTTGACTTAAATGCTTAGGAAAGAGTTGGCGCAAACGAGCGAGCAGTCGAAGCGCCTCACCCAGGCGACTGCGGTAACGCGTGTCGCCGGCAGCATTCCACCGGAAGACCAGTCCGCGCTCGACCATCGCGTCTAAGACCGAAAGGCCATCCGAGAAAAGTTGCCAAGCGTCCTGAGTCCCAAGAAAATCTTCCGCACGATCAATCAACTCCTGCTCGGTGCAAAAGCCATCGACCAGACCCCAAGTGAGGAGCGCCGCCTCGGCCCTTTCGACGGTGCCCAAAAAGTCGGCCAGTAATCGATTGGTCGGTTCGCTCATCGTCCTCCCATACTCACCCGGAACGCTTGCAGGAGATTCTTCTCACGGAGCCAAGTGAGAACCTTGTCATTTAATTCGCCGAGGGAGACGCCACCGGTATTCGCGACTTGTTCCATAAACTTCTTCACCTCTGGCGGAATGTCTCCGTAGTCCAGTTTCTTGATCAAGCGGTGGATTTCACTGCTCTTCGCTTCGACGCGCTTGAGAAGTTCGTCGTCGTCGGGAAGTTTTTGAGCCAAGGCTTGCAACTCCTCGTTGAGCGTCTTGATCCGACGCACTTCCTCGCCAAAGCGATCCACTTGAAAAAACGGCAGCCAGTCGTCCAACTTTGGAGCACGGCTCTGTAGATGGGTCTTCCAGATTCCGTCCAAAGACTTTTCGAGGCTATTGGCTGCACTCTTTAGCGCCGCATCTGCCCTTGCCCAACCACTCTGCTGCATCACTTTATCGGGCTTGTTAAGGAGTTTCTCTCGAAGTTCTGGCAAATCTTTCAGCAGTTTATCCAGACCGCTCGGGACTATCGATCGTCCAGGGGGGAGTAGCTTGCCGCCGTTCAATCTGCGGAGCACAGCGACTAGGCGTTCCAACCGGGCAAGATAAACCGGCAACTCCTGAATCAGCGGTTGCCAACTTCGAATGACCTGCTCGTTCGCACCGAGAGATTCGACTTGGGTCAGTTTCTGGCGCAGGGCTGAACTTTGTTGAAGGAGCGTCATCGGATTGCCTCCACTTCTTGCCAGAGTTTTTCCAGCGCCTCTACTTCCAGTGCGCGGCGCTTGCCTTCATCGGCAATGCTTGGGGGAGCTTTAGCCAAAATGTCTTTGGCCACCTCGGTCGTCTCCTGGAGAAACTGTGCGTATTGCTTTAGAATTCGCCGCGAGGTTTCTTCGGCGCGAGGATCGGCTTGCGCCAACGCTGAAAGCACCACGCCGAAATCTTTTGCTTCGGCCGCTTTTTTGGCGAACTCCAGCGTCTCTTTGAGGTGGCACTCAGGCAACTTATTAAGGGCATCCCGCAGGCTGTCATAAGTTATCCCGGCACCTCGGAAGACGTGTGCTTGATGCGCGGCCAGCGCCGTTTTCTTCATTTCATCGACCAGCACACGCACGTCGAAATCTTGCCCGACCCATTCGTCCATCTCGCGACTCCACTGCCCGAGCGCCGCGCCGCGCTTGGTTACAGCATTTTTCAGCAGATTCTTCAGATCGCGCAGGTGCTCGAGTAGAGGGAGATGATCGTCAAAAAGTTTGGGATTCAGATCCGCCGGCAGGAGCCACGAACTGCGCAGTTCGCGAATAGCCGCGAGCAACTCCGTGGCGTCGATTGCCTGCACGGTATCTCCGGTGCTGCCCTGGCGGGCCGCCACCAGACGCAGGAGCAACTCTTTCGCCTCGCCTCGAAACCGTTGTGCACCCGTCCGCAGTCTGGACCAATGATCGTCCGTGTCGGGCACCGCGCCGTCATCGGGAGGCGCGCTGTCAAAGAGCGCGGCAAGATTGTCTGCGTCCGTATTGACGGACGCACCCTCCAACCCCAGTAGACGGGCACCGATGAGCAACGCCTGAGCGAGTGGGCGGATGCCCTCGCGGGGAAGCGAGTGTGCCTGCCTTCGCAACCAGTCCTCAGCTTGTTCGGCCATGTAATCGATCAGATTAGCGTAGGCCGCACTATCTGCTTCTCCCCCATCGTAGTTCCAACTGCGCTCTCCGTCGTGGAAACGGATCACTGCCATGAGCGCGCCGAAGAATTGGTCGGCGCGCGATTCATCCTTCAACGCCTCATCGGTGATCGCGACTGCCATAGTATTGGCCGTCGTGGGATTTCCAATTTTCAATTTTGGCAACACGATCCGGGTGTGATCGAGAGACACCGATTCGACGAGGAGCGCCTCCCAATCAATCCACTGCGCCACAGCATCACACAAAAGTTTCCTGACCTTGTTTGCGTCTGGACTGCTGATCACCGCCTTCACTCGCCAGTCTTGAAGTTTTTGCACCCAAGGATCGCGATTCTCCTCCTTCCTCTGGTTCGGTTCCTTCCCTTTCGCCTGCTCCACTTTCACCTGTCGAGTCTGCTTTTCCGGAGCTTCCGACCACTTGATTGGCGGCAGCTTGAAAGCGCGATAGATGCCATCTGACAAACATGCGGCGTTACTGGGAGTTTGCGGGTCGTCGCCCCAATGAAAAATAAGCGCGGCCAGTCGATCAACCTGCTCTGGGTCCGCTCGCTGGTTGAGTTCGCGTAGGACGGATTGCGCCAGTTTCCCTCGGACAAACTGCTGGTAATTTCCCGGTGGAAAACTCGCGGCGTCAAACAGGGGACGGTTAGTTAAAAGCGTTTCGCGCAAGACGAGGTTGAGCAGTTCTCGCGGATTGAACACGAAGGTATTGCCCTCCCGCAGATGGCGCCGCGCCAGTTGATGAATGACGCCCTGATTAAACGGAAAAAGTGGATGGTTTCCGCGCGAGGAAAAACCGAACTCCTTCAACGCTGCTGCGCTTTCTGGATCGAGATCATCCTGCCGTTGGTCGTAGAAATTCGGAAGCCACTCCTGAAGATCGCCCGCGCCTTTTGCTCGTTTTTTGAACTCCTTTTGGAGACGCGTTTTGCCCCACCGCGCCGCATTCAAATATCCGCCGACAAAATTGGTGAATGTGGCGATGGCTTCTGCTTCTTCGCCACTTGCGAAAGGCCGCTCTTCGATGCGCCACTCATACTGGGCACGGGTCAGGACGGTTTCACGATTGGCGAGATAGCCTTCGGTGACAGCCAGCGCGGTGCGCATGACGCAGAGATGTTGCTTTCCATCGCGAATGCCCTCGCGAATCATAGCATCGAGCAGACTTCCCTGAATGCCGGCGAGTGCGGCAAAATCCTCCACCAGTAGCACAAGTTCTTTGCCGTCTTCGAGCAACTGCTCGCGCAGCTTCACGAAGAGGTCGGTGAGGGAGTTACCCCCAAAATCTAGCAACTCGCCGAGCGCGGGATCGATCACTTCATTGAGCACGCCTACCGCGACTTTTCGAGCCTGCCCATCTCGCAAAGTGAGGCTCATCAGATACGTCTTAGTCGGTTGCGCGAGCGTGTTGCGGTCGAGCTTTTCGTCGAGGCTAAGGTCGTCCTCTGTAAAGTGATAGTCGGTCCCTTTGGCGACGTGCGCGCCTTGCATGTATCGCTCGGCGATCCGAGCGATCACGCCTTTGCCGGTTCCTTCGTTGGCCATGAAATGCGCCGTGATCGCGGGATCCTGCAAGAGCGCAGGCAAACCTCTTGGATCGCAATGTGTCATCCGCTCCTGACCAAGCTTCCGTTCCTCAGGAGTAGCCTTGTCTCCCAGCATCCGGGCACGTGCTTGCCGATGGGCACGCTCCAGTGCGACCAGCAGTTTCTCGCGCAGTCCGTAGGTAGCCGCCAGCAGGTCTGGCGGCATGCGCGCGGAGGTGAGTTCCTTTCGGAGCGCGCCGTAGCGTTCCTCGGGCAGTTTGTCCAAGATCAACTCCAGGACACGCCGCAGGCTCGCGCTTTTCGGGATGCGCACAATGTGCCGCGGCACACCATCATCGCGATTTTGCAGATGTGCATCCAACCAACGGATCATGTGCGACTTGCCGACCCCGGAGTTACCAACGATCGGAACGAGCAGCGTCCCCGAGGCGGGTTTTTTCGCCAATAACGCCTCGAGCAAATCGGTTTCGTTTTTTTCCTCGGGTTCCGTTTGCGCTCGCAGGTGGCGACGGACAAGGCGCATCGGTTGGTGCACCGCGAGGAACACAGCCACGTCGGCCGTTTCGGCTTCGGTGACCAAGCACTCGTCGCAATGTTCCGGACTGGGCCAGAAATCTTGGAGGGATAGGTCCATGAGTAATTTCGGCAGTTACTGGGGGCGGCGGAAGCTAAAGTGGGAATATTCACCCACCACCACGCCTTTGCGGCCGGTGAGTCGCGCTCTCGAAGGAAAATCCGAGTCCTTTTTACCTTGCAGGGTTCCGTCGGAGGTGAGTCGCAGCAAGGCGCGACTGAGGCTGGTGGAAAGTTGCCCACGCGGCGGAGACAGCCACCCGTCCGGGTTCTCGTGCTCGCGGAGTTTGCTCTCAACCAGTTGCCGATACACTCCCTCATCCAGAACGGGCACTGCCTCGGCGACTGCGGCGAGGAATTCATCAGCGGCCAGGGTGGTGCGTTTTCCAAACATGATGGGCAGAGCGTGACGCAGTGCGTCCGTGGGATCGATGATCAAAGGGCTACCCCGAGTATTCCCCACCTGTCCGAAACCCAGAAACGGCGCCCACGCCCGTAGGCCGTTCCACCGCGTGTCGTTCTGCCCAAAGATCCCATCATTTCCTGGGGTTTGTATTTTCATGATCGCCTGAACAGTCGGCCAAGAGCTGTGTTCCGCTTCGTAAACATCCTGCGCCAGCAACCACGCCGTGGCGCGCGTGAAATCGGCGCAACGAGAATCTTTTGCCTCCCAAAAGCGCTCATTATTTTCGGGAACGAGCGCCCGCCGACTCGCCCATACGGGAAGCAAATCCTCGCGTCGTTCGTCCTTAGGAATGAGGGGACTTATTGAAATTTTTGGGCTACTGACGTCCCCGGAACTCTCAAATAATCCCAACTCCACCCAGGTGTTGAGCGTCACCCGGGTATGCTTCGGATCACATACCCCCGCTGGCGAGCACAGGCCAAGTAACCGATCGCGGTCCAGAGATTTTTCGGCGAGTAACAAACGGTAGATGGCCACCAGCACTCCGCGTTTACCGTCATTCTCAAGGTTGAGTAGGCTCATAGTTGTAGCAGATTTTCCAGCGCGTCCCAGCGCATCGTGCGGGGTGGTGAGACATCGCCAATCTTGCGTCCGGGATGGCGGGCATCGGGCGTTCCCACCGGCACGAAGAGTAGATGGAACGGACGATCGAGCAGGAGGAGATGCTCGGAAATAGGTAACAGCGTCGGGGCGGGTTCTACTACACTCACGCGCGGTAAAGGCCAACCGCTGGAACCGTGCGGATCGGTTTCAGCAATTCCACGCACGAGCACAAATCGCTCCGGCGCATCCCGGTGCAGGTTTTGTATCGGACCGAATCCGGAGCGCCAGGCGTCTGGGACGGCCAGTTCGCGAATACCGAGTTTCACGAGACGCGCCACCGCCCGCAACACTTCACGCTGCCAGTCGCGGGTGGCGGTGTAGGTGACGATCAAAAGCGGTAGACCAAGTGGTGGGATTGTCTGACGCAAGGCGGCGGAGAGTCCCGCGCAAAGGCGAACCGGAGGCCGCACCGGCAAACCCTCCCCGCCATCGCTGACTTCGATGCCCGCCTCGGGCACGCGGTAAACGTCACGCAAGATGCGGTTAAGGTCGCGACGACCCGCGAGCACTTCGCGCATGCGCGCCCAATTCAAACTCGCCGCGGAGAGCGTTTCAAGGCGACTGCGCGCGACAACGGTCGCCCAATATTCCGGCGTCGTCAGGTCGGCAGCGGCGTGCAATCGCACCGGGCAAAGCGACCAATGCTCCTCCATTTTTTCTGCTAAACGCTTTTCAAACGCCTCCTCGCTCTCACCTTCCTCGATCGTCACCGTCGGTGGGCGGCGGCTTTCGATCGTCAGCGCGCCCGCGCGTGCCAGGAGGAGCAGCGTTTTCATGTTCCAGCCCATGTTTGCGTCGCCGTCCCAAACCATGCCCGGTCGCAACGCACGGAGATTCGCTAGCATCGTCTCGCCATCCCATTTGCTGCTGTGCCGAATGGCGTGCCATCGTTCCAGCCCAAGTTGCTCGGTGATGATTGCCGGGCCACTCAAACCCTCCGCGACTTCGCGGTCTTTCTGGGTCCAGAGCAGCACGGACACGGAAGGACACCCATCGCGTCCGCCCCGGCCGACCTCCTGGTAAAAACGATCCACCGTTTCCGGCACGCAGGCGTGAATGACGAGGCGCACGTCGCCTTTGTCCATGCCTAGTCCAAAGGCCGAAGTGGCCACCATCACATCGAGTTGATTCTTGCGCCAGAGGTCGATGGCTCGCTCACGGGCGGCGCCGTCTGTGCCACCGTGAATGCAATCGACTCGCAGCCATTGTTCCTTCTGCAAACGCTGGTGCCACCTCCTGGCCTCGGCACGCTGGGTCACGTAAAGAATCGCAGGGCGCGGCCCCCATCGTAACACTTCCAGCACGGTCGCGACTTGATCCGGCAGGCGGCGCTTTTCTCCCGGAGGTGCTCCGCCGGGACCATCCGCGAGCACCGACCCGCCAAGCTCCGCTGGGCTTTGGCATTCCGCGACGAAGTAGTCGGGTTCCGGTCGGAGATGCACGGAGGCTAGCGTTTCGATCTGATCAGCCGGGCCGAAAAAGGTATGAAGCGTGCGATTCGATTCCTCCGTGAGCGTGGCAGTCATCAACACCGTGCGGAAGGCGCGGTCCGACGGACTGGTCTGGCGTAATTGCTGCCAGAGGCCGCTCATTGCCTGAAAATCCGGGCGAAATCCGTTACCCCACTGAGCCACGAGATGCGCCTCATCAACGATGAATGCGCGCAGGAGGCCTTCGTGCGCAGCATCGTATAGGGCGCTGGCCAGGGCACCGATGATGCTTTCGGGCGCTGCGTAGATGATTCGCTGCTGGCCTGAACGGATGCGCTGGCGGATGGCATTCCGCTCTTCGGGCTTCAGTTCTCCGCGCCAGGCATCGATCGGGACGCCCGGAAAAATTTCTCGCGCCTGGAATGCCTGATCATAGGCAAGGGCGATCGTGGGCACCACTACCACGGAGACGCCGTCGGCGGAACCCATCGACGCTGCGGAAAGGCCAACCAGACTTTTGCCGGCACCCGTGGGCAGCGCGACCACCGTCACCGAACCGGGCGGGGAGAGCGCCACTCCGCGCACGGCATCCGCTTGAGCGGATGATAGATAGTGATCCAGCTTGAAGCGTTCGCGAACCGCCGGATCGGCAGGAACAACGTGTTGGTGCCGCCGCAGTTTTCCCTCTTCCGCAGCCTGGAATGGGGGCCAGTGCGTTTTCTGATCGAGCCAATCGGGCTGCCACTCCTGCGCTTCGATCGTGCAGAATCCTGACCGAGGTGCATCGCTGACGAAGCAGCCATGAGCCTTCCACTTATCTCTGTCCGGCCAAGGGGCCACGCATGGCACCTGCAATCGGGGATGGCCGTGAAACTTGGCCGCTTCGCGCCGGGCGACATAACGGATGAGGCTCGCCAGATCGGCGGACCCAACGGGCGAGGATCCGTCCTTCAACGCTCGCAGCGCGAGTCGCACCCGCTCGCACGGGCCATCAGGAAATGGAGTCGCGGGCAGTATCGCTTCGGGCCACGTCCTTAGAATTTCACTGATTTGTTGGAAGCTCACCGGAAAATCATTATTGGAGTGGAACGCCGGCGAGGAAAACTGCTCCGGCTGCGTCCAGTCGAATTCCGTGTTTATGAATGCTCGCCAGGAGCGCATCGCGCACCCGCATTTCCATGGCCCATTCTTCCTGCGCCAGAGTCGCCTCCCGCGGGGACTGAAAGAGCGCCTCAATCCGACTTTGGCACTGTTCCTTCACGATGGTGGTTTCCACTTCCAGACGGGTCGCCAGTTCGCGCGTCAATTGCGCAAGATCCACTTGGCGCACCACCGCATCGGCGGCCGCCGCCCGGGCTGCACGGCAGCGATGCGGCCAGTTAGCGAGATCGAAATGTGACTGCACTAATGGCCAACGGTCCTGGTTGATATTGGTGTCGGTGGCGCTCTTCACATAGGGCCGAACCAGTTCGGCGCGGGTCATTTCGTCCGGTTCCTCCAGATCTTCATTGAGCCACAAGGTTCGGGCGATCGGCGGAAAAACCGCGTCCGCGCGCCGCCGCAGCGCCGCTTCACTCAACTCGGGATGCGCCTTCGCGAGCGCCGAGACTGCTTTCAAACCGGCCTCAATGACGAAATCAAAGCGCAGGAAGAGTTGAATCTCTGGGGATCTCACTAGCGGGGAAACACGCCAAAAAGCGAAGCAGGTGCCACGGTCATCCCAGCGCAAATAGCGATGGAGACAGTCGAGCACTGGATTCCCAATCCGACCCAACCCCACTTTGCGGGAACGTGCGGTTTCGCGGAAAAAACTCAATGCCCAGGTCAGCGGTTGCTTGAAATGGGTGTGCCGGGCACCGAGTTCCACCGCTCGCGTAAACCACAGTTGAAAGTCACGCACCGACATCAGCGTGGGGCGGTGCTGACCAGGTCGGACGTAGTGATACCGCGCCACATTATCTTTGGGGTTGTTCTCACCGACGCGGATGAAGTGCAGGCGCTCGGTGAGCCATGCCTCCACCGGTGCCTGCAGTCTGGCGGAGTCCTCTTCGAGCGCTTCGATGCTTGCAGTTAGATCGCCCGCTTCACCGCCAGTGATGACGTCGATGGAGTCGAGTTCATCCTGCGCGCGAATCGCTTTCAGTTCTTTCTGCAACACTCCCTGGTCGCCGCCGAGTCGGCGGATGGACTCGCGAAAGGCCGGTTCGCCGTCCGTGAGCAGCGCGCTCGACAAACTGCGCATCTCGTCTTCCACCACATATTGCAAGGCCGCGATCGAGCGGGAGAACACCGCGTAGGCATCGGACAAACACTCCAGCCACGCTTGCTGATACGGACATTCCTCGGGAACTGGCGCCAGCGAGACCACCGCATGGCCCACGCCAAAGCGATCTAGCCGTCCCATGCGCTGCTCCAGCGAGTTTGGCGAAAGCGGAAAGTCAGCATGAATCATGCAGGTCCGCCCTCCTTGCAGATTGAGTCCCTCTTCGGCCCGGAAGTCACAGACCAGCAACGCCGACGTCGTCGCATCCCGGAAGTCGTGCCAAGTTTCATCCTCCAGTCGATGGCGAAAAA
>Ga0105048_10005691_pt1 | contig 20119 bp, 16 predicted proteins | sample MAT05_FD_78382 | JGI IMG/M metagenome (GOLD analysis project Ga0105048, IMG submission 78382) | Freshwater microbial communities from Lake Fryxell liftoff mats and glacier meltwater in Antarctica - MAT-05 | ecosystem: Environmental > Aquatic > Freshwater > Ice > Liftoff microbial mat | place...
AATAAGCATGGATATAACCTACCAGGCAGGTGCCAGAGTTGCAAAACCTTGTGGAGCGAGTTTTTCGTCTTCAAACGTGACGACCTCGTAAGCATCCTGGTGCGCCAGCAACTCGCGCAGCAGCTTGTTGTTCAGCGCGTGGCCAGAACGGAATGCGCTATAGGCCGCCAGCAAGGGTTTGCCCAGCAGGTGCAAGTCGCCCATCGCATCGAGGATTTTGTGCTTCACAAACTCGTCGTTGTAGCGCAGACCTTCCGTGTTGAGCACCTTGTAGTCGTCCATCACGATGGCGTTGTCGAGCCCGCCGCCCATCGCCAGCCCGTTGGCGCGCATCATTTCAACGTCTTTGGTAAAGCCAAAGGTTCTGGCTCTGGCAATGTCGCGTGTGTAAGAGCCTGTACTCATGTCAAACTCCACCCGCTGGCCCGTTGAATCAACTGCCGGGTGATCAAAGTCTATTTCAAAGCTCAATTTGTAGCCGGCATAGGGTGACAGGCGTGCCCATTTGACGGCTGCGCCCTCACCCTCGCGAACCTCAACAGTTTTAAGCAGTCGTACAAAACGCTTGGGCGCATTTTGCAACTCAATGCCGGCTGATTGCAGTAAAAACACAAACGACGAGGCAGAGCCATCCAGAATGGGTACTTCTTCAGCCGTGATGTCGATGTACAGATTGTCCAGCCCCAGGCCAGCGCAGGCAGACATCAGGTGTTCCACGGTGAAAACCTTGGCACTGCCGTTAGAGATGGTCGAAGCCAGGCGCGTGTCAGTCACCGCCAGGGCTGAAATAGCGATGTCCACAGGCTGCGGCAGATCCACCCGGCGAAACACAATGCCCGTATCCGGGGCAGCCGGCCGCAACGTCAACTCAACCCGCTGGCCACTGTGCAGGCCAACACCAACGGCTTTTGTGATGGATTTGAGGGTTCTTTGGGCGAGCATTTCTGTATTTTAATTTATCGTTTCTCGCCCTACACGTTGCAAGGAATGCGAGAACACCGCCCGCCGCCGGGCCGCCCCAAGGCCGGGCACGGCCCCCTCGGGGCTGGAGCCTGCGGCTCCAAACCTGCTTGAGCAGGTTTGGACAGGCGACAGAAGCGAAGCCTTTGGCGAGCGGCGGCCTGCAAGGTGCAGGGAGCCACGCGAAGTGGGCGACCGTGGGGGCAATATTAATCGGCCTGTTTGCGTAAAAACGCCGGGATCTCAAAATCATCCATGCCGCCTGATGCCAGCGCATCTACTTTTGCCGCTGCCTGGGTACGGTTTGTACGCCAGACACTTGGCACAGCCATATTGCCGTAGTCTGGTTGGGTAGAACCCATGGAAGGCTGACCTGCGCCGCCCATACCGGCAACTGCGTTCAGCGTTGGCACATTGAAAGGCACGTTATCAGTACCTGTGCGCAAGACTTGCAGCGGTGGCGCGTGGCGGCGTACGCCCTGGCGGCTCAGGCCTGTCGCAACCACGGTTACGCGGATGTCCTCGCCCAGTTTGTCGTCATAAGCCGCACCATAAATGACATGCGCGTCAGCTGACGCATAGGCGCGGATGGTGTTCATCGCCAGCTTGGATTCGCTCAGTTTGAGCGAGCCTTTGGCTGCAGTGACCAAAACCAGAACGCCTTTGGCACCCGACAGATCAATACCTTCAAGCAACGGGCAGGCCACGGCTTGTTCAGCAGCGATGCGTGCGCGGTCCGGGCCATTGGCCACAGCTGTGCCCATCATGGCTTTGCCGGGCTCACCCATCACGGTGCGTACGTCTTCAAAGTCGACGTTGACGTTGCCGTATTCGTTGATGATCTCGGCAATGCCGCCTACTGCGTTTTTCAGTACATCATTGGCATGGGCAAAAGCTTCGTCTTGCGTCACGTCGTCGCCCAGCACTTCAAGCAGTTTTTCATTCAGCACCACGATCAGTGAATCAACGTTGGCCTCCAGCTCAGCCAGCCCCAGGTCAGCATTGGTCATGCGTCGGCCACCTTCAAACTCGAAGGGCTTGGTCACCACGCCAACCGTCAAAATACCCATTTCTTTGGCAATGCGCGCAATCACAGGCGCAGCACCAGTACCAGTACCACCTCCCATGCCAGCGGTGATGAACAGCATGTGCGCGCCGTCAATTGCGCTACGAATGTCATCGACCGCCATCTCGGCTGCTTCGCGGCCTTTATCGGGCTTGCTGCCTGCACCCAGGCCACTGCCACCTAGTTGAATCGTCTTGTGCGCGCTGCCACGGCTGAGTGCCTGGGCGTCAGTATTGGCGCAGATGAACTCCACGCCCTGTACGCCGCATGCGATCATGTGGCCGACCGCGTTGCCGCCACCGCCACCGACACCAATCACCTTGATTTGTGTGCCTTGGTTGAACTCTTCAATTTCAATCATTTCGATGCTCATGGGGAGCCTCCTGTTTCATTAAGTTGCAGTTGCCAAAAATTTAAAGTTGTTGGGGTTTTTGAGGTGTTTAAGAAGGCGGGTCAGCGCCTCCTGACCGGGAGTGTGGCGGTGCAGTGGGGATGAAAGGGGGGTAGCGTTTCATATGGGTTTCATCAGAAGTTACCGACAAACCAGTCTTTGACCCGGCCAAATGCGTTGTGTACGCTACCGGCTTTTTGCGACACCTTGTAGCCGCGCATGCGCGCCAGCCTGGCCTCCTCAAGCAGGCCCATCACGGTCGCGGCGCGCGCCTGCGCCACCATGTCATAAAGCGAATTTGAATAGCGCGGAATGCCGCGCCGTACCGGCTTTAGAAAGATGTCTTCACCGAGCTCCAGCATGCCCGGCATCACAGCACTGCCACCGGTGAGCACAATCCCCGACGACAGCACTTCCTCGTAGCCCGACTCACGAATCACTTGTTGAACCAGTGAAAAAATCTCTTCAATGCGTGGCTCAATCACGCCCGCTAACGCCTGTTTGCTGAGCATGCGGGGCGCGCGGTCGCCCAGGCCGGGGACTTCAACTTGCGTATCCGGGTCAGCCAACAATTGTTTGGCGTAACCGCTTTCAACCTTGATGTCTTCTGCGTCTTTGGTCGGTGTGCGAAGCGCCATGGCGATGTCGCTGGTGATCAGATCACCCGCAATCGGAATGACTGCCGTGTGGCGAATCGCTCCGCCTGTAAAGATCGCCACATCGGTCGTGCCAGCACCAATGTCCACCAGCGCCACACCCAGCTCCTGTTCGTCTTGCGTCAACACGGCGAGGCTGGATGCCAGTGGGTTGAGCATCAGCTGGTCTACCTCGAGACCGCAGCGGCGCACGCATTTGATGATATTTTCAGCCGCACTTTGCGCGCCAGTGACGATGTGTACCTTGGCCTCCAGCCGGATGCCGCTCATTCCAATCGGCTCGCGCACATCCTGCCCGTCAATCACAAACTCCTGAGGTTCGACCAGCAGCAAGCGCTGGTCACTGGATATGTTGATGGCCTTGGCAGTTTCAATCACACGAGCCACATCGGCCTGTGTGACTTCCTTGTCTTTGACCGCCACCATGCCGCTGGAATTGATGCCGCGAATATGGCTTCCCGTGATGCCGGTGTAAACGCGTGCAATCTTGCAGTCGGCCATCAGTTCGGCTTCTTTTAAAGCCTGCTGAATGCTCTGCACTGTGGCGTCAATGTTGACCACCACGCCGCGTTTCAGCCCGTTGCTGGCCGCAATGCCCAGGCCGGCGAGCTTGAGGTCACCGCCAGGCAAAACCTCAGCGACCACCACCATGACTTTGCTGGTTCCAATGTCCAGCCCCACTACCAGGTCTTTGTATTCTTTGGCCATCAGCTTCACCTTTTCACTTGTCTGTCGTCTTTGTCACCGGAGTTCAATGTGGTGACACCTTTTAATTTGAGTGCATAGCCGTTGCTGTAGCGCAAATCTGCGGACTCCAGGTCTCTGCCATAGCGCGAAGACACCTGGTTCAAAGTCGCGAGAAAACGCTGCGTGCGACCTTCAATTTCATCGACCGAACCATGACCCAACTCAATTGCAGCGCCGCTGTCAAGTTGCGCACGCCAGCTGCCCTGCCCGGTCAGCTCTAACCGCTCAAGCTGCATATCCAGTTTTTCAAACTGCGCTGACAACTGGCGATAGGCCTGAAGCACCAACGGCGTTTGACCTGATGGGCCGTTCAATTGCGGCAGATCAGCTGACTCGACTTCTGCCTGATTCGCCTCAAACACCTCACCAAAACTATTCACTAGCCGTGTGTCGCCCTCTGGTCCCCAATAAGCGACCGCCTGATGTTCTTGCAGCACGACCTTCAGGCGGTCAGGGAACTGGCGCTGAACCACTGCTTTGCGTACCCAGGGCACCGACTCAAAGACAGCACGCGTATGCGCCAGATTCACCGTGAAAAAGTTGCCAGCCAAACGGGGAGCGACATTGGCGCGTAGCGTCACGGCATTGTTATGCGTCACATCGCCGCGTATTGTGATGGCGCTCAGATTAAAAATGGACTGCCTGAGCAGCCACGATGTCAAAAGGGCCAGGGCCATCAACACAAACACCAAACCAAACGCCATCGACATCCCGTTCATGAAACGAATATCCGCAGGCAGCACAAGCGGCCGTCCTCTTGAAGGCATGGTGCGTCTCAAGCTGTTGCTCCTTGCGCTGGCTGGTAGTCAAGCGCTGCGGTCTTGAGAATCTCAATGCACAGGTCTTCGTAGGAAATACCCACAGCACGCGCCGACATGGGCACCAGCGAATGCCCGGTCATGCCGGGCGAGGTATTGACTTCAAGCAGATAGGGCTTGCGCGTCAGCTTGTCAATCATCACATCGGCGCGTGCCCAGCCCCGGCAATTGAGAGCGCGATAGGCTTGCAGAACCAGTTGTTGAATAGCCTCTTCTTCCCCTTCAGGCAGGCCAGACGGCACCAGGTACTGCGTGGTGTCGGTAAAGTATTTATTCTGGTAGTCGTAGTTGCCGTCTTCGGCGGCTATGCGAATGACGGGTAATGCATAAGCCTGGCTACCCCTGCCCAGCACAGGACAGGTCACTTCATCGCCATCAATGAATTGCTCGCACAGAACATCTGCATCAAGCAGGGCAGCCTGGTCCACTGCCGCCTGCATCTGTGCGCCGTCTGTAACTTTGGTCAAGCCAATGGATGAACCCTCCCGCGCTGGCTTGACGATCAGCGGCAGGCCCAGCTTGTCAAGCGCCGCCTTGACATCCAGCGCGGTGTAGGTGCCGCGCAGTAGCAGCACATGTTGCGGTGTTGGCAGCCCTTCAGCCACCAGCACGCGCTTGGTCATGATCTTGTCAATCGCAATGCTTGATGCCATCACGCCAGAACCTGTGTAAGGTATTCCGAGCAGCTCAAGCGCGCCCTGCACCGTACCGTCTTCACCAAAACGGCCATGCAGCGTGATGAAGCAGCGCTCAAAGCCAGCGGTTTTGAGATCGCCCATACCGTGCGCCGAGGGATCAAACGCATGGGCATCAATGCCACGGGCGCGGAGGGCCGCCAGCACACCGTTACCCGACATGAGCGAAATTTCACGCTCTGCTGATTGACCGCCCATCAGCACCGCCACTTTACCGAAATTATCCTGATTTCGGGGTTGTATTTGGCTCATAGCGCTCTGCCTTGGGACGCAAGCAGCTCATTTATTTGTAGCATATCCGCCACTTTTTGCGGCACACTGCCAATCGAGCCTGCACCCATGCAGAGCACCACGTCACCGCTCAGCGCGTTGTCGATAATGGCTTGGGGCATGGCTTCAATGGCATCAATAAAAACCGGCTCCACCTTTCCTGCAACTCGCAAGGCGCGGCTCAGGGACCGGCCATCGGCCAATGCAATCGGCGCTTCGCCAGCGGCGTAAACCTCAGACAGCAACACCACATCAGCCGACCCCATGACTTTGACAAAATCTTCAAAACAATCGCGTGTGCGGGTGTAGCGATGCGGCTGAAATGCCAACACCAGCCGCCGACCAGGAAACGCGCCCCGAGCGGCCGACAAGGTGGCGGCCATCTCTACCGGGTGGTGGCCGTAGTCTTCAATCACGGTGAACGCGCCGCCTTTGGGCGCAGCCATGTCACCATAGCTTTGAAAGCGCCGGCCAACGCCCTTGAACTCTACCAGCGCTTTTTGTACTGCCGCGTCAGGCACGTTCAGTTCAACCGCCACCGCAATCGCTGACAGGGCATTGAGCACATTGTGCTCACCTGCAAGGTTCAGCACCACTTCAAGATCAGGCAGCGTGACGCCGTTGCGCCGCTGCGCCGTGAAGTGCATCTGCGCACCCACCGGTCTGACGTTGACACCACGTACTTGAGCGTCTGCATTGAAGCCATAGCTGGTGACAGGGCAAGTCACCAGCGGCACGATGCTTTGTACCGCCTCGTCATCGGTACACAAAATAGCCGTGCCGTAGAAGGGCATGCGGTGCAGGAAATCAACAAAGGCTTTTTTCAGGTTGCCAAAATCATGCCCATAGGTTTCCATATGGTCGGCATCAATATTGGTCACCACCGCCATGACCGGCAACAGATTTAAAAAAGATGCATCAGACTCATCAGCTTCCACCACGATGTAGTCACCCGAACCCAGTTTGGCGTTGGCCCCGAGGCTGTTCAGACGGCCACCAATCACGTAGGTTGGGTCCAGCCCACCCTCGGCCAGAATGCTGGCAACCAGACTGGTGGTGGTAGTTTTGCCATGTGTACCGGCAATCGCAATACCCTGTTTGAGGCGCATCAACTCGGCCAGCATCATGGCGCGCGGCACAACAGGAATACGTTTCTCGCGCGCGGCCAGCACCTCGGGGTTATCAGCTTGTACAGCGGTCGAAGTCACGACGGCGTCCACACTGGCCAGGTTTTCAGCGGTGTGGCCGACAAAGGTTTTGATACCCAACCCTGACAGGCGCTGTAGCGTGTTGCTGTCAGACAAGTCAGAGCCAGAAATCACATAACCCAGGTTGTGCAGCACTTCAGCAATGCCCGACATGCCGGAGCCACCCAGGCCAATGAAGTGAATATTTTTAATCGCGTGCTTCATAGCGCTTTAATCATGATGTGAGCTCTTCGCAAGCGGCCACAATGCGCGCTGTGGCCTCTGTTTTTTGCATTTTTTTGGCATTTAACCCGATATTTACCAGCTCAACACGCTCCGTTTTTTGTAGCATATTTGAAAGTGCTTGAGGCGTCAGTTCGCTCTGCGCCATTTGCCAGCCAGCACCCTGCTGCACCAAAAACCGGGCGTTGCTGGTTTGGTGGTCGTCCACAGCGGACGGAAAGGGCACGAACAGTGCGGCTGCGCCCACTGCCGCAATTTCAGTGACTGTGCTGGCACCGGCCCGGCAAACTACCAGGTCAGCATCTGCGAAGGCCGTGGCTGTGTCGTCAATAAAGGGCGTCAAGGTTGCCTCAACACCCGCCCGCTCGTAATTGCCGCGCAATTCTTCGATCTGTTTTGCGCCGCTTTGATGTGTGACTATGGGGCGCTTTTCTATCGGGACCAGTGCAATGGCTTGCGGCACGATGGTGTTAAGCGCTTTGGCGCCCAAACTGCCACCCACCACCAGCAGGCGCAACGGCCCGCTTCTGCCTGCAAACCTTGCTGCTGGATCTGCCTGCTGGGTGAATGCCGTTCGCAAGGGATTGCCCACCCACTGCGCATTTTTAAGCACGTCGGGAAAAGCGGTAAATACCCGGTCAGCTACCTGGGCCAAAATTTTATTCACCATCCCGGCGACCGAATTTTGCTCATGCAGCACCAGGGGCTTGCCGAGCAAAACCGCCATCATGCCGGCGGGAAAAGCAATGTAGCCGCCCAGGCCAATCACCACCTGCGGTTTGACTCGGCGCAGCACCTGAATACTTTGCCAGAACGCCTTGAGCAAGCGCAACGGCAAGAAAGCCAGCGTCACCACCCCTTTGCCGCGCACACCTGAAAAATCTATCGTCTCGAAGGCAAACCCGCGTGGCGGCACAAGCTGGCTTTCCATGCTCGGGCTGGCAGCACTCCCCTTGCCGCCCAGCCAATGCACACGCCACCCTTTGTCGCGCAAGGCTTCGGCGACAGCGAGGCCAGGAAAAATATGGCCTCCCGTTCCGCCGGCCATGATCAAGACACAGCGCGGCATCATGATCGCCCTCCCCTCATCAACAACCGGTTCTCGTAATCAATTCTGAGCACAACAGCCAGCGAAATCAGGTTCATCACGATCGCTGATCCGCCATAACTCATCAAAGGCAATGTCAAGCCTTTGGTAGGCAGTGCGCCCAGGTTCACACCAATATTGATGAAAGTCTGAAAGCCAATCCAGATACCGATACCCTGCGCTGTCAAACCGGCAAATAGTCTGTCCAGAGCAATCGACTGACGACCAATGTGCATGATGCGCCTGACCATCCACATGAACAGGCCAATCACCGTCAGCACACCGATCAGGCCAAACTCCTCACCAATCACCGCCATTAAAAAATCAGTATGCGCTTCAGGCAGCCAGTGCAGTTTTTCAATGCTGCCACCCAGGCCGACGCCAAAAATCTCGCCACGCCCAAAAGCAATCAATGAATGCGTGAGCTGGTAGCCCTTGCCCAATGAGTATTTTTCACTCCACGGGTCCAGGTAAGCAAAAATCCGCTCGCGTCGCCAGTCGCTGAGCATGACCATCAGGCCAAATGCGACCACCACCACCAGGGCAATCACAAAGAACATGCGGGCGTTCACGCCACCCAAAAAAAGAATGCCCATGGCAATCACCGAAATCACCATGAAGGCGCCCATGTCGGGCTGGGCCAAGAGCAGCAAACCCACCACGGCAATCGCCATCGCCATCGGCATCACGGCACGAAAAAAGCGCTCTTTGACTTCCATCTTGCGGACCATATAGTCCGCGGCGTACAGCAGCACTGCAAACTTGGCCAGCTCGGAAGGTTGAAAGCTCATGAACCCCAGGTTGATCCAGCGGCGTGCGCCGTTGACCTCTCTTCCTACGTATTTACTCAATACAAGCATCAACAAAACCAGCGAAATCACAAAAAACCATGGTGCAATTTATTCCCAGGCAGAAACGGGAATCTGAAATGCGACGAATGCAACGATGGAGGCGACCACAAGTGAAAAAACATGCCGCGTTAAAAAATGCGTGTGTGCATAGCGGGCAAATTTCGGGTTGTCAGGCATTGCCACCGATGCCGAATACACCATGACCAAGCCGAACATCAATAACGCTACCGTCACCCATATCAGTGCCTGGTCAAAACCGGACAGGCTGACCGGCGACGAGTGCGAGGAACTCAAGCTCTGCCGACCCAGGCGCACAGGCAAGACATCACCTGCCGCCCTGCTACCAGCGCGCATGCCGCCCATATCTGGCAACCAACCCAGAAATCGTCTGGTCATCCTGTTGACAGTGCTGGCAGGGGTGGTCATGGCAGCACCCCCTCTTCAAGAGCCAATGCATGCACCACTTCGCAAAATACACGGGCACGGTGCTCGTAGTTGTCGAACATGTCAAAACTGGCGCAGGCGGGCGACATCAGCACGGCATCGCCTGGCTGAGCTTGTTGAGCCGCCAGGCTGACGGCCTCTTGCATTGATTCGGCAGCGAGCAAGGTCACAGCACTGTTTTCAAGCGCAGCGCCTATCAGGGCTGCATCACGGCCTATCAATACCACCGCGCGTGCAAAGCGCGATGCGGGGAGTGCCAAAGGAGAAAAATCCTGATCCTTGCCAACACCGCCCAGTATCAAGACCAATTTGCGCTCCGCTCCCAGCCCCGCAAGTGCGGCAACAGTCGCACCTACATTGGTGCCTTTGCTGTCATCAAAGTATTCAACATTGTTGATGACTGCCACTGACTCCACACGATGCGGTTCACCCTTGTATTCGCGCAACCCATGCAACATGGGACCCAAAGCGCAACCCGCCGCCTGTGCAAGTCCCAATGCAGCCAGCGCATTCGTGGCATTGTGCCGGCCATGAATGCGCAGTGCATCCACGGGCATCAGGCGCTGAATGTGCAGTTCAGCATCTTCGCTCACAGCCGATGGATGACCTCTTTTTCGCTTGATCGTTTCGTCAGCTTCTGAAGCGCGTACCAGCCAGGCCATCCCATTGACGGCTTCAATGCCGTAATCACCAGGACGTTGTGGCTCATCATGGCCAAACGTCAAATAGTTACGCGCGGGCTTGCACTTGACCTGAACGGGAACAGCCGTCATGACCAAGGGGTCGTTGCGGTTGAGCAGCATCAGGCTACCAGCACCGTAAACATTGTTTTTTGCAGCTCCATAGGCTTCAAAAGTTCCATGCCAGTCCAGATGATCCTGCGTGATGTTCAAAACTGTCGCCACGAGAGGTTCGAAATTTTTGATGCCATCCAGTTGAAAACTGGACAATTCAAGTACCCAGACTTCAGGCAGGCTATCGGCGTCAATTTTTTCGGCCAACGTGTCGAGCAAAGTCGGGCCGATATTGCCAGCGACCGCCACCGTCTTGCCAGCGCGTTGCACCAATTGCCCGGTCAAAGATGTCACCGTTGTTTTGCCATTGGTGCCCGTGATGCCAATCACCTGAGGCGCATAGGATTTGTCGGCTTTTAGATCAATCAGCGCCTGGGCAAACAGGCTGAGTTCATTGCCGCAAGTTACGCCGCGCCCCTGCGCTGCTGATACAACGCCAGCTACCGACGAGGGACTGAGTCCCGGGCTTTTAAGCAGCATGTCAAATGCCGCACCATCAAGCAAGGCAGCACCCAGGTCACCATGCACAAAGCGGGCTGATGGAACGCTGGCGCGCAAGGCCTCGCCTTGCGGCGGTTCGGCGCGCGTGTCTGCCACAGTCACCAGCGCGCCCGACCTGGCACACCAGCGTGCCAGTGCCAGGCCAGAGTCTCCCAGGCCCAACACCAAGACGTGTTTATCAGCCAGGTTTTTCATCTGAGCTTCAGTGTTGAGAGGCCCACCAGGCAAAGCAGCATGGTGATGATCCAGAAGCGCACGACGACCTGCGTTTCTTTCCAGCCACTCTTTTCAAAATGATGATGTAAGGGCGCCATTTTCAAAATGCGTCGCCCCTGCCCATATCGTTTTTTGGTGTACTTGAAGTAAGTCACCTGTAGCATTACCGACAGCGCTTCGACCACAAAAATACCGCCCATGATGGCGAGAACAATCTCCTGACGAACAATGACAGCAATCGTGCCCAGCGCTGCGCCCAAAGCAAGCGCGCCGACATCTCCCATAAAAACCTGCGCTGGATGGGTGTTGAACCACAAAAATGCCAAGCCACTGCCAGCCATGGCTGCGCAAAATATCATTAACTCACCCGAGCCCGGGATAGACGGAAAGAACAGATACTTTGAATAGACCGAGCTGCCCGTGACGTAGGCAAAAACACCCAGTGCCGAGCCGACCATCACCACCGGCATGATGGCCAGGCCATCCAGCCCGTCCGTCAGGTTGACAGCGTTGCTGGATCCGACGATGACCAGATAAGTCAGAATGACAAAACCAAACACGCCCAGCGGGTAACTGACTTCTTTGACAAAGGGCACCAAAAGACCCGCTTTGGGCGGCAGGTTCACATCAAAGCCGGATTGCACCCAGCTGATGAAAAGCCCCAGGACGCGCAAGTTGGAACTTTCAGAAATACTGAACACCAGATACAGCGCTGCAATCAGGCCAATCAAAGATTGCCACAGGTATTTTTCGCGGGATCGCATACCCTCAGGGTCTTTATGAACCACCTTGCGCCAGTCATCGACCCAGCCAATCGCTCCAAAGCCCAGGGTGACGAGTAGCACGATCCAGACAAAACGATTCGACAGATCTGCCCACAAAAGAGTCGAGACAGCAATACAAAACAAGATCAGCACACCGCCCATGGTCGGCGTTCCTGATTTGCTCAAGTGCGTTTGCATGGCGTAGTCACGAATGGGTTGACCAATCTTGAGCGCCGTGAGCCTGCGAATAACGAAAGGGCCCGCCACCAGCCCCATAACCAGCGCCGTCATCGCAGCCATGACAGCCCGAAAGGTCAGGTATTGAAAGACCCGGAAGAATCCGAATTCAGGTGACAAACCCTGAAGCCATTGAGCCAGGCTAAGCAGCATGTTGGTTCCCCTTGTACGTTTTTGTTAACGCCAGTGCATGCGCTGTGATGGCCTGGACCACACGCTCCATCTTCATGAAACGCGAGCCTTTAACGAGTACACTGCCCGCCTGCGGCAACTGCGCAAGAACAGCCGCTAGCAGTGCGTCGATGTCATCGAAATGACGGCCAGGACCAAAGCTGCTGCTGGTCAATACCGATTGCGCGCCCAGCGTGTAGAGGTTTTCAATCCCCTGCACCTTTGCCCAATGCCCGGCTTCTGCATGAAACTGCGGCCCCTGGTCGCCCACCTCACCCATGTCACCCATCACCAGAAGGCGCGGGCCAGGCAATGCCGCCAGTACGTCAATTGCAGCGCGCATGGAGTCGGGGTTGGCGTTGTAGGTATCGTCTATCAGCGTGATGCTGAGTTCGTGAATGTGTACTTGCGCCGCACGCGAGCGTCCCTTGACAGGCTCAAATGCAGTTAAACCAGCCGCAATACAGTCGATGGGTACGCCTGCTGCCAGCGCACATGCCGTGGCAGCCAAAGCATTTTTAACGTTATGCCTGCCAGCGACATGAAGCCTGCATTCAAAAGCCCCTTGAGGCGTTGACATCAAAACCCGCCAGCAGTCAGCATCCCAATGTGCGTCAGCCGTCACATCGGCTGGACCGGTCGATGCAAACGTCATCCTGGCGCGCGCACCTGCAGCTTTGCGCCAGACCGCGGTGTACACATCGTCGGCGGGGAACACAGCGATACCCTTCGAATCCAGGCTTTCAATCACAGCGCCATTTTCCTGCGCCACGGCTTCAACCGTGCCCATGAATTCAAGATGCTCGCGCTGGGCATTGTTCACCAGAGCAACAGTCGGTCTGGCAAGGTCAGCCAGACAGAAAATTTCTCCCGGATGGTTCATGCCCAGCTCAACCACGCCGATGGTGTGGTCAGCAGACATGCGCAAAAGCGTCAGAGGCACGCCAATGTCATTGTTCAAATTACCCTCAGTCGAAAACGCCCGGTCTGCCTGATAGGCGCGCAAGATGGAGGCAATCATCTGCGTCACGGTGGTCTTGCCGTTGCTGCCTGTCACTGCAATCAGAGGAAAATCAAACTGGGCGCGCCAGCCTTTGGCTAGCTGGCCCAAAGCCGCTTTTGAATCATTGACCTCCAAACCTGGCAGACCGGCAGCCTCCAAACCATGCTGCACAATGGCTGCCGCTGCACCCTTGGCCCTGGCTTGCGGCAAAAAGTCATGGGCGTCGAAGTTTTCGCCCTTGAGCGCCACAAACAAATCACCCGGCTGCAGACTACGCGTATCGGTATGCACGCGCTTGATCGCAACGCTGGTATTGCCGACGATTTTTGCCGTGTCTACCCATTGCCGGGCTTGCTGCAAAGTCATCATGACGCAGCCCTGTTGAGCTGCCTCTTATCAAGCGCCAACTGCGCGTGATGCAGGTCATCAAACGGATACTTGATGCCTGCAACTTCCTGATAGTTTTCATGCCCTTTACCAGCCAGCAACACCACATCGACTGGCTTGGCGTTGGTCAGCGCTTCAGCAATTGCCAAAGCACGGTCAGTCTGGATACGCACCGATTCACTGTGCGTCAAGCCCAGAAGGATCTGGCTGATGATGGTGGCCGGTTTTTCACTGCGCGGGTTGTCGCTGGTCACCACGATTTGATCTGCATTTTTTTGTGCTGTGGCCGCCATCAAGGGGCGTTTTGACGCATCGCGGTCACCCCCACAACCGAACACGCACCACAACTGTCCACCTCTTGCCTGCGCAACAGGTTTGAGTGCCATCAGTACTTTCTCAATCGCATCGGGTGTGTGTGCGTAATCAATCACGACCAGCGGCATGCCAGCCTGACTCAAGGTGTTTAAACGACCCGGCACAGCAGACAAACCACAGCAAGCCGTTGCGGCATCTTCAAGCGGCCATCCCAAAGCCCGCAGCGCGCCCAACACGCCCAGCAGATTGAAGACGTTGTACAAACCGATCGCGCTGGTGGTCACCGTTCGCCGTTCACCACCCTCCACCACAACAAAAGTCAGCCCGCCCGCATGCTGCTCAACAGCCTCGGCCTGCAACCTTGCAGGTTCATTGATGGCCACCGTCCACACATCAATGCTGGAAGCCTTGAGCATCAAATTCAAATCGCGTCCTTTGGCATCATCAACATTGATGACGGCAGACTGCAAACCCGGCCAGGTAAAAAGTGACTCTTTGGCTGCCCAGTAGGCCTGCATGGCACCGTGATAGTCCAGGTGGTCTTGCGTGAAGTTGGTAAATACGGCCACTTTTAGCCGCGTTGCATCCAGCCGATGCTCAGCAATCCCGATCGACGATGCTTCAATCGCACAGGCCACAAAACCCTCCTCTACAAAACGGCGCAGCTGCTGCTGGAGCAGTACCGGGTCAGGTGTGGTCAAGCCGTTAAAGACCATGGCACCGGGCATTCCTATGCCCAACGTACCAATCACACCGCACTTGCGATTGAGCTTGCCAAGCGCCTCTGCCAACCACCAGGCAGTAGAGGTTTTGCCATTGGTTCCGGTAATGGCAATGGTTTGCAATTGCCTGCTGGGGTCACCGTAGTAGGCCGCTGAAATCGGTGCAGCAGCGGCTTTGAGGTCGTGATACGTCGCAATGTTTGCACCCACAAAACGATAAGCTTCAATGCCACCCATTTCGACAAGACAAGCACCAGCGCCGTTGTTAAGAGCATCGCCGACATACTGACGTGCGTCTGTGGCAGCGCCTGGCCAGGCAATGAAGCCGTCGCCCGCTTTGACATGGCGGCTATCGGTACTCAAGCTGCCGTGTACCCGCGCATGCAACCAGTTTGCGGCCTGCTGTGGCGTGTGGAGTCGGGTGATCAAAACGACTCCTCCACTGTACGCAGCACAATTTGCGGCTTGACTGACATATCAGGTTGCACACCCTTTATGCGAAGTGCCTGTTGCACCAGTTCACTGAAGACCGGTGCAGCTACTTCGCCGCCATAATATTTACCGGCTCTTGGCTCATCAATCATCACCGCCACAATCACGCGTGGTTTGTCAATTGGAGCCATGCCCACAAACCAGCCACGGTACTTTCTGTCTTTATCAGTACCGTAACTCTTACCCACCTGTTTAAAAGCAGTGCCGGATTTACCCCCCACCGAGTAACCCAGCGTCTGAGCCTTTTGGCCTGTACCGCCGGGGCCCGCTGCCATTTGCAGCATTTTTCGAACCTCTAACGCCGTCCTGGCCGAAAAAACCTGCACGCCAGCAGCGGGCTCATCGCTCTTAAGCAGGGTTGTATCAATGATCTGCCCGTCATGGCCAAATACGGTGTAGGCACGCGCCATTTGAAACAGCGAGGCCGACAAACCGTAGCCATACGACATGGTGGCCTGCTCAATGGGCCGCCAGGTTTTGTAGGGCCGCAAGCGGCCTGATACGACGCCGGGAAAAGCAATCTGAGGCTTTTGCCCAAAACCTGCGTGTGAGAAAACTTCCCACATTTCGCGCGGCTGCATCTGCATGGCCATTTTGACCGTGCCCACGTTACTTGATTTTTGAATCACCTGCTGTACGGTCAGTACACCATGCGGATGAGCGTCTGAAATCGTCGAACCAGTGATTTGCATGCGACCAGGTGCTGTTTGAATTTGGGTTTCAGGTTTAACGCGCCCGGTCTCCAGCGCCAATCCCACGGTAAAAGCCTTCATCACTGAGCCAGGCTCAAAAGTATCTGTCAGCGCGCGGTTGCGAAGCTGGTTGCCGCTCAAGTTTTGCCGCTTGTCAGGCACATAGCTTGGGTAATTGGCCATTGCCAGAACTTCACCGGTGATGGCATCAAGCATGACCACGCTGCCTGCCATCGCCTTGTTGGCGATCACCGCATCACGCAACTTTTGATAGGCCACAAACTGCATCTTGCTGTCAATCGACAGCTGCAGATCTTTGCCATCGACAGGCGGTACTTGCTCGCGCGTGTCTTCCACCACGCGGCCCAGCCGGTCCTTGATGACGCGGCGAGACCCCGCACGGCCAGCCAGCTCTTTGTTGAAAGCCAGCTCCATGCCCTCCTGGCCATGGTCCTCAATGTTGGTAAAGCCGACCACATGCGCGAAGGTTTCGCCCTCGGGGTATTGGCGTTTGTATTCCTTGCGCTGGTAAATGCCTTTGATACCCAATGCGGTTATTTTTTGCGCCACAGCATCATCGACCTGGCGCTTGATCCAGACAAAGTTCTTGTCTTCATCCGCAAGCTTCTTGTTCAGTTCTGCAACCGGCATCTCAAGTAACCTGGCGAGTTCAACAAGTTGTGGTTTGGTGGCGACGATGTCTTCAGGAATCGCCCAAATGCTGGGCGCAGGAACGCTGGAAGCCAGGATCAAACCGTTGCGGTCGAGAATGCGGCCGCGATTGGCAGGAAGCTCCAGGGTGCGGGCGAAGCGGACTTCACCCTGGCGCTGGAAAAATTCATTGCCAAACACCTGTACATAGGCAGCCCGGCCCGCCAGCCCCAAAAATGCCAAAGCGATTGCAGCAACAATAAATTTGCTGCGCCACACGGGCGTTTTGCTTGCCAACAAAGGGCTGGAGGTGTACTGCACGCTTCTGCTCATCTAACCACCCCAGTCGCTGTGCCAACACTTTGCGTCACGTACTGCGTGATGGCCGGCGTGACGTTGCGCATCTGCAGATTGTCTTTAGCCAGTTTTTCAACCCGTAACGGAGTAGCCTGAGCACGCTTTTCAACCTGCAGGCGTTCGTTTTCAGCCTCAAGTTTGCGGTTTTGGGTGATGGCTTTTTCAAGCTCGACATACAGCCTGCGCGACTCATATTGGGTGCGCACCAGATACAGTGCGCTGGCCAGAACAGCCAGCAATAAAACAAGATTCAGCCGCGTCATGCTGGCACCTCGGTACGCTCGGCAACACGCATCACGGCACTGCGGGCGCGTGGGTTGGCAGCGATTTCAGCTTCACACGGTTTGACGCGTCCCAATGCGTTCAGTCGCATCGCCTTGGGTACGGCAAAAGGCGCACGGCGATCAAAAGTCTCGCGCGAATGCTCGGCGATGAACTGCTTGACGATACGGTCTTCGAGCGAGTGAAAACTGATCACGACCAACCGGCCTCCAGGTTGCAGTACGTTGAGTGATGCCGCTAGCGCCTGACCGAGCTCTTCAAGCTCGGCGTTGATGAAAATCCGAAAAGCCTGAAATGTGCGCGTTGCCGGGTCCTTGCCCGGCTCGCGGGTCTTGACCGCGCCAGCCACGATGTGGGCCAGTTCATGCGTACGTTTGACAGGGCCCCGTTCCTGCCTTGCACGATCAATCGCCTTTGCAATCGGCCCAGCAAACCGTTCTTCGCCATAGTCACGAATCACCTCCGTCATGCTTTCTACTGATGCATCGGCCAACCAGTCGGCCACACTCTGACCCCGTGTCGTGTCCATGCGCATGTCCAGCGGCCCATCGCCACGAAATGAAAAGCCCCGCGCTGCGTTGTCGATTTGCGGTGAGCTGATGCCCAGGTCCAGCAGCAGACCCGCAGCGCTTGAGGGCGCCAGCTTCGCAAGCTGGTTGAAGCCCTCGTGGCGAATCGAAAAGCGCGGATCGGTAATGCTTGCCGCCTCGGCGATGGCCTCCAGATCCTTGTCGAAAGCCGTCAGCGACCCCTGAGCCGATAGCTGCGAAAGGATCAACCGCGAATGGCCACCGCGCCCGAAGGTGGCGTCGATGTAGTGGCCGCCCTGCAAGATGCGAAGCGCTGTCACTGCTTCGTTCAACAAGACGGTGCGGTGTGTCCATGTATCCTGCACCATCATCTTTCTAAAACGAGAAGTCCCTGAAGACGTCAGGCATATCGCCTTTCATCTGTTCGGCTTCCTGTGCGGCGTAAGTTGCCCCATCCCACAACTCAAAATGGCCACCCATGCCGAGCAGCACCGTATCCTTGCTGATACCAGCCGCTGCGCGCAGCTCTGGCGAGACCAGCACACGACCTGTCGCATCCATGTCGACATCCATGGCGTTGCCCAGAAAAATGCGCTTCCACCACTGGGCTTGCATGGGCAGCAAGGCAATCCGGTTACGAAATTTTTCCCACTCGTTGCGGGGAAAAATCATCAGGCAGCCGTGCGGGTGTTTTGTGATGGTGAGTTGGCTGTTGGCGGTAGCACTCAGCACGTCACGATGCCGGGTTGGCACAGACAGCCGACCCTTGGTATCGAGAGCTACAAATGAAGCGCCTTGAAACACTGCTAAAGACCTTTAAAAAACACTTTTCACCACTAAATTGCACTTCCTCCCACTTTATCAGGAAAGATTTAGCTTGCAAGCGCTTTGAAACAAATTTTTTCAATGAAATCAAGGACTTAGAAGCGTCTTTAAAAACTTGTTTAAAAATAAAAGGCGTTATAAATGAAGCACTTAGCACGCGCAGTGAAAGTGTTTGTTTAAGCTGAGGGATTTAGCCAAAAAAATTTAAAAAATAAACTACAGCCCGTAGAGCTGCAAGCAGGTGATGTGAGCTGCGTTAAAAGCTCAGTCCCTGCGCGTGATGACTTTGGCGTGTTCGGTGATGCCAATTACATTGAAAAATGCCGCTACCAAGCGGTTGACCTCAGAAAACTGCACGGCCCGGTTTTCTGCCTGGCGTGCCGATACCCAATTGAGCAGCGTACCAGCGGCTGAAAAATCAACACGTATCAAGTTGGCGCATGAAATCACCATGATGTCGGCTCCCATCAGCTTGGTTTCCAGCTGCTCCAGCATGGCGATCGCGTCACCTTCGATTTGACCCGACAACTCCACCGCGAAGAGATTACCCATTTGGGATGACAGCGCGTCCATCTGCGTGTCGCCGTCAAAAGCGCTCAGGCTGGACGGGATGGAATCACGGTAAACTTCTCCGATGATGGTGGTGCCGGCAACAGCCATACCCTGGTTGTTCATAGACTTGTATTCGCAGCGGGCAACCTCCCATGCCGGAGGAGAGACTTCATAGGTCACGCAAAAGTCAAGCGCGACCAGCTCAAAATCATCGGGCCTGTGAGTCACGCGCAAGGCCTCCATGCGCAATTGCCACCATTCCTGTGGCGTAGCACGGTCTCCTGATGGCGTCGCGTTTTGCAAAATCTGGTGAAAGTGGGCATCGCCCATAAAACGCAATTGCACCGGCTGTGCGGACCAGCCTGCAAACACTTTAAACAGTGGCTCTACTGCGTTGGATTCAATGGTTTTAAGGTTGCTCCAGTTCAACCGCCAGGGCATGGGCGCTCTGGCCAGCGCGGCCTTTAACGCAGCAACCGTCTGGATACCCATGGTTGAGGAGCAAATCCAGTCAGCAGTGTGACCGCTGACGGGAGCTTGGGCGATGGGCCCTGCCAGTTGCCTGACCATCGCAGGGATTGAGAACCACTGCGGAGCGGAGCGGTCGAATTTCTGGACAAACCTGATGGCGGCGTTCTCGAATTTTTCATGGCTGTCTGTGGCGCGGTACAGATCAAAAAGCGCCATCCAGACTTCGGACTGTCCGGTCCGCGAACCACCCGGTGCCAGCATTTCCAGCAAGGCGGCCTCGGCACTTGCGTCGTCGCCGTTGGCAAAGCTGATGGAGGCCTCTTCCAGTTCGGCATCATGCGCAACCTCCAGCACATCCATGGCCAACATGTTGGTGTAGGTAAAGCCAGAAGACCCAGTTTCAGGGCCCTTGGCTGAAGCAGCCATCGCATTCATCACCACCGGTTTGCGCGATTCGACACTCTGTAGCGATTCAGGCTTGGCCTTAGCAATAGCCGGGGATCCGGGGCTGGCAAAAGCGAGGCTCGACGGTTTTGGTAACGGCGTTAACGATGGTGTTAATGGCTGTAGCCCGATGGGCTCTGTGTTGTCATAGCCTGCAGGCAAACCAGGAGGTAACGCTTCGCGCGCGGGCTCGGGCGGGGCAACGCGCTGGGATGCGGGGGGCGGAACGGTGTTACCTGACTGAAAATTGGAAGACTCAAGGGACTGAACAGACGATGCCGTGCCATGCTTGGTTTTC
>Ga0105048_10005693_pt1 | contig 20114 bp, 19 predicted proteins | sample MAT05_FD_78382 | JGI IMG/M metagenome (GOLD analysis project Ga0105048, IMG submission 78382) | Freshwater microbial communities from Lake Fryxell liftoff mats and glacier meltwater in Antarctica - MAT-05 | ecosystem: Environmental > Aquatic > Freshwater > Ice > Liftoff microbial mat | place...
CAAAGGGCCATCTGCCACAAGGTATTTTGTACCAAGCGTAACTGCTGGGCAGGGGATGGTAGGGCTTCGCGGCGATTTTGCCAGCCGTTAAATAAATTATTCACTGTCACCACGGTGCCGGGGGCGATCGCACAGGGTTCCTCGATCACCACCTCCCCCAACTGATCATAGATCACCCGCCAACCGATATTATTAGCTTCAGGGCGGCTGAGAATCTCTAGTTCTGCTAGAGTTGCCAGACTATGCAAACCTTCACCCCGAAATCCCAAAGTTCCAATCTGGCTTAGGTCTTGGCGATCGTGAATCTTGCTGGTACTGTGGGGAGTAGCACAACAGCGCAAGTCTTCTAAACTCATCCCCAACCCATTATCTGCCACTCGCACCTGCCAATGCTCTGGGGAAACATTAACTACCAAACGGGTTGCCCCGGCATCAAGGGAATTTTCCACCAACTCCCGCACGATCGCCCCCAGAGAATCAATAACCTCTCCCGCCGCAATTAAATGGATTACTTCTGTAGTTAGGGGACGGATTGAGGGCATAGTAAAGGAAAAAAAGTAAATGAACCAAGAATCAATGGATGCAAAAGACCTATACAACCAAGGCTTAGAAAAAATAATCAATGGTGACTATGCAGAGGCTTTGGACTACTTAGAAAAATCTTTAGAGGTTAATCCTGAAGATTACAATACTTGGGAGAAAAAGGCGATCGCTCTCACTCAGCTTAGTCGCCCAGAGGCGGCGGAGATTGCCAAAAACCATGCTCATCGACTTTACAACCAACAACACCCCAGTTTAGTAGTTGAGAAAACTGCCGAGGAATGGTTGCAAAAAGGCTACCAGCTTTACAATAATGGAGATTTGAACGGCGCGATCGCTGCCTATCGCCAGAGTCTAGAACTAGACCAAACCTACTATTGGGCATGGCATAATTTGGGTTTAGCCCTGACAGATCAAGAAGACTATGAAGGGGCGATCGCAGCCTACCAGCAAGCCCTAAATTATAACCCAAACCTCCCTCAAATTTGGCAGGCTAGGGGGCATACTCTTTATCAATTGGGTAGATATCTAGAAGCAATTGTATCTGCCGAGAAATGTTTAGAAATTGATCCTCAATACTATTCAGGATGGGAAGTAATTGGCAGCAGTTTGTATTATCTTGAAAAGTATGAAGAGGCGATTAGGGCTTATCTTAAATGTGTAGAAATTGCCCCTGACTACTACATTGCTTGGGATTATTTAGGCACTACCTACGCAGACAGTAACCAGTTTCCTGAATCCTTTGCTGCTTACAACAGGTGCTTAGAAATTGCTCCCAAGTATGCTCTAGGGTGGTACAACTTGGGTTTGTTGCTAGCGAGGGTAGGACAGCACGGTGAGGCAGTAAGTAGATACAACGAAGCTTTACGTCTCACAAACGATCGCTTTGAAGAGGCCTTTTATGCTAGAGCTAAGTCAATTCTTTATTCCCAAGGTCATAGCCTTAGCACCAAAAACTATGGTTGAAAGTATTCTTAGGGAAAAATTTCTGGAGGTTCGGGCTAATTTCTCCTGTTCAAGGGTAGATTAACGTCTAGCTTGTAGTTAAACTAGAAGATACTTGGTCTCTTTTGGAGATTGGCAATAATAGCTTACTATCCTTGTGAAAAAGAGTTTGGGTAATTGGATGGCAACAGAAAAATTTAGTCTACAAGTTCCTAGTGATGTTGGGGTACTGAATCAGGTGGTATCTTGGTTCGATGATATCCAACCTCCGAATATTCCGATTAAAGTTTGGCTCCAATGTAAGTTGGCGATCGCCGAGGCTTTTACCAATGTAGTCCGCCATGCTCATGGGGGTGTGGAAGGTAAACTCCTTGTTGATCTAGAGGTTGTGTTCACAGATACCTGTCTAGAGATCAGAATTTGGGATTCTGGCCCAGAGTTTGATCTAGCAGGAAAAATTTCTAGTTTGAGTCGTGAAGTAGATCACCATTCTGGGGGTGGTAGGGGGTTGTTGATTTTGCACAAGATTTGCGATCGCCTAGAATACACCAGAGAACCAGACCAGAGAAACTGCTTGCTGATGGCGAAAGATTTTTAATCATCCCCCCACAAAAATCCTGAACAAAGTCCTCAATTAATCGCCAAGCAATCTCTAAGCAATCTTCAACACATAATGACTAGTGGCTATGTTCTAATCTTGGCAATCTTAATCTTAGGGGGAATCATTGCCACCCTAGGCGATCGGATTGGGACAAAAGTTGGGAAGGCGCGGTTGAGCTTGTTTAATCTCCGTCCCCGTCGCACAGCAACTTTGGTTACCATTATCACGGGTAGCCTCATTTCTGCATCTACGCTGGGTATTCTCTTTGCTACTAGTCAGCAGCTCCGCACGGGGATTTTTGAGCTGGATAGTATTGAAAGAAAGCTCAAGTCTTCTCGTACTGAAATTACAGAACTAAATCAACAAAAAGATACCACGACTAAGGCTCTAGAGGTTTCTCGGACTCAACAAGCAAAAGTCCAGCGAGATCTAGCCGCTACTACGCAAAACCTTAATCAAGCAACCCTGCGCCGCGATCGCCTCGCTGGTCGTCTTCGTCAAACTAGGGGAGATCTCAGCACTGTGCAATCGGAATTAGGAGATGTGCTAGAGCAAGGAGAAAAGCTGCAACAGGAGATTACCCAAATTCGCCAAGAACGCCAAGAACTACTCCAGCAGAGAGATCAAGTCCGGGCAGACCTACAGCAATTGCAGGCAGGAACTGAGTCTTTGCGGCAGCAATTGGGCGATCGAGACCAGCAAATTAGTCAACGGGAAATTCAAATTCGTTCCCAAGACAAAATTATCCAAGAACGAGAGAATCTTCTCCGAGAAGTAGAAAGCTCTCTGAAACAACGAGAGCTGCAATTAGCCGAGTTGGAGCGGGCGGCGGCTGGTTTGGAGCGGGGTTATCGGGATCTCCGGCAGGGTTCTGTGGCGATCGTCCGCAATGATGTCTTGGCGGCGGCGGTGTTGCGGGTGGTAGAACCAAATGCCGCTCTGAGGGCAGTAGATCAACTCCTCCGACAGGCCAATCGCCAAGCAATTCAAAATACTCAACCCAACAACCCTAATCTTAATCAGCAGATACTCCAAATTACGATTCCAGAGGTAGAGCAGTTAGCCAATCAGTTAAAAGATGGGCAGGAATACTTAGTGCGGGTTCTGGCAGCGGGAAACTATGTGCAAGGAGAGCAGAGTGTGCAAGTTCTAACGGATGCTGTCCCCAACCTCCTGCTCTATCAAGCCGGGATTAGTGTTGCGTCTATCAACTTTGATGATGCGCGCCTCAGTGAAGAGATAACTCAGCAGAGATTGGAGCAATTACTAGCCATAGTGGATTTACGCAGTCGCCGGGCTGGTTTATTGGGCAGTATTGAAGTGGAAGATGGGAAACTTACGACTTTTCTGAAGTTTGTCTCCCAGTTAAATCAGTTGGGGCAGGCGGTAGAAATCCGGGCGATCGTCATTGAGACAACCTACACAGTGGGACCTTTGAAACTCAAGTTAGTTGCCCTAAGAAATGGACAAGTTGTCTTGAGCAGCTAACTTAAGGCTTATCAATGGCCCAGTCACCTACCGACACAATCTATTGCCAAGGAAATCATTTCTAATCCAACCTCTAGTTTGACTACGTTCGTACTCCACCATAAACCATGAATCGCCATTATTATCTTGACGACGAATGGGGGTTGTGGGCGATCGACTATCCCGGGAATCGTTCGTTAGGAGGGTAACCCGTTGTCCAACTAGGACAAAAGCTGTGCTAGCAAAATTTGTGCCGGGTCCCGATCGCATATTCACCCGCGATCCTTCCTGTCGCCCTACAATCGGGGCAGAACAGAGGCTACGATTTTGGGCTGTAGCTGGAGGTGTGAGAGTCGGGAGGAGAGTCAAGAGAGGAGCGATCGAACTTACTGTGGCTATTAAAATATGTTGTAGTTTCATAAGACCTTAATGACAAAGTTATTGGGGATATTTTTAGTTATCGCAGAATGGACTACTCAGAAAATCTGCTCTAATCCAGCCCCTAGTCCGAGTAGGAAGATATTCTACAAAGTACCAAGTATTACCTTGAGTATCTTGGCTATTGTAGAGAATTGCTCTGTTATTGGATGCAATTAAAAAAGCGACGGTTTGATCGACTAAGACAAAATGACGGGCTTCTGAGTTTATGTCAGGCATCGATCGCATATTCACCGATGTTCCCGACTCTCTGCCTATAACCTTTCCACCACAATAACTCTCCTCAATTGTAGGTACTGGGTTAAGGCGAGGATTCTGGGCTGTGGCAATAGGGGTAACTGGAGGCAGGAGAGTGAGCAGGGGAGCGATCGTACTCACCGCCACAATTAAAATATGCTTGATCTTCATGATTTTCTCCAATTGCCTGAGTAGGCTTAAATCTAATTAATTATCTAGCATTATTTATACTTAGTGAAGCTACTCCATCTCTACAACTACGCCCGGAGAAAATCCGTAAAAATGCTAATTATCAAGAATAATTCATATTTTCTTTAGGATCACTCCACAAAATATTAAGCATTGTTTCTGCCTTATTAAGGTCTATTGCAAATTTACCTAAGGTAGGGCAGATTCAGTGAAAAGGCGTGATACCATAATTTTCCATAAGGATAAAAAAAGAGAAGGGAGAAAGATTTTGGTTCTAAGAGTTGCTGTGGTAGGGTCTGGTCCGGCTGGTTCTTCGGCAGCGGAAACGCTCGCAAAAGCTGGAATTGAGACTTTCTTGTTTGAACGCAAATTAGATTACGCCAAACCCTGTGGTGGGGCTATTCCTATGTGTATGGTTAGTGAATTTGACCTGCCAGCCCACGTTATCGATCGCAAAGTCCGCAACATGAAAATGATATCTCCTTCCAATATCGAGGTGGATATCAATGTCACGAAGCCCGAAGAATACATTGGTATGTGCCGCCGGGAAGTGTTGGATGGGTTCTTACGCGATCGGGCGATCAAGTTTGGGGCGAAAATAATTAATGGTACAGTCCATCAGCTAGATATCCCCTCTAAAGCTGCTGATCCCTACACTCTCCACTACGCCGATCACTCCAAGGGCGGCTTAGAAGGTGAAGCTAAAACCCTCCAAGTAGATGTAGTAATTGGGGCAGACGGAGCCAACTCCAGAATTGCTAAAGCTATTGATGCTGGGGACTATAATTATGCGATCGCCTTCCAAGAGCGCATCCGCCTCCCCGCTGACAAAATGGCTTACTACGAAAACCTCGCCGAAATGTACGTAGGCGATGATGTATCCACCGATTTCTACGCTTGGGTATTCCCCAAACATGATCACGTAGCTGTCGGGACTGGAACCATGAAAGTCCATAAAGCCACCATCAAGCAGCTCCAAGCCGGAATCCGTACCCGGGCTGCCACAAAATTAGCTGGGGGAGAAATTATCAGAGTCGAAGCTCACCCTATCCCCGAACATCCTCGTCCTCGCCGGGTAGTGGGTCGAGTGGCTCTTGTGGGAGATGCTGCGGGAACCGTAACTAAATCCTCCGGTGAGGGGATCTACTTTGCAGCTAAATCTGCCCGCATGTGCGCTGAAGCAATTATTGAATTTTCTAATCAAGGGACTCGCATCCCCACAGAAGCAGACCTCAAGGTTTACCTCAAACGCTGGGATCGCAAGTATGGCTTAACCTACAAGGTGCTAGATATCTTACAAACCGTTTTCTACCGTTCCAATGCTACCCGCGAGGCTTTTGTAGAAATGTGTTCAGATTTAGATGTCCAGAAACTCACCTTTGATAGCTACCTCTACAAAACCGTAGTTCCTGCTAACCCCTTGATCCAAATGAAGATCACCGCTAAAACTATCGGTAGCCTACTCCGAGGACATGCTTTAGCTCCTTAGTTAATTGTCCAATAATCCTTGAGGGCGCAAAGCCTTGCGCCCCTACCTAATTTCTAACTAATAGGCAATTGATGAATAGGATAATAACCATCACCGCCCTGTTCCTTGACTTTGGATAGGGCTTGGTTAGCCTCAGAAATCAGAGATATTGATTGCCCAGTCAAGGATGGAATCATCATGGCAATTCCAATGCTGACAGTAACTATTAGATTAGGTTCTGCTTGGGGAATAGCGAGGGCGCGAATTGCTTGCTGAATATTTTCTGCTATAGCGATCGCCCCCTCCTGTTTTGTATTGGGCAGGAGAATCATAAATTCTTCCCCACCATACCTAGCCACCAGAGCATCTGGATTATCTAGCGATCGCTTAAGCACCTCCACAATTTTTACCAAGCAATCATCTCCAGCCAACGGCCCGTAGCATTCGTTATAAATTTTCAATCTATCAATATCTAATAGCAGGAGAGATAGGGGTTGCTGTTCCCTAGCGAGGCGTTGCCATTCAGTTCGCAAGCGTTGATCCAAGCTCCGGCGATTAGCTACTTGAGTTAAGCCATCAAGGTTAGCTAGTTCTTGGAGTTTTTGATTTGCCCGGCGTAATTCTAATTCAATTTCCTTGCGAGCAGTAATATCTCGGACAGTCACTGTAAAGCCATCCCCTAACTTTACGGCTGAAAAATGATACCAAGAAGATTCCTGTAAAGGATAATAAAAATCCCCTTCTAGGGAAGTTCCCGTTTCGGTGATGGCTACAAATTGATCAAAGAGCTTATTGTCAATTCTGTTCAGAAATCGCTTTAGGATAATCTTCCCTACCAAATTTTCTCGATTGCGTTCAAACAATCTGGAGATCACGGGGTTGACTACTAAACAACGAAAGTCTTCTATCTTCCCCGTTGTTGGGTCTCGCACCGATTGGAGAGCCGCGATCCCATCAAAGGAACTATTCAAAACACCAGCAAGCAAAGACCTTGATTGGTAAAGGATTTCTTCTGTTTCTTTTTGTTTCGCCATCTCTATCTTTAGGAGGCGGTTCTGACGTTGAATCGTGAGTTGGTTTTCTAGCCGTGCTATCACCTCTTCAATTTGGAAAGGTTTAGTAATATAGTCGGCTCCTCCCACCTGAAAGGCTTTAACTTTATCAAACACATCATCTAAGGCACTAATGAAGATGACGGGAATTTTGTTGGTGGTAGGATCAGCTTTTAAGGTTTGACAGACTTCATAGCCATCCATTTCTGGCATTTTTACATCTAGGAGAATTAAATCTGGCGTTCTTGCTTGAATGGTTTTCAGGGCCATGCGTCCGCTAGTGACACTACGAACGGTATATTCGAGCTTGATTAGTAAATCACTCAACAGTTGCAAATTTTCTGGCAGGTCATCTACAAGAAGGATATTACCTTTGCTTTCTGTGTCAGGGTTCATAGTTTAAAGGCTATTGCAATTATTTAGGTATTTATAAGAGGCTGGGCTAATTCTCCAATTTGTTCAAATTGAAACTGCCGGACAAGTTGAGTTAAGGACTGCTGTAATTGTATTTCTGGAGGTGGAATTTCATTTAATAATTCTAAGACTAGATTAGTATCTGCTTCTAGCGCGGCTTTGTATAGTTTATTAATCCACACTTGCGACATGCAGGTCAAATTTTGGGGTGTTAATTTATTATTGGAGGCATTCATAGCCGTATCTGGTGGCTTTTCTGCGTAGAGATAACTTACTCCTAAATGTTTTGTGAGGGCTTCCAAGATAGTCTGTTCCCGAAAAGGTTTCCGCAGAAAATCATCACATCCGGCGGAAAGAATTACGGCTCTTTCTTCTTCTAAGACACTGGCGGTGAGGGCTACGATCGCAGTTGCTTGTCCTTTCGTAGTCGCTTTAATATGTCTAGTAGCTTCGTAGCCATCCATGATGGGCATCCGCATATCCATCCAGATCAGGTGAGGAGACCATTCTTCCCAGAGAGCGATCGCATCTACTCCATTGATGGCTTCTTTGATCTCAAATCCTAAAGGTGCTAGAAGCTTAATCATCAGTTGCCTATTGACTGATTTATCATCTACTACCAAGAGTTTATAGGTTTGTTGATCGGGGGCTAAACCAATTACTCGTCCTTGGGTTTTCGGGCGATCGTTAGTTATTTCTTGCCCTAGTTGCACTGGAATTTGAAACTGAAAAGTTGTTCCTTCCCCTAGTTCACTATCGACAGTAATTAAGCCCCCCATAAGTTGGACAAATCTCTGACTGATGGCAAGACCCAAGCCAGTGCCTTCTTGGATATCTCTGCCTGCTTGGGCTTGGATAAAAGCATCGAAGAGGGTGGCTAATTCTTCTGGAGCAAGACCTACTCCTGTATCTCGGATGCTGAAGTGGAGATTCATGGTGTTGTTTGATATCTGGCTTGCTTGATTATTTGATGAAGGGAGAATTTCTTGATCCTGAATTTCCTGCTTGATATTGCTTTCTAGGGCGATCGCCGGCTCATTCCTTGGGATTAACACTACCCCAGGTGGTTTGTTGGTTAATAGATGATCAACCACCGTGAGAGAAACGCCGCCGACTTGAGTGAATTTGATGGCATTAGTGAGGAGATTGATTAAAACTTGTTGGAGCTTGACTGCATCGGTGCGGATATAGCGGGGCAAGGTGGGGCTGCGATCGCAAATTAGTTCTAAACCCGCCTTGGTAGCTTGGAGTTGCAGCATATCTTCTAGGTCGTGCAGCAAGTTGTGTAGATCGCAGTTTACCAAGTTTAGAGTAGATTTTCCGGCTTCGGCTTTGGAGAGGTCAAGAATATTATTAATTAAGGTGAGAAGGTAGTCACCGCTACGGTAAATAATATTTACATTTTCCTTGTGTTCTGGCGATAGATGCTCATCTCCTAGGAGAATTTGGGAGAATCCAAGGATGGCGTTGAGGGGCGATCGCAATTCATGGCTCATATTGGCAATAAAAGTACTCTTCGCCTGATTAGCAACTTCTGCGGCTTCTTTGGCTTGGATGAGGGCAATTTCTGCTCGCTTGCGATCGCTAATATTTCTTGCTACCCAAATTACTGTGGATTCATTAATAGGGGAAATAATGGCGGAGAACCATAAAATATCTACACCCACCAAGAGAGGATAGTCAAACTGAGCAATTTCTTTATGAATCAAAACTTGCCGCACTTGTTGCAACCAAAGTTTAGCAGGGGAACTGGGGTTGTTTTCTATATCTCTAGTATTGGCTTGAGATTCCTGAAAAAAAGTATTAATAGTCTCAGCAATAATATTGCCGTTGATGGTGTTTAGGTTGCGATCGCCCGTGGGGGCCACATCAATATTGTCTAAATTTTCTAACTCCTCTCCTTGGAGATTGATAGTCAGAATGATATCGGTCATCGATTCAAATATGGCCCGAATTTTCCTATCAGATTGAATTAGTTTGTCTTCAAGGAGGTTGCGCTCGTTACCAAACCGGATCCTGTCACTAATATCTACGTAAGCAAGGGCGGCTCCATACTTATCTAAATCTATAGAGGCGGCACTAACACTAACCCAGCGAATACTTCCATCAGGGTGGACAACTCCCATTTCCATATCACGAACAAAACAATTACTCTGAATAGCCCGAAATCCGGCGTACTCTTCTGGAGGCATCGGCGAACCATCAAGATGAATCCTTTGCCATAGGGGAGAATCGTAGGTAAGTTCAGCTTGGATTCCAGCGGGGATGCCTAAGATTTCCTCCACAGCAGGATTTCCTTCAAGTAGCCTCCCAGTAGGATCCGTAATGGCAACTCCAATAGGCAAGTTTTGAAAGAGAGTTTGATACTTTTCTTGAGATTCTTCTAAGGCAAATTCTGCCCGGTGGATCGATCGCAACCACAAAACTCCTGCGGTAGTGACTAAAATCAAAGTCAGAAAACATAACAAAATTGTGGTGCGATTATTGGCATGGATCTGCTCCATAAAATCCGTTTCTGGAATTACCACCACCGTTAGCCAATCTAGTCCATAGACATCTTGAAAAGGAGAAATACTCACAAACATCTGCTGATTATTAATTTGCAAGATAATTTGCTGAGATTTATCAAATTGATCGAAACTAGAAAATTGGGTGGCGAGGTTTTGGGCTACTCTTTGGGTAATCAGGTTAGAGCTGCGATCGCCCCTAATAAGTTCTGGATTGGCCCCTTTTTCTGCGATCCAGGGTTCCTCCTGAGTTGAGGTGGCAATCAATAAACCAGACCGCTCTAAAATAAAAACCTGCCCAGTTTTCCCAACTTCTAAACCCCTCAGAAATTTATTAATGTTGGCAAGGGGCAAATCCGTAGCAAATACTGCAACTAATTTACCTTGAGGATCATAGAGGGGATGAGTAGCCGTGATCCCCAAAGCCGGGGGACTAAAAAATGAGTAGATCGGCGACCAAAGGGGTTTCCGTTCCGCAACCGTAGCTTGGTACCAAGGGCGGAGTCGGGGATCATATTTTTTTTCTCTGATATTTAATAGGTTTCTCGGATAGCCGCGATCGTCTGGCAAGAACTCCCGATACCGGTTCTCACTAGTGGGGTTAGCTAAATTAACAGTGATCATGCCTTGCTTGTTTGCTGCCCCCATAAATTCCCCTTGCTCAGTCCCCACATAAATCAACTGCATCAGATCGAATATCTGGATTTGCTGCCAAAAGTGGCTGAGGGTGCTGTTGGTATCCTGCAAGTTTAAGTTGCCGAACTTAGCAGCTTTGGCATTAACTTGATTTATGGCGTGGGGAGTTGCCATGTAATCATGGAGGCGGTCTTGCACCCGGAGATCGATCTCCCTTTGTAATTGCAAAGCCACATTGTTAATACCCTTCTGACCATTATTAAAAGAGAGATATCCTACCAACCCCACTGTTCCGGTTGTTAACACCACAAAAGGTACGATCAGGGCAATTCTCAAGGGAGTTTGCCGTAGATTTCTGAACCTACTTAAATAACCAGATAAATGGCCAGATAATTTACTCGCTAACTGATGAGGAGAGGGGTTAGGCATGACCAAAAAATTAATTATTGTGAGGGAGAACTAAGCTCTCTGGAGTGGTAGTAGCCTTATCAATAATCGGCTCTCTTGTCAGGGGGTTATGGAAAAAGGATCCGGTCTGGGGGGGCAGGGTAGGATCGAAAATAATCTCTACCAAACTTCTGATTACCCCTGTTAAAGGGATTGCTAAAATCACTCCTAATAATCCTCCAATTTTAGTACCTACTAATAGAGCTGCAAAAATAATTACTGGAGATAGTCCGGTGAGACTGCCCATAATTCGGGGAGCAAGGAGATTATCTTTAACCTGTTGGAGGGCGATCGCGATCCCCAAAACTTGCAAAGCCAACCACCAATCAATAAATCCCACCAAAATCACCACTACCACAATCCCTAAAGAAGCCCCAACAAAAGGGATAATTTCCATCAAACCAATAAACACTGCAAACAGCAGGAAAAAAGGTACGTGCAGGAGGAAAAACCCTATACTGAGGCTCACAGCCATGAATAGCCCTAGCACCAACTGTCCTGCCACAAACCCCCGCAAGTTGCGCTGGAGAGATTCGGTCAAGCCATCCCTAATTTTAGGAGTGAAAATACTTACAATACTCAGCCAGACGCGATCGCCATCGATCAACATATAAAAAGAAATCACCAAAATTAAGATTAGATCTAAAAACCAATTAAAGGTGCCAAGAACCAAACCAAAACCCTTGGTAGCAATTCCTTCTGCCCTTTCTTGCACTTTTGCCAACAACTGAGAACCGAGAATATTGACATCAAAAGGTAAGTTCCGAGCCGCACTCCATGCTTGGAAATCAGTTAATTGCACCTGAGCACCTTCTAGCAATTCTGGGAGATTGCTAATTAACTGCCTAGCTTGATTGAAAATGGGGGGGACTAGGGTCAGAATAATTAGAATTAATCCTACAGCAGCAAGCAGATAAACTAAAACTGCGGCAATTCCTCGAGGTAAGAACTTCAACATTTTACTAACTAAAAAGTTGAGCAAAAATGCAATCAATCCAGAAGTTAGGAAAATACTCACAAACTCTCCTAAATAGCCCAAGAGATTTATAGTTAACCACCCAGCGATTAAGATAAGAATCCAAGTCAGAAAAAACTGCTGTAGAGGAGAGATAAATCGGCTCATGGTTAGTTAGCACTTGATAATTGAGAGGAAAAAGTCCTATAGGACTTAAGCAGTTGAGAGATTGGGTGCGGGCGGGAGCATCCCAATTTCGTAAAAACACTGATGAAGAATTCCAAAACCTTTACACTGCCTTTAAGCAAAATGGTATATCTGCAAAAGTGGGATGCGCCCGCACCCAACCTCCTAATAAATCTAATAAGTTTGCTGCATCTGTGTAAGCCCCATACTAGTAAGAAAAAGGATGTTTGGGTTGGGGAATTTTCTTGATTTTTTGAGCAACGATGACTAACTGTCTTTTCTTATCTAGGGTTTCTGTAATCATCTCTCCGGTGATTTCTTGCCAGCTATCGGCAGGATAAGTATTACGGCTCCCGGCTAATTTCACTGGCAAACCCACCGGGTAGGCATCGGCGGCGCAACAGGTAATGACAAAGCGGGAAATAATTAAATAATTTTCTGGTAGGTTGGGAGCGTGAACCACAAAGCCTTGGACTTTTACTTTTTGCCCGGTATAGGCATCGGGTTCAGGATAGACATTAAGAGTCCGAACCCATTCAATTAAGTTACGATCGGCTGAATTGGCAGTATGACGAAAAGATTGGGGGCGCGATCGCGTCATCGTCATAGATTCCACCACTCCCCTATCTACTGCCGTTTGACTACTAAAAACTTGGGGTGTGATCACCAAACCAAAAATAGCGGTTGCTAGCAATAAGCCGCTACTCCAGCCGAGAGGAAATAGGGTTGTATGCTTGACTGGTGTAGGGATAGAGGCTAATCCTCTAGATTGTTTTCTCCACAATTTTCCTAGTTGCCAACCCCGACCCGAGGCAATCAGCAAGAGGGCGATCGCCCCCACCACTGTCAAGCCAAAATAATTGGGATGAATCAAAAGGTACAACTTATCCGTTAGCCAGTATTTCAGCAGCAGAATACCCCAAGCTAGGATGGCGATAATATCTAATAGGGGAAGCCAAAAGTTATGACGAGTGAAGGGAGATTTTTGCTGATAGATCATAAATACTAATATATTCAATGCCAATATTTCTAGCTAACCTTTAATTAGCTGGGGGTCATACTTAGACTAAGTAATACTCGGCTAACTAATTGTCTAATTATAGCTAGCTAAATTATCTGGCAGGATGCAAGGCGAAGTTTGTGGTCGAGTATTTAGAAACACAACCAAATATCTCTCGGTATGAACATTAGAGGGTTGTCTAACAGTATTTATCTAAAAATATTCAAATTCTAGGTGACCCATAAGTTCGATCGCGCATCAGGAAAAGACATTTATTTTTTACCACTGTTAGCTCACTATTACCTATAAACTAATCCATAGTTAGAGGTAAGCTAGTAAAATTTACGTTTATTTTTTAATTATTTGGTATAATTATATACCCGAACCCTTACAATTGAACATCGGGACAACCATCCAAAGCTGTTAAATCCCTTTTCTAACTAGGTACCTTTCCCCCACTATTGATGAATACCGAGACTTATCTTAATCATCCTACCTTCGGTTTATTATTCCGCATCTGTTTGGTGGAGGAAAACCAAGAGTTATTTACCACCCTCTACGCCCAAAGGTTATTTTTTGTGGTTACCTCAAGTCCCGACGGTTTTAGTTTTGAGCCTCTTGGGAGGTCTGATGCCAAGCTGATGGTAGAAAATCGTCTACGACAAATAAGGCGGTCGGGTCAAACCACTGAGTACGGTAAACTCCAAGAGGTGCATAAACGAACTTTTCTGTAAGTCTGTTAGGGGAAGGTTTTGAACCATAATATTTATCTTAAATAATTCCATGGTAGGTACGATCGCTCAACGCATAGAAGAAATCCAACAGACTCTACCTGCTTCTGTCCGCCTAATTGCTGTTACTAAGCAAGTCGGTACAGCAGAACTCCGGGCCGCCTACGCAGCAGGGATCAGAGATTTTGCAGAAAATCAAGTCCAAGAGGCAGAGTCGAAGCAGGCAAATCTCCCGGATCTAACCGATATTACTTGGCATTTAATCGGCAACTTGCAATCGAACAAAGCGAAGAAAGCTCTAGAATTATTCACCTGGATTCATTCTTGCGATCGCCTAGCTTTAGCTCAAAAACTCGATCGCCTCGCGGGAGAAATGGGCAAGTCTCCCCACCTTTGTCTCCAGATCAAACTTTGGCACGATCCAACTAAGTTTGGTTGGCACGAAGCAGAACTAGAGCAAGATTTGCCAGCTTTGGGGGCTTGTTCTCATCTGCAAATTCAAGGTTTGATGACCATTTTGCCCTTGGGATTGCCAGAAACAGAAATTTTCCCTACTTTTGTCAGGCTCAAGGAATTAGCCGCTAGAATTAACCAGCAAGGCTTTTTTGATATCCGGCATTTATCCATGGGCATGTCTCAAGACTACCCTCTAGCAGTGGCAGCGGGAGCAACGATGATTCGTTTGGGGACAACTATATTTGGCGATCGTTCTTGATTAATTGTTCCCTAGCCGGATAGAAATAATTTGCCCAGAAACATCTAGTTAAACATCTAGTAAATTGCGAAAGCATGGGCTAAGATGTTTCCATATTGAGGAAAACCCATCGCATAATGGAGTCGTTACTGTGAATAATATATTTGGCAAACTTAAAGATTTTGTGGGTTTTGGTGAACCGCAAGATTACGAAGAATACGAAGAAGAAGCAGAAACTGCTCCCTCCTACCAAAGTCTTTATCAGCAAGAACACCAACCTGTAGCCCAAGAAGAAGCAGTTCCTCCCCGCCGTCGGAATCGGGAAAGATTGGGTATGACCGCAGAATCAGGAATAGGGGGCAATAGTATGAATAATGTAATTGGAATGCCGGGATTGGCTAATGGTACTTCTGAAGTTGTGGTGATTGAACCTCGTTCTTTTGAAGAAATGCCGGAAGTAATTCGGGCTTTGCGCGATCGCAAGGCTGTGGTTCTCAATCTTACCCTCATGGATCCAGACCAAGCCCAAAGATCTGTGGATTTTGTAGCTGGCGGTACCTACGCGATCGATGGCTACCAAGAGCGCATTGGCGAAAGCATCTTTCTATTCACGCCTAGCTGTGTTCAAGTCAGCACTCAATCTGGCGCGATCCACGAAATGCCCCAAGTCCCCCAAGTTCCTCAAGTCCGCATCAATCGGACTCCTGCCGCTCCTCCTAACCCCTGGGGAGAATCAACTCGGATGGCTGCCCAGTAGATCAGCTTAGGTAACGTTAGTTTGGGTTAAAAAATCCCCCTCATCCCCTAACCCCTTTTCCCACAAGGGGAGAAAGGTAGTAAGAAGTATTTTTCTTGTTCCCTCTCCCGTTCTGGGAGAGGGCTAGGGTGTAGCTTGATTCTCGTAAGAGTGGGTTCTAGATTATCCCGAACTCACCAGAAAATTGGGTAGATTGGCTTGGGAAGTCGGTCAAGAAACTTAGTTAAGTAGCTAGTTTTATTTCGCAAGGTTTAACCGTCAAAGTTAAATACCTCTTAAACATCGTCTCTACAGGGGCGATGTTTATTAATTTTGTTGTACTAGATGCCAAATATATAGGGCGGCTTTTGCAGACTTCTAAAAAAACTGCTAGAGTGAACTGGTAACGACTCCAGCTTAATAAACCTATGAATCAAACCCTCGCCACACCTATTCATTCTTTTGAAGATGCCCTTGCTCAGTGTCAGGTGTTGGGGATGCGATTGAGTAAGCAGAGACGCTATGTGTTGGAACTGTTGTGGCAAGAGCAGGAGCATCTATCCGCACGGGAGATTTACGATCGCCTCAACCTCCAAGGGAAGAATATTGGTCATACCTCGGTGTATCAAAATTTAGAAGCCCTCTCTAGTCAGGGTGTGATTGAATGTATGGATCGCGGAGATGGACGTTTGTACGGCAATATAAGTCAAGCCCATAGCCATGTTACGTGTTTGGATACGCAGCAAATTCTGGATGTTTTTGTGGAGCTGCCCCCAGAACTTCTTGCCCAAATTGAGGCGCAAACTGGGGTAAAAATTACTGAATATCGGATAAATTTCTACGGTTATCGGCAATCTGAGAACCAAGCCTAGTAAAATTCTTGTGGACTAGATATTTTGATAGTCTTGCGTAGGAATATTTTTGGGGTGCGAAGTGCCTCAAGAAAGCATTTATTTTGATATTTTGAAGGAAACCTTAGGTAAATTTCGTGCTGGACTTAAAACTAATTCGAGAAAATCCTCAACAGGTGCAAGAACTATTAGATAGTCGGAGCTTGGGGACTTATGATTTACAGCCTATTTTGGAGCTAGATAAGCGATCGCGGGAATTAGAAACCGCCCGGAGTTTAGTGCAAGCCCGAAGCAATGAAATCGGCAAATTGATTGGTCAGAAAATGCAATCGGGGGCAAAACCTAATGATGCTGAGATTCAGCAATTCCGGGCAGAGGGGAATCAACTCAAAGATCAGTTGGCTGCCCAAGGTGATGAGGAGAAAGAAATAAAATTAGCGATCGAGCAACTCCTCCTTGCCTTGCCCAATCTACCTAGTCCTTCTACCCCTACAGGGAAAAATGAACTTGCCAACGTGGAAGTTAAACGCTGGGGAGATGAATTTATTCCCAAAAATCCAGATATTCTGCCCCACTGGGAAATTGGCGAGAAATTAGGGATTTTCAACTTTGAGAAGGCAGTAAAGATCGCCCAAAGTCGCTTTGTGACTCTAATGGGGGCAGGGGCAGCTCTAGAGCGAGCCTTGGCTAATTTCATGCTCGATCGCCAGATTGCGGCGGGGTACACCGAAATTATGCCCCCAATTTTAGTTAATACCCAAGCTCTGACTGGGACAGGGCAGCTACCCAAATTTGCCGAAGAAAGTTTTAAGTGCGATCGCGATGACTTGTGGTTAATTCCTACGGCTGAAGTGCCGATTACCAATCTCTACCGGGAAGAAGTTCTAGATGCTGCCCAACTACCTATCTATCACTGTGCCTTCACTCCCTGTTTTCGCCGGGAAGCGGGGAGCTATGGACGGGATACTAGAGGGTTAATTCGCCTCCATCAATTTAATAAAGTCGAGATGGTAAAATTCACCCATCCTGACCAATCTGAGGCAGAACATCAAACCCTAGTGAAAAATGCGGCGGCGATCCTAGAAGCCCTAAAACTGCCCTACCGTATTTTAGAGCTTTGTACTGGAGACCTTGGTTTTAGTGCGGTGAAATGCTACGACCTAGAAGTTTGGATTCCTACAGCTAATACCTATCGAGAAATTTCTAGCTGTTCCAACTGTGGAGATTTTCAAGCAAGGCGGGCTAATATCCGATTTAAGGAAGCTGGCAAAAAGGGAACCCATTTTTTGCATACCCTAAATGGTTCTGGTCTAGCCGTAGGCAGAACCATGGCAGCAATTCTAGAAAACTATCAACAACCTGATGGCACAGTGAGAATCCCGGAAGTTCTGCAACCTTACCTCAAACGAGAGATTTTATAACTAAGGTAACAATTACATTGTTTACCGAGTAAATAAATCTGGCTAACTATACAAAGTTAAATATTGAGAATTCTTGAGATTACTAGACTTGAGTCGACTAGTAACAGAAGATAATCACTATTAATAAAGTATTGGAAAATTTATACGAAATTAGCCTACTGGATGTACGCTGGCCCCGCCCACATCGGCACCCTCCGCATTGCCAGTTCCTTCAAAAATGTCCATGCGATCACGCACACTCCCTTGGGAGATGACTATTTTAATGTCATGGAATCCATGCTAGAGCGGAAACGGGATTTCACTCCGGTAACTATCAGCGTGGTCGATCGCCATGTCCTCGCCAGAGGTTCCCAAGAAAAAGTGGTAGATAATATCACCCGTAAAGATGCAGAAGAACACCCCGATCTCATTATTCTTACCCCTACCTGTACCTCTAGTATCTTGCAAGAAGACCTGCAAAACTTTGTCGAGCGGGCGCAGTTAGAAGCCAAAGGCGATGTGATGCTGGCGGATGTGAACCATTATCGGGTTAATGAAATTCAGGCGGGCGATCGCAAAGCCCCAACAAATTATCCAGTTCTACACCGAAAAAGCCCGCAAAAAAGGAGAATTACCTACGGGCAAAACTGAGAAACCTTCGGTAAATATTATTGGGATTATAACCCTCGGTTTTCACCACGATGCTACAGAACTAAAACGGTTGATGGCAGATTTGGGCATTGAAGTGAACGAAGTCTTGCCAGAAGGAGCTTCGGTACTAAATCTCAAAAATCTTTCCCGTGCGTGGTTTAACCTTGTGCCTTACCGTGAAGTGGGAGTAATGGCAGCAGAGTTTGGGATGCCCTTTGTGGATATCACCCTTATGGGAGTAGTGGAAACTGCTAGATGTATTCGCAAAATTCAACAAATCCTTAATGATCAGGGGGGCAGCAGTAAACTACGCTGACTATATTGATCATCAAACTCTCCATGTCTCTCAAGCAGCATGGTTTTCTCGCTCTACTGGACGAAGGAAGCTCAAGGGGAACTTAATAAAGTCCCCGGTTTTGTCCGAGGCAAGATCAAACGCAATACTGAGGAATTTGCTAGGGAGAGAAACCTAGAAAAGATCACCCTAGAGGTCATTCATGTACGCTGCCAAGGAAGCTGTGGGTGCTTAGAAACCCCAGAATTTTAGGTATTATTGGTTTTGTAATAACACCTGGCGTTGCTGATTTAAGCTATGAACGTCTAAATAAGTAAATCATAAAAACTATTTCCTACAAAGCTTCTAATTTTTTGATTAGGGCCTTTTCATATCATGATTCAGTAACGCCGGTATTATTTCATGCCGGGGACAATGTACTTGAAGTTGCGATCGCCCGTATAACCCGATAGTTCTGCCAATTTTTCCAAAGATTTTGTGCCGGCAGAGGTCTGTCCTTTAATGACCCAAGTAGGGAAGGATTTGATATCAGCCTCTTGACAGGCTTTAGTTTGAGAGTTGGGGCCATCTGGAGCACATTCCAGGTAGGGAACTTTAGCAAAGGCGACTTTCCCGAAGAGTTGTTTTTGCTCAAAGCAGTGAGGACACCAGTAAGCTCCATACTCCTTGGCTCCGATCGCTGTCAAGTGTTCTGCTAGGGCGATCTCTGCCGCGCCAGAAGTAGTAGTAATTTCCCAACCCTTGCCCGGTTCTGGGGGCGTAGTAGGCAAACCAACAGTTATTCTGCCCCCCACTGTTGCGGTGCTAGGGCCAGAGAGGTTAGCATAAACTCCCAAGGTGCCAATAAGAGTGACCATCACCACGATCAGCCCTGTAAATAGCAATTGACCAATATCTTCCCAAGTATTTCCTAATAAAGTCAGAATTAATAAACTTAGGGAAAATACTGCTGAACCGATGCAATAAAAACATACTGTCTTGATTTGAAAGGCTAAAACGTACATCAGGTAGCCACTAAAAATACTCATGGCAGTAGCTCCAGCAAATAGCAGCAGCCATGTCCATTGCTCTAGGTTCGATCGCAGTTCTTTCTTCTCATCCTCATTCACCGCCAGAGGAGCAAGAGCAAAAGTCCCCATCCCCACATAGGCCAGACAACCGAATAAAGCTAAAGGCAAACCAAACACCACTGCATAGGGGCTAGACAGCACTGCATCACAGTTACTCGCCCCTTCAACCACCTTTGCCGCACAACCCGCCACCTGAGAGCCGGATAACTTCACCACAGTTAGATAACCTGTCAAGAGTGCGCCGATGGTGGCGATCGCCCCAATAATCGGACGTGACCAGCGATGAATCCAAGGAGCAGAACGGCGGCGAATCATAGGTTTAAGATAGGTTAGGGGTAGTAGGTAAAGGAGGTAAAGGGAGGTAGAGGGAGGTAGAGGGAGGTAGAGGGAGGATGTGTGTAGCCTTCGGCATTTAAGAAAAGGCGGTCGCCGTAACGAATCAAAGCCATTGAGAGAGTAGGTTAGGCGATCGAACTGTAACACATCAAAATGTTTAATAGGGCGGGTTATAACGCAATACTGTTCACTTAAGAAAAGTCTGAGGTATTAAAAATGCCTGTATCTCCTGTAAACTCGTGAGATTAAATTCGTTTAAGAGCGTTAA
>Ga0105048_10005695_pt1 | contig 20112 bp, 18 predicted proteins | sample MAT05_FD_78382 | JGI IMG/M metagenome (GOLD analysis project Ga0105048, IMG submission 78382) | Freshwater microbial communities from Lake Fryxell liftoff mats and glacier meltwater in Antarctica - MAT-05 | ecosystem: Environmental > Aquatic > Freshwater > Ice > Liftoff microbial mat | place...
GCATAGGTCGTGCCAGCAGTCTGGCGCCATGGTCGCAATTGCGAAGTCGCGGTCGCGACCACAGCATGAGGCATGCTGAAATCCCTCCGTCTGCCACACCCCATCGTCCTCCTTCTTGGCGCCGTAATCACCGCGGCGCTTTTTACGTGGGGACTCCCCGCCGGCGAATACACGCGGCAGGCAGACGCCGCCACCGGTCGCCAGGTCGTGGTACCGGGCACGTACCACACGGTTGAGCGCGCACCCGTTGGATTTTTTGCCGCAGCGGTCGCCATTCCGCGCGGGTTCATCGAAGCCGGAGACGTTATCATGACGATTCTCCTGGCCGGCGGCGCGTTTGTGCTGCTCGATCAGGTAGGGGTGTTGCGCCGAGCGGTGGGGGCGCTGACTGGCCGCCTCAAATTGAAGGGCATGTGGGCGATACCCATTGTCTCACTGTTTTTCTACTGCATGGGTGGACTTGAAAACATGCAAGAGGAAATCATTCCGCTCATTCCGGTCATGCTGATTCTGGCGCGCAGCATTGGCGTCGACGCGCTGACCGCGGTCGCCATAAGCGCAGGATCCGCTATGGCGGGATCGGCGTTCAGTCCGGTGAATCCGTTTCAGGCGGGCATCGCGCTCAAGCTGGCGGAACTCCCGCCAACCGAGGGCGCCGCCTTGAGAACCGCGATGTTCGTCGTGGCATTCGTTGCGTGGGTGGCGTTCACGCTTCGCTACGCATCACGCAATCGCGTGGAGACAGCATCTGTTGCCAGCGACGACACAGCGAAGTTTGGCGCACGCGATGCGATCATGCTGTTCGCCGTGCTTTCGCCCGTGCTGATTTATGTGTATGGTGCCCTCGCATTCAACTGGGGATTTAATGAACTCTCGGCGGGATTTCTGATTGGCGGTATTCTGGCAGGCGCCATTGGCGGGCTTGGCGTTGAACGCACCACGAAGTTGTTTCTGGGCGGAATGGAAGCGTTGCTGCCGGCCGCGCTGCTTATTGGTGTCGCGCGTTCAATTTCGGTGGTGTTGGCTGATGGCCGGGTAATCGACACGGTTCTGCATTCGCTCGCCGCACCACTGGGCGAAGCGCCCGCCAGCGTTGCGGCGTTGCTGATGATTCCGTTTCACATGCTGGTGCACATTCCTGTTCCCAGCGTGAGCGGTCAAGCCGTGTTGACCATGCCGGTGTTGGTGCCGTTGTCAGACCTGTTAGGCCTCTCACGGCAGGTCACCGTCCTCGCGTATCAGATGGGTGCCGGACTGACCGACTTTCTTACGCCGACAAACGGCGCACTCATGGCCGTTCTGCTTGCCGCCGGTGTCAGCTTTCAGAAGTGGTTTCGATTTGCGCTGGCCGGATGGGCGGTGTTGATGAGCATTGGAGTGGTGGGCATTCTGGCCGCAATCGCGATAGGCTGATTGGCTTGCCTGCGTTGCGTTGCGTTGCGTGGCGGCTTAGCGCGGCTGCTTCGCGTGCCTGATTCGCTTGCCTGCTTTGCGTGGCGACGTCACATCACCCGGTTCGCTACGCGATGCCGCATTGGCGTTGCGACGAACTGTCTTGCGACGCTCTGACTATTACTGTGCGCTCAGACTCCAGATGACCAGTCCGACCGTCACGGCAGTCAGCACAGCAAACGCAATCTTCCAGGCGGAGTAGGGACGATCACCCTTCACCGCGCCCGTCTGCCCATTCACGACAACCCGCCACGACTTGTTCGCAAACTTGTACGAACAAATCCACACCGGCAGCAGAATGTGCTTGAAGGCGATCTGTCCGTATTGTGTGTTCACGCGACCCACACGTTGCTCGTCGCCGCCAATATCTGATCGCACCGCGCGTTCAATTCCCTGATTGAAAATCTGCTGCGCCTGTCCGAACGCGGGTTCAAGGGCGAGCTGATACGCCTCGACGGTAAACCCCGCCACGAAATCGTCCGTGAACGGCGCCAGTTTTTGAATGTCCCACCCCTGGAGCACACTGGCGAGATGATCGGGAATACTGGACGACGCCAGCACGAGCGTGTCGTCAAAGTCCACATTGACGTGCCCTGAAGCCTGGTACCAATCGGTCACCGTGCGCGTCTGGACGACCTGGCGGCCATTGGCGTCGCGCGTGACTTCCTGCACTTGCCGATGAATGCCGCGTTGCCCTTCGTAGTCGCAGGATGTTTCGGCATCAAATGTCCAGCACGGCAAATACACCCCGCGTACCCCTTGCGCTGTGCTGACGGTTTTCCTGAGCGCATTGGGCGCAAACCATCGCCCGTGAATCCATTTGCGGAACAGGTCCTGCGCCGACGCCGGTTCGAGTGTGAAGGGCACTATGCCGCGCGGCTGAATCTGTCGTCCCGTGCGCGCCTGCGCCGACACCATGGGCGCGGCGCAGAACGCGCAGACCGACGCGACAACATGCGGGTCGAACCGTGTTTGCGCGCCACACAGCGGGCACTCCACCACCTGCGCTTCAATGGCCTGTTCGTTGCCTTTCTGCAACTGCAGCGCTGTGCGATAATCCAGCTCTTCGTGCGCCGCGGCCATTGCGGCCGCGTCAAACGAAGGCAAATCGTTGTGTGTGCCGCACGTTGGGCAAATCAGTTTGCCAACGCCCGGCGCAAACTTGAGCGACGCTCCGCAGTTGCTGCACGGAAAGACCCGCGTGGCAGGATCAGCTTGCACGGGCGGCCAGCATCGGCAAATGCAGCCGCATCTCGCGAGCGCACCGCACCGCATCTTCGTACCCGGCGTCGGCGTGACGCATGACCCCCGTTGCGGGATCATTCCACAACACGCGTTTCAGGCGCTCGTCGGCCGCGCTCGTACCATCGCACACAATGACCACGCCGGCATGCTGCGAGTACCCCATACCAACGCCACCGCCATGATGCAGCGACACCCAGGTCGCGCCACCTGCCGTGTTCAGCAAGGCGTTGAGCAACGGCCAGTCCGACACCGCATCCGAACCGTCACGCATTCCTTCTGTTTCGCGATTGGGTGAAGCCACCGATCCCGAATCGAGATGATCGCGACCAATCACAATGGGCGCTTTGAGTTCGCCGCTGCGTACCATCGCGTTAAACGCGAGTCCCGCGCGGTCGCGATCACCCAACCCAATCCAGCAGATGCGCGCGGGCAATCCCTGAAAACTGATACGTTCACCTGCCAGATCGAGCCAGCGATGCAGTCCGGCATCATTTGGAAACAGTTCCTTCATCTTCGCATCGGTCTTCGCGATGTCTTCCGGGTCGCCACTGAGTGCCACCCAACGAAACGGCCCTTTGCCGCGACAGAACAGCGGACGAATGTACGCTGGCACGAAACCCGGAATATCAAATGCGTTGGTCACCCCCGCATCGAAGGCCACCTGCCGGATGTTATTGCCGTAGTCGACCGTCGGGATGCCGATCGCCTGAAGATCGAGCATGGCCTGCACATGGACCGCACAGCTTTTTGCCGCTGCATCACGAAGCATCGCGTGTTGCGAGTTGTCGGCCTGCGCGGCCCGCCACTGCTCGACACTCCAACCAATGGGCAGGTAGCCATTCACGAGATCGTGCGCGGACGTTTGATCGGTGACGAGGTCCGGCTTGAGACCACCGGCGCGCGCACGTCGCACCAACTCGGGACCAATCTCTGCGGCGTTGCCTAACAAACCTACAGACACCGCGCGTTTTTCCGCCGCGTATCGCGCCATGCGCGCCAATGCGTCATCAATGTCCGTCGCCTGCTCGTCGAGATACCGCGACTTCAACCGGAAATCGATGCGGCTTTGCTGACACTCGATGCAGAGCGAACTGGCCCCGGCAAACGATGCTGCGAGCGGTTGCGCACCACCCATGCCACCAAGTCCCGCAGTCAATATCCATTTGCCAGCCAGACTGCCGCCAAAGTGTTGGCGACCCGCTTCGACGAACGTTTCGTACGTGCCCTGCACAATGCCCTGGCTGCCAATGTAAATCCACGAACCGGCCGTCATCTGGCCGTACATCATCAGTCCTTTGCGATCGAGCTCGTGAAAGTGTTCCCACGTGGCCCACTTGGGCACGAGATTGGAATTCGCAATCAACACGCGCGGCGCATCGGCATGCGTGCGAAATACGCCCACCGGTTTGCCCGACTGCACCAGCAGCGTTTCGTCTTCGGCCAATTCCCGCAGCGACTTGAGAATCGCGTCAAAACAATCCCAGTCGCGCGCCGCCTTGCCAATGCCACCGTACACCACCAGGTCATCCGGACGCTCGGCCACCGCTGGATCGAGATTGTTCTGGATCATGCGATACGCCGCTTCTATCAGCCAGTTGCGACAGCTGAGCGTGGTTCCGGTGGGGGCTTTGACGGGGCGGGCGAGTGCGGGCATGGCGGGCGAACGGGGCGGAGAAATAGAAACGCGGACCTCCAGAACTTACTCTGGCGGTCCGCGTTTCACACATCACGCGCTGGGTTGCTGTCTACCTGGCGATTTATACGTAGCGCGCCAACGGCGTGGGTGCCGCCTACTTGGCGATGTACACGTACCGCGCCAACCGCTTGACCTCCGTCGGGCGATTGCGCACGTACTTGCTGATTTCGCGATCAAACTGCTCCATGCTCGTCCACGGGCGATACTCCTCGAACTCACGTTTCCACTGGCGCGTGCCGACGCCAATGCTGGCAAACGAGTCCATGATGTCGGGCGTCCACGTGTTCAGTTCAACCGGAATAAACACGTACTGCTCGATGCGCGTGGCTTCGTTCGCGTTGCTGGCCTTGGTCACCGCTGCGGTGAACGGTTGAAACGTCTTGTACGGGCGCCCCGACTTGATGGCGGTCAACATTTTTGCATCCACCCCGGGAATCAACAGAAATTCGGCATCCGTGCCGCGGTTGAGATCGACGTGCACGAATAGCTTCTTGTACAACTCCGTGCGCTGCGGCTTCGCAATGCCCTTGGTGCCCAGCAGGCCGTCGAGGTCGACCACACTGAGAATTGGTCGCGCGGCCTTGAGCGCCGCGGCGATGTCGGCATTTAACGGGGGCATGGCCGCGATCGTGCTATCGGCGGCGACGTTCGGTTCAACCAGCCCGGCCTGTTTGCCGAGCTGTGCGGAGGCACTGTGTGACACCAGCAGCGAAGCGGTGACGGCAGTCAGTGCCCGGTAGGTAAAGCGACGAGTGAAAAGCATGGTCAGGCCTCGGTGTTGGTATGGTCGGCTTCGCCTGAACCGCTGCGAAGTCGTGGGTGGCGAAAAGCAAAAGCCAGGCCAATGAGGCCCAGCTGCACCATGGTGCCCGGTGCCAGGGTTGGGGTGGATCCCATCACGGCTTCCTTGTATAACGCGGACCCTCCCAATGAGGGGTCCGATTCCTGCGCGAACCCGATATTGGCACGGAAATGTTGGATGACTCCCACCCCGCCGCTAACCAGACACAGGAGCATGACCAGCTGAAGCGCGCGAAGCGAAATGGCGTTGCGAGCCAGTCCGTACCAGGCCAGGACCGCTAACGTCGCGCCGTTCAGCAGCAATGGCGTGAGCTGCCATATTCCGTCGGTGTGTTTGAGCAGCAGCAATTCAACCTGCGTGCCAATCACGCCCATGAGCAGCATGAGCAGCAGCCCCGTCCGCAGCAGCGCCAGCGTCGGCTTTGGGACGGTCATGTGCGAGTGATAGCCATTGCTGGAAATGTAAGCGGAACAACCTGAAGGGCACCTGTCGGCGGTGTCGGTACGCGGGAGCACCCGCCTGAAGATTAGGAAATGATTAACTACTATGTCAGTAGTTGACAGCATCTACTAGGCGCTTAGTATTTACCATGCACGTAGTAGTCCCCCTCCTGTTCTGGCCCCCCATACCATGCCCACCGCAAATACGTCACTTGGCGACCGCGAACTTGATGTCATGGCCGTGTTATGGGAAATCGGCTCTGGCACCGTCACCGAAGTGCGCGAGCGCCTGAGTGATGCAATCGCGTACACCACCGTCCTCACCATTCTGCGCAATCTCGAGGTCAAGCGCTTCGTGACGCGAGAGGAAGAAGGGCGGGCGCATCGGTACTACCCACGCGTTCAACAAAAGACGGCGCAGCGCAACGCGCTGTCGCGTTTGGTCAGTGAGTTGTTCAATGGCTCACCGCACGCCTTGCTGGCGCACCTTGTCGACCACCACGGTGTGTCGCCGGAAGAGCTGCAGCAGTTGGCGAAACAAATCACACAGGGCAAAACGGCGAAGGCCGACGAGAAGCTGCGCCCGCGTGGAGACGTCAAATGATCGCAACGTGGATGTTTGGTGCGACGCTCTTCGCACTGTTGCTTGGCATTGCGGCGTTTGCCTCAGAACACGCTTTGCGCCTTTCCCGGCGAGCGACACGCACGCCGTGGGCGATGGCCCTCGTGCTCGCCATCGTCTGGCCGGCAGCGGCGCCGTTTGTCTTGCAGTCAGGCAACACGGGGGCGTTCGCCCCAGCGGTGATCGAATCGGAACCCATTTCGCCGGCCTCGCTTGTTGCCGGCCAGTTACCACCCGTCACCGCCTCGTGGGGCGAACGTCTGGAATTCGTGTTGGTGTGTGGGTGGGTGGTGCTCAGCGTGGCGCTGCTGCTGCGTCTGGGCGCAGCGGTGTTGGCGTTGCGCCGAATTACACGGGAATCGCGCGCCATGCAATTGGACGGGGCCAACGTACTGGTCACCGAATCACTCGGTCCGGCCGTCGTGGGATTGTGGCGACCGCAAGTCGCTGTGCCGCACTGGTTTCTCGATCTCGACGAGCCATTGCGCAAGCTTGTGTTGCACCACGAACTGGAGCACTGCCGCTCGCGTGATCCGCAACTGGTGTGGCTTGCCTCACTCGCGCTGGCGCTGATGCCATGGAACGTGGGCGTCTGGGTGCTGGCTCGGCGCTTGCGCCTCGCGTTGGAGATTGATTGCGATGCACGAACGCTGCGGCGCGAAACAAGTATCGAACGATATGGAAAAGTGTTGTTGCTCGTTGCTCAACGTCAATCGAGTTATCCGCTGGTGTCCATGCTGGCGGAATCGAATTCCCACCTGCGTCAGAGGATTACCGCCATGCAAGTGAAACCGTTGCGCCCTCGCGCGGTGCGTGTTGCGTTGTTTGTTGGAGTGGCGGCTTCGGCTGTTGCGGCCGCGTGTAGTCCGCGCGTGGCATCTGATTTGACGGGACCCAATGGCCGACCACAGAGTCCACTCGCGTTGAAGTCCGACGCAGAAAAGGCGTCGGGCAGCAACGTGTATTTCGAATCACAAGTGAACCGACCGGCCGTATCGGCGCCTGGTTCGTCGGGGCCGAAATATCCATCCGACCTCAAAGCGCAGGGCGTCGAAGGGCGCGTGATTGCGATGTTCGTGGTGGATACGACCGGCCGAGCGGAAATGGGAACGCTGCGAGTGCTTCGTTCCAGTCATCCCTCGTTTACAGCGGCCGTACAGGAAGCCCTGCCGAACATGCGCTTTCTGGCTGCGCAAATTGGTACGCGGAAAGTGAAACAGCTCGTTCAGGCACCAATGATTTTTGATCTGGCGAATGACGGCATTCCCGGAGACGCAAGCATAGCCGAACCACTGCCCACGGGTGAGCCACCAGGTGTCAACGTATTGGAGCCTTGGCGCACGGTGGTTTTGGGGCCGAAAGACAATGCCAGCCGGCCGGTGCCGCTCAGTCCACCGACAGCCGAGCGGCAACCCGCGCGGCCTGCGACCGCTTCGGTACAGCCGCCACAGGTGGCGCAAAACGGCATCTACTTCGAATCGCAGGTTGAGGAGCCCGTGAAAGCCGCGCCCGGTACCGTTGGCCCGAAGTATCCGGAATCACTCAAGAACGGCGGGAAATCCGGAAAAGTGCTGGTGCAATTTGTGGTGCATGAAGACGGCAAGGCTGACATCGCATCGTTTCGCGTGCTGAAGTCCGACGACCCGCTCATGGAGGCGGCCGTTCGCGAAGCACTTCCCACCATGACCTTCGTGCCGGCGAAAATTGGTGGACGCCGTGTGAAGCAATTAGTGCAGCAACCGTTCACGTTCTCTCTGTCGCGCTAACCCCCACCTGCTGGACCAATAAAACAAACGCGGCGCAGACCATGGGGTCTGCGCCGCGCGCTCTCAGAAAGGCTACTTTGACTGCGCTGCGCGCCCGGCGGATGAGTTTCCGGGCAAAGGCCGGTTGCCGAGTGCGTCGCTTTCAAATCGCTAATTTCTTCGTCCAAGGTTTCGGCAACGTATTCGCGGTGTGCGTCGATTGCCTGCTTACGGGCGTCGTCGGGTATTGCAAGGGAAGTCCGCTTGCACCGCGCGAAAGTTGGATGATTGGCGCTACGGATGTTGCTGGCGGTGGTTTGGGTTGACAAAGACGCGGGGGGGCGGGAGTACGTTCTTGGCGACCATCTTAAGGTGTCGTGCCGGAGGTTACCAGTGAATTTGATCATGTTGCCAAGCTGTACGCCAACGAACTGGTGGAGGTTGAGTGGTGCCGTTCCCGGATGCGTCCTGACTGGTTTCCCGCTCGCGCCCGTCACGGGGCAATCTTCGCAGTCCGTGCTTCGCGCGACAACGTGCGCAGCCTGCCGAATTGAGGTTGCGCGGCTTTTCACCCTCGACAATGGATCTGACAACGACCTACTTGAGGATTGGCCGTCGTCGATCGCCATGGACTCGCATGGGCGGATTGCGCTTGCCATTGCCGGCGGCAAAGGACTGGCGGTACTCTATGATTCGTTGGGGCGAGCTCCGAGCCGCATCGGTCGTGTTGGGAGCGGACCGAATGAGTATAGGTGGCCTGCCGCAGTTGCGTTTGGAGCGGGCGACACGTTGCACGTATTTGATCTGGGTCTGTCCCGGCGCACTGAACTGCTTGGCAACGTGCAGCCTGCCAGGCTGCTGACTTCCTTATTTCGGCAGCATCTGCTTCGCTGATTGGCGTAACGACTTCAGTGTTGCACTACTGTACGGATGCCTGGCGGTCGCACTTCCCGCTGAAAGACCGCCAGGCTTTGCGAGGCTCCGGTTAAAGACGCCGAGAACCGTTAGAGCAGGTTGTTGCAGTTCTCGGACGCTCGTGTCGGATTCACCGGTCCGTCAACACAAACAGCTCGAGCGGAGCTGTCCCAACATCGTTGTCCGCCACCACCAGCCTTCGCACCATTCCACTTGTGAATGCCATGTTCGCGAGATCAAGGGACACGGCCGCACGAGCCGTCGGTGCTGTGCCAGCTGGAATTGCGCGCCCCTGAAATCCGCCGGTAGCCATGGTGAAGTATGGCGAGGCGCTTCCAACCGTGAGCGACGAAGCAACCGGCGTCACGCTGGCGAGAGCAGCACCGACGCACGTGACGAAAACGTCAATCGCTCCCGCACCCTGAGATAGGATCACCGCGCGCAACCTTGGCGATGTTGCTGCGGGCGCTATGCTGTCATCGGTGGTGATAAACGAGTGATCGCGCTCGCCGCTGTGCCGCCGGTCGCGTAAACCGTTTTATCCTCTCAGAACATGCGGTCTGCGCCGCGTTCGGATGCAACGCTACTTCGGCTGCGCGGCGCGAATGTTCTTGACTGCAGCCACCGTCACATCGGCCCGAAATTGCGCAATCTTTTTGCCTGCATCCAACGCCTGATTCAGCACCAGCGGCACACTGTTAATGTGGTCGAGCCCCACCTTGACGCGTTCGTCGTACCGCACGTGGCGCGGGTTATCATTCATGATCAAGGACGAGATGTAGTAGTCATCGTGATAGCCGTCGAGATCCTTGTTGAGCTCCTTGATACCCAACACCTCGTTCTGGTACTTGAGCACGTCGCCGTAATTGTAGTACTCGGGAATGTGCGCAATCATCACCCCTTGCCCGGCCCATTCCTTGCTTAAATCAGCCGCCACCGTGCGCAACATGGTCTGATTGCTGCCACTGTCACCGATGAGCAGCAGTTCGGTGAAGCCCTGCGATTTCAGGCTGGTGGCCATGTCTTTCAACACGGCCGTCAGTGTCGCGGCCGACAACACCAACCGTCCGGGTTGCGTCGTGTTCGCGGGATTGCCGGCATCGAGCATCACCAGCGGGGCCAGTAACGTTTTTCCCAGCGTGCGGGCAATGGCTTCGCCGGTCACCTTGAGCACATGGTTGTGTTTACCTGTGGTCAGGTACGGCCCGTTCGCCTCCATCGTGCCATTCATGATGAGGGCGGTCTTGTAGCCGTACACTCGCACAAGATCGCGCATTTCGAGAATGGTCAGCTCGGACATCCACAAGTTGTCCGGCATGGCAATTGGACGATCCATGCTGAGGCTGTAGGGCGCCGGCACCCGCTGAGCTCGAGGGCGTACCACTTCGGGCGGTGGCGCACCACCTCGACCAGTGCGCGGTGGAGTGGCAGGCGGCGTGGTGCCCGTTTGTGCGCCGGCGTCAGCCCCCCACGCGCACAGCGCACACGCCGCCAGCAAACGAGTACGGGCGTACTGGCCAATCATCACTTGGTGCCGGCCTGAATTTTCTTCGCGGCCGCCTCAACCTGTTCTAACACGCGCAGCAAATTGCCGCTCCAGATTTTTGCAATCTGCGCCTCGGTATAACCGCGTTTCACCAGCTCGCGCGTCACGTTGATGGTTTCCGACGCATTGCGCCAACCGTCCACACCGCCACCGCCATCGAAGTCGGACGAAATGCCCACGTGATCAATGCCAATCAGTTTGACGGCGTAATCGACGTGATTGGCGAAATCCTGAATGTCGGCCGCCGGGTCGGACGGGTACCGTCGATTCATGATGTCTTCCTGCTCGGCGATGTACGCGTTCTTTTTATCGAGGGGCAGCGAATCGATTTGTAACTGCATCGGATTGGGCGGTCCGCCCCGTCCGCCCCGTCCGCCTGCACCACCACCGCCGCCACCACCACCGCCGCCACCGCCACCACCACCACCGCCGCGACCAGCGGACGCGGTGATACCGAATTTCGCGCGCAACGCCGTCATGGCCGATTCGCGATTGGCCGTGCGCACGGAATCCTTTACCGGATCACACTTCACGTATGCGTTAAACGCGACGAGCTGAATGACGCCGCCGTTGACCTTGAGCGCCTTCAGTTGTTCGTCATCCATGTTGCGGCTGTGATTGCACAACGCGCGCACACCCGAGTGCGAAGCCATGATCGGCGCTTTCGTCAACTTCAGCGTTTCCATCATGCTGGCTTTGGACGGATGCGACACATCGATCATCATGCCGACGCGATTCATCTCGGCAATGACCTGGCGTCCTAGCGGGCTCAATCCGTTCCAGCGCCACACGTTGTCGCGTTCGCCGGTGTTGGAATCGGACAGTTGGCTGTGATTATTGTGCGCGAGTGACATGTACCGTCCGCCAAGATCGTGAAATTTCCTGACGTTCGTAATGTCGGCGCCCACCGGATACCCGTTTTCGATGCCGGCAAATACCACCATCCGTCCGCTCGCATAAATGCGGCGCGCCTCGGCCGCACTTTTCGCGAAGCCTACTTTCGTTGGCGCGATGGTATCGGCCAGGCGTTGAATGGCCTGAAACTTCTCAATGGCCTGTGTATACGCGCGTGCGAAACCGGCCGAGTCTTGCGACGCGTTGTTGGCGGGTTGTCCGACATAGACGGCCATGAAAATGGCGTCCAGTCCGCCCTCTGCCATCTTCACCAGATCGACCTGTGTCCGCAGGCACGTTGAGTAATTGACGGTGTCGGTGCGGAAGTTGCCTGGCGCGATGTCGACATGGGTGTCCATCGTCATGACGCGCTTGTGAATGCCGGCCACCTTGGCTTCGAAGGCGGAGTCGGCCTTGGTGGCAGGTGCCACCACCGGCACCGACGGTGCGGGCGCGCATTGCGTCTGGGCAAAGGCCGAGGCTGACCAGGCCGGCAACACGCCAAGCACGGTGGCGGCCACCCCCAAGCCAAGTCTGCGGGGGGGTGCGATGCGGCCGCTGGCCGCTGTCGGGGGGGTGGGGGCTGGCAACGCGCGGGTCCGGAGAACAGGCATAAATGATCGGTGCGAGGGGAATGTGCAGGCCTCTATGTTGGGCGAACCGGCGCGTGAACGCAATCGCGACCGCCGGGCTTTTGCCGCCGCCATTCCGTCCCCTACTTGGCCAGAGCCGTGAAGCCGGTAGATTGCGCTCTTATGCCAACTGAATGGGCCAATCGACTGCTGGGCTTCTCGCGCACCTTGCTGCGGGTGGAGACATTCCGCGAGTTGCTGGACGCCACGAGACAGGAACTGGAGCGTACAACCGGTTACCAACACACGTGGCTGATGATCTCGGACGAGGACGAAAAGGTCACGGAGGTTCGCCTGATCGATGCGAGTGGCGCGCAGGCAGAGCAAATTTGGAAAGTGGCGCCCACGTTGAAAATTCGGGGCGATGCCATGTTGGAGGAAATCTTCAATAGCGACGCGCCCACGGTCGTTGTGGACGCGCGAACCGATCCGCGCACTGACAAGGCGATTGTAGATGCGTTGGGTAGCCGCACGATCATCAACGTGCCGCTGCGGTTGCTGGATTCACCGTTCGGTGCGCTGGGCACCGGCACGTTCGGCGACGAAGGGGTACGTGCGCCCACGCCACAGCAATTGAACTATCTCGTAGCGATGGCCGCGCAGATTTCTGTGTCCGCCAGCCGCCTTCGCTATCGCGAACAGCAGCTTGTTGCGGCCGAGGAGCGCGAGAAATTTCAAACGCGTATGGCGCAGGGGCAGCGACTGGAGAGTCTGGGATTGATGGCCGGTGGGGTTGCGCACGATTTCAACAATTTGCTCACGGTCATTCTCGCCTGTGCGCAAATGGCACAGTTGAGCCCCGACGATACGACCACTGTTCAGGAAGAATTGGCAGCCATTATTGAGGCGGCTACCCGTGGTGCAGCCCTGACGAAACAATTGCTGGCGATGAGTCGCTCACGCCCATTGGAACTGCAGTCCATCGACTTTAACGCGCGGATTCGTGATCTCGTCAATCTGGTTCGGCGTGTGCTGCCGGAAAACATCGAGATAGACATGATTGAACACGCCAGTGGCGTTGTGGTCGAGGGAGACGCCTCGCAACTGGACCAGGCGTTTATGAACTTGTGCATCAACGCCCGTGAGGCGATGCCAAATGGTGGGCGCCTCACCATTGAAATTGAGCAGGTGCTGGTGAACGGGGCCTTCGTCAAGACACATCCGTGGGCCAAACCTGGTCGCTACATCCTCACGACCGTAACCGATACCGGTGTTGGCATGACGCCGCATGTTGTGGAACGCGCATTCGAACCGTTCTTCAGCACCAAAGAAACGCAATCGGGAACAGGCCTTGGATTGGCGGTGGCCTACGGTAGCGTGCGACAGCACGATGGCATGATGCACTGCTACAGTGAGCCCGGCGTCGGGACCACATTCAAAGTGTATTTGCCACTGATGTCGCGTGCGGCGACCGATGTCGGCACCAAACTCGAGGGGGCGGTACGTGGTGGCTCGGAACGGCTCTTGATTGCCGAAGATGATCCGGCCGTACGCGCGGTGATCGAACGCATTCTCAGCAAAGCGGGATACTCACTCGCGGTTGCAAGAAATGGGCAAGAGGCGGTGAATGCGGCTCGCATGGAACGATTCGATTTGGTGGTGCTGGATGTTATCATGCCAGGCATGACCTGTCAGAACGCGCTGCACCAACTGTGGGAGTTACACCCGGACATGCGCGTCCTGTTGTCAAGCGGCTACACTGCCGATACCAACGTTGCCGAGTTGGTGCGCACGTCGAAGTGTGATTTGCTGGCGAAGCCGTATGACCCGGACAAGTTGCTCCGCATGGTGAGAGCGGCGCTGGAGAAGTAGCGCGGGCGGGCACTCCGGTCGCAGGCACCACGGCAACCACGGAGTACGAAATTCCAGCAAATTCTGTATATTCGTGTTCCGCCCTTCTGGAGATTTTTTCATGCGCATGCTTGTCACAGCCGCCGCCGTTGTCGGCGCCGTCGGAGTTGGCTATTCGCTGGGGCGCGTGACGCCCGCCGCGGCGGCCGATGAACACATCAATCACACCATTGGCGCGACGACGTCCATGCCCGGGTTCCAGCAACCCACAGGCATTCCAGCGTCGGCCACCACAGCGCCTGAACGTATTGCGAAATCACCGCGCCATGCCGAGTGGGTCGCCATCAAGGTGAATGCAACGGACAGTGTCATGGCCTGGGTGGTGTACCCGGAACGCAAGGACAAAGCGCCGGTTGTTATTGCCATTCACGAAAACACCGGCATCAACACGTGGACGCGTTCGGTCGCCGATCAACTGGCCGCCGATGGATTTATTGGCATCGCGCCCGACCTGACCACCATGAAACGCACGGGCGACCTCAAAGCCGATCCTGCCGCGGACGCCGGACGTGCGGCGATTGGTTTGATCACGCCGGAGATGGGCAATTTGACAATCGACGCGGTGGCGAAATACGGCATGGCCCTGCCGGCTGCACAGCCAAAGTATGGCATTGTCGGGTTCTGCTGGGGTGGCGGTCGTTCGTTCCTGCACGCCGTCCACGCACCAGGACTTGGTGCGTCCGTTGTGTACTACGGTTCACCGCCAACGGCCGAACAGATGGCGGCCATCAAGGCACCAGTGCTTGGTTTGTACGGCGGCAATGACGCGCGCATCAACGCCACCATTCCCGCTGCCGATTCCTCCATGAAGCGACTCGGCAAGGCCTACGAGTACCACATCTTTGAAGGGGCCGGGCACGGCTTCCTGCGCGGGCAGGATCAGAATCCGGCGAATCTGAAAGCAGCTGAGGAAGCGTGGCCAAAGACCATCGCGTTTTTCCGGGCGAAGCTGGGTAAGTAGCAGAGGGAAATATTCCGTGTAAAACGTCCCACGCCGCAGCCTGATTTTGCTCATGACGTGGGACGTTTTGCGTCCGGCTGCTCGCGCGCTAAGCCGCAAACCCACCGAAGTGTGCATACACGCGCACCCAAATGACTGCCTCAACAATGAATTGTTGACGGCGCGCGCCGCGCTGCCGCGCATACTCGGCGTATGTTCGCTTGCCAACCCTTCCTCGCCGAGCGTACGCTATGGGTATGCCGCTACCGCACACCGAGTGGACCGCCGATATGCTCAACGACCTCCCGGAAGACGGGCAGCGTTACGAGGTTATTGACGGGGAGTTGTTGGTGACGCCGACGCCGGCGGACCTGCACCAGCATGCGGTGGGCGAAATGCATGCATTGCTCCTCCCTTTTGCGAAGAAAATTGGCGTGAATCTGCTGCTTGCACCGTCGGCCGTACGGTTTTCCGGTCGCCGGGAAGTACAGCCGGACTTGTACGCTACGCCGCGCATGCCCGATGGGCGGCGGCCTGCACGTTTTTCTGATACTGGCGTGCTGCTGCTGGCGGTGGAGGTGCGGTCGCCGTCAACCCGGCACACCGATCGGTACAACAAGCGTGCGCTCTATCAAGACGAAAACGTGCCTGACTACCGGATTGTCGACACGGATTCGCGCACAGTTGAACACTGGATGGCGTTTGCAACCGAACCACGAATTCAGACGCACACCATCGAATGGCTGCCGGTGACGCAGCACGCGCCACTGGTCATCGATATCGCGCAATACTTTCGCGACGTGTTTGGGGAGTAGCCACGTGCGAATACAACCTGCCGGGTAATTAGCCGGAGATGACACGCGAGCTGAGAACGTAAGGGCTCAGGTTAAACGTCAGCCCCCTCAGAACCCATGCGGCAGTGATCTGTAAACGGCGCAGGATTGCGTTGTGGCTGATCGCGGACGGGCTGTCTGTGGGGTGTCGTGCTGCACCGCAGGCAAACGCGCGCGAAAATACAGCCAGCGATGCAGGCGCGCGTGCCCTGCCCGCGGCAGCCAAGGCCGAGACCCCGAGGGCGCCAAATTTGATGCCGCGAAAAGTGGCCGATCAAATTCTGCGTAGCGAACTCTCATTGTTGGAATCGGGGTATTCCGTCAAGGTGCCGCCGCGGTGTTCGCCGCCGGACAACCCCGAAGACCGGGAGTTGTTTTGCCGAGTGGTGCTGGAAGATCGTGCGCGGCCAGGCCCGGCCTGTTGCGCGTTGATGTTCAACTCGAGAATGCTGATTGTGGCGGGTGTCAGTCCCGCGCGTAGGTCGACGAAGGGCCTGAAGATTGGTGAGGGTGACGGTACGGCGAGTGAGGACGTGAACCGCGCGGCGGACCTGGCCGGACTCGCTGCACTGCAGTTGCGACGAGTGATGGCGGAGGGGCGCTGAGGGTAGGCGAAATAACGTCCGTCACCGCACGACAACTGGCATAGAGACCAGCACCTGTCCCGTCTGCGCTGACACAATCAATCGAATATTTCCGGGCGCGGCTGGTGTAAACACAAAATCGTAGGTTTCACCGTTCCCCATCAATTGTTGCGCGGGTTGCGTCGTGGCCTGATCTGCAGGCAAATCCATGCCGTCTTTCGCAATGGCCCTCCACGAGAGCACGGTGGAATCGCGCAACATGCGGGCCGTCATGCTTGGTCGTGCCGTGTGAATGTCCACGAACCGTAATCGGTAACGCTGGCCAACGCGCCATTCTCGCGTAACGGGCGCGTTGGTGCCATTCAGCAACACCGTGGTGCCGTCGACCCCGCGCCGCGGGGTACTGATCAGCAACACAATGTCATTGTCTGGATTGAAAATTTGCCCGGGTTCGAGCACAACGATGGCCCCGGACAACCCCCCTTGTTGCTGACGAAGTTCGTCCGCGTGCGGATGGTAGATGAATGTGCCCGCTCTGGGCGGAGTAAAACGCGCAACGAAGGAGTCATTTGGCGCGATGGCAGGTGCGATGCGTCCACGGCGGCCCGCAAAGCCTGCCACACCGTCGTAGTAGCTGTCGAGTTCAATGCCGTGCCAGTGTACCGCCGTTGGTTCGGGAATTTCGTTCACGACGGTGATGGCAACGGCTTCGTTTCGCGTGAGCACCAGCGTGGGGCCCGGCAGCAGCGGTTGTGTGCTGCCGTTCGGAGCCGTTGGATCCTGCAACTCGTAGCCGAACGAAGGTTCGTCGGCTGTGCCACCGGTATCATTGCGCACAACCAGTCGCAGCGCGCGCCGCGTGCGGGGTTCTGTTGCAACCGGCGTGCCACGTCGCGCCTGAATCTCGATACCGAGTACCAGGCCGCCCATCATATCCATCGCGTGGTTTGTGACGTGTTGTGTTACCGGCGGCTGCGGCGGTGAGCCATCCAACGGGCGGTTGGCCAGAATGTGGAAATTGTCATGACAGTGAAACAACCAATTGCCGCTGCGTTCCGGGACCCAGGTGAGCGCAAGCGTGCCGCCAGGCGGCACGCGGTCTGTCACGACAAGCCGTGGTGTTCGGGCGCGATTGAAGGCCTCATCGACCCGACCATTGCCCCGCGCATCGATGTTGAAGTAAAAACCATGCAGGTGCATCGGATGTGGCGCGCTGCTGGTGTTCACAATACGAAACCGAACGGAATCTCCAGTGGTGTACGTGAGGCGTTCGGTGTTCGGCCACGCGCGTCCGTTCATCACAAACCGCAAGAGGTCGTCACGGGCGACGACGCCACCGCGCACTTGTGTCGTCCACAAACCAATCACGAAAATGCGATCACGCGGCACGCGCGGGGCATGGGCGTCATCGACGACAATGACGCCACTGAGTTGTGAGTCGAGACCGGGCCGATTGTGATCGGTTGCGCCGGTTGTCGTGCCCCAATAGTAGTACGTTCCGGGCACGTTGGCTGTGAAACGCACTGCACGGGTTTCGCCCGCGCGAATATGCAAGGTGTCGAGGCCGCCCGTTGCCGTGCCCGTCGCCCGCAAACCGTGTACGATCAGCGAGTGCGCGCCGAGTGAATTGCGAACAACGGTGTGAACGACGGTGCCGGCACGTACGCGAATGAGCGGCCCGGGAACTTGCAGCGGTTTGCCGGTTTCACCGAATGCATGCACGGTGAGACCGGGGTCGGTCTCGCGGTCGGGATGCCAGTCGCCAGCACGCGCGTCGAGGCGAACGGTCAAGACGCCGTTGCGAAGCACGCCAGCCGAGACGCGGTTGTCGTTCGAGGCAATGCGCTCGGCTGCGGGGGCCCGCGGCACCATCAGGGCAAGCAGGCTCGCCACTGTTGGTGCGACGATGAGAAATCGCGCGTAGTTGTTCATGGCGCTCCGTTGGGTGTACACGCCGATTGGTTCACGTCCCGCTGCTTGCGCGTCAGACCCCATTGCAGCGTGGGCGGCAACGTTGTCAGATGTGGCAACGGCCCGCAACGAGAGCCAAAGCAGAAACCGTACGCGCGCCAGGGAGCCACCGTCAGGGCAGCGCCGTAGTTGCTGCGACAGCATGCCGCCCGATTGCCCAGCGCGCCACTTTGCGGTTACTTATCGAAGTAACCACTTCCAGACCCATATGCAAACCCCATGCTCAGCGGCGCCCGTACCGCGCAACCGGGTGGTCGAGCCGGGCCTGCAGGCAATAGCGACCACTCCTCGAGGCGCTACGTGGCGACCGCTCGTGGCAGTTGGCTGTGTAGCGAGCATGGCCATCCCGATGGTGTGGGCAGGCCCAGCGGCGGCGCCCGTCATGTCCGCCGATTTGGCGCGCTTGCTGCGCACCATGGCGGTGCTCAAGGGGGCCATGGCGCTCGTATCATTGGGCGTAGTGTGGTGGCGGTTTGCATTGCCCGTGCTGCCCCGATTTGCCATGGCGTATCTCGTCGGCACGTGGCTCATGGCCGGGGCGAGTGTGGTGATGTGGCAACTGACACACTTGGTCGCAGGCGGTGTCGCGTTCCATGTTGGGCTGGCGGTGGGTTTGTTGACGGCGTGGCGCGATATGCCAAATGCGCGGGAGGCGCGGCGATAGCAAGCGGCGCAGCCATCGCCGAGTATGCGCGGTCGGCCTCCGAGCAGTAACTTCCAGCATGGCTTCTCACTCGCGCCGTTCCGCCCGCTTTTCGCTCGCGCTCGTTGCCGGCGCCGTGCTACTGTCTGCCGCAACTACCGCCGTCTCTGGACCGGCCGATGAGTTTCTCAACGCACTCCGAAAGCATTGCGGCCGCGCCTTTGAAGGTCAGCTCGTCAACCCGCAGCCCGCTGACAGCGCCATGCGAGGCCAGCGCCTCGTTCTGCACGTGCGCGGTTGTGGCGACACGGTGCGCATTCCGTTTCATGTTGGAGCGAATCGGTCGCGCACATGGGTGTTTACGCGCACTGCCAGCAGCGCTCGTCTCAAGCACGATCATCGTCACGAAGATGGCAGCGAGGACGCTGTCACGCAGTACGGTGGCGACGCGCGGGCGGGTGGCACGGCTTCAACGATGGTGTTTGCGGCAGACAGTTTCACCGCGGCCCTCCTTCCTGCCGCGCGCACCAACGTATGGACCGTGCAGATCACGCCAACGCAATACGTGTACGAGTTGCGGCGCGAAGGCACTGACCGTCGATTTCGCGTGGAGTTTGACTTGACGAAACCGGTGGCGGTTCCGCCGGCGCCGTGGGGGAGTTAAAAACCAGGGCCGTCAACGCGCTTGCTGAACACGCGCGTTATCGGTCCCGCCGGAATGAATGCGATCTGGGCAGCAGCACCGGGGCAATACGTTCTTGAGAATTGGGACAGATGGACGGGGCTTCGCGTGCAACGTGTTGTCGTGCGATTAGAGTGGTTCAAAAAAATGCGCGCATTAGCGAAGATGAAAGGTAGCCTCCGTCGATAAAACTTGCGAATAAGGAACGCTTTCCAACATTGCATCTGAATCGCCCGTGTAGAGCACTGCTTGTTTCGCGCGACACGCGAGATTCGAACGTAACTGCGTTCGGTGTGTGGAAACCCACCATCGTATTCGTGGAGACGCGCAAATGAAACGCCTGACGCGCATCCTGTCCGCATTCGCTGCAGCAGCATTTCTGATGGCGGAATCGCCGAATCTTTCTGCGGCGGCGATATCGAACTTCGCCATGCTCGATGACGACGAAACGCGGAGGCAACATTGGTTGCCGCCGCGTTCTTCCTTTCCGGGAATGGCGAGGGCAGGAACGGACGGGGGCAGGAGACGGCCACAGCTTGGTGAGCAGGGGGCGAACAGCAGGACACAGGGGTCAGGACACAGGGGTCAGGACACAGGGGTCAGGACACAGGGGTCAGGA
>Ga0105048_10005696_pt1 | contig 20111 bp, 17 predicted proteins | sample MAT05_FD_78382 | JGI IMG/M metagenome (GOLD analysis project Ga0105048, IMG submission 78382) | Freshwater microbial communities from Lake Fryxell liftoff mats and glacier meltwater in Antarctica - MAT-05 | ecosystem: Environmental > Aquatic > Freshwater > Ice > Liftoff microbial mat | place...
ATTTGCCTCATACGTCTCGCCAAGGGCGATTACGAACTCCGGCAACGGCATCCTTTGGATAGCGCGGGTGTAGTAATCGACCGCGGAGTCGACCTCTCCACGGGCCGCCGCGACCTTCCCCAATCCAGCCATTCCATAGACGTAGTCTTCCAGAGTCGTGAGCGAGGCGTTGTACTGTGCTTCGGCGCCCTCGAGATCGCCCGAGTTGAAGCGGAGATTGCCGATCTGGACCTGTGTCCAGGCAACGTTCTCAGCTCGCGATGCGCCGGCCTCGGCCGCACGTTCCATCGCATCGATTGCCCCAGAGACGTCGCCGGTCAATTCCCGAATGTAGGAGACCCGGGCGAACGAAGCGAGTTCCGGTCGGAGATCGACCATTTGCTGGATGACGACAATGGCTTCGTCGTAGCGACCCAGTTCGATCAGCGCGTCACCGATGACGCCAAAGGCCGCAGTGGAGTAAGGGTTGAGTGCCTTCGCACGTTCTCCCCACATGAGTCCATCAGTGAAGTCGTGTCGCGCGAGGGCGAGGGTGCCAAGACCGATCGCCGCGCCGAAATCCTGGTCGTTGCGGTCAAATGCATTTGTGAAGAGTTCTTCCGCTTTCGGATAGTAGGCGGGATCGCCGGTCTCTCTCGCTTTCTGGAGATAGGCGTGTCCGAGCAGGGTGGCGGCGTCGCTGTTACTGGGATGCGCTCGCAACTCATCCTGATAACTGACGATCAGTGAGTCGAGATCGTTGGGCGTTCGGATCGGGGCGCCGGTTAGAAGATCGATTTGCGATGGTGCCGCCGGATCGACCTCCCATTCGCCACCGGAATCGCTGCCGATGGCGAAACGGAGATTGAGTGCGCCAGTGATAAGGAGCAGGGCTGCGACTGTCGCAATGACGAGTTGTTTGCCGCGTGAGATGTGTCGCATACCCGTGCTCCTCATCATAAAACCGATCAATGTGAACCGGACCGTTGGGGCACACCGCCGTGTGCCCCAACATTTGCCTGGAGACTGATGGCTGTTGGCAGTTTGCTGTCGGCTGTTAGCGATGAGCAAACAGCCGACAGCCTGTCGCTATCCGACGTTCCCGCAGGCGACGTAGGTCGCGATATCCTCCACCGATTGGTGGGCGTTGATCGCGAAGTCGCCGGAGGTGAGATCGGCCAGACTGGCATCAACGGTGGTCACACTGGAGCCATCCGGACCGATGTCAGTCAGTGCGTAGGCAACCTCGCCCAATGCATCACAGGAGCCAAGGTGGATGTGAACTGGATGTCCACCCGTCGCACCGGTCACCTGGATGGTGACGTCGGTGCTCTCGCCATTCGCGACCAGTGTCGCGGTGCCACTGATTCCTGAGTCACCCAGTTCGGACAAATCGACCGTGACACCGGCCGACGCATCTTGCGGTGTCTTATAGCGATGATGCTTGTGTTCGAAACCCTGATGCGGGGCCGCGAGATAGGGGAAGGAGTCCACGAACTTACGGTCGTTCTTGTCCACGCCGTCACCGAGTTCGTTGTTCGGTGAGACATTGAACTCGTCACCGACCAGAACACCCGCGACCACACGAAGGGCAATATCGACCACATCGTCACCGAGGCGACGACCATTCGGGAAACCAGCGACATCACCGGCGATCACGCCAAGCCAGTTCTCCTCGCCAACGACCGCAGGCGCAATCCCCATGTTCAGTCGGAGTTGCTCGGAGGGAACCACATTCGCGGGCTGATTGAGACCTGGCACACCGGTGAGGAAGACCGCGACCAGATCATCGCGCGTTCCTTCCGGAACCGTGATGCCGTAAAGCGCGTTCAATACACCGGGAAGAAACGGATCGGTCACACCACTGAGGAATTGCCCATCATCAATCGGGTTGGATGCGTTGAAGAGGTCTTTCGCGCCAACCGGAACAACCACCTCGTTCACCAATGGCATGCCCAGGCGAGAGACCTGAACCAGCTCACCGGCGGAGTCGCGTGTGCCGTCAGAGTTGATGACGGTCGTGGAAAAGCGGTTGGCCGTCGTCCAGAGTCCGATGATCGCGTTCGGATCGTCGGCGCCGGTTGGGGCTTCTCCGGTTGCGGTCAGGGCAGAGATCGGCAATTGCATGGCGATCGACTGGACGTTGAGTCCCTGCAGATCGTCGATCCCACCACCAGCGTTACCGGGAAGTTTGCGAATCGTGAGGAGATCGAAGAGGCCACCGAGATCGACCCAGAAAGGATCGTCGCGCTGACCTGCGAAGAATTTCCCGCCGTCGAAATCGACGATCGCCGCGTTGGCCAGGTTGTTATAGTCCGGAGTCGAGGTCGGACCGATGTTGACCGGCGGAACGATGCCTTCGAAGCCGAGTGTCTCTTCTCCATCGGCCGTGATTTTGGTCACGGTGTAGCTCTGGCGGAGACTCCAGTCTTCATCGTCAAGCGACTCGATCGGACCGGTGTTGTAGAGAGGCACCGCCGGATTGAGCACGGTCGACTCGAAGTCGAAGCGATAAGTGATATCGGCCACGGCATCGCCATTGTTGTCGATATTCACATCGTAGATGACGTCGTCACCGAATTTGTAGAAGTTCGGTCCACCGCCTGGATCCTCACCGGGGTAGTAGTTGGCGATGATCGTGACCGTATCCGGTGCATCCGGACTGACGAAGGCATAGAGATCAGTTGCATCCGCCGCAGGATCCTGACTGATAATCGGGGCTTCCCTGTGGCTGGAGGCGTAACTTCCAGGCGCCGCAATATTGAAGAGAGACGACACGGCGATGAGCGCCGCGACCAATGCCGATAAACCGATATACGGACGCCGGGTGGCGTTTCGCATGGTGGTATCGCTCCTTTCCTCGTTCTCCGATGACCCGCACCATCGCGGGCCTTTCGCGTTCAACACGGTCATGACGAAATCGGCAGAGACCTATCCGGAAGTCGATCCACGCCGCATGTTGTTCGTGGCAGAGGTCAACTGGCCGTCGCCAGTGAAGCTGCTCTGAACATTCGTTTCCCTGTGTTGAAGGTCCTACGGAAGTCTCGAATGTTCGGATCACTGTCCAGTCTGCTCGTCGGACCGATCCGCTTTGGGCGAGTGTTCCAGCCGCACAGACAGGCGACGCCAAGTCTGAGAAAGAGACCCGGAGGAACTATTCAGGACGCCCTATCGTGAAATGGAATCAGACGTTTCGTGGCGACTATTTCATGCAATGAGCAAGCTCTTCGTTAAGATATTCTCGCCAATGGGTATGCAAAGAGATGAGTTTGTAATAGGATATTTTGCAGCTAATGCGGAATTGAGCACAATGCTAGAAAATGTGGGACTCTCGGCCGGATTCATACGAAATGCTCGCTTTGAACCAGCCGCCCCGTTAGCACGATTGTGTGCCGCATCGAGCCGCCGGTTTTCACTCAGGAGGAACCCATGAGTCAACCGTCAAACTTCAGGATGCGTTCTACCGTCCGCGCAGTCGATGCACTGGTGGCCGAGTGGGAACAGGGATTACTAAGTCGTCGTTCTTTGATGATGCGTGCGGCCGCGTTGGGACTTACGGTTCCGGCATTGGCTGCCTTGATGGGTAGCGTGGGTGGCGGGCAGGCAGCCGCGGCAACACTCCGCGCACTGCAGGACGATCCTGCTTCTGGAACCGCTGGCGGCACGCTGAAGGTCGGAACGATTGGCGAGGCGCCGCACCTCGACGAACACCAGTCAACCGCCGAAATCATCGCGATCATCGGGTATTGCGCCTATGAAGGACTCTTTACCTACGACGCCGGTTACCAGCCCGTACCCGAACTGGTCGAAACGCACACCGTCAGTGAGGACGGACTCACCCATACGATGGTGCTCCGTAAGGGCGTGAAGTTCCATAACGGCGAAGAGCTCAAAGCAGCGGACGCCATCGCTTCCGTACAGCGCTGGGGTCGCATCTCCGGCGTTGGCAAGCGCCTGATGGAGAAAACGACCGAGATCGCTCAGGTCGATGATTACACCCTGGAATTCCGATTGACCCAACCGTACGGTACGATTCTGATCGGTCTCGCGCACAACACGCAGGCCTGCACGATCCATCCAAAATCTGTGCTCGATGCGGCCGGCGACGAACCGATTACCGATGCGACGATGTACATCGGCACCGGCCCGTACAAACTGGTCGAATGGCAGCGTGATGCCAGGATGAGGTTCGAGAAGTTCGCGGATTACCAATCGGCCGCCGGTGATACCACAATCGGATACGGCGGCAAGAAGTTCGCGTATCTCGACGCGATCGAGTTCATTCCGGTACCCGATGAGGCGGCTCGCGTCGCAGGTCTCCAGGCAGGCGACTATCACATCTCGCTGAACGTCGGTAACGACCAGTACGAAGTGCTCAAGGATTATCCCGGCGTCATCGCTGAAATTCTCACGCCTACCAACTGGGACGTCTTTTTCCTGAACTGGAAGTCCCCGATGATGGGCAACCTCGCGATGCGACAGGCGGTGCAGGCTGCATTGGATCACAAGCCAATGCTCAATTCCGGTCAGGGCGCGGACGAATTTATCCGGCTCGATCCGGGCATCATGATGCAACAGACTCCGTGGTACACCACCGCCGGAGAGGAGTTCTACAACATCAATGATCCGGACCTGGCGAAAGCAAAATTGACGGAAGCCGGATACGCCGGTGAACCGTTGCGCTTCATGACAACCCAGGAATATTCCTACATGTACGGTGAGGCGATCGTCGCCAAGCAGCAACTGGAAGCAGTCGGTATCACGGTCGATCTCCAGGTGATGGACTGGGCAACGGTGCTCGAGCGCCGCGCCAAACCGGAAGAGTGGGACATGTTCGGCACCGGCCACGGATTTGTGCCGGATCCGACCCAAATATCGTACGTCGGTCAGATGAATATCTATCCGGGCTGGTGGAGTTCCGAATCAAGCCTCGCGCTCTCCGCTGATCTGGCTTCCGAGTCCGATTTTGACGCGCGCAAGGCTATTTTCGAGAAGATTCAGACGGCTCACTACACCGAAATTCCCGCGATCAAGATCGGGGACTCGAGCAATTGCTCCTTCCGTTCCGATAAAGTCGGTGGTTGGGACGGTCAGTTCGAGCGCGGTGTCAAGTTCTGGAATCTCTGGCTGAAGTAAATACGAGCCGCAAGCAACAAGCTGCAAGCAACAAGCAACAGGCGGGATGCACCCGCTGGATCACGGTTGAGACGAAACGGAATAACTCCGTCCTGGTTGGAGTAGATTCCCCCATGAATTCGGTCAACTCGTGATTGCTTGGAGCTTGCGGCTTGAAGCTTGCGGCTAGAAGCTCGCGGCTCCAATGACTGCATACATTCTCAGGCGACTCGTGTTGCTGATCCCGGTGATTCTGGTGGTCGGCGTGGTCGTTTTCGCGTTGGTCCACCTGACACCCGGCGATCCCGCCGCGGTCATGCTTGGTGATCGCGCAACAGCGGAGGATATCGAACGGCTGCGTGGTCAACTCGGCTTGAACGATCCGCTTCCAGTCCAGTTTCTTCGTTGGTTCGGAGGCGTGCTGCGGTTCGATTTTGGAGAATCGATCTTCATCGGTGAACCGGTCACTCAGGCGCTGCTCGATCGGGTGCAACCAACCCTGCTGCTCACCCTCTACGCCCTCTCTGTCCAAATCATTATCGGCATTCCGGCGGGAGTCATTTCCGCGGTTCGCCACAATTCCATTTTCGATCGCATCCTGACAGTAATCGCGATTTCCGGCGCCGCCATCCCAACCTTCTTCCTCGGCATTATTTTGATCCTCACCTTCGCGGTTCGGCTGCGGTGGCTACCCTCGGGAGGGTACGTCCCACTGACCGAAAATCCAGTCGAACACGTCAAGGCGATGCTCATGCCCGCCTTCACGCTTGGATTCGCCTCGGCGGGTCTGCTGGCGAGACTCGTCCGCTCTTCTATGTTGGATGTGCTTCGCGAAGATTATGTGCGGACAGCCTATGCCAAGGGATTGCCGCAACGGATCGTCGTTATCCGCCATGCGCTGCGTAATGCCCTTATTCCGGCATTGACCGTGATCGGCACCTCGCTCGGCGCACTGCTCGGGGGAGCCGTCGTCACCGAAACGGTCTTCACGATTCCAGGAATGGGGCGACTGGTGGTACAGAGCATCGCCCGCCGCGATTATCCGGTTATTCAAGGCGCGGTCATGACCATCGCCTTGACCTATGTGCTGGTCAATCTCCTGGTCGATGTGCTCTACGTCTACGCGGATCCACGCGTTCAATTGGGGAACGATTGATGGCAGACCTCAGCGGAGCCAGAATCGAACCTCAACAAGGAACGCAACTCGACAGAATGCGTCCAATCCGCCGGGCCGCGTGGTTGCGATCGCTCTTCGCCAATCCAATTTCGATTGTTAGCGCGGTCATCCTGGCGATCATCGCGCTCGCTGCGATCTTCGCTCCCCTCCTGACCTCACACGACCCGACGTTTCTCGATCCGTCGATTCGCCTCCAGGGTCCGTCCTGGGATCACTTCTTTGGCACGGATGATGTCGGCCGGGATGTCTACACCCGGGTGATCTATGGCGGCCGCGTCTCCCTTATGATCGGAATCAGTGTCACTCTTGCGGCCGGATTGATCGGTTCGGTGCTTGGTCTGATTTCAGGGTACTATGACCGGCTTGATTCGCTGATCATGCGGACCCTCGATGGTCTGATGGCCTTCCCCAGCATCTTGCTCGCGATTGCGATCATGGCAAGTCTCGGTCCATCGACCACCAATGTCTTCATCGCACTGGTCGTTGTCTACACGCCGACGGTTGCCCGATTGGTGCGCTCGACCACACTTGTCAGTCGACAGCAACCATTCGTGGAGTCCGCGCGGGCGATTGGGATGCGGGATCGCGCCATCTTGATGCGATACATCTATCCGAATGGCCTCTCGCCGCTGATCGTGCAGTGCACCTTTGTCGTGGCGTTTGCGATTATCTCGGAGTCGTCACTTTCGTTTCTCGGCGCAGGTGTTGACCCCGAAACACCGACGTGGGGAAATATGTTGCGGGATGGCCAGCGGGTACTCCAGCGCGCCTGGTGGCTCGCAATCTTCCCTGGCATCGCGCTGGTCCTGACCGTGCTCTCTCTCAACCTGTTGGGTGATGGGCTCCGTGACGCCTTCGATCCACGAGCGAGAGAGCGGTGACCTTGTAGCGACAAGCCACAAGCAACAAGCTGCAAGGAGAACGACAGTGGCGTCCGTCGCGCATTGAATCGAAATCAGAGAAGATCGTTCATCGTACCTGGCAGCTAGTGGCTAACGGCTAGCGGCTTGTAGCTTGTCGCTTGAACCTTGGAGCAGTCAATGTTTGCAATCGATTCACATCTCGATCTGGCGATGAATGCGGTGCTTTGGGATCGCGATCTCCGGTTGAGTGCCCACGAAACTCGTGAGCTCGAGCGGGCGGAGGGTAAAACCCGGAAGGGACGTTGCGCCGGCACCGTCGGTATCCCCGATCTCCGTGCCGGCGAGTTCGGACTCGTCTTCGCGACTGTGCTCGCGCGTAAAAATCAGGGGATCAACAGCGGTATCGACTTCCGGACCCACGAAATCGCGTACGCCCAGGCGCAAGGACAGCTCGCGCACTACCGCGAACTGGAGCGCCAGGGTGTGATGCGGATGATCCGGACCGTCGCCGATCTCACCTCCTGGCGCGCAGCCTGGGATGCGGACCCGGCGACTGCCCCGATCGGGTATGTGCTCCTCATGGAAGGCGCCGACCCGATCGTGGAACCTGAGCAGGCCAGAAGCTGGTGGGACGATGGTCTCCGCATGGTTGGACTCGCCCATTACGGACCGAGCGCGTATGCCTTCGGCACGGCAAGTGCCGGTCCGTTGACGGACAAGGGGCGCGCGCTGATCGATGTAATGAATGAAATCGGGATGATTCAGGATATCTCGCATCTCACCGACGAGAGTTTCTATGAGGCAATCGACCGCTACACCGGTCCGATCTTCGCCAGCCACTCGAATTGTCGCGCGCTCGTTCCCGGCGACCGTCAACTCTCCGACGACATGATCCGGCGGGTGGTGGAACGCGACGGTGTGATTGGCGCGGTGATGGACGCCTGGATGCTGCAACCGAACTGGGAGCGCGGGGTGACGACGAATGAACATGTCACGCTCGCGACCGTGGTCGATCACATCGATCACGTGTGCCAGCTCGTCGGCAATGCGGACCACGCTGCGATTGGATCGGATCTCGACGGCGGGTACGGCACCGAGCAGACACCGAAGGATCTGGACACGATCGCCGACCTGCAAAAGATCCCGGAATTGCTACGTGGTCGCGGATACAGCGAAGCGGATGTCGCCAGGATCATGCACGGCAACTGGCTCCGCTTTCTGGAACGCGCGCTGCCCGCCGGGTAAACGTCAATCCAGGGTAGGTCCCCGTTCAACCGTTCGCCCAGTAGATCTCTGATTTGGCTGGTCTCACCGACAGGGGCTGTCTTTGTTGGGTTACAAAATCAGCACATTCAAGACGTGTATCTGGAACTGCAATGGTTCGAAAGCATGGACGAGACATAGGCGACGAACTAACAATGGCGAGGCAACCACAACACCGAAGGACCCCATTGGTCGATCAAGCAGGCGCCACGGCAGCCTTCGCCACTACCTGGAAGGCACCGAACGCGCCTTCGAACAAACGCTTCAGGTGAACCAAAACGGGGGCAGGTCAACAAAATCAAACTTCACACTCGGCGAGCTGCGTTTGAATTGGTTCAAACGAGTATAAAAAGGGGTCAAACAAAAGTGTTATTCGTAGATGCTATTACCTATAAAAAACACATAGTTCATAATAAATATAATTCACTAAACGACGCTCAGCCACCACCACCCGAGTAGACCAACTGCGGCCAATGCAATAGAACTGAGAACCACCAAAGCGATCTTCCATGCGGGCATGTTAGCTTTGAGTCCTACGACAAGGCCTAGTGCACCTATGATACCAATCAGAAAACCGCCCGCACCGCCCGCAAGTGCAAAGAGAGCAATTGCCAACAGCACGCCAACTCCCACGGTCACCAATTCAACATTTGCTCTGGGCATTTTGGCGTCTCCTGAAGTGCGAATCTTGTTCGCGACGATGCCGTCGTGTAGTAACTCTGACTATCTGTCTGATCTGTAAGAAGTCCTTAACAAGGACATTAAAAGCACGGGCGTTTTGGGTCGTTTATGGCACCGAGTCCTTGGCACCCACAGATTGATACGACTGATGAGTTTCCTACGATCAGGCTCCGTATGCTATCGTCGGAGTAGCATACGAAGCCTACGAGTCGCAATCCAGTGTTGCCTAGCAGAACCCTATCCCGCTACAAGTGATGTTGCTTGGATCGGCAGCAGTCCACCTGTCGGAACAATACCCGCATCTCGCACGACCGCGTTGAAACACCCACGGGTACCTATCGGAGCAGATATGTGTCCAGTTTGCACCAAAGAAGCAATTCTGGAAGTGGGCTTGTGCGTACGCCTCGACGTACTTGCGCCCTGTGCCGTCGTCAAGCACTACTTCGTAGGATGTTTCATCCAAACCCTTCCACTTCCAGCCATTGGACTGTGAATGGGTTATCAACGCATTGTGGCTGGTAATCTGATTTCCGTTCCAAGACCAAGTTAGTTCCTGTTTGAGCTTGTACGAGAACTGGTGCCTGCTGTTGTAGCGCTGAGCGAAAACGGTCTTAGTGGCTGATCCTGATAGGGCGTATGGGTCAACGCTTTCTTCATCGGGAGGATAGGTATCCTCCTCAACATCCAGAGCATCGACGATGGCTTGGGCCTGCTGTTGCGATATGGTGGCGCTGAATGCATCGCAGGTTGCCTGATTCAGCACGAGGCCTGTTGTCGAATCAACAGCGCACTCCGTCAAATACGCCTCGACGAGATCTATACAAGAACCGGCTAAGCAGACGCTGTCTTCACAGCATTCGCTACTCGCCGAGCAGGTGATCGACGTATCTTTGCAGCACATCATGCTGCGGCAAATGAGCCCAGACACGCAGTTACTCGAGCTATCGCACGTTCCTCCGAGTGGTACCGGGTTAGCGGCGCACACTCCACTCACACAGATTTCCGAACAACAGTGCGCATTGTTTTGGCAGCTACTTCCGTTAGGCTTGCAGCAGACATCGTTTTGGCAGACGGCACCTGGGCAACATGGGTTGATTGCATCGCAGAAAGTATTGGCCGGTTTGCAGCAAGACGCATTCGCACACGCACCGGAGCAGCAGTCGCCGCTCGCCTCGCAGGCCGCCATAGCGTCCTTGCAGCACTTACCGCTACGGCAAAGCAACGGATTGTCGCAATCGTTCGTCTCGTCGCATGTACCGTGAAGCGTCACCAGTCCAGCTGCACAAGTCCCATTGACGCAAACACCCGAACAACAATCGCCGTTCAATGAACAAGTCCCGCCCGCTGGGCGGCAGCACGAACTGCTTTGGCACGACCATCCAGGGCAACATGGGTTCACTGTATCGCAGAAAGTATTGGCCGGTTTGCAGCAATACCCATTCCCACATGCACCGGAGCAGCAGTCGCCGCTCGCCCCACAGGTCGCCATAGCGTCCTTGCAGCACTTGCCGCTGCGGCAGAGCAGGCTCGACACACAGTCCGCAGTCTCGTCACACGTGCCGCCCATTGCAACGCGCGATGCTTTGCATAAATTGTTGACACAGACGCCGGAACAGCAGGCCGAATTCGTTGCACATGTGGCACCTGTTCCGGCGCAGCTCGTTGAGGCAGCAGGTTGCGTGTCCTTCGTCGGCTTGTCGCCCTTGCTCAATGCAGTGGGCACCGGCGTAGGTGTTCCTTGCTCAACAGATGAGGCGTCGACAACACTTACAAAGACAGAGAATCCTCCCGCATTGTCGTCAAGACTGTCGTCGTTGACACCCAAGAGGAGTCTCCCTATTTGAGGCACCACAAATCCGATCCCATAACCAATCTCGAACGGAGCTTCTCCTCCAATGCTTCCAACCAGCGCGTGACATGCTAGGTCGGGGGCCAGCGCACTTGGCGAGGCAAGGCAACCACGTGTCCCAACTGGCGGGCGTCCCCCGTCACTGGCGGATACAAAGGCGACCCCGTTTACGCGAATCCCAAGTGTCTGGCCCGTGGCTAGATCGATACCACTGTCGATCCAACCTGCCGAAGCCGGCACTTCGACGACTGTGCGATTCTCCGGCTCAGCCGCGCACTGTCCGTCCACGCAGACGGTTCCTGTGACACAAGCCATGCCACATCCACCGCAATTTAGTGGATCACAGTACGGGTTAACGCATTCACCTCCGCAGGAGAGGGATCCGGGAAAGCAACTACACACGCCGTCCTCACAGATCGAGCCACCGCCGCACGCCACCTCGCATGCACCACAGTGATCATGATTGAACGATGTGTCAACGCAAGAGTCGCTGCATCCGATTGTCCCGCTTGGGCACGGTTTGGCGCCGCCAGGTAACGATGGCTGTGACGTCGCCGAGGGGATGGACTCAGTTGTTGCGGTCGGTGACTCGGTCGGTGACTCAGTCCGTGTGATTTGGTCAACCTGTGCCTCCGCAAACTGATGCAAGCCTGTCAAGGCGAGTAGGCTTGTGCCTGCAGAGGCCAACATGAATCGTAGAACCTGACGACGGGAAGTCGCAGTCCCAAGTGTTCTAGTAAACCGGTCGAACCGCTGCTCATTCATCATCAACCCCCACGGAAGCTAACTGGAGCTAAGAGAAACATGTACCATACGTGAAGAATGATAGAGTTCAATTGGTATTGATCCGATCACAAAACTGGTCCAGATGTTACAAATTCCCCGCAAAATCGTGAGCCATGGTGATTTATGATCAGAGCACATATGATTTAGAGCGGTTTTGGATATCGTGACGCCTTGGTACGATTCGGGGTGCAGAGCAGTGTTCATACGATCTCCGTGAACGGGTGTGTCATTCACGAGGGCTTGAGAACCGCGCATCGAGATCCTCAGTGTTCTCTACGTCAGTCCACGTTCGGCGACACGATGAAACAGCCTGAGCGAATCGCCCGGGTCAGTTACCCTGAAACCGCGTCCGATAAGGACACAATAATCGGACCGGAGCGCTTCGACGAGGTGCGCGTGCAGGTAGCCGCGATGCCACATGTCACGCTGGAGATGCATCGCGCGTCGGCGGGAATCCCATGGTGTTCCCGACGACCGTCAACTCTCCGACGACATGATCCGGCGCGTGGTGGAACGCGACGGGGTGATCGGCGCGGTGATGGACGCCTGGATGCTGCAGCCGAACTGGGAACGCGGGGTGACAACCAACGAGCATGTCACGCTCGCGAATGTGGTCGATCACATCGATCACGTCTGTCAGCTCGCGGGCAACGCGGACCACGCTGCGATCGGGTCGGATCTCGACGGTGGTTATGGCGCCGAGCAGACACCGAAAGATCTGGACACGATTGCCGATCTCCAAAAGATTCCTGATCTATTGCGGGGTCGCGGTTATAGCGAAGCGGACGTCACCAAGATCATGCACGGCAACTGGCTCCGCTTTCTGGAACGCGCTTTGCCAGCGAGATAACGCGTGTCCTCAGTCCAGCGCCACATTTTCGTCCGCCGCTTCTTGCGCCACCGCCGGATTCGGGGAGGGCAACTGCACCGTGAAGGTCGTGCCCTCTCCCATCGTGCTCTCAACACTGATCTGACCGCCATGCGCCTGCACGATCTCATGGCTGATCGCGAGGCCAAGTCCGGTTCCCCCGCTCTGCCGGGTGCGTGCGGAATCGATCCGGTAAAAGCGCTCGAAGATGTGCGGCAGATGTTTCGGCGGAATACCCGGCCCGGTGTCGCGAACCCGGATCGTCGCCGTGTGATCTCCGTGCAGCAAGTCGAGGGTGACACTGCCGCCGGCTGGTGTGTATCGCAGCGCGTTATCGACCAGATTCAGCAGCAGTTGTTTCAGCCGATCGGCATCGCCATCCACCTCGACTGGTTGAAACTCGCCGAGCTGCAACCGCACCCGACCGGCAAGCGGTCGTTGCTGGTGGTAGACCTCCAGAAAGAGCGAATCGAGCGCCATTCGGGTAATGACCGGCTCCTGACCGGCGTCCGATCGCGCGAGCGCGAGCAGGTCATCGACCAACCGTCCCATTCGGTCGACTTCACGTTCCACGATTCGCAGCGTCTCGTCCCGCTCCGCTGGATCGTCCTCACCACCTCGTCGCAACGTCTCCACATTTGCCCGGATCGCCGTCAGCGGTGTGCGCAGCTCGTGCGAGGCATCGGCCAAAAAGTGACGCTGGGTGGCAAATGCCTGCTGGAGCCGCTCCAGCATGTCATTGAAGGTCAGCGCCAGCCGGCCGATCTCATCCTGCTGTTCCGGAACCGGGATTCGACCGGAAATGTCCGACGCAAATCCGATCCGCTTGGCCGCTTTGGTCATCTCATCGACCGGAGCCATCGCCCTTGCCGCGAGAAACCAACCGATCACGGCGCTGAGCGCGGTCGTGCCGAGTACCACTCCAACCAGCAGCATCTTGAGCCGGAAGAGATCAGATTCGAGTCCGCTGACGGAGCGTGCGACAAAAGCCGCGTTTTCGGAGCGGTCATCGCTTCCCACTGTTGTCCCGAGTACCCGCAGATCGCCGGTTGCGTGAGTGGTGAGATCGAAAAAGCTCTCTTTGCCCTTTAGCGCCCGATTGAGCATTGAGACCGAAATCGGGAGCGATTCATCCAGATTGGAAGAACGGACCAGCACGTTGCCGCAGCGATCGAGAATTTCGAAGTAGATTGCGTTGCCCTGGACCCTTCGAATCTCGGTTGAGTTTTCGCCGGCGACGCACTCCTTACGATCTCGGTTGCCTTTTCCTCCCTGGTCAGGACCAGGGAGGACATTCAGTTCACCGGCGCGGTCCCGCAGGTTCGCATCCTGCCGATTCTGCATCTGATCGGAGACAACGACATACACCAGGACCGTTAATCCGGTGAGGACAACGGCCAGAAGCGCGGTCAACCAGAGTGTCAGCCGAAGCCGGATAGACACCTTATCCCCCGTCGCGAAGGGCGTATCCTGCGCCGCGAATGGTGTGGATCAGCCGGGGTTCGCCCTCCGCCTCGAGCTTTTGTCGGAGCTGACTTATGTAAACCTCGATAACCTTGGATTCCCCTTCGAACTCATACCCCCAGACTCCTTCGTAAATTCGGTCGCGGGTGAGCACAACTCTGGGGTTCTGCAAAAAGAGTCGCAGAAGTTCGAATTCCGTCGCGGTCAGATTGAGCGCCCGGTTTCCGCGAATGACATCTCGCGTGCGGGGATCCATTTTCAGATCGGCGAACCGTAATTCGGATTGGCCGTTGCCTTCCAACCGTCGCAGGCACCCGCGGACGCGCGCCAGCAATTCGGCAAATGCGAAGGGCTTGACCACATAGTCGTCGGCCCCGGTTTCGAGACCCAGCACACGGTCGGGCACCGCATCGCGTGCGGTCAACATGATGATGCACAGGCGTTGATCGGCTGCGCGCAGCCGCCGACAGACTTCGATCCCGTCGAGTCCGGGCATCATGACGTCGAGCACCACCAGATCGGGGAAACGCTCCGCCGCCTGACGCAGCGCATCCTCGCCATCCACAGCGACTGCGACGGAGAAACCCTCAAGAGCAAGCAGACGGCGGAGTGGGGAACGTATTTGCTCATCGTCATCAACGACGAGGATATGGGCGGGCATCGCCCTTTTCCGTTTCACTGAATTCAGAGAGTCACGCGCAATCCGCAATGACGTCGATTCGATTATGCAGTCCGCCAGCCGTTTCGTGCGGATTTTTTACCGAACTCTTACCTCTGCTTACACAATCGTTCAACCACACCTCCTAGTCTGAGAGTGTCGGAGGTTCACCCGGCACGGATTGCGGTTCCAGCAGTTGGGATCGCAAACCGGATGGCATTCACCGGAACGGCGAAGACGTGCGCCAATTGTCTTTCACGTCATCGATAGCGAGAGGAGTTCTGAAACATGAGTGCACAGATACGTTGGTTGAGTCTCGGGTTGGCGCTGATGGCGCTGATCGGATTTGGAACCGTCGCCAGTAATGGCGTCTTCGCGCAGGATTCGACCGCCAGTCCGAGTGCGACCAGCGACGATGCGACCACAACGGATGACGCGAACACCGACGACACCGACGACACCGCCAAAGGCAACAACCCCGGTTCCCGCCGGGGCGGCGACGCTGATCACGGCATGAAGGGCAAAGGCGGCCCTGGCATGGGGCGCATGCACGGCGTTGATGCCGACGCGCTCGCAACCTTTCTCGGTGTGACCGCGGATGACATCAAGGCTGATCTCCAGGCTGGCAGCAGCCTCGCCGAAATCGCCGAAGCCAATGGCAAAACCCGAGTCGAGCTGAAGACATTCATGGTTCAGCAGTTCGAAGCTGGACTTGATGCAATCATCGACGCCAGCCGCGACGATATGAAGGCCAACGCTACTGATGGCGTTGGTGGAACAGACGAAGCCACCCCTGCTGTCGACGCCACCCCGGCCGCCAGCACCGGCTTCGCCGCCTAATCCCCCTCCCCCCGCGCCCTCTCCCCGGGCGTGCCCACTCCTGGTCCGTTTTGCCTCCCGCAAAAGGACGAACGATCTGTCGGACCAGTTCGCCAGCCGGCACCTTCGATGATCGAAGGTGCCGGTTCGGCGTTCCGAGACAGTCCCTGAGTTCTTACCTGATTCTCACGTGCTTCTCATCGTTCTCTAATCGAAGCATCGCAAGATGAAAGTGCATCGAAAGGGATGTGCGAATCGCCGAACAACCGGAAGATTCGATCCTCAACACGCAGCATCTCGTGCCGAAACTATGAAATGAGCAATTATGAAAAATCCCACATGGACCGATGACGTCAGATCCAGGGCGCTCCACGATACCGAATGGCCTGCCGCGTACTCCACTTGGCCGGTGCAATCGGAACCAACCTGGTCGCTCGAAGACGCCAGACATCGTGGTTCAGCCCACGTTCCTGGGGAACGCTCTCCCCTTCCCGCATGGTCGAGTTTTTCCGAATCAACCGAATACTTGAGTGAACGGGTCGAATCTCAGCCGCCGCGACGTGAAGCGGCAATTCGCGCTGCTCGCGCTCGCGCCCTCACCGATCCTCTTGGAGCCAGGGGGTTCCGCCAGACACGGCAGCGTGTCCGCCGAGAGACTTCCGCAAGAAGGCGAGTCTTTGCCGGCAGCATCGCCATCTTTGCAACCTGCTTCGGGTTGATTCTGCATTCAAACTCCGATGACGGGACAAGTGACGTCTCCGCGGAGGTCTCTGATTCGGCATTCGGTGGTTCGGCCGCAGCATTGCTGGTGATCGATCCAACAGGAACCCCAACACCCTCGCCAACTTCCACCGCAACCACTGCCCAAACCGCTGCCTTGAAACTGAAAACTGCGACCACCAGGGCCGCCAGCACATCTGAACCGACAGGAACGGCGACTCCCAAACCGACACGCACTCCGCAGCCAACCGCGACCGCGACGGAAGAGGCCGTTCAGCAGGCGCAGAAGTCGCATACCCAGTCGAAATCGTCATGAAGGACGAGCCACGAGTTACTCACTCCGCAAGCTTCCGGGCAATGGGAACGGATATCGAAATCATTGGTGTAGGCATCACCGAGGAAGAACACGCCGCCGGTTTCAAAGCTGCCCAGCGTCTCGCCGAGCAGTGGGAACGAACCTTCAGCCGCTTCCGACCCGAGAGCGAACTGAGCCGCCTCAACGCTGCGGCTGGTTCATCGCAAGTAATCTCGGAAGTCCTGTACTGGATGATCGAACAGGCACTGGACGCCTATTACAGAACCGAGGGCAGATTCGATCCGACGATTCTCCCGGCGTTGATCGCCACTGGCTACGACCGTGACATCGATCTCGTCAAATCAGGCGAAGCGACAACGTCCTCCGCTACCGGTCGCCCCTCCCCGGGTATGGACGGAATCGAACTCGATCCGGAATCGCTGACAATCACGCTCCCCCGTGATGTTCAGCTTGATCTTGGTGGAATCGCGAAGGGCGCCTATGTCGATCGGATCGCGCTCGCGCTCATGACCTGGCCTGGTGGCTGTGTCAATGCCGGCGGCGATCTAAGGGTCTGGGGAGTTCCTCCCGATGGCGACTATTGGGTAACTGGCATCGAGCATCCACTCTTGCGGGAAGACGATATCGCGACCGTCGAACTGCGGGACCTACGAGCCTGCGCCGTCGCGACATCGGCAGTCAATCGACGCCGATGGTTCTCGAATTCCGGCGAGCGCCACCACCTGATCGATCCCCGCACCGGTGAATCCGCAACCGAAACCATTGTCTCCTGCACTGCATTCGCGGGAAGCGCAGTCGAAGCGGAGATCGCCACCAAATCGCTCTTCGTGGCGGCTGCGCAACAGGCACCCCTCGATTTGATTGGCGCTGTCGCGTCGCTGATGGTCGATCACAACGGCAAACTTACTACTCTCAATGGAACGGCATCAGATGCACTTACGATCTTTCCGGCTGACGCGCACCGTCAGTCCGCCTGAACCTGCCAGCGCCCTCGCGGCAATGACGCTGCTTGTCAGCGGCGTCGGCGTGCTGACGTTGATGCTGATCGCACGAGTTTTCGATTTCTCGTTGAGTCCACTTATGTGGTACCTCACCCGCTCCGCCGGAGTAGCGCTGTACGTCACGCTCTGGCTGACCATGCTGCTTGGACTTGGCATCACCACTCGCGCGCTCGATCGCTTTGGCGGCCGCGGACTCATCTTCAGCATCCACTCCTTCGCCACACAGCTCTCGGTCGGTTTCCTCGCGTTTCATCTGGTGACCCTTGTTGCCAATCCGTATGATGCCTATAGCGCCCGCATGATCTTCGTTCCGTTTCAGTCTGGATGGCGTGAACCCTGGACCGGTCTTGGCGTGATCGGCGCGTATCTATTTGTCGTGATGGCGGGAAGCGATTCGATTCGCCGGTTCACAGGGTTTCGATTCTGGCGCGCTGCTCACTATCTGAGCATCCCGCTCTATGCGGCCGCGTTTGCCCACGCCATCGGATCGGGTAGTGCCTCTGCTCCTCTCTGGGCGAAAGGGTTGTACACGCTCTCCGCGCTCCCCATTGTTTGGATGATCGGCGTTCGAGTGACTTCGGGCGGACGTCGCACAAATGTGCAGCTTCCAGGCGAAGGACCGCTCTACGACCGCATGTCTGGCCCTCGCCCTTCCGCAGCACCTGGCACCGCACAGGGCGACTGATTCCTTTCGTTCAACACCATCCCGCCTGGCCACTCCTCGATCTTTCGACAGGCCCGCCGGGTTTGGATGTTCGATGATGTCTGCAGCCTCCACAGGAATTTCAATAGCTTACCAATAATGAGTGACAAACGATTGACAAGTGATTTCCTCTCGCCTACACTCGCTTCGGGGCGGATATCGCCCCGAATTTGAAAAGGACTCCCAATGAACGTGACGCTTCCCAAACTCCGACCGACCTCAATTGACCCGCGAACCGTTATCGGTCAGGTCTCATTGACTGTGGCCGATCTCGATCGCTCGATCGCCTTTTACACCGGTCCGCTCGGCTTCACCGTTCTCGACCGTGAGGGTTCGAATGCGACACTCGGTCTCCCCGGGACACCGCTCCTTCATCTGGTCGAACACCAGGGAGCTAACCCCTGGCCCGGCTATGCGACGGGCCTCTATCACTTCGCGATCCTCCTCCCGACTCGCGCCGATCTTGGCCGCTGGGTCAAGAACTGGCTCGCGTATGGCAACCCGCTTCCCGGTCAGGGCGATCATCTCGTCAGCGAAGCGCTTTACCTCTCCGATCCTGATGGCAACGGCATCGAGATTTACCGTGATCGTCCGCGCTCGGAATGGCAATGGGATGGCGACACCGTAAAGATGGATTCGCTCCCGGTTGATATCCGGGGGCTCCAGACTGCCGCTGAAGCTGAAGGACTCGCCTGGTCCGGATTCCCGGCTGGCACCACCGTCGGACACATCCACCTTCAGGTTGGAGACATCCCGAAAGCGGCCGCCTTCTATTCGGAGATATTGGGTTTCGATATCGTTGCCCGGATGCCGAGCGCGCTCTTCATCTCCGCTGGCGGCTACCACCACCATATCGGTCTCAACACCTGGCACAGTCGCGGTGCGAACGCCGCACCCGGAGATTCTGTCGGTTTGCGGCACTTCACGGTTCGTTTCGCCGATGCTGCCGCACGAGCTCAGGTCGTCGAGCGTGTGACTGCAGCGGCGGTCGATGTCGAATGGAACAACGACACCGCCGTGGTCCGGGATCCCTGGGGAACCAGCCTCCACCTCGTCGTCGCCTGATCGGTCGAAATTTCACTTGCCACCGGGGTGCGTGTTGGCGGTAGACTTCGCGCACTGCCTGGGTTTCCGATCGGAGTTCACCGGGTGATCGATCCGATGACTTCTCAGGGGGAACCCATTTTTATGTCCGCTTCTTCGGGTACTCATAATCAGGCAAAAGTGAAACGCGATCGCCGCCGCTCACCCGTCGTCAGCGGAACCATCGCGATCGCCGCCGGGTGGGGCATGTTGCTCCTCTTCGGACTCTTCCGGATCGATCTGCCACTCTACGTGCTCTGGTTGATTGTCGGCACGATCGCGACCGCGTTTGCCTTCACCTACGACAAGTTTCAGGCGAAACGACGCGGAAATCGCATTCCCGAAGTGGTATTGCTGGGCGCTTCGTTGGCCGGAGGGGTTCTTGGCGGCTGGTTCGGCATGCTCGCCATCCGCCACAAAACCCTGCATCGCCGATTCTGGGTGGTGCAGTGGCTTTCGACCGCGCTTCATGCCGGTCTCGGCTGGTTCCTGCTGATCGCATAATCAGGGGTCGGAACACCTCCGTCGAATACCCGATGGCTGAGATCATATTTCCGTTATTCGACCGGTTCCTCAGTTGTCTGTTCCTCGAGAATGACTTCAGTAGCTGGATCCACTTCCGTACCCTCGGCCTCGACACATATCGAGGCAGGCGGTGTTTCGATGATCACATACGGATCGCTCAGCGTGGTGTAGGCAAGAACCGCCAGTTGCTGAATGACCAGTGTCGCTTCGCCATCATCCTCGGGATCCTGCGCCATCGCGA
>Ga0105048_10005697_pt1 | contig 20109 bp, 18 predicted proteins | sample MAT05_FD_78382 | JGI IMG/M metagenome (GOLD analysis project Ga0105048, IMG submission 78382) | Freshwater microbial communities from Lake Fryxell liftoff mats and glacier meltwater in Antarctica - MAT-05 | ecosystem: Environmental > Aquatic > Freshwater > Ice > Liftoff microbial mat | place...
CGCCGGCCGCCACCGCCGCCCGGGCGACGTCGGGCTTGGTCGTGTCGATCGAGACCCGGACCTCGCGGGCCAGGACCTCGATGACCGGGAGCACCCGGTCGAGCTCGTCGTCGACCGAGACCGGCTCGGCCCCCGGACGGGTCGACTCGCCACCCACGTCGACGATCTCGGCGCCCTCGGCGACCATGGTGCGACCCCGCTCGATGGCCGCCGCCGGATCGAGGAACCGGCCGCCGTCCGAGAACGAGTCCGGGGTGACGTTCAACACCCCCATCACGAGAGGTACAGCACCGGGGGACCGAACAGCGGACACGAAGGTCCAGGCTACTGGGGGCTGTCAAATCGGCCGGGGTCCGACGAGGCCCGAGGAAGTCACCGGAGACCAGCCGTAGGCTGCGGCCCAGCGGGGACAGCACCGATCAGGAGGACGAGCACATGGGTGACGAGACGACGATGGAGTACCGCCGGTTGGGCCGGACCGGACTGAAGGTGAGCACGTTCTCGTTCGGATCGTGGGTCACCTTCGGGGGCCAGGTGGACACGGGGCTGGCGCGGGAGTGTTTCGCCGTGGCCCGGGAGGAGGGCGTCAACTTCTTCGACAACGCCGAGGGCTACGCGGGTGGCGAGTCGGAGCGGATCATGGGCCAGGCCATCGCCGAGCTGGGGTGGTCCCGCCAGAGCTACGTCGTGTCCACCAAGCTCTTCTGGGGCATCGACGACGACCTGGTCAACATGACCAACACCCTCAACCGCAAGTACCTGCTCCACGCCATCGACGGTTCGCTCGAGCGCTTCGGGCTCGACTTCGTCGATCTCCTCTACTGCCACCGTCCCGATGGCGACACCCCCATCGAGGAGACGGTGTGGGCGATGTCGGACATCGTGAGCTCGGGCAAGGCCCTCTACTGGGGCACGTCGGAGTGGAGCGCCGACGAGATCCGCGCCGCCTGGAACATCGCCGAGCGCCACCACCTCCACAAGCCGGTCGTCGAGCAGCCGCAGTACAACCTGTTCGAGCGGCGGCGCGTGGAGCGGGAGTACCGGCGCCTGTACGAGGACATCGGCCTCGGTCTCACCACGTGGAGCCCGTTGGCCTCGGGGCTGCTGAGCGGCAAGTACGTCGACGGGATCCCCGACGGCAGCCGGGCGTCACTCCCTGGCTACGAGTGGCTCCGCGACTCGCTCACCGACCCGGCCCGCAACGCCAAGGTCACCGAGCTCGTCGCCGTGGCCGAGCGCCTCGATTGCACCCTGTCGCAGCTGGCCATCGCCTGGTGCGCAGCGAACCCCCACGTGTCCTCGGTGATCACCGGCGCCAGCAGCGTCGAGCAGGTGCGCGAGAACATGGGTGCCAAGCGCGTCCTCGCCGCGCTCACCCCTGAGGTGCTGGCCGAGATCAGCGGCATCACCCGGTAGCGGTGCGCCGGGGACGGCGACGGCGGTCGGGCGATCAGGACCGCGAGCGGGAACCGTCGATGAGGCGCATGGCCTCGAACCGCGTGGCCGTGTTGTCGCGGAACAGGCCCCGCACCGCCGACGTGACGGTGGACGCGCCCGGCTTGCGCACACCGCGCATCGACATGCACAGGTGCTCCGCCTCGATGACCACCAGGACGCCGCGCGGCTGGAGCACCCGCTCGATCTCGTCGGCGATCTGCGAGGTGAGCCGCTCCTGCACCTGCGGCCGGCGGGCGTAGGCGTCGACCAGGCGGGCCAGCTTCGACAGCCCGGTGACCCGTCCGTCCCGGTTCGGGATGTACGCCACGTGCGCGGAGCCGATGAACGGCACCAGGTGGTGCTCGCACATGCTGGTCATCGAGATGTCGCGGACCATCACCATCTCGTCGTGGTTGGCCTCGAACATGACCTGCAGGTGCTGGTCGGGCTGCTCGCGGAGCCCGGAGAACACCTCGGCGTACATGCGGGCGACCCGGTCGGGTGTGTTCTGCAGCCCGTCGCGGTCCGGGTCCTCGCCGATGGCGAGGAGGATCTCGCGGACCGCACGCGAGATGCGGGGGAGGTGGACGGGTTCGGTCAGCGCCACGGGCCGAGGAGGAGCCGGACGGGGGATCCCCGGCCCGTCCTCGAGATCGTCGCGGACCTCGACGGGCAGCAGGTCGGTTTCGTGCAGCGATTCGGTCACGGTTCGGTCCTCGGTCGGCAGCAGCGTGTCGTCGATGGTGGGCGACGGGGTCGGGCGAGATCAGCGGGTTCCGGTGGTGGCAACCCGGTCCGGGGTCGGGGTCGGGCTCACGGGAACCGGGGCGGGCCGGCCTCTGGCCGCTGGTCGTCGCCGCTCGCCGGTGCCCAGGGAGCGGGGTCGCCCTCGGCGGCGGTGACGTTATCGGAGCGTCCCGATCCACCCGGGATCGGAGCCGCTGGTCCCGATCCGGCCACGAGACCGACGCCGGTCCCGGCACCCGTGGGGCGCTCGCGACCGATGCTGGTCGGGGTGGTCTCCCAGGAGTCGAGGTGACCGAAGATGGCGTGGAGCTGCTCGTCACCGAGGGTCTCGTGCGCGACCAGCGCATCGGCGAGCTGGTCGAGCGTCGCCCGGTGCAGGATGAGGACCTCGCGCGCCTCGGCGTGGGCCTCGTCGACGAAGCGACGGATCTCGGCATCGATGAACGAGGCGACCTCCTCGGAGTAGTTGACCTCGTGGCCCATCTCCTTGCCGAGGAAGACCTCGGTGTGCTTGTTGCCGAGCTGGAGCGGCCCGATCTGCTCGCTCATGCCGAATTGGGTGACCATCGCCCGGGCGATCTGGGTGGCCCGCTCGATGTCATTCTGGGCGCCCGTGGTCGGATCACCGAAGATGATCTCCTCCGCGGTTCGGCCACCCATGAGCATCGCCATCTCGTCGCGGAGCTCGGACCGCGTGCGCATGTTGCGGTCCTCCTCGGGCAGCGCCAACGTCCAGCCGAGGGCCCGACCCCGGGCGACGATCGAGACCTTGTGGATCGGATCGGTGTTGGGCAGCACGTGGCCCACCAGGGCGTGGCCGGCCTCGTGGTAGGCGATCACCCGCTTCTCGCGGTCGGACATGACCCGGCTGCGGCGCTCCGGGCCGGCCATGACGCGATCGATCGCCTCCTCGACCTCCGACATGGAGATGGCGGTCTGGCCGCGACGGGCGGCGAGCAGCGCCGACTCGTTGATGGTGTTGGCGAGGTCGGCGCCGGTGAACCCGGGGGTCCGGCGGGCGATGACCTCCAGGTTGACGTTGGGACCGAGGGGCTTGCCCTTGGCGTGGACCTCGAGGATCGCCCGGCGGCCCACGAGATCGGGTTGGTCGACCACGATCTGGCGATCGAAGCGGCCGGGGCGCAGGAGCGCGGGGTCCAAGATGTCGGGCCGGTTCGTGGCGGCGATGAGGATGACGCCGGTTGCGACGTCGAAGCCGTCCATCTCCACCAGGAGCTGGTTGAGGGTCTGCTCACGCTCGTCGTGTCCGCCGCCGAGCCCGGCACCCCGGTGGCGCCCCACGGCGTCGATCTCGTCGACGAAGATGATGGCCGGCGCGCTGGCCTTGGCCTGCTCGAAGAGGTCGCGGACGCGGCTGGCGCCGACGCCGACGAACATCTCGACGAAGTCCGACCCCGAGATGGAGAAGAACGGGGCCCCGGCCTCGCCGGCCACCGCCCTGGCCAGCAACGTCTTGCCGGTGCCCGGGGGCCCGAACAGCAGCACCCCCTTGGGGATCTTGGCCCCCATGGCCTGGAACTTGGCGGGGTTGGCGAGGAACTCCTTGATCTCCTGCAGCTCCTCGACCGCTTCGTCGGCGCCGGCGACGTCGGCGAAGGTGACCTGCGGCTGGTCCTTGGAGATCTTGCGGGTCTTCGCCTTGCCGAACCCCATGGTGCGCCCACCGCCGGCACCGCCACCCATCATCCCACCCATGAAGTAGACGAAGACCCCGATGAGCAGGAGGATCGGCAGCCACTGGTAGAGCAGGATCAGCCAGATGCTCTCGCCCTGGGCGTCGACGTCGAGCTCGACGTTCGCGTCGAGGAGCTGGCGGGTCATCGCCTCGGTGAAGTCGGCGGGGTAGGTGACCGTGTAGGTAGTGCCATCGGCCAGCTCACCGGTGACGACGTCGTCGCTGCTCAGGATCTGCGCCGTGCGGATCTGCCCCTCGGCCAGGGTGGTCTGGAACTGGCCGAGCGGGATGTCACGCGGGGGCTCGGGCCGCAGCAGCACCAGCGCCGCCACCAGGAGGACGAGCGCAGCGGCGCCACCGATGAGCAGGTTGCGAACGAGCGGCTTCATGCCCGGACCAGCGTATCGGGGGGGCGCGAGCGCCGTGGCGTCGCACCCGTTTCGGACCCTCGAGGATCAGCGACGCACCGACGACCCACCGGCCTCGGTCAGGTCGGCGAGGGTGAACCGTCGCCCGGAGGATGCTCGATGAACCGGTGGATGGAGCGGAGGTTGCGGTAGCGCTCCGCGGCGTCCAGTCCGTAGCCGACGACGAACTCGTCGGGGATCTCGAAGCCCACATAGCGCAGCGGGCGCTCCATCGGGGCCACTCCGTCCTTGAGCAGGAGCGCGCAGACCTCGAGCGAGGCGGGCTCGCGTGCCCACAGGTTCTTGAGGAGGTACTTGAGCGTCAGCCCGCTGTCGACGATGTCCTCGACGACGAGCACGTCGCGGCCGGTCAGGTCGAGATCGAGGTCCTTGACGATCCGGACGATGCCGCTGGTCTTGGTGGCCGATCCGTAGGACGAAACCGCCATGAAGTCGAACTCGACCGGCAGCTCGATGGCGCGCGAGAGGTCGGCCATGAACATGAACGCGCCCTTGAGCACGCCCACGAGGAGCAGCGACCGTCCCGCGTAGTCGGCGGTGATCTGGGATCCGAGCTCGGCGATCCGGGTGACGATGTCGGCCTCGGCGACGATCGGTCCCCCCAGGTGCGGATCCGTGCTGGTCTGGGTCGTCGGCGCGGGCTCGTCCATGCGAGCAGCACTGTAGCGACTCGCTCCCGCCCCTGGAACCGGCACGCCGCGAGCCGGCGCGCGTCAGCCGAGGTCGACCGACCGCTCCGTCGTCTCACGCGGTTCGACCAGTCGGAGCCGCCCTGCGGTGCGCGCGACGCGCCAACCCCGGCCGACGTCGGTGGCGACGGCATCGAGGCGAGCGACGGCCAGGACCCGTTCGACCGTCGCGGCATCGGGCGGGTGCCGCTCCGGTGAGCAGGTCCGCAGCCACGCCCGCACGGCGACGCGGGCGAGCGTCGGCGGGGCGGCGGCGAGCGCCCCCGCGTCGGTGGGATCGATGGCAGCCGACTCGGCCGACAGGTGGTCGGTCGCGTCGCGGGCGTGGTCGGCGAGCCGGGCCAGCAGCGGCACGACATCGCGACCGGCGACGTCGGCGAGCAGCGGGAGCAGCTCGTGGCGGACCCGGTTGCGGCGGTGGGCGGGGTCGCGGTTGCTGGGGTCGTCGACGGGCCGCAGGTCGAGCGCCGCGCACAACGCTCGGGTCTCGGACCGCCGGAGCCGAACGATCGGGCGCCGCTCCCCCGGGCGCATGGCGGCCAGGCCGTCGAGGCCCGCACCCCGCAGCACCTGGAGCAGGACGGTCTCGGCCTGGTCGTCGGCGGTGTGTCCGGTGCACGCCCCCTCGGGCAGCACGGCGTACCGCGCGGCGCGGGCGCGGGCCTCGAGGTTCGGACCGGCACCGACCTCGACCCGCACCGACCGGAACGACGCACCGAACCGCTCCGCGGCCAGGCGCACGACCTCCGCCTCGGCGTCGCCCCCCGGCCGCAGGCCGTGGTCGACGTGGACCGCGGTGACGTCGTCGTGGGCGGCCGCAGCGAGGACGAGCAGCGCCAGCGAGTCGGCCCCGCCCGACACCGCGCACACCACGGGTCGGTCATCTGGCGCGAACCCGCACCGAGGGAGCAGCGCGGCGATCAGCTCGACGCCGGCGCCGCCGCTCGGTCCGGTGGTCGACTCGGTCACCGGTTCAGCGTGCCACGGTTGCCGGGCCGAGATCCGGGTGGGACGGGGGCCCGACCAGCCCCGCCGGGACGCCGGTCAGGTGAGCGCAGGCTGGAGCCGGGCGACCCAGAGATCGGGGTCGCGGATCTCGTGGATCGAGGGGAGGTTCTCGGGGGTCTCCCACACGTGGTCGAGCAGTGCGGTGCCGCCGACGGACTCGACCGCGGTGATGAACTTCTCGCCCTGCTCGTACTGGTTCATCTTGGCCTCGAGCCCGATGAGCTGCTGGAACAGGCGGGTGATGCCACGGGTGTTCTGACGGCGCTGGTGCAGGACACGGCCGAAGCGCTCGGCACCGGGCACCAGCCCCTCGCCGGCGCGATCCATGGTGATGTCGCCGTGGCCCTCGAGGAGGCTCATCAGCCCACCGATCTGGTTGAGGACCTCGCGCTGCTCGGGCGACGCGACGAGCGCCATGATCCCGCCGTCGTCGAGCGGGTTGGCGCCCTGGCGCACCGCGGCGACGACGCGGTCGAGGGCCGCGAGGAACCGGGCGGGGTCGGGGTCGACGGCGTCCATCGATTGGCTGACCAGCCCGAGGAAGTGCTCGCGCATCCAGGGCACGCCGGTGAACTGGGCCCGGTGGGTGACCTCGTGCAGCGCCAGCCAGAGCCGGAACTCGCGGGGCGGGAAGGCGAAGAGCTTCTCGAGGGCCAGCACGTTGGGACCGACGTAGTACACGAGGTCCTGGTCGGCCGGGTTCTCGTCCTCGATGATCAGCAGGTCGTACTGACCGAGGACCCGGGTCGACATCCACCCGAGCATGGCGCCCATCTCGGCACCGGCCGCCTTCTGGGTGATGGGCGAGAAGGTCGACGAGGTCATCCGTTGCTCGAACTTCTCGATCAACGGGCGCAGCAGGCGCTGGAACGAAGCGATGTTGGCCCGGATCCAGCCGGCCCGGTCGGTGACCCGCGCCCGGGCAGGGCCGGCGAGCGAGCGCAGCCCCGTGGTCTGGGCCACGAGCTCTTCGGCCTGGCTGGTGAACTCGGTGAAGTCGGGCTCGAGCGAGTCGTAGTGGTACGACTGGGCGAAGGGCTCGCGCCCGGCGACCTTGACGGCCACCCGTTCTGCGAGGGCCCAGTCGACGGCCCCGGTGGTCATGCCTGCGCCTCCGTGGTCACGTCGGGATGGTGCCCTACTGCTTGGGGTACCGCGGGGCGACCACCTTGATCAGGTAGCCCACCACGATGCCGATCACGATCAGGACGGCCGGGATGAACAGGGCCACTCCCAGCCAGTAGTGCCAGACGACCGCTGCGAACGCGTGCATGAGGCCATCCTAGACAGGGGGTCGTGACGGACAACAGTCGGGGCACGTGGAGGGGGCTACTCCGGTCCGCCGGGCCGGGCGGCGGCGCCGGGGGCGTGATCGGCTGCTCCGAGGGAGTCGAAGATGCGCTGACGAAGGTTGTCGGGAACCTGGTCGGTGCACTTCTGCTTGATCACGATGCGCAGCTCCGCCTCGAAGTCGAAGACCTCGAGGCAGGGGCTGCAGTCGTCGAGGTGGGTCCGGATCCGCATGCGGCTCTCGTCGGTGAGCTCGCCGTCGAGGAACGTGTACAGCTCGTGCAACGCCTCATCGCAGTTGCCGTGGTCGTGGCCGGCGTGCTCGTCGTTGTCGGGGAGGTCAGTCATGTCACTGTCCATGTCGGCTGCCAGTTACTCGGTCGGTCCGGCGGTGGCACCGGAACCGGATCCGTCGGACGGGGGATCGTCGCCGGACCTGGGTCCACCGACGGTCACCGGTTCGGGGCCGGAGACGTCGTCTCCGTCCGCCCCGGACGGGGGTGCCACCCGCTCGGTGAGCCCTCGCGAGGCGGCAAAGCTGTACAACGCCTTCTGCAGCGCCTTTCTTCCCCGGTGCAGGCGACTCATCACGGTCCCGATCGGGATGTCGAGGATCTCGGCGATCTCCTTGTACGAGAACCCCTCGACATCGGCGAGCAGCACGGCCACCCGGAACTGCTCGGGCAGCGCCTCGATGGCCTCCTTCACCTCGATGTCGGTGAACCAGTCCATGAGCTCGTCCTCGGCGCTGCGGCCGGCGGCCACCGCCTCGAGACCACCGAGGCGCCGGTACAGGTAGAGGTCCTCGACCTCGTCGAGCTCGGTCTCGTCGAACCGGCGCTTCTTGGCCCGGTAGGCGTTGATGTAGGTGTTCGTGAGGATCCGGTACAGCCACGCCTTGAGGTTGGTGCCCTCCTGGAACCCACCGAACCCCCGGTAGGCCTTGAGGTAGGTCTCCTGCACGAGGTCCTCGGCGTCGGACGGGTTGCGCGTCATGCGCAGCGCGGCGGAGTACAGCGAGCTCATGAAGGGCATCGCCTGCTCGGCGAAGGTGGCCTGATCCGACATCGCCCACCAGGCTACCGGTCGGTCGCGCATCCCGAAATCGGAGCGGGTCGTAGGTCGCTTCGTGGTCCGCCGCCTCGGGGACGTCGGCCGGCCGGTACAGGTCGGCGAGCCGGTCGGGGATGGCGCCGCTCTTGGCCGTCGGCCGAGCTGATCGACGGAGAAGTGCGGGGCGGCGTCGACATCGGCGACGTTGAAGGACACGTGGTGCACAGTCAGCGAACCCATGCTCCCAAGTGCGCCCACCGCCGCTGCTTCAGGTCGGGGGCACCGGCGGCCCGAGCAGGCCGAAGAGGTCGTTCACGTGGTCAGCGAGGTGGAACGTCGCCGGGTCGAGCGGTGCGGGGCCTCGCCGGACATCGATCCAGTACTCGTTGATCGACACATCGGCGAAGACCTCGCCGAACGACGCGCACGCCAGCATGAGCTCGACGGCGATCTTGCTCAGCGGCTCCACATTGGTGAGCCAGTTGGCCGAGTCCTCCAACCGAGCTGCCAGGTGGGCCTGACGCTCGGCGTGATCGGGGGCGTCGGGGTCGTTGAAGTAGGTCGACCACATGTCCGCGTTTCGGTGCTCCCAGTTCCAGTCCTCGATGACGTAGCGCCCGCCGGGGCAAAGGAACGGGAACAGCGCGTCGAACGACGCCCGCGACGGCTCGAGCAGGTGCGAGGCGTCGTCGATCACGACGTCGAGGAGCTCGCCGTCGAGCTCCGCCCGCACGATCTCGTGCAGACGCGCCCGGTCGGACTGGTCGACACCCCAGTGCGGGCGGATGACCGCACCGAGGTCGCGCGCGTCGATCAGCTCGTCCAGGCCGTTCGCGTGCTCCGTGGCGATGTCGACGGCGATGAGGGTCGCGGGTGCCAGCTCGAGGGCCATCCACGCCGTGCTTCCGCCCTCGGCGATCCCGATCTCGAACACCCGGCCGCCCTCGATCTCCGACCGCAGCGAACGGTAGAGGTCGAGCATCGTCGGGGTCTTGATGAGCGAGAACCGATCAGCGCTGGAACCGGGGCCGTAGGTCATCACGAACGTCACGCCATCGACCACGAACGGCTCATCCTCGGTCAGGGCCCAGCCCGGTCCGCTGCCGAACAAGGAGCCCGAGCCCAGGAAGGGGTTGACCGCTTCGACCATCGGGCGATCGTAGTGGCCACCATCGCTGGTAGGTCGCCCGCTTCGCATCGGGCGACCTTCCTGGCTGATCGGCTCGCAATGGGCCGATGCTGACCGAGATCTGCGCCGATGCGGTGGGGACTCTCAGGCGGTCGGACCTGCTGCCGTCGCATCGGCGCGACACCATCGACCACGAACGGCGTCGGGTGGTCGAGGAAGTCGTCCGGACCCCTCGGTCGTCAGGCGGCGAACCGACCTCGGACGCTTGGTCGAATCACACGCCCGACGACGTGCCTCGGCCTCGGTCGGGTCAGACGCGAGGATCGCGTCGGATCGCCAGGCCGTCCGTGTCGATGTAGTGGCCGGTGAGGGTGCGCTCGTCGTGGCGCATCCGCCACGACAGGAGGCGCCCGGCGTAGTCGGCACGCACCGTGGCGTAGGCGGGATCGGTGGCGACGTTCACGAACTGCTCGGGGTCGCGCTCGAGGTCGAACAGGATCGGTTCCATGGCCCCGAAGTGGACGTACTTGAAGCGGTCGTCGCGCACGACGTCGAGGCTGCACTGCTCCATCGTCACGCCGAGCAGGTCTTCGATCAGGTGGTCGCGCGGCGACCGGAAGTCCCACTGCCAGTGGACCTCGGTGCGCCACGGCGCCGCGGGGACACCACCGCCGACGAGCTCGAGCAACGACCGTCCGTCGCACTGGAGCGGCGCCTCGGCACCCAACCAGTCGAGGATGGTGGGCATCACGTCGACGTGCTCGGTGAGCGCGTCGACCGCCGACCCGCGCGACGCCGGCGGGGCCTCGGGGTCCCGGATGATGAGGGGCACGTGGTAGCTCTCGTCCCAGTAGCCGAGCTTCTCGATCAGGCCGTGGTCGCCCATCTGGTCCCCGTGGTCCGAGGTCAGCACCACGAGCGTGCGGTCGAGCTCGCCCGTCGCCGCCAACCAGTCGACGAGGATGCCGAGCTGATGATCGACCTCGCTCATCATCCCGTAGTACGTGGCGCGCAGCTGGCGCATCGCCGGCTCTTCCTCGGGGGCCCGGATCCCGTCCATCCCCAGCACCGCGTCGGCGAACGGGTGCTGCGCCCGTTCGGCCGCCAACCCCTCGGACTGCACGGGGAGCGGGACACCGGCGGGGTCGTAGCGATCGTGGAACGGGGCCGGCGCTCGGTAGGGCGGGTGCGGGCGGATGTAGCTGGCGTGCACGAACCAGGGGTCGGGAGAGGTCGACCGGTGCCCGTCGATCCAGTCGATCAGCGACTCGGTGAGGAACGCGGCCTCGGAGTGCTCGGCGGCGTAGCGGGCGGGAGCCCAGGAGGCCTCGTGGTCCGCGGCGTCGGGATCATCGGCGGGCAGGTAGAGGTCCAGGAGCCGCTCGGGGACGGCGTAGCCCTTCGTGGCGAGCCATGCGGCCCACACGTCGAGCTGCTCGCCCCGGAGGTCGACCACCGGGTCGAAACCGGGGAGCACACCCTCGTAGGAGAACAGGCGGGGATCGTCGGGGGCGAGGCCCCGCGGGTCGATGGCGCTGTCGGTGTACCCGAAGAGCTTCGGGTCGTACCCGAGGTCGCGCGCCTCCCGGGCGATGTTGGTGAAGCGGTCGTCGAGGGGGGTGCCGTTGAGCACGGCGCGGTTCGTCATGAGGTAGGTGCCGGTGTACAGACACGCCCGGCTGGGCCCGCACGGCGCGGCGTTGGCGTAGTGGCGACGGAACCGGGTGCCCTCGCGAGCCAGCCGATCGAGGGCCGGGGTCTGCACCACCGGGTGACCGTCGATCCCCAGGCAGTCGCCGCGCCACTGGTCCACCGTGATGAACAGGACGTTCCCGCGAGCCGACATCTCCGCGGTGTTAGCAGACAAGCGGCGGAGTTGCGGGCGCCGGTGCCCAGGACGCGCCGACGCACCCGCGCGGGCGCACCGCATCTTCGCGACGAGGAGGGACACTGGTCAGTAGTGTCGGCCGCATGGATCCTGTGATCGACGTCGGCGGTCTGGTCAAGGCGTTCGGATCGGCCCGGGCCCTCGACGGGCTCGACCTGCAGGTCGGCGCCGGGGAGGTCCACGGCTTCCTCGGCCCCAACGGGTCGGGCAAGACCACCACCATCCGCGTCGTGCTCGGGATGCTCCGCGCCGACGAGGGCAGGGTGCGCCTGCTCGGCGGCGACCCCTGGCGCGATGCCGTCGACCTGCACCGGCGCCTCGCCTACGTCCCCGGCGACGTCAGCCTGTGGCCCAAGCTGAGCGGCGGCGAGACCATCGACCTGTTCGGACGGCTGCGCGGCGACCTGGACCGGTCCCGCCGCGACGAGCTGCTCGATCGGTTCGAGCTCGATCCCACCAAGCGGGCCCGCACGTACTCCAAGGGCAACCGCCAGAAGGTCGCCCTGGTCGCAGCGCTGGCGTCGTCGGCCGAGCTGCTGATCCTCGACGAGCCGACGTCGGGACTCGATCCGCTCATGGAGGCGGTCTTCCAGGATTGCATCACCGAGGCGAATGACGAGGGGCGCACGGTGCTGCTGTCCAGCCACATCCTCGCCGAGGTCGAGGCGCTCTGTGACCGGGTGAGCATCATCCGGGCCGGCCGGACGGTGCAGTCGGGAACGCTCACCGAGCTGCGCCGACAGACCCACACCACCGTCGCCGCCGAGACCGACCGCCCCGTCTCCGGGCTGGACCGGATCGACGGCGTGCGGGTGCTGGCCGCGACCGACGGCCACGTGAACCTTCAGGTCGAACCCGCGCGGCTCGACGGTGTGATGCAGGCGCTCGCCGCGGCCGGCCTCCGCAGCTTGGTGAGCACCCCGCCGACCCTCGAGGAGCTGTTCCTGCGCAACTACGGTGACGAGCCGGCCGGCGAAGCCGCCCACCACGACGCCGCGGGCGCCGCCGCCGAGCGGTGATGGCAGCCACGCTCACCGGAACGGTGGCGCTCGCCCGGTTCGCGCTGCGTCGCGACCGAGTGCGCATCGCGGTGTGGGTCGCGGCCGTCGCGGCGCTGGTGCTCGTCACCGCCGCGAGCACCAAGGGCATCTACCCCACCCAGGCCGATCTCGATCAGGCTGCGGCCGTCGCCCAGGACAACCCTGCGGTGCTGGCGTTCAACGGTCCGGCCATCGCCCTCGACACGATGGGTGGCCAGATCACGTTCCAGGTCGGCTCGTTCGGCCTGCTCGTCGTCGGGCTCATGGCCCTCCTGATGACGAGCCGGCTCACCCGCGCCGAGGAGGAGAGCGGGCGGATGGAGCTCGTCCGCTCGATGGCCGTCGGTCGGCAGGCCCCGCTGGCCAGCGCGCTGATCGTGGTCGGTGCCATGGCCGCGACGGTCGGCGTGCTCACCACGGTTGGGCTGATCACGCAGGACCTCCCGGTGGCCGGGTCCGTGGCCCTCGGCGCCTCGTTCGCCGCGCTCGGCCTCTTCTTCACGGGTGTCGCCGCGGTGACCGCCCAGGTCACCGAGAACCCCCGGGTCGCGTCCGGGATCGCCGGTGGGATGCTCGGCCTGTCGTTCGCCGTGCGCGCCGCGGGCGACATCGGCGACGGGACCCTCTCGTGGTTCTCCCCCCTCGGTGTGGCCCAGAAGGCACGGCCCTTCGGCGACGAGGTCTGGTGGCCGCTGCTCCTCCTCGTCGCCCTCGCCGTTGCGTTCGCCGCTGGCGGCGCCGCCCTGGCAGCGCACCGGGACTTCGGGGGCGGGTTGGTGGCGCCGCGCCCCGGCCGACCCGAGGCGAGCGCGTCGCTCGGTCGACCGCTGGGCCTCGCGGTGCGGCTGCAGCGGGGCAGCGTCCTGTGGTGGGCGCTGGCGGTCCTGCTCCTCGGCGTCACCTACGGCTCGATCGCCAACAGCATCGAGGACTTCGTGGCCGACAACCAGACCATCGCCGATTTCGTCGCCGCTTCCGGCGGCGCCAGCCTCACCGATTCCTACCTGGCCACGTCGCTCCTCATCCTCTCGCTCACCGCCGCCGGCGCCGCGCTGCAGACCGCGCTCCGGCTCCGCACGGAGGAGGTCGGCGGCCGCGCCGAACCGGTGCTCAGCACCCCGACATCGCGGTGGGCGTGGATGGGCAGCCACGTCGCGGTGTCGCTCGTCGGCAGCGCGCTGATCGTCCTGGCCGGCGGGCTCGGGATCGGCGCGACGTACGGGATCGTCATCGGGGATCTCGGTCAGGTGCCCCGGCTCATGGCGGCGTCGCTCGCCTACGTCCCGGCGGTGTGGGTCCTCGCGGCGATCGCCATCGCCCTGTTCGGCTGGGCGCCCCGTGCCTCGGTGGCGGCGTGGGCGCTGCTCGCCGGCGCCTTCGTCATCGCCATGCTCGGCACGATCCTCGACCTCCCCGACTGGGTGCTCGGGCTCTCGCCGTTCCACCATGCGCCCCAGGTACCCGCCGCCGCGGTCTCGGTCCTGCCCATCGCCGTGCTGCTGGCCATCACCGTGGTGACCACCGCGGCCGGCTTCGCCGGCTTCCGGCGTCGCGAGGTCGGCTGACTCGCCGTCGTCTCGGATCGGGCCGCCGATGAGGGCGAGCGGACGGGTCAGGCGGCGCCGGCCTGGTGGAGCTCGACGAGGTTGCCCGACGGATCGTGGAGGAACGCCTGGACGTTGGTGGCGACGGGTGACGGTTCGCTGACCTCGAGCCCCTCGGCGCGCAACTCGGTGACGACCGCATCGAGGTCGTCGACGAGGACCGCGAAGTGCTGCCCGACGCCGGCGGGCGGCTCGGCCTCGATGAGGTGCACCTGCTGGCCGCCCACATCGAGCCACGCCCCACCGAACCCGAAGTCGGGCCGGTCGTCTCGCACCGTGAAGCCGAGCCGGCCCACGTAGAAGCGGAGGGCGGCGTCGACGTCAGCGACGTTGATCGACACGTGGTGAACGGCGAGCGGACGCATGGTTCCAGTGTGGCGCGACGGGCGGTCGAGAGCCCTGGTCAGCACGCACCGATCTCGGGACCGATCTGGACGGGTTCGGTCGTTCCCGATCGACCGTCACGGGCAGGCCGCGCCGGCTGTCATCGGTCACGTGACGTTCGGGAGGATGTCGACGGTGAGACCGACGGCGGCCACGACGATCAGGAGCAGGCCTGACGCAACCCCGATGGCCCGGTGGTGTCGGGTGAGGAACCGGGTGAACCGTTGCTGCACCGGCGCGGCGAGCAGCGGGAGCAGGACGAGCGGCCACCCGAACCCGAGACCGAAGGCGAGGAAGTAGGCGAGTCCATCGAGGAGCGCGGCGGTCCCGCTGACGCCGCCGAGGACGAACGCGCTGATGATCAACGGGCCCGTGCACGGCAACGTGAGCGGGCCGAGGAGCAACCCGTAGACGAACGCGGTGGCGAACGGGTTGCGCAGGATCGGGACCTCGGTGGTCGTGAGCCGGGCGAACGGGTTGCGATCGAGGAGCATGGCGACGCCGAGCAGGAACACCAGGCCGTAGAGGACGGGAAGGGCCACGGGCAGCACGTCGGCGAACGACGTCCGCAGCATCCGGAACACCAAACCAAGGCCGATCATCGCCACGAGGACCCCGGCGAGGACGACGGCGCCGAGCCACCGCTGCCCACGCGTCGGTCCAGCGGCGCCGGCGCGGCCGGCCATCATGGCGAAGAGGCCGGGGTACAGCGGCAGCATGCAGACGTTGCCGAGGATCGCCGCGTTGCCGAGGAGGAACGCTTCGACGTACTGGCTCACGGGTTGCCCGGGCGGGTCGCCCTCGACCGCTCGTCGGCGTGCCGACGGGCGACCGGATCAGCCGTCATTGTCGCGCTGCTCGAGGGCCGGCGTGTCCGGATCAACCGCCGGACACGCCGAGGCTGGCCAACACCTGGTCGGGTTCCTTGAAGCCGGTGGCGAGCTCGCCGATCTGCCCATCGGCCGCCACCACGAAGTGCGGGGTCGACGGCGGGTTCAACGAGGAGTTCCCGAACTGGTCGTTCATGGCGGCGAGCATCTCCGGCGACATCACCGCGAAGCGGATCCCGTCGAACCCCTCATCGTCGGCATAGGACGCGATGTCCTCGGCGCTGAGATCGGTCTCGACGCTGAGGGACACGTAGGCAACGTCGGCATCCGAACCGGCCGTCGCGGCCTGCACGTTCTGGAGCTGCTTCTTGCAGTTCGTGCACCACGTCGCGAAGTTCTCGACGTAGAGCGGCGTCCCGGCGTAGTCGGCAAGGGTGAAGGTCTCCCCCGTCCGGGCATCGGTGATCGGCAGGGCCATGATCGCCACCGTCCCCGGGGCGGACGACCCCGACGGCGAGACGGTGGTGGCCGGGTCGGCAGCGGCCGGGTCGGCAGCGGCCGGGTCACCGGCCCCGGCGGTAGACGACGTGTTCGATCCGCAGGCGGCCGCGACGAGAGCCGCCACCGCCACCAGCACCACTCGCATCCTCATGGACAGTTCCTCCTGGTCGACCGATTGCCGTCCCGCTGGTGAGCGGGACCACCCGGCTTGCGTCCGGACGTGCTGGTGCAACGCCAACCGGACGTGATCGGTTCCACCCGCGGATGCTGATCGGTGCCCACGTCTCTTGCGACCGCATACCCGAGTCACGTCAGCCGGGCGACGCGGACGACGGCTCCCGATCTGGCGCCGCCGTGGCGGGCCGGGAGCGCCGGCCGACCAGGGCCAGGCCGAGGCCGACTGCGACGCTGACCAGTGACACTGCCAGGCCGAGCGCCAGCCCCGGGGGTCGGTAGCGGAGCTCGACCTCGTGCGTCCCCGGGCCCAGCTCGACCCCGAGCGCGAACCCGTCGACCTCCACCAGATCTGCCCCCTCACCATCGACGGTGACGGCCCAACCGGGTTGTGCCTGCTCGGCCACGACGAGCCGACCGCCGTCGGAGGTCGTGACGACGTCGATCTCGCCCGGCCCCCGGCGGTTCACCTCCGCCGCGACGGCCTCGCCCCCGGCGGTCGGGTACACGATGGCCTCGCTCCGGAACCGGGGGTTCTCCCAGACCTCGCGCGGGCCGTCGACGAGGACGGGGCCGGTCCACGCGGGCACCATGGCCTCGCGTGCGGCGTTGAGCTCGTCGTCGTCCTCGGGAGGTCGACCGAGCGTGCGGACGACGTGGTCGTGCGGGTCGATCACGACGTAGCGCACACCCAGTCGAGCCAGTGCGTCGGCATCGACGGGCAGCTCGATCTGGTCGCTGATCCTCCCCAACGGGTCGAATGGCCCGTCGACGAGCTGTTCGGCGGCGGCCACGTAGGGCTCGGTCAGCCACAGGCCGCCGTCGTAACCGTCCAACGTCCGTCCACCGGACGTGAGGCTGGTGTTGGCGTCGGAGCCGCCCAACGCCAGGTACCGCGCGCCCTGGCCGGCCAGGAACTCGCTCGTCGCGCTCGTCGAACCGGCGACGAACGACTCGGGGCCGCGCAGCGCTTGGGCGTAGCTGTGCCGGGCCGGCACGCCCAGCTCGACGATCACGACGGCGACCGCCACGAGGCCCAGGACGTTGCGGCGGGTGCGATCGTTCGACCGGCGGAGCGCCACCAGGACCGCGGCTGCCACGAGCCCGACCGCTGCGATCCAGGTGAGCCGGCTCGTCAGGGGTGCCCCATCGGCGCCGGCCACGGGAGTCGTCGCGACCAGCACGAGGGCGACGAGCCCGGCCACGATCGCGACGACGACCGAGCGGCGCCGGTCCAGCAGGTGGTCCCGCAGGGCGTGCGCGCCCACGGCCGCGAGCACGGCCACGACGAAGGTCGTGAGGAAGAGCCAGCGCAACGGCACGCGCCCTTGACCGAGACCGGGGATGGTCGCCGCCGCGACCTGGTACACCTCGAGGTACGGCCCGACCGCCAGGAGCGCCGATCCCACCGCGGCGATGATCAGCGCCGCGGCGGTCGCACGGATCGGGAACCGGGACCCACGACCCCGGGTGAGCGCCACGACCGCGCCGACCACGGCGAGGGCGAACGCCGCGGCGCCGAGGTACACCGGCGCTTCGGGGGTGGGATGGCTCAACGCGCTGGGAGGCGCCCACGGGTCACCGAGGAGCGCCGGCGCGGCCGCGCGCGGGTCGAGGACGTAGCTGTCGAGCTTCGCCTGGTCGAGCAGGGCGTCCGGGGTCAGCGCCCCGACCTCGAACAGGGGGAGCGAAGTCAGCAGCGGGAGCGCGGCGATGCCCAGACCGAGCCCACCGGCGAGCGCCACGCGACCCAGCTTGTGCGCGATCCGATCGGGTTCGGCCCCACCGGTACGCGGTCGGCGATCGAGCAACCGGCCGACGACCCACGCGGCGGTGAGCGCCGCGCCGAGATAGATCTGCTGGGGATGGCCCGACAGCACCAGCAGCGCGGTGACGACCGCGCACGCCGCGACCGCCCGTGACCGACGACCCGGGCCCGCGGCCATCACCGCGTCCACCGCGACCAGCAGCCACGGGATCCAGGCCATGACCGCTATCTGCTCGAACCGGACGGTGCGAACCATCGTGGCCCCGGCCCCCACCATCACCACCGCCGCGACGAGCCCCGCCGGCGCCGCCAGGTGGAGCGTCCGGCGCGCGAGGTGACGCATTCCGAACGCCAGCATGAACAGGTGCGTGGCGGTCATGGCACCCATGGCCCCCGGCGCGCCGAGCGGCCAGAAGACCACCTTCAACGGGTAGTACACCGCGGTCTGGAGGTTGGCGCTGAACGCGGTGCCGCCGAACGCACCCGGTTCCCACCACGGCAGCCGGCCGTCGCCCCACGCCCGGTAGGTCGCTTCCAGGTTCGGCCCCGAGTACGCGGCGGTGTCGAAGTCGACGACGTACCCGCCGGGCGCCATGAACGGCCACGCGATCCATGTGGTGAACACCACGATCGCCAGGACCTCCAAGGTCGAGCCCGACCACACGAACGGCCGAGCTCGCAGGCCATCGGACCGGGGTCCGCGCGGCGGACCGCGCCGATCTCGAGCTCGAGCGTCGCCGGTGCGAGGGCGTCCCTCGAGCTCCTGGATCTCCGACATCGACACCTTCCCGCAGGTCCGAACAGCTCGTGGGACACGCTAGTCGCACGTCGCGCGGACCTCCGGTCGGGTCCGCTCCGGAGATCCGCCGATGGTTCCGCTCGGCGATGGCCGTCGACTGGGTCCGACGAACCCCGCTCCCCGTTCGCCCGCACCTGGCACGTGGTCCTCGATCCGTGCCTCGGCGAGATGCGCTCCATCACCCTCGAGCACAGGCGCGTGACCGGTCCGGCATCGGGGACCACGACGCAGGCCCCGACCGGCGATCGGCGACCGCTCCCGTTTCCTGCGCGCCCGCATGGCCAAGAATCTCCGAACACCTCTAGCTATCCAAACACTGTTCGGTTTAAACTGACCGAACAGTGTTTGGAATACGGACAACGATCGGAGAAGCTTCCATGGGATCCACCCCCGCACCTTTGCCCACCAGCGACCGGGGCCGAGACACCGACCCGGCCCGTCGCCCGGTCGAGCCGACCGACGGGCCCGCCGGCACCGTCGCGCCGCCGCCAGACCCGGTACGGGGGAGGTCCCTGGTCCGGTTCTGGCCCGGCATCGGCCCGGCTGCGCTGGCCGTGCTCCTCGCCACCCGCACCGTGCTCGCCCCCGGGCTCGACCTCGCTATCGGCTTGTCGGTGGCCGCCATCTTCGCCGGCGTGGCCGTCGCCGGGGCCCGGCGCCGAGCCTGGGCTGTACCTCTGCTGGTGCTCGCCCCGATCGTCTTCCTCGTCACCCCGGCCCGGACCGAACTGGCCTTCGACATCGCCCGACCTGGTGACACCGTCTGGTTCGCGTTCGCCGCCGCCATCGCCCTCGCGTCGGGGTGCTGCCTCGCCGGTGCGGTCGCCGTGGCCACCCACCAGCCCGCGGCCCGGTGGGCGGTCATGCCGGTCGGCGTGCTCGGCGCCGTCGGCTTCGTGGCGGTGCTCGGCCTGGTCGACCCGAACCCCGATCTGGGTCGAGGCCTCGACACGGCCACGCGCGACTCCCTGGCTCAGATCGACCTGATCGACTTCGGGTACCGCCCGCCCGCGGGGTCGATCGTCAACGACGGACGGCTGCAGGTTCGTCTGGTCAACGACACCGGGCTGCCCCACACCTTCTCGGTCGATGCGCTCGACCTCTCGGTGTACGTGCCCGCCGGTCGTACGGCGTTCGTCGATGTGGCGATCCCGGAGCGCACGACCGACCTCGCGATCTACTGCGCGGTCGGCGAACATCGTCAGCTCGGCATGGAGCTCCTGTTCGAGGCGGCATGATCCACGCAGCGCCTCTACCCCGAACGCGCGACGCCGTCGAGCGTCGAGGCGCGTGCACTCGAGGACGACACGTCGACGATCGACGTGATCCGACGTCCGCGGTGGCCGTGCCCCGACGTCGCACAACGGGTGGACGCCATCGGTCTGCCGACGCCGCCACGAGTTCCCGGGCTCACGTTGGTGCCCGCTCCCGGCGTTCGTGAAGCCGGTCGGCCGCCGATCCGGAACGTAGCGACGCGATCACCACGGTCGTGCACTCGTGCGCAGCCTGCGCGCTGCCGGATCGTCGAAACCTCAGCATCGGCGCACTCCTGCCTTGCTGAGCAGTCCTTCGGGTATCACGTTTGGTGATACCGTGTGATCATGGCTCACGCGATCTCCGTGCGACTCGACGACGAGGCCGAGC
>Ga0105048_10005698_pt1 | contig 20109 bp, 20 predicted proteins | sample MAT05_FD_78382 | JGI IMG/M metagenome (GOLD analysis project Ga0105048, IMG submission 78382) | Freshwater microbial communities from Lake Fryxell liftoff mats and glacier meltwater in Antarctica - MAT-05 | ecosystem: Environmental > Aquatic > Freshwater > Ice > Liftoff microbial mat | place...
CTGCACTGCACGCCTGCGAAGCGGGCGGCGTTCACGTAGCGTAGCTCTCCCGAGCTGCGCCGCATTTAACCTGCATTTCTCACAAGTTGCCACGGGAGGCGCGGCTACGGCGCAAAGTAGTCCGGGGCTTTAGCCCGCAAGGCGGCCCGTACGGGCTAAAGCCCCGGACTACTTTGCGCTCCCGCCGCGCCACTGCACCCTGTCGCGCCGCACACAGGGAGTGTGAGAAATGCCGGGTAGCTGTCCAGCCAGGTGATGGGGAACACGGTTCGGGCGGAGACATTCAAGGCGATGGAGGGCGTGGCTCCCGTGCCGCCGAGCGCAACATGCGCCACGGGTGTACCGGCATCGTTCGAGGAAATATCCAGCGAGCGGGTGACCGCGCCATCTGCGGTGGGGTCGTAGCCGAGTGTGACTATCCAAGTCTCCGCGTGCGTCGGGGAGATGGTGCGGATGGTGGCATTCGCGCTGGTGACATTCACCGGTCCGCCCGTGGAGGAGACGATGCCAATGATGCGGAAGGCCGTGCTGCCGGCGCGGATGATGCCATTTTGCCCGATGATGAGCGGCTTCGTGCCGAGATTGATCAGCGTGAAGGTCTGCTGCGCCTAGGTGGCACCCGCACCGTCGTTGAGCACGCTGCCGAAATTGACCGCGAGATCGTTCGGCGGAGCCACGGAATCGGTGATGCTGATGCCGGGCACATCCAGTCCCGTGCCGTTCAGGGCTACGATGGTGAGGGCCGACGTGGGATCGTCGCTCGCGATGCGCAGTGTATCGGCGAGCGCGCCCGGCGTGGTGGGATCGAAGAGCACGGTGCCGGTCCACGTTTTCGCGTCCCCGCTGGCGAGTGTCTTTGCCGATGCGGAGAGGGCAATGGCTCCGGCGGTATCGCTCATGATTCCGGCGATGCGGAAGTGGGTGCCGGTGGCAAAGGTGATGCCATTCTGCCAGATGGCGAGCGGTGCTTCGCCGGAGTCTTTCAGCGTCACCGTGGCGGGCGATGGCACCAAGCCCACGCCATCCGCATGGGTGCCCGGATAGGCGATTGATTTGTCCGTGGGCGAACCGCTCGAATCGGTGACTTCGAGCTTCATGGGGTTGAGCCCAATGCCGCGCAGCGAGACGGTGAAGGAGGACTTGCTTGGGGCGTCCGAGAGCACCTTCAGGCCGTCGTTTGAAAGCCCCAGCACTGCGGGATCGAAGCGCACGACAACCGACCATGTTTCCGCCGATGCGGCTGCGATGGTCTTTGCGTACTGCGTGCCGGTGGGCAGGCTGATGCCATTTTGGCTGACCGTGAGCGGACCGGAGCCGGTGTTTTACCGGACGATCGTGCGGGTGGCGGAACCGCCTCCCGCGCCATCCTTCTCGACGCTGCCGAAGTCTGTCTCAACACTCTCCGGCGTGGTGATGGAGAAGTCGGGCACGGGTGCCCCCGTGCCGCTGAGGGCAATCGCGAGGTTGGGCCTGTCGGGGTCGTTGCTCGCAATGTTGAGGGTGCCGGTGGCGGCACCGGTGACGGAGGGATCGTACTGGACGGTGAAGACCCAGGACTCCCTGCCATTCTTCGCAGTTACGCTCGGAAACAATATGGTGGAGATGAAGTTCTGTGTGTCGCTGAGGATTTCGACGAGACTGAAGGCGCTGCTGCCGGTCAGCGTAATCCCGGTGACGTTCAGGTTCGCCTTCCCCTTTTTCAGCACCGTAAGCGTCTGCGTCCCGCGCGACTGCCCGACACCGTCCACAGCGACGGAACCGCAATTGATGGCGTTGTCGTTGTTCGGAGCAACGGAGTCCGTGGCGGAAATGTACGGGACCGGCGGCGTGATCGTCAGCGGGGTGTCATCGCCGGCAATAGTGTTGCCGAGATTGCGATTGTTCGTTTCGTCCGACTCGGCGACCTGATTATCGGCGTCGACGACCATGCCGAAATAAACGGTCGAAGGCACGCCCGGCAGAGGGTTGACCGATGGCAGTGTGATGGTGCCGTTGGTTCCGAAATTCACGAGAACGACGCCCTTCAGGCCAATGCTGCCGACTGAATTGGTGGCGATAGCGACGTCAGAAGCGGGATCGATATTCGCGTCCGGCGAAACAAAGATGCGGATCTCGAAGGTGCCAGCGGAGTCGCAATAATTCGCGACGGCGAACCGGAGATGTACCGTTTCGCCCCAATTCACGGTCGTTTCCTGGATGTCGAACGGGTAGCTAGCCACACCCGTGACGAGGCCGTTGTATTCGCGGAGATCCGGCGCGGCAACGGCTGTATGCGTCGAGAAAAGCCAGGTTGCGGCAAATGCGGGTAGAAAGCTGAGTTTTGCTTTCATAACGGTCCTGGTGGTTTTTTGGGCCGCGATGTGGTGTCTTTCATGCGATATTTTTCCAATTCTTCCGGCGGAATGGCGGCATGCTGGACTTTCAACTCGTGCTGAAAGCGGATCACAATCGGTTCGCCCGCGCCGAACAACAGTTCGCGTTCGGAAATCCGGTTATCTGGGGTGTTCACGCTCCTCGACACTCTTGGATGCGAGTGCCGCGCAAAGCGATCGAGAACCGCCGACCACTGCGCCCGATTCGGAACCTCGAACCACCACATGCCGCCGTCTTCCGCGCGGGCGAACACGCACGAATGCGGGGTCCATCTGTCATGCAATACTGTGATGTAAAGGCCGACCTTCGGACCAATAACCCATGTTGCTATCTGATAATCAGCGACTGGCAAGAATGGCGGAGGGGGCGGGATTCGAACCCGCGAGACCTTGCGGCCTGTCGGTTTTCAAGACCGATGCATTCAACCGCTCTGCCACCCCTCCCGAGGAGGCCGCCATCTTCGACGGACCCGCGATGCGCTGCAACAGCAATGTGGCCGCCGTGTCGCGCCAGAGTGTGATTGAAAGCGAGTCCAGTGGATGAGCGAAATGGTGGTGCCGAGCGTGGCGCCAGCCTTTGGACTGCGCGCGGCTCGACGCCGCTTTTCCCTCGCCTCGGGTCCGACGCGCAAGGTCACCGTTGCCGCGCAAAGCAACCCAGCGCCTTCCGTCCGCGCGGCGCATTGCGCGATCTCGCGCATCGATCCTGCGCAAAGCCAAAGCGGGGCCAGCGGCCGCACTCCAAAGCCTCGCGGCACTCACGCGCCGCTCGGCTTTGGCCGGCAACCGCCCTTTGGACTCCCATTCAATCACGCCCGTCGCGCCAGCCTTGCGGGCGGAGTCGGGCCGGTGATACGACAGCCATCATCGACCCGCCTGTGCGCATCCTGATCGCTCCCGACAAATTCAAAGGTTCGCTTTCCGCACCCGCTGCGGCGGAGGCGATCGCGCGTGGCGTGCGGACGGTGTGGCCGGATGCGGAGGTGGAAATGTCACCCATCGCCGATGGTGGCGAGGGCTTCGCGGAATCGCTGGTGCTCGCGCTCGGCGCGGAATGGGTGACGCTCCGCACGAGTGACGCGCTCGGCAGACCTGTCGATGGCCGCTACGGATGGCTGGAGCGGGAAAAGCTCGCAGTCATCGAGATGAGCGAGGCGAGCGGGCTGCACCGAATCGCGCCGGCGGAGCGGGAGCCGCTGCGCGCGGATACTTTTGGCACGGGCGTTCTGCTCGCGGATGCGGTCAGCCGGGGAGCGAAGCGGGTTTTGCTCGGCTTGGGTGGCAGTGCGACGACGGATGGCGGTGTGGGCCTGGCGCGTGCGCTGGGGTTTCGATTTCTCAATGCGGGTGGGCAGCCATTTCCGATCAGCCCCGGCACGATGGTGTCGCTCGCCCGCATCGAGCCTCCGCCCAATCTCCGGCTGCCGGAGATCATCGCGGCGTGCGATGTGCAGAATCCGTTGCTGGGCGCGCGCGGGACGGCGCGCGTCTATGCGCCGCAGAAAGGCGCGGACGCCCGTGCGGTGGAGATGCTCGAAGGCTCGATGACGCGGCTCGCGGATGTCTGCGCGGCGAGCCTCGGGTGCGATCACCGTGAAGTTGCAGGTGCCGGTGCTGCGGGTGGTCTCGGCTTTGGGCTGCTGACGTTTTGCGTTGCGCACATCCGGCCGGGATTCGAGATCGTCGCTGAGACGCTGCATCTGGCGGAAAGGGTCGCGGCGGCGGATCTGGTGATCACCGGCGAAGGGAGGATCGACGATCAGACGCTCGACGGGAAAGGGCCCGCCGGAGTCGCCGCGCTCGCCAAGCGTGCGGGGAAGCGGGTGATCGCATTCGGCGGCGCGGTCACGGCTGTGGCGGAGAACGCCGGAGTTTTCGATGCGCTCATCCCGATCGCCGATCGTCCGTTGTCCATCGCCGAGGCGATGGGTGAAGCGGCTGTCCTCCTCGAACGCGCATCCGCGCGGGCGATGCGGCTGATCGCGGTCGGACGCTGAGCCGGCGAATCAGCGCGGCTCTTCGCGGACGGAACCGGCTTCGAGGTGGAAGATCGTGTCGGCGAGCTGCGCGGCTTCGCGCCGGCTGTGGGTGATGTGGAGTGTCGTGACGCCGTGGGCGCGCTGGGTTTGTTTCAGGACGGCGGCGATTTCGTCGCGCGTGTCCTCGTCGAGCGCGGACAGCGGTTCGTCGAAGAGCAATACCTTCGGCCTGGCTGCGAGCGCGCGGGCGAGGGCGACGCGCTGCCTTTCGCCGCCGGAGAGGTTTGGCGGCAGGCGGTCGAGGAGATGTGCGATCCCGAGTTGGGTGGAGAGTTCCTTTACGCGTTCCGCGATCTCGTCCGCGCCGCGATTGCGGATCTGCAGCGCGAAGCCGATCTGCTCGCGCACTTTCATCGTCGGAAAAAGCGCGCCATCCTGCGGGACGTAGCCGATGCCGCGCAGGCCGGGCTGGAGATCGGTCACGTCGCGGTCGCCGATCCAGATCGTGCCGGCGGTCGGCTGGCGGAGGCCGCAGAGGATTTCGACGAGTGTCGTTTTCCCCGAGCCGGTGCGGCCCATCAGCACTGCATACGTCGCCGCGGGGACGGAGAAGCTGATGTCTTCGAGGCGGAAGGCTCCGGCGACGTGGTGGATTCCCGAGAGCCGGATCATATGCGTTCGCCGGCGATGCGGACGGATGCGAGAACGACGACCGCGAGCAGCACCATGAGGATGCTGACGGCGATGGCCGCTTCGAGATTTCCGACGGTCAGCTCAAGCCAGACGGTGGTCGGCAGGACCTCGGTTTTTTTCCGGGTCGCGCCGGCGAATACGAGGATGGGGCCGAATTCGCCGAGGCTCCGCGCCCAGGCGATGCTGGCGGCGGCGAACATGCCGCGGCCTGCCGCCGGGAGGGTGACAAGCCAGATCGCCCGCGCGCGGGAGCAGCCGAGGGTCATCGCCACGTCCTCGGGGCGCGAGGAAAGGTGATCGAAAGTGCCGCGCATGGTGCGGACCGCGAAGGCTGCGCCGATGACAAATTGCGCGAGCACCACGCCGGCCACCGTGTAGGTGAACGGCAGGATGCGGTCGATGGCGCGGCCGAGCGGCGTCTGGAAAAGGATCAGCAGGAAAAGGCCGAGCACCATCGGTGGCAGGACGATCGGGATGTCGAGCGCGGCATCGAGCAGCGCCTTGCCGCGGAATCGCGCGCGGGAAAGGAGAAACCCGACCGGCACTGCGAGCAGGAGCGAGAGCATCGCGGTGAGGGTGCAGCTCACGAGGCTGAGCTGGATCGAGTATTGGATCGGCGGTGAGCCGAGGGCGCGCCAGAGGTGCCCGGGTGAAGTGTAAGTCGCCGTCGCACCCAGCATCGCGAGGATGAAAAGGAGATACGCGCCGGTGATTGCGCCCAAGGCAAGCCACAGCGGGTCCACGCGGCGTGAACGGCGCTGGCGCGCCGGCTCCGTCATTTCGACTCGGCGGCTGGCACCGGAGGTTTCAGCCAGTCCGGGACGACGATCTTGTTGCTCTTGATGGGTGCCTCGTCACCGCGCCACGAGAAGCCGGCTTCCTCGAAGCTGCCGCGATGGGCTTGCAGGAAAGCGAGGAGGCGACCCGCGAGCTGCCGGTTAGGCGAATCGGCGCGGACGGAGAACGGCTGCACGGCCTTCGCGCCGGGATGGTCGATGGGGAGATAGTCGAGATGCTCGGCCTGGGGCGCGGCATTCACGCGATAGACGATTGCGGCTTCGAGTGCGCCGGCGCGCATCTGGGTGATGAGCAAATCCGCGGTGGGCACTTCGACGCGGACATTTGCGCGGACAGATTCGGCGAGGCCGGAGGATTGCAACATCCCGCGTGTCATGTAGCCGAGTGTGCTTTGCTCGGCGTTGCAAAGGCCGACCTTGAGTCCCGGTTTGGCCAGGTCGGCAAGGGTATGAATGCCGAGCGGGTTGCCCTTTTTCACCACGATGCCTATTTCCGTTTCGGTGAGAATCACGGCCTCGGGGAATTGCTCGGCGACCGGTGGCACGAAGCAGAGGTCGCAGGCGTAGTAGGCGTCGGGGAATTTCGGGTTGGAAGAATCGCCCATCGTCTTCATCGTCGCGCAGAGAATTCCGCAGCCGTTGAAAACGGTGGTGACAGTGACGCCCTCGCGTTCGGAGAATTGGTGCAGGAGCTTCTCGATCGCGAGGCGGTTCACGCCGCCGCTGTAGAGGATCATCTCCGGCGTCACGGCCCAGTGGTCTCCGCCGATGGGCTCGAAGCCGTTTGCCTTGAATATCGCGCCGCCTTTTTCCGGCGCAGCCATGTAGCGGGCAAAGCGGAGCGCGGCGGGGGACTGGGTGGACGCGGTGAGGACGGCGGCGCTGGCCTTTTCCACTTTGGCCTGAAGCTCCGGGACTTCCACCGCAGCGAGCCCGGCGAACTGCGGGACGGTCGAGTCCCAGATGATCGCAGCGTCCACGGCGCCGATGCTGAGGTCGGAGGCGATTTCGGTGACGGTCGTTTTCATCACCGCTGCATGGGAAGCAAGCGCCTCCCAATCACCGCCGAGGGCGCTGCGGACGGAGCGACCGATGCTCGCCGCATCCGGATTTGCGAGCGCGACGCGGACATCGTCCCGCCACAAATCCTTGGCCGACTGAATCCCTTTTGGATTCCCTGTCCGCACTGCGATGACGGGGTGCTGGCGGACCAGCGGGACGACCTCGCGGATGGAGTCAGCCTTCCGGGCGTCCTCTAATGAGCCATCGTCCGCCGCGATGAAAAGATCCCCCTGTTTCGCGACGCGGATAGCGCCGAGCAGCGTGCCGGTGCCGCCGTATTGAAGATGGACCTCGACGCCGAGTTCCTCGCGGTAGCGCGCGGCGATCGCATCGACGGGCTTCTTCAGTCCTGCGGCGCAATAGACGGTGATGGAGGCCTCACCTGGCTTCGGCGTCGAATTCCTGTAGAACTGTGCGGTGACGGCGAAGGTCGCCACCAGCACGACGAGGAAGAGCAGTGCGCGGCGGTTCATGTGGCTTTCCGTGGTGGACGGCTGGGCTGGCGGGAGTGATGCACGGCCAGAGACTATCTGGCTGGCGTCCTCGGTGCCATGAAAGATGTGATCGCCGACGACGGGTGCGTGATGGGGCGCGGAACAAACGGACCGCGCGCCGGCTGAAGCGTGGCCGAGTTACTGGCTTTTCGGCGCGGCTGGGGCCGGAGCGGCTGGGGGGTCATTCAGCTTGATTTGAAACTGGTCGATGATGCCCTTTGCGTCCTTGTCACCGCTGCGGGCGAGCGCATCGACTTCCTTCATCAGTTCGGAGAACTGTTGTTGGGTCTGTTGCGACTGCATGGCGAGGCTATTTCGCACCTCGATCGTTCGCTTAAGTCCAAGGATTTGGTTGTCTGCGTTCGAGGTCTGCCAGCCCAGATTCTCTGAAGCGGTTCCAGCACCCTTGATCTGGGTGAAGAACAGGACACATAGCGCCAGAGCCAGGAGGGCGACCGGGGTGTGAACGCTGATAAACGGGGTGGCGGGTTCGTTGGGTTCGTTGTCTTCCATGGCCGGACTGTTTGGTGGGGGATTGGATTCAGGGACGGAGTGCTGGCGTCGCCGGCGTACCGGTGGCGGGAGCAGGCTCCTTGTTGGTCGAGCCCTGCTTGGGCTGTTTAAGGCGGGCTTCTTCCAGTTGCTTCTCCATTTGCTTAAACTGTTCGTCGCTCGGGACGAAGCTCTCAAGTTTCTGTTTCACCAGCAGAGCCTTGAGCTTCTCGTTCTTGTTCTTGGCCGCGACGTAGCCCATTTCGCGCAGGATGGGCGGACCGACCTCTTGGGCGACTTTCGCGCCGATGTTGATGATTTCCGTCTGGCGGTTGAATTCCGGATTCTGCTGGGAGACGATTTGGTTGAGGGTCTGAATCTCCTTCTGTTTCTTGAGGAGTTCAGACTGGAGCCCGTTGCTCGTCTGTGATTTGCCGAAGCTGAGGAAGCTCAGGAGCACACAGAGCACGGAAATGGCCGTGGAGATAAAGAAAGGCGTGTTCATTTTTGGGGCGGGACTTCTTCTTCAAGACCTTCGCTGCGTCAAGAAGTAAGCAGATGTTTTTTGGCCTTCCGGCTGGGACGGAGGTCAGCGGCCCTTCTTCGACGACTTGGCCGCCCGCGAAGTCAGGATGAGATTCCCGTTCCGATCGTAGGTATCCACATCGACGACGATCGCCTTCCCGTTTCGCGTTCCGTAGTTGTAGTTCTTGGTGCCGAGGAGATTGCCTTTTGCATCGTAGATCACCTCCTGGATGATGCGGTCCTCGCCATCGAGCTTGTAGGCGCTCTTCTGGTAGATGACGCCTTGTGGATTGTAATAGATGGCCGAGAGCGGTTGCAGGCGTTCGTCGAGTTTGTAGAGGATCTTGTGGGTCATCTTCCGCCGGGAATCGTAGAAGGTCTCGACCGACTCCCGCTTCGAGGGATCCATCTCGCGGGAACTGCCGGAGCCATCCGGGAATTCGCGATTCGTGACCCGGATGGGTGGAAGCCCGAGAGCAAAGGCGGACAGGGCGAAGAGGGCGAACAGCGTTCTCATGGGACGTTCGGGGTGATGGAAGACACTCACCAATACCGCAAGATTTCCTCGTGTCACGCCAACGCGGGCGGGAGAGCTACTCCGCCGGGACGATCTGCACGACGTCAATGGCGACATTTCCATCGGCAGGACCGTCGCCGACGATCACGACCGCGGGCTTGCCGGGTGCAAATTGGAATTTCCCAAGGCTCACGAGACCCTTCGCAATCGGCGCGGGGCTGCGCTCGTTCACGAGCATGGTCTTGCGGCCCTCGGCGGATTCGATGGTCACCGGAGCATTGGTCGCGCGATTCTCATGCGGGCTGTAGCTCAGGCGCACTTCGTAGCTGCCGGCCTTTTCGATCGTGAACTCGTAGCGCGCAGAGCCGTCCTCCTTCGCGCCGCGGTAGCGGTAGCCGGCACCGTAGTAGTCCGGCAGGCCGTGGCCTTCGGTCCACTTGCCGGTGAGCTTCGCCTGGCTGTCGTCGAGCGCGAGGCCGGCGAGGGACTTCACCGGGATGCCGGGTTCACCGCGGCTTTTCTCCACGACTGGCGGCAGTGGCGTGTAGCCGTCGGGCAGCTTCGGCGTCTCGCTCACTGTCGCGCGGCGGGCTGCACCGGGGAGATTCATCAGCGCCTGCAGTTCGGGAAAGTAGCGCTCGTAGATCGCACGCGGCATCACGTCCATTTTCACGCACAGGCTCGCAGCCTTGCCGACGACTTCGCCGATCATGCCGCCGGTCTTCATCACACGCACGGTGCCGAGTGCCTCGTGCGTCACGCTCACGTCGCGGCCGGCCATGAAGAGGTTCTCCACATTGCGCGAATAGAAGCAGCGATAGGGCACCGGGTAGCCATGCTTGCGGTCCACGCCTTTTCCAAAGACCGCCTTCGAGATGAACGGGTCGTCCTTGGCCGCACCTTTCACATACTGCTCCTTCGGATAATGGAGATCGATGTCCCACGTCGTTGGCACCGTCGCGTCGGGAAACTCCTTCTTCTCCACGATGTCCTCCTGCGTGAGTACGACATCGCCGAGCAATTGCCGGCTCTCGCGCGGCCCGCCGATGTAGGCGACCCATTCGAGCTTGGCATTCGGATGCTCGGCCTTGCCGCCGCGGTTCTTCATCGCGTTGAACGCGCCGTAGATTGCGCGGAAATTCCAATCGCGCATGTCCTCCAGCCCGAGGATCGGGTGCTTGTTGAACCCGCTCTCCCAAAACCACTGCGCGTGGAAACGCTGCGGATACGGGAAGTCCTCCATGTCGAGCGGCAGCGCCCACGGCGTCTCGGGGAAAGTGGACGGTGTGCCCGCATCCTTCCACCGCCACATGTTCGACATGCCGAGGTGCTCCGTCTCGCGGATCGTGTGGTCCGCGCCGGCGAGCGTGCCGATGGTCGCGTGCCCCGTCGCGTCGCAGAAAAGTTTGCCGGCAAAGCGGCGCTTCGCCCCCGTCCGCACATCGAGCGAAATCACCGCGCCGACGTGCTGCTTGTCCTTCATCTCCACGGCGGTCGCGCGGTTGCTGAAAAACAGCGCGATGTTCTTTTCCGCGCGCACGAGCTGCTCCTTCTTGTCGTCGCCGAATTCCTCATACGTCCCCGGCGACAGCTTCGCGGCATCCTGAAACTCCTCCACGATCTCGCCGAGCATCGGATACTTCCCGCGCCGCGTGCCGCCCATCGCCCACACGCGCACTTCGCTCGAACCATTGCCGCCGAGCACCGCGCGATCCTGCACCAGCGCGACCTTGCAGCCCATGCGCGCCGCGGAAATCGCCGCCGCAGTGCCACCGTAGCCGCCGCCGATTACGACGAGGTCGAATGTGCCCGCATCCTCGGGCTTTTCCGGCAGGCCAAGCGCCGTCCTGCGCCACGGATCGTTTGCAGCATTCGAATTCGGCGGCGTGAATGCGGCGTCCTTCGTAAAGAAAATCGCGTCACAGCGCCCGGCAAATCCGGTGAGGTCGTGCAATGTGAGCTGCGCCTGGTCCTGCGCGATCTCCACCGTGCCGCCGTCCTGCCACCCCCATGTCTTGCCCTTCGTGCCGAACGTCTCCGCGAGCGGCTTGCCGCCCACGAGCACCTGGAATTTACCCGGCGCGCCCGGCGCATCCCAGCGGGCCACCCAGTCCAGCGTCCGCACCCACACGCGATAAGTGCCGGCACTCGGGAACTTCACCGTCGTGGTCGCGTCCTTCACGGGTTCGCCCAGTCCGTGCGCCAGCAGATACGGCGAGCCCATGCTGTCGATGAACTGCGTGTCCAGCGACCAGCCGCCGTGATCCTTGAACGACTCGGCTTCGACGAAGACTTGTTCGGCGGCAAACGCAGTGCTCGCGAATGACGCGAAAGTGAGCAGGAATTTCTTCATGGGAGATTTTGGCGGAGCGGAAAATGGCTGGCGGGTCGCAAGTCCGATACAAGCCCCTTTGCGGCTACTTCTTTGCAACGGAGATTTCGACAGGCTTGCCCGCGGCCTTCCAGCCGTTGAAGCCCGACTTGAGGTGAAGGATTTGGGCGGACTCGTGCAGCACAGCAATTTTTTCGACGGCCTTTGAGCTGCGATTGCCCGACGCACAGTGGACGAGCAGCGGTCTCCCTGCCGGCAGCGCGGCGATTTGCTTTTCAAAATCATCGCCGAGGAAATCCACGTTCCGTGCGCCGGGGATGTGCCCTTCCGCAAACTCACCCGGCGTCCGCACGTCAATCACAAGCAGCCCGGGCTTGGGCTCCACTACGCCAGGCTTGCCCATGATCAGCAGCTCGGCCGCCTCCGGCGTCACGTCCATCTTCCACGATACCTTCGCGACCGCGGGCTGCTTCGGTTCCTCGGCGATGGCGCGAGAGGAAAAATTCAGGGAAATCGCGATGAGCAGCGCTGGAAGGATTTTCATGACGTGAAGAAAAGCAAATCCCGCGCAGATCGCAACCCGTCACGATCCGGCCCTGATGAAAATACAGACATGGCCAAATTATCCGCTCGCGTTGCCATGCCGAGGTCGGCTTTAAGCCTTGGTTTCAATGGTCCTTTCCATCCTCAAATACGGCAATCCGCTGCTTCGGGCCAGAGGCCTCGAAGTCGGCGAAGTGGATGACCGCATCCGCAAACTGGCCGAGGATATGATCGAAACGATGCGCGCCGCCAATGGGGTCGGCCTCGCGGCCCAGCAGGTGGGGGTGCCGGTCCAGCTTGCGGTCATAGATGTGGCTGGTGTCGAAGATCGTCCCAGCGAAATGATCGTTGATGGCAGGACTCTGGATGTCGGCGCATTCATGCCGCTGATCCTGCTGAATCCGAAACTCGAACTCGGCGGCAGGGAGGAGGAGGGCGTCGAGGGCTGCCTGAGCTTTCCGGACCTGAGCGGCGAGATCGTCCGGGCATCGAAGGTGAAGCTCACCGCGAAGAAGCTCGATGGGACGACGGTTGAATTTGAGGCGCGCGGCCTTCTCTCCCGCGCCTTGCAGCACGAGGTGGATCACCTTCACGGCATCCTTTTCATCGACCGGATGAATTCCGCGATGCGGACGAGCCTCGCGGGGAAACTGAAGCGGCTGCAGCGGGTGACCCGCGCGTAGGCGCTCCGTCAGGCTTTCACTTCCTCGGCGGGTTCGGCCTGGGAATGCACCCACACGCTGTTCACCAGGCCCAGGGTGAATAGCAGCATCAGCGCAAAGGTTCCGCCGTAGCTGATCAGTGGCAGCGGCAGACCGGTGATCGGCATCAGCGCGATGGACATCCCGATATTCTGGTACACGTGGAAGAAGACCTGTGCCGTGATCCCGCCCACGACCAGCACGCCAAACATGTCCGTCGATCGCACCGCCGTCAGCAGGCACGCGATGATCAGCGCCCCGAACGCACCGATCACCGCCGTTCCTCCCAAGAATCCCCACTGCTCCCCGATGGTCGCAAATATGTAATCAGTGTGCGCGACGTTCGCGGGAATCAGGCCGAGTTCCAATTGCGTGTCCGGAGCCTTGAATCCCTTGCCTGCGAATCCCGCGGAGCCGATCGCGATGAGCGACTGGTTCACCGCGTAGCTGGTCCCGCGCGGATCGACATCGGGATCCATGAACGTCACGATGCGGTCCCGTTGGTAAGGCTTCAGCGCGAAATTCACCACGAGGGGAAGGGCCGTCAGTCCCATCAACAACACCAGCAACAGCCAGCGAAACGGCAGGCCGCACAGCCACAGCATCGCGAGGATCGCGGGGACCCACACCAGCGTCATTCCGAAATCCGGCTGCTTGAGGATCAATACCATCGCCGGTCCGACGATGATCCCGGTGCATGCGATGCGGATCGCCGGGTGCCAGCGCCGTGCGTAGCTGAGGAAAAGCGCGAGCGTGAGAATGCCTCCGACGAGCGCAACCTGCGACGGCTGGAAGACCCCGAGAACCGGCAGCCGCAGCCAGCACTTCGCGCCGTTCTTTTCCACGCCCATCCCCGTGTAGGTCAGCGCCACCAGTGCGGTGCTGACGAGGTAGAGCGGCACCGCGGCCCACTTTACCCAGCGATAATCGATCAGGGTGACGACGAGAAAAACCACCAGCCCGATTCCCACCCACCGCGCCTGAAGCTGCCAGTAGCGTTCCGAGGGATGCAGATACGACGCGCCGTGGATCAGAAGGATCCCCGCCAGCGAAATAACGACGACAGCCGCGAAGAGCAGCCAGTTCATGCCGAGAAGCTTTCTGAGCAGCGGAGTCATCGGGACGCTGTCCGCATGATCAGGCGAACTTCGGGACCGCCGAGAGGAGCTTCCGCGTGTACTCGTGCTGGGGATTCTCGTAGATCGCCTCCGCGCTGGCGCTCTCCACGATCTTCCCGTGATACATCACCAGCACCTGATCGCTGATGTGTTCCACCACCGCGAGATCGTGGGCGATGAACAGATAGGTGAGGCCGAGCTGTTCCTGCAGATCCTGGAGCAGGTTCACGATCTGCGCCTGCACGCTCACGTCGAGCGCGCTCACCGGTTCGTCGCACACGATGAATGCCGGCTTCACCGCGAGCGCCCGCGCGATGCCGATCCGCTGCCGCTGGCCCCCGCTGAACTCGTGCGGATAGCGCTCCATCATCTCCGGCACCAGGCCCACCTGCCGCAGCAGATCCGCCACGCGGTCCCGGCGATCCGCGCGGGTCATCGCGGGGAAATGAATCTCCAGCGCCTCGCCGATGATCTGGAAAACCGACAGCCGCGGATTCAGCGAGCCGAATGGATCCTGGAAGATCATCTGCATGCGCCGGCGATACGGGCGGAACTCGTCCTCGCTCATCTGCAGCACGTCCTTCCCTTCGTACAGGGCCTGGCCCGCCGTCGCCTTGACGAGCTTCAACAACGCGCGGCCGATGGTCGTCTTGCCACTGCCGCTCTCGCCCACCAGCCCGACCGTCGTCCCCTGTTCGATCTGAAAGGACACGTCATCCACCGCCTTCACGTCATCCGTGTGGTGCCGGAACACTCCCGTGCGGATGGGAAAATAGACCTTCAGGTTGCGGACTTCGAGCAATGGCACGCGGCGTGTGTCCGCCGTCCTGCGCGTCGTGTCAAGACGGCTGCCTCTCGGGGTAATCGCAACGAACCACCGCAAAGCATTTCAACGCCCAACGCCCAACTTCCAAAGCAAGCAGCGCTTTGCGGTCGGATTCTTCCCTTGGACGTTGGGCGCCGCAGGCACCTCTCTCCAAGCCTCATGGTCTTCCGCATCGCAGCGCCGTGTCATCTCGATGCGATTGCCCAGCGCTACGGCGCCCGGCGATCCATGAGCTGGAGGATGCGGTCCTTCTTTCCCGCGTAGTCCAGTGCGTGAAAAATGCGGATCTCATCCACCCGGCGCGCGGCATTCAGGGCGTCGAGCAGCTTGGTGTATCGCGCCGCCAGTTCCGTCGTCTCGAGATAGCGGCCCCGGAGATTCGGGTCGGAGAAGGCATCGGGGTTGTCCCTTTCGAAAAGGTGGAAGCGCAGCCAGCGGCGATCCGTGCGTGAGACGCGCTGGGTCTTGCGAAAAAATGCGACGAAGAGCAGCAGCACCAGATAGGTGTCCACGCGCGACTGCAGTTCGAGATTCCGCGCAAAGTGCTCGGCCGTGATGTCCCGTTCGCCGCGCTGAAAGGCGAGCGCCGCGTGCAGCGCGTGGTCGATCTCCTCCACGAACGCGATGACGTGCCCGATGTTCGAGTCGCTCAGCCCGCGGCGCGGGTCGTGGCGCTCGAGCTGTTCGATGAGCCAGCGCGAGTAGTAGATTCCGATGAAGAGATTGTCCCCGCTGTGCCGGAGAAAAGTCCGGGCGAGCTCGCTGAGTTCCCGCGCCTGCGCGCCCGCCAGCCGCGAGAGCTGCCCGCAGCGTTCCTTGCCGATCAGGCAGTCCTCCAGCGCCACGCCGGTGCTGGCGTAAGTGCGCTCAAGGAGCCGCGCGATGTCGGCGAAGAGCGTATTCATGTGTCGTGGGTCGTCATGGCTGGAACAGGATGGGCGGCGTTTCCTCCAGGTGCAGATGGCGCTCGGTCGTGTCGTTCAGCGCCAGGCGGATTTCGTGGAAGCGGTCGCCGAGTTCCTCGAGCACGGTGGAAAGCGCGTGCTGCCGCGCGAACGGATGGCCCGCCGCGGTCTGGAAGTTTGCAGCGCCCACGCCTTCGAGAAACTCGATGTCCGGCCCGCCGCGGCGGCTCCGGCTCTCCACCCGATCCTGGAACACCCCGGAGATGAACAGCGTATAGTTCCCGATGTGCGCCTGGAGCAAAAATGCCTGCGAGTGCGACGCCTTCCTTAGCGCGAGCAGCAGGTCGCTCACATACTGCTGGGTCCCTTCGCCGGCTCCGCCCGGCGCGCGCATGCGCTCGATGCGGGAGAAAGTCTCCAGCAACGACGCGAGATAGTCGCACGTCTCGCGATTCACGATGCCGCGTTCCTTCAGCACGTGGCGCAGAAGGATGTAGAAGTAGCACTGTGGCGAGATGTGCAGCGGCGCCCCGGCCGCGAGCACGGCGTGGAACAGCGCATCATTGTCGAGGATCGAGTCGCGAGTATCCGAGTCGGTGAGCAATTCAGCGAGAGGCGCCGACTCGTGCCGCCCGGCAGCCAGCGTGCGGACAATGAACTCGAAATCGGAGGCCGTAAATCGTTCCCGGCAGTTCGGTGTAATCATTGGAGCTTCTGTGCTAGCATCGCGAATGCCACCGGGCTTTCAACCGGGATCTGCATGTCGCTCGAGGCTCTTGCAAAACCTCAGCAGCAAGCGGGTGAGATGCCTTCGCTCCTCTGAGCGATGACGCCGCGTCGGTGACCGTGTAGGTTTTGCAAGAGCCTCGCTCTCCTCTGAAACAGTGAATGCGAGTGATGCGGCCGTTGTCCGTAGCCTGGATCATTCCGGCCACGGTGCGCATTTTCTTCCAGCCCGCACGCTGGGAAAATCGGCAGCATGAAGACGGGAACTGCGAGACAACTTGCAGGGAATCTGTGATGCACACCGTTGGGCGTGATTCAATGTGAGTGCCAAGGCTGCTTGCCGGCCAAAACCGATGCGCGCCGCGCTCAAATCCAGCATCCCCACCGCCTCCATGATGAAATGCACCAGGTGATCCTCAGGCACCCAGTCGCGCAAATCCGGCGGCAGCAACAGTGGAGTGTCGTGGTCGATGTTGACGAAACGCGCGGGCATCCAGATCCGATCACTCCCGGCTGATTTCGTTCAAAATACTTTCGCCTCCGAAGTCCGACAGGCTGCTTGGATCGCGGATGCGCCCTGTCGTGGAGGGGAGCCGCTTGGAAGCTGAGTTGACGAGAGCACAGCGCAACCCAACACGCAGCCGACGCAAAGCCATAGAAACACAAACCAACCGAAGCGTGCAAAAATGCCTGCCGCCGGAGGGCCGGTCTGCTGACCTTGGTTTTGCCTCATGACTCCACTGCTCTCAAAGTCGCGCCCTGCCACCGCACGCGGCATCGAGCATCTTGATCCACGGGCCGACGTAGTGGCCGTTGTCGTGAAAGGTGCGCCCGCTGACCATGTGCCGATCAATCACGCACGGCTCGTTCACGTAGATGCCGCCGCAGACTTCGAGGTCGAACTTGCACTTCGCCACCGTCGCCATGCGCAGGCCTTTCACGATGCCCGCTCGAGCGGGGATCTCGACGCCGTGGCACACGCTCGCCATCGGCTTTTTGTTCTCCCACATCCAGCGCGTGACGTTCAGCAGCGCCTCGTCCTCGCGGATGTATTCCGGCGCGCGACCGCCGCTGAAAAAGATGCCCGCGTATTCCTCCGCCTTGATGTCCTTGAACGCGATGTCCGCATCGATCGTGTAGCCCTCCCACTCCTTCGTGATGCTCCACCCCGGCTTCACCTCGTGCATCACCATCTGGTATTTGCGCTTCTCCGGCGCGGCGACGACGGGCTGATAGCCGCCCTCGATGAGACGGTAAAATGGGTAAAGCGTGTCCACGGTCTCCGTGGCGTCGCCGATGATGATGAGGACTTTCGGTTTCGAAGCGTTCATGCGTGCAGTGTTGGAAGGTCGAGCGCGACAACCAAGAACGAACGCGAACCGAAGGCTGGACTGCCCCCAGTAGGTGGCTCTCCAGAGCTGCGCCCGTGCAGACAACGGCAGTTGCGCAGCTCTGGAGAGCTACGCTACGGACAGCCTTTCTCCGAACATTCAGTTCAGCCCCATCAGGTGCTTCAGGATGCAAAGTTCGAGCGCCTCGTAATCGCGGGCGTCCCGGAACTGCTGCACGAGCTTTGCATCGAGCGTGCGGACTTTTTCCACGAGGTGCAGGAAAAGCTCGCGGCTGTTTTGCAGGTGATCCGTCACGGGGCAGCCGCGCTGTGTGCGCATGGCTTTCACATCGAGGCCGATGAATTCGCCGCGCGACCCATAGCCGGCTTCCTCGAGGACGCGGACCTGATTGAACCCCACGCGCAGATTTGCCCCGCCGAAATTCTTGTCCTGATCGTATTTCAGCCCGTTCTGGTCGTTGAGGTGGACGCTGCCGAGCTTGTCGTGCGCGAGCGCAAAGGCCATCTCGTCGCTCGGGTCCAGCCCCGCGAGCAGCGCGTGCGCGCTCTCGATGAGACCCTTCACCCGCCTGTGATCCTTCGAGGCAAAGGACAGCGCGATCGCGTGTCCGATCGTCGGCACGTAGGCCTGGTCCGTCGGCTCGTTCGGCTTCGGCTCGATCCAGATTACGACGCCCGAGTCGTAGTCGAGGATCGCATTCACGGTTTCCAAAATCCGCTGATACGCGAGCCGCGCGTCCTTCGCCTCGCGGATGTAACTGCCCTCGCGGGCGAGCCAGAGCACGATCGCCTTGCTGTCGATCGCCTTCGCGATGTCGATGCACTTCTTCGTCCGATCCCACGCGTACGCGCGGTCGCTGGCGCTGTTCGAGGTGTAGCCGCCATCCGTCGTCGGTTCCGCAAACCACAGCCGCGGCGCGACGAACTCCGGCGTGAGACCCTGGTTTGCCAGCATCGCTTTCACCTCAGCGGCCTTCTTCGCGATCTGCGCGGGGGAGAGGGTGTCCATTCCAGGCACCACATCGTCGTCGTGAAACTGCACGCCCTCGAATCCGAGCGGTCGGTAAAGCGCATATTTTTCCTCGTGCGGAAACGCCTTGCGTGTCTCGCCGCCAAAGGGGTCCGCTCCCTCGCTGATGTTCCAGGGGCCGAATGAAAAACGATAGTTGATAGGGTTGCTCATGAGCGGCCAGCGTGGCGTCACCGAGGCCGCACTGCAAGTCTGTGCCGTTCCTCGCCCTGGTCCGGGGTGTGATTGAAAGTGAGTCCAGTGGATCAGCGGAATGGTGGTCCGAGCGTTGGCGCCAGCCTATGGACTGCGCGCGGCTTGATGCCGCATTTCTCTCGCCTCGGGTCGGACGCGCAAGGTCACGGTTACCCTGAAAAGGAACGCAGAGCCTTTCGTCCGCGCGGCGCATTGCGCGATTTCGCCCATCGCTCCTCCGCAAAGCTAAAGCAGCGGCAAGCTCTAAGCATTACCCACAACTTTCCGGGCTTGGGTGAAGATTTCCCAGGCGGTGGCGACGTCGTGGAGACGCTGGAGGCCGCGCCATAGGACGATCATGCCGGGTTCGCCGTCGTGTTTGCGGCCGAGGAAGCCGCCAAGGCGCGCGATCATCCGCACCGCTTCGCGCGTGCTCGGCGGCTGGGCGGGTGGCGCTGCGCTGCGGTGGGTGTGGCACCAGAGCGCCTGCCATTCGGTCTCCGATAGCCATTGGCTGGCGGGCGCGGCGCCGCTCTCGGCCCCGCGGCCGGCGCGGCTCAGCGCGGCTCAGCGCGGCTCAGCGCGGCTCAGCGCGGCTCAGCGCGAGGATGCGCGAGGATGCGCGCGCGGGTGCCCTGAGCGCAGTCGAATGGCGCGACGATGCCGTCGAGCCACCAGGCAGCGTCCGCGTAAAGCGGCGTGGCCGCCACGCGGCTTTACGCCGATCCGCTCGGTGCTCTCGAACTGCCGCTCTTCGATCCGGCAGCCGCTCTTGAGGATTTTGTGGAAGAGTTCGATCTGCCAGCGCCGGGTGTAGCGCCATCGGCGGTGCCCGTGGCAATCATTGTGATCAGAAGCGGGATGCGTTGGCATCCGGGGATGGAATACAGGGAAACCCGTTCGTACCAGCGTATCCTTTACATTTTCAAGCGACCCCGCGCAGGCACCGTTTTGAAGGATCAACAGTTGTGGATGTTGCTTAGGGCTGGACACCGCTTTGCTTTCGCGGAGGAGCGATGAGTGAAATCACGCAATGCGCCGCGCGGACGAAAGGCGCTGGGTTGCTTTCCGGGGCAACGGTGAATTTGCGCGTCAGACCCGGGGCGAGAGAAAAGCGGCGTCAAGCCGCGCGCAGTCCAAAGGCTGGCGCCACGCTCGGACCACCATTTTGCTCATCCACTGGACTCACCTTCAATCACACCCGTGCCGGTGACGAAGGGAAAAAGTCCGTTGACGCCCAAGCGCTCCCGCCCGCATGTTCGCGGCCTTATTTTTTTATGGCAAACTACGATCTCATCGTCATCGGCGCGGGACCCGCGGGATACGTCGCGGCTATCAAGGCGGCCCAACTCGGTAAGCGCGTCGCCTGCGTGGAGAAGGAACGCGGCGGCGGCACTTGCAACAACTGGGGCTGTATCCCGACGAAGGCGCTGCTGAAGAACGCCGAGCTGTATCACACGATGAAGCATCGC
>Ga0105048_10005699_pt1 | contig 20105 bp, 16 predicted proteins | sample MAT05_FD_78382 | JGI IMG/M metagenome (GOLD analysis project Ga0105048, IMG submission 78382) | Freshwater microbial communities from Lake Fryxell liftoff mats and glacier meltwater in Antarctica - MAT-05 | ecosystem: Environmental > Aquatic > Freshwater > Ice > Liftoff microbial mat | place...
ACCCGGAGCCTCAGGGCTTCACCCTGGGATGACGTATTACGCCCTTTCAGGGCTTGGCGAACGTAGGTGGTTGAGGAGCTTCACACGAGCCTCAGGGCTAGTTCCGAGCCTCAGGGCTTCACCCTGGGATGACGTATTACGCCCTTTCAGGGCTTGGCGTTTATACCAAGGTTACATTAAAAACCAGTTCGAAATGTTTTCTGATCTTTTCTTCCACGTCAGTCAATTCTACTTTCGTTCCAAGTTCCTTTTCCATACTTGTAACCTGTTTATGTTGGATGCCACAAGGGATAATCATATGGAAAAAAGTCAGGTCAGTATTGACATTTAAAGCAAAACCATGCATCGTAATCCACCGACTCGTCCGAACGCCCATAGCGCATATTTTTCTGGCTTTTTGAGGAATGTCGACATCGAGCCAAACCCCCGTCTCACCTTCACTTCGTGTGCCTTCGATCCCATATTCCGCAAGGGTCCGTATGATGATCTCTTCCAGGTTTCGCATATACAAAACAATATCCGGTTTGATACGTTCAAGATCAAGGATGGGATAGCCAACGAGCTGTTCTGGTCCGTGAAATGTGATGTCACCACCACGGTTGGTCTTGAAAAATTCGATGCCACGTTCGGCAAGATATTGGTTATTGACAAGGAGATTTTCCATGGCACCACTTTTACCTATCGTAAAAACAGGATTATGTTCGCAGATAAAAAAGTAATTATCGGTCGGGCATTGTTCTAACCCATTTTCAGCGAGTTCGTTATCCCGGTTTGTCTTCTTGATATCAAGGTTTTTTTGCATAACTTTTTCCTGGAAATCCCAGGCTTCTTTATACGCAATGCGCCCTAGATGTTGATACGTGACCTGCAACTGATTCATCCCGCAAAGATAGATTTTCCACGACTATCCGCAAAGCTACTCAACTGCTTTAAATCCCACCTCTCCCCCCGTCGACAAACTGCCTGTCGGCAGACAAGGCTACTATTAATGTATTTCGCGAATCAGTGATTTTGAATGAGTTAGAAAGTGTTTCATTGCGGAACTATCACAATTAAATCCGCGAAAATAATCCATACCAGTGTCAAAGACCTAGATTTTTCCCCCAAAGAAGATTTCATTCAACAATTCTATACGATTAATAAGGTTGTTCTTATTGACAATAAGGGTAGAATAGATAATCGACGGTCAACGGGTCGTCGAAGAACTCAAAAAATTAATAACCAAACAAATACTTCAGAAGAGAAAATCTAACAGAAAATACGAACGAAGAACCAAGCAAGGAGCATATAGAAAATATAAATAAGCTAAATTAGCACCATTATTCGAGGAGAGGGTTGGGGGTGAGATCCGCGAAAATTTTAAATACGGCAATGGTAGCGCAGTCGAAGGACAAACAATAGGCGTGAAGCGCAGTTTTGATTGTCCGAATAGCTCGGACCGAAGGAATCGCCTTTTTTCGCCTTGACTTTTTGCTTACTTTTTAGTCCGACACTACGGTCCGACATATCAGTCAAGAAAAAAGTGAAAGGAAGGCAATCGAGGCAAGTTGTTTAGTCTTCGGCTAATTCCCATTGCCGTATTGTAGGTCACTACAAATTGCATTTTTTTAAAAAACAAATACTCTGGTTAATAGTCAGGATCCCAAAACGCTTGCTGGCAGTGATTTTGACGAAGGCCTTATTCTAATTAATTTCGTTACCACCTTCCTTTGAGCACTATTACGACCAGTCAATAAATTTCCATCGAATAAGAACAAGTCTTCGAAATTGTTCTTTGCTATGACATTTAAAGGATACCTGAATGCTTCTGAAACTATACTTTTACAAACTAAATAAAGAAGTATGAAAAATCACCCATGGCATGATGTAGAAACAGGGATACATGCTCCTGAAAATGTCAACGCAATCATCGAAATTAGTCGCGGCAGCAAAGCTAAATACGAGGTAGATAAGCCTACCGGATTGCTACGGCTCGACAGAGTTCTTCATGCCGCATTTTATTACCCGATCAATTATGGGTTCATTCCACAGACCTATGCAGGAGACGGTGATCCGCTGGATATTCTGGTACTTTCTCAAATAGATTTTGAACCGTTAAGTATCGTAACAGCGAGTGTGATTGGTGTGATGAGGATGATCGACAAAGGAACAGACGATAAAATTATCGCGGTTTGTACCAACGATATTTCGGTCAACAATATTACTTCACTGGAGGAATTGCCGCCACATTTAATGAGTGAGATCAGGCATTTTTTTGAGCAATATAAAAAACTGGAACATACCGAAGTAGAGGTCGATCAGTTTATGCGGAAAGAAGAGGCCTACGAGATTATCCGGGAAAGTATGGAGAGTTATAAGAAAGATATTCTCCCAACTTTGATTGACCGATGAGTGTTTGCTATTGATAGAGTAACTTCGTGATTCAAATTTTTTTACATGAAAAAACTATTTTTTTTGGTTCTCTGTATGGTCCTTTTTTATGCCTGCAAAACAGATCAGACACAGGTGCGTTTGAAAGGAAATATCTCAGGTATGAATGATGGCGAAATCTATTTCATCAAAGCCGGAGATGAAGAAACGATCGATACCGTCAAAGTACGGCAAGGCAAATTTTCATATTCAAAAGAATTGACAGAACCGACGGTTTATATGATCAATTTCGGGTCGGAAGAACAACCGGCTTTTAGCATACTTGAACCGGGGGATATGACCTTGAATTATAGTCCTGGAGTTCAAAACAGTCTTGCTATCAAAGGTGGAAAGGAGCAGGAGGTGTATAACCAGTTCCTGACTTCTTGCGAGCCAGTTTTCAAACAGATGGATTCCATTGCCTCTCTCGCTTCCGCACATGAAGAAGATACGCTACTTCTGACTGCACTCCAGAAGGAGTTTCTCGCAGCGAATGAAACATTGAAAGACAAGCAACGTGAATTTATTAAGAAACATCCTTCCGGTGTAGCCTCGGCCTTCATTGCAGTGAACTATCTGAATGAGCGTCAGGACGAAACGTTACCTGAAGTAGAAGCTATTTTCAATGGATTACAACCGATAGTTCAACAAAGTTATTATGGTAAGAAAATTAATGACATGGTGCAAGTGGCTAAAAGAGTGTCACCCGGACAAGTGGCACCCGAATTTTCCCTTAATAATGTGGCGGGTAATCCCGTTCCTTTATCGTCGTTTAAAGGCAAAGTAACCTTGATCGATTTCTGGGCAAGTTGGTGCGGTCCATGCAGGGTAGAGAATCCGAATGTTGTTAGAGCGTATAAAGAATTTCATCCGAAAGGGTTTGAGATATTGGGTGTGTCGCTCGATAATCAGAAAATTCCATGGCAGACCGCCATTAAAAAAGATGCCTTAATCTGGACACAGGTAAGTGATCTGAAAGGATGGAACAGCGATGTGGCTGCCTTGTATGGAATTGAGTCTATTCCTTCTAACATACTTATAGATAAGGATGGTCGGATTCTTGGTAGAAATCTGATAGGTGAATCGCTGACTAAGAAATTGAATGAACTATATAAATAAGGTTAAAATACATTTGTAATGAGAAGATAATTTTGTTTATTACGGGCACTGCGGTAACTATTGAGTGAATTGGTCTATTGACAAACAGGAAGCGTGTCTTCCGCCCCAAATATCATTAAAATTTTAGTTTAGCCAGTAATCTTTATTTTTGAACATAATGAAAACACTAATTTTTGTCCTTTCCATCATTTCCATGCAGGCGGTTGCAGGAAAAAAACCGCAGGCATTTACATTGCTCGGTAAAGTAACAGATGCTGATTCCGGGTTTGTATTAATCCGAAATCTAACGAAACCTGTTGCAGATACAGTTCAAATTATAAAAGGCGAGTTTACGTACAGGGGAACCTTAGAAGAGGCCACGCCACATGTAATCAGCGACGAACAAAATCATTATCAGATGTTTTTTGCAGAACCTGGTGCGCTCATGCACATGGCCTTGAAGCGAAAGGAAATGCAGGTTACTTTTTTTGATGGGTCAACAGCGCAGGATTTATTCAGGTCATTATTAAACGCACAAGATCCATATCAGAAGGAGGTGGAGAAAGCAAAGCAGGCCTTCTCTTTGCCCGGTGCAAATAAGGACAGTATTCAGCAAGTAATCCAAAATATCAGTAACCGGATCAATGATAATTTTTATGAATTTTTGAAACGGAGTGGAAACTCTGAAGTAGCCGCTTTCATTGTCTACAGTTCAATAAGTCAGAATCGTGGTGTAGATGCCATCCTCGCAGATAGTATGTATTCCTATTTGAAAGGAATTGGCCGTACTTCTTTTTATGGTGTAGAAACCGGGAAGTCTGTGGAGAAGTTAAGAGCTGTAACAGTAGGATATATGGCGCCGAATTTTACGCTACCCGATTCTACAGGGAAGAAGAAATATAGCTTATCCAGCTTTAAAGGAAATTATCTACTGGTCGATTTCTGGGCAAGCTGGTGCGGGCCTTGTAAAACAGAGATTCCGTTTATTAAACAAGCCTACGAACGCTTTCATTCAAAAGGATTTGATGTGTTGAGTGTCTCTCTCGATGATAAACGGGAAGCCTGGCTGAATGGATTGAAACAGTTTGAAATGCCTTGGCCACAGGTGTCTGAGATAAAAGGCTTCAGGAGTGTTGTCAATGATTTGTATCCAATTCCATCTATTCCCAAAACGTTATTACTTGACAAAACAGGTAAGATCATAGCCACAGATCTTCGGGGTGAGGCATTGGATAAAAAGCTGGAAGAATTGCTTGGAAAATAAATGCGAATCTATTTGACAGGTACAGAAGTTGGCCTCAGCCTGTGGAGCCATTTTCGTTTGAGACCTATCAGAATAATCATTAAAATGATAAGAAATGGCCAGGCCGAAATCACAGTAGTAAAGAAGACAGCGAACGCAAACCAGCCTGTTTCAAAAGCCCGGATAAGATTGACAAAGATTGAATCATGAATCTGATGATCACCGGCTGTTTTCTTTTTTTCAATGTAGCTATTCCCTTGCAATGAAATATCAAACCATAAAAACTGGGTTAGATATTTGCCTTTTACGTATTCAGATTTACGCTGGATAGCAAAAATATTCAGGTTTGTAGTACAAGTGTCTTGTGATTTTTTTTCATGCGGAATTATCATTGATAGCTCTCTCCGTTCATTCAACTCTTCCGTAATATCTTCTTCATCAAAAAGTAGTTTGTCTATACTTGATTCTATCGTCAGCATAGTATGTATGAAGCTATCGGAAGCACCCACCGGTATTCGTATCTTCATGAGACCTTCAGGATGGATTTCGTCGACAAGATAGGAAGAGTCAAGACTATACGCCACCTCTTGTTTATGTGCCCGGTTTGCATTGATCTCATAATGCATGACATGGCCGTCCATTGAATTTACAGCCTGTTGTATTTTTATGATTGTTTGTTGGACATCTTCAACCCGTAGTTTTAGTTCAGCAGTTTTAATCAGCATTCGGGTTGAGTCTGGAGGAAGAATTTCAGCCGGAGTTTCACCAGAGAAAGAAGATATATTGTAATTTTGGCTGCATGAAGAAAAGAGCAGACCGCATGCGATATACGCAAGGAATGTTTTTTGAAGTGTCATGAGAAATTGTTTTACATTAATCAGAAGAACGCGAAATTGTGACCTACGTAAAGTGTTAAAGAAAATGGGATGCTGACCGATCGTACTGCTGAAAAAAATAAATTGTAAGAATGCTGAAAAAAATTTTTTATAAAAAAAGAAATATGAAAAAACTATTTATACTCTTCCTTTTGTTCTCCGCTGCTCATATAAGATCGGTGGCCCAAGTGAATGCTGCAAAGCTTGACCAGCTTTTTGAAACATATGATACGCATCAAAAAGCTATGCTCAGTATGTGTCTCTCAGAAAATAAACGGGTGGTCTATCATAAGTCGATCGGTTATGGTGATCTAGGAAAACAAGTGAAAGCTAATGAGCAAACGTTATATCATATTGGTTCGATTTCCAAAATGTTCACAGCGGTTATGATTCTGCAATTGATCGATGAGAAAAAATTATCCCTGACCACAAAACTGGATTCTTTTTTTACCGGCATACCGAATAGTGATAAGATCACGATGTCAATGATGTTGAATCATCGAAGTGGAATTCACAACTTTACGGACGACAGTGAATATGCTTCCTATATGGAGAAGCCTATGAAGCAGGAAGAATTGCTGGCGATCTTCGAGAAGCAAACATCGGATTTTGAACCGGATTCCACGGCCTCTTATAGCAATACTAATTATGTACTTCTTTCATTTATTATTGAAAAAATCACAGGTAATTACTACGATATAGAATTGCAGACAAGGATTTGCGAAATAGCAGGGTTGATAAACACAAAAGTCGGAACGAATCTGGGTGGTGAAGCTGTTTCATATGAATTTGCTGAAGGAAAATGGAATCCGGCTACAGTAACCGATATGAGTGTGCCTAGAGGTGCCGGAGCTATTGTTTCTACACCTTCAGATTTATGTCTTTTTATTGAAGCGTTGTTCTCAGGAAAGTTGATAAGTGCCACGTCGTTCTATGAGATGAAAAGTATACGTGATCATTACGGTCTTGGAATTTTTGCCGTTCCGTTCAATGGAAAAAAAGGATACGGACACACCGGAGGAATCGATGGATTTCAATCTGTGTTGGTGTATTTCCCGGATGATAAACTTGCTTTATGTATACTTGGAAATGGCTGGAATTCTGTCATGAATGATCTGTCTATCGGAGTGTTAAGTATTTATTTTAAACAGGAATATACCATCCCGTCCTTCGAGAAAAAATCAGTAGGCGCAGAAGCTTCAAAAACACTCGAAGGTGTGTATGCAAATGGTGCGATAGGCATGAAGATAACCATAACCAATACAGATGGCAAACTGAGTGCACAGGCCACAGGACAAAGCGCTTTCCCGCTTGATAAGGTGTCAGAGCTTGAATATAAATTTGATGCCGCAAATATTAAACTCACATTTTTCAAGGACAAGGATGGTGATATTCCTTCACTTAAATTATTGCAAGGGGGAATGAATCTTTCATTCGAAAAAGAATAGGATATCTAACGGTAATATCCATTCGCCAGTATATCACTCATCACATCTTCGCTCACAAGGTACCGGATTGATTTTTTTTCTTTGATAAGTTTTCGGATAAAGGTTGACGAGATATCAAGCAGGGGGGCGTCCACGATTTCAATCTTTCCTTCCTGAAATGTAGTCGCCGGAAATCCAGGTCTGTTATAAATAATAATCGGGTATTTGCTGATTAGTAAGGAAGCGTTTTTCCATTTATGGATATTCTGAAAACTGTCGCTTCCCATAAGGATCGAAAAAGAATGCTGTGGATATTTCTCTGATAAATGAGCCAAGGTATCAATCGTATAGGATGGCCTTGGCATCGTAAATTCAATATTGCTGGCGCTAAATTTGGGCTCATTCTCTATCGCCAGTTGCACTAAGTGTAAGCGGTGATTTTCGTTCAATAAACTGTTCGATTCTTTAAAGGGATTATGCGGTGAAACGACAAACCACACCTTGTCGACACCACAATTATTAAGGATATGTCTGGCAATGATCAGATGTCCGGTATGGATTGGATTGAAACTGCCGAAATAGAGACCAATATTCATATTGTACGTTAACCTCTCAGAAACGTCTGTTAAGAGGATGTTTAAAACGTAAAGATAATATTAACAATTTTCTTTCGGCCATCTAACTTATTTTTTTCAATTTTGCCACATGATTAGAAATTCTACGAATTAATTTATTTGGTCCGTGGAGCTGGGAGGATGGCTGCTATTTTTGGCAGGATAGATATGTTTCCATCTTCGATGTGACCAAACCCAATTCTCAGGCTGGCGTTTGATGCTGTCCTCTAGGAAACGAACATAGGCTTCTGTAATTTCGCCTTCACGTGTTTCTTTTGGATGCTCAAATGCCAGCTTCATTTTTATCTGGTAGTAACCTCTGCGGAGTTTTATAAATTCTCCGAAATAAACAATATTATCGTATCGCCTGGCAATAAACTCGGGCCCTTTGAAGAAGGCCGTTTTTCTATCCATGAAATCATTCCATGAAACCCGCTTCGGATCACTCGGATTCTGATCAGCAATAAATCCCCAGAGTGTATGCTGATCCTGAATATCCGCAACTTCTTTCTGCATATCCTGAACCCGAACCAGTTTCATTCCTGCCCTGCTTCGAATGGTATGAAACAATCTGTTGAACGCCTTATTATTCAATGGTAAATAAAGCCCGGTGAATCTTCGTGGTGAATGCCAGTTGCAAATTAATGTACCCCATTCCCAGTTGAACTGATGCGACATATATGCCTGCCCATTCCTGTTCTGATCTGTCATCATATCAAAAATCTCCCAGTTGCAACCCATTCGTTTGTTAAGTTCTTTTTTTGAAATCGAGATTAACTTGATGGTTTCAACAATACTGTCACAAAGGTTACCGTAATATTTATTAGTGATCTCGTTAATCTCAGTTTCCGGTTTTTCAGGAAATGATCTGCGAAGGTTTGTAAGAATAACCTCCTTTCGATAACCTGTTACATGATACAGCATAACGAAAATAAAATCGGAAAGGAAGTACAGAACCCGTAATGGCAATAATGAGATTGGATAAAGAACCGCGTAAAGAAGATAATACATTGATTGCGCCAGAGTTAGGGGACAAAAGTAGCCTTCATTTTTGAAAAACGGGTAGGATTTCAATCAACATGTCAGACAAAAAGCAGAAGGTTGCGCGTACTGCTAGATCTTTCTTAAAGTTTGATATTGAACACTTTCGTGTTGATAGTCACAGTCGCATCATTATCGCAGGATCCATCACCAAAGTCAATAGTACGAAGTGCTTTGCCTTGTGGTTGCATCTCCATTTTTCCTTTGTTATAATACCTGCATCCTAAAACTTCTTTGATTATAGGTTCTGAAATAGTCGCTGCATAGAAAGTTTTGAATTCATTTCTTCCTGAAGCCGTTCCGGAGATCTGATAGATATCATCGCCCCATATCGGCGTGGTGCTTCCTTGCGTCCAAGTGATGGTATGATCGGCGTGGTAAAACAACGTATCAAGAACAGTTGGTTTCAACACTTTGCCATCTATAACACTTGAATAATATGGTTGCGAGGCGCCATTCAGCCCTTTGTTTTCAATGATATTCGATCCCATAATAAGGTGGTCGTTAACAAAATACTGGTCGAAGGTAATAATATGAACACTTCCTGAATCTGCATAGTTGCCAGTATACGAAACCAAAATCTTACCATGTCTGTTTCGCCCATCATTACACATACAATTCATCGCACCGAAATCTATTATAATAGTTCGTGGACTACTGATCTTATCATGCGTAAGCACGGCACAATAACCACGGGTTTTATAATTGGAAAGATTTTGTCCTGTATTCTTTGTCGCCGCATCATCAGCCAGATTGGATGCATCATGAAACACAAATTCATTCATGGCAAGTTCTGCCGACATCTCCGTTTCGGTATCTCTTTCTCTCACACAAGAGAAGAAAAGAAAGGAGAAGGTTAGAAGAATGGCAGTCTGTTTTGAAAAGAAGGTATGGATCATAAACTCTGAATAAGCGTTTAAAAGTAATACAAAAGCATTAATTCAATTGATTTTTGATAAAAAAAGTAATGACTATCCGCAAAGCTAATCAAATGCTTTCAATCCGACCTCTCCCCCAGACCCTCTCCACGTGGAGAGGAGTGCCTAAACGCTTACTGGCAGCAACTTTGATGAAGGTCTTATTTTTATACATTTTGTTACAACACATATTTGGGTATAATATCTGCTAATTCATAAAAGAGTGTGATAGCATTCATCTGTATGTAGGAAAGCCATGATTCGGCGATCCAACGCATAAAAAAAGCCCTATTCGTTTGAACAGAGCTTTTTCGTTTTTTTTATTTATTCATTAATGCAAGGTTATAGGGTAAACAGTTCCAAGAATTGTAACGGTTGCATCGTCATCGCAGGTACCGGAACCGAAGTCTATGGTACGCAATGGCTTCCCTGAAGGTTGTAATTCTATTTTTCCGGAGGAAATCCAGTCGCAGGAAAGAGCTCGTACAAGAGGTTGGATAATGGTCATTGTATAGGAAGTAGTTCCTTTGGTACCTGATGCCGAACCTGTGATCTCATAAACATCATCCATTCTTGTCATAGTAGATTCTCCCTGAGTCCAGCTTCGTGTCCTGTTCGAATTCCAAACGATGGAATCGCCCGTGGCTTTAACGATCAGACCATTCACTACAATATTAAAATAACGTTGATTGAGTGTATTATGTCCCATATTGGTGACAGATTTAGTACCGAGTACATTATTGTTGTTTACAAAGTAATTATTGAAGCCAATGGCATGTACGCTGCCAGAATCGCGGTAATGACCCGTATAACTTACAAGGATCTGACCTCTTCTGTAACGTCCGTCGCCGCAGAGGCAATTGACGTTTCCAAAATCAATGGTGATCGTTTTAGGAGTGGTTGTAGTGTCGTGTGTAACTGTAGCGCAGGTGCTTCTTGTTTTGTAATTGCTTAGATGGTCTCCGGTGTTTTTGTCTGAAGCATCGTCCGCGATGTTCAAGACATCGTTGTACGTGGCTTCGCTGAAGGCATTGTCCCCTGCCAGTTGGGTGTCATTGTCCTGGTCTTTGTCGTTGCCCCTTTTGTTACAGGCCGAAAAGAAGAGAATTCCTGCGATGGCGAGGGCCAGCATATTGAATTTCAATTGTGTGTGTTTCATATTAAATTTTTTAAGGCGCCTATGACGTGTCATTAACAAAGAGGTTTAAAATCAGGTTAAATTAAATTTCAAAATTTTAAAGTAAACCTATTAAATGTTACCTTTGGCGCCCTCGCAAAAAACGAGTGCAGGGAATTTTAACGTATACATGAAAAGAAGAATAGCCATTTTTGGCAGTACCGGATCGATCGGAACACAAGCGCTCGAAGTCATCGCAAATAATAGTGAGGTTTTTTCGCTGGAAGTATTATCCGCGAACAGTAATGCAGACCTCCTGATCGAACAGGCAAAAAAGTATCATCCGAATATTGTGATCATAGGCGATGAATCAAAGTATGAAACAGTCAATGCAGCACTTGCAGGCGATCATATAAAAGTATTTGCAGGAGAAAAATCATTGATAGAAATAGCAGCCAGTGATACCTATGATATCTTGCTGGCAGCCATTGTAGGGTATGCGGGTTTAATGCCGACACTTGCTGCGGTTGAGAAAGGGAAGACTATTGCATTAGCCAATAAAGAAACTCTTGTGGTAGCGGGCGATATCGTTACTTCTATGGCAAAAGAAAAGGGGGCTGTCATTCTTCCAGTAGATAGTGAGCATTCAGCTATTTTTCAATGTCTTGCCGGGGAACAGCATAATCCCATTGAGAAGGTGATTCTTACCGCGTCTGGAGGGCCTTTTCTGGGAAAGAAGCCGAATTACCTGATCAATGTTAAAAAAGATCATGCCTTGCAACATCCGAATTGGGTAATGGGTGCGAAGATATCTATCGACTCTGCCAGTTTGATGAATAAAGGATTGGAGATGATAGAGGCGAAATGGTTATTTGGTTTGCAGAACGAACAGATCGAGGTGATCGTTCATCCGCAATCGATCATTCATTCAATGGTACAATTTGAAGATGGCAGCATGAAAGCGCAAATGGGTTTGCCCGATATGAAGCTTCCGATTCAATACGCCTTGTCATATCCTAAACGATTAAAGACCACATTCAAACGACTTGAATTTAAGAATTATCCATCACTGACGTTTGAGCCGGCTGATATTAAAACCTTCAGAAATCTTGCACTTGCAAAAGATGCGATGTTCAGAGGCGGAAATGCGGCATGTATTTTAAATGCTGCGAATGAAATTGTGGTTGAAGCATTCATAAAAAATAAACTCAGTTTTCTTGAAATGAGCGATGTGATAGAAACCTGTTTAGAGAAGATCGCCTTTATAGAGAAGCCGGGACTGAACGATTATATACAAACCAACCAGGAAACAAGAGATCTTGCTTCCTCATTAATTAAATAATAAAATCAGAAAGATATAACTATGCAATTATTAGCAATCGATTGGGCTGTTGTAGGCATCAAGGCCGGACAGCTTCTGTTATCTTTAAGTATTCTTGTGATCCTTCACGAGTTTGGTCATTATATAACAGCGAAATGGTTTGGCTGCAGGGTAGAAAAATTTTACCTGTTCTTTGATCCATGGTTCTCCTTAATAAAGAAGAAAGTGGGAGATACCGAATATGGGATTGGCTGGTTACCACTTGGGGGCTATGTCAAAATAGCAGGAATGATCGACGAAAGTATGGATAAAGAAGCCATGAAATTGCCTCCTAAAGATTGGGAATTTAGAAGTAAACCGGCTTGGCAACGTCTAATCATCATGCTGGGAGGAATTATCGTGAATGTGATCCTCGCCATTTTTATTTACTCTATGATTCTGTTTACATGGGGCGAACAGAAAATACCTATGTCAAGCATTACCAATGGGATTGCTTTTCAGGATAGTATTTTTTATAAGATAGGATTGCAAAAAGGCGATAAAATCGTCAGTGTTGATAATACACCTGTGCCTTATCTCGATGGTGTGGAATTGAAAATCATTACCAGCAAAACGGCTACGATAAGTAGAAACGGACAGGATGTTAAATTAAATTTTCCTGTTGATCTTATTGGTAAACTTGTTGAGCACAAAAACAAAGCGAAAGGCTCTTTATTATTGGAACCACGTATGCCAGCGATTATCGGATCATTTGATGGATTGGATAAATCAAATGCAAAAGATGCCGGTGTTAAGGAAGGCGATATCATTAAAAGTGTTGAAGGCGTTACGGTCACATTTTTCGATGAAATAGGTCCTGTTCTTCAGAATACAAAAATTGATTCAGCATCATTGGTTGTGAATAGAAACGGTAGTGACATTGAGATACGGTCGAAACTAACTAAAGAGAAGAAGCTTGGTATTTTACCTATCCGCGACTTTGATAAATTGGATTCCTTGGGCGTATTAAAAACAGAAACAAAAACCTATGGCTTCTTTGAATCTTTTCCTGCGGGTTTGAAAAAAACAGGCGACAAACTTCAAGCATATATAGATCAGTTCAAACTCATTCTAAGTCCGGAAACAGGTGCCTATAAAGGTTTGGGTGGGTTCAAAGCGATCGCCAATGCATTTCCCGGGGTGTGGAATTGGGAATCGTTCTGGAATATGACTGCCTTCTTATCTATCATCCTTGCTTTCATGAATTTATTGCCAATACCAGCGCTAGATGGCGGACACGTGATGTTCACCTTATATGAAATGATCACACGTCGCAAGCCGAATGAGAAATTTCTTGAATATGCACAAATGGCAGGTATGATTCTTTTATTGCTGCTAATGGTATATGCGAATGCGAATGACTGGCTGGGTTGGGGGAAATAGGCGAAAGGGATAAGGAAAAGTGGTAAGGGAAAAGTGGTAAGGGATAAGTGGTAAGGGATAAGGCTTAAAGTGTTAAAGGATATCTTAATTCTTACCAACAAATGGATTATTCATTTTCTCAAATCCAATGGTCGTTTTAGGGCCATGTCCACTATGCACTGTCACCTCATCGGGTAGTGTAAATAATTGTGTATGGATACTGTTAACCAAGGTGTCGTAATCGCCTCCGGGTAAATCACTTCGTCCGATACTTTGTTGAAATAACACATCACCACTGATAACGAATTGCTGTTTCTCATGATAAAAGCAAACACTTCCTGGAGAATGTCCCGGTGCAAGGAGGATACGTAACGTATCCTCACCCAGACTCACAGTTTCATTTTCTTTCAAATAATAATCCGGATCGGGCGATTTAACAAATGTGAGATTATACATGGCCTTGGCAGTAAGCTGATAATCAAAAACAGGGCGATCCAATTCATGAAAGGCAAACGGCACTTTATATTTCATAACCACCGCTGCATTCCCAAAAATATGATCGATATGCGTATGGGTGTTGAGCAATAATACAGGATGAATATCCATGTCTGTCAGGTTTTTAAAAAAACTATCGAATTCATGTAGTTCGTACATACCAGGATCTATGATAATGGCTTCTTTTTTTTCATTATAAAGAATATATGTATTTTCCTGAAAAGGCCCGTAGGTAAATGATTTTATTGTTATCACGGCGAAATTATTTTGGTTGCAAATATAAAGAAATTGACCCTAAGACAAGCTCAGGGTGATCGCGAAAAATTAAAAATTAAAAATGGAAAATGGAAAATGGCCCTTTGCCGAGTTCAAGGTGACTGAGGGAAATTGAAAATTGAAAATTAAATGGCGATGGAGAATTGAGAATTGGTTTTGAAAATTTAGATTAATTTATTCTATACGTAGTTCTTATTTTTTCATTCCATTCATTTTTGAGGATACTTAAAATAATACTGTCTCTCCGCGTGCCATCTGCCCGTACACCATTATTTCTGAGTATACTTTCCACGGTGCATCCTATCGCTTTCATGGCATTGATACTTCGTTCATTACTATTATCAGCGCGAAATTCGACCCGTTCAAATCCCATCGTATCAAATGCAAACTGTAGTAGTAAAAATTTGCAATGTCTGTTCAATCCTGTACGTTGGAAGTTTTTTCCATACCATGTATAACCAAGTTGTAAGGTGCTGTTTGTAAGTTGAATATCATAAAAACGGGTACTGCCAGCATATTCATTAGTCCGTTTATCAAACACAATGAAGGGATATTCTTTTTCTTCTTTACGCGCTTTTATTGTCTGGTCGATATAACTAATCAGGTTTTCTTTACTGTTTGGTTGTACTAATGAATACTTCCAGATATCCGGTTCGTTCAATGCAAATGGAAGCAGATGTTCGATGTCACTTTTTTCTAAGGGACGAAGCAACACACGTTCATCTTCAAATAAGAAATCTTCCAAGAAATTAAAATCAATCATAATTGAAATGTTAGAGGCAAACTAATTTTGTACTAGAAAAGAATTGTCAAAATGCAACGTGAATTGCGGCAACGATTCAAGTGGACCTGCCAGGCGGCAGACTGGAATCTTTTGCCGCCTACGTGATCTAAACAGTGTATAAGGCTTGAAGGCAACGATTGAAATGGAAAGCCCGCATTCCGATGCCCTGATCGGAAGCGGCTTGGAATGTAAAGTGTGTGTGCCGCCCTACTAATTCTCATGACAAATTTTGTTTAATTTAGTACACATAAAAGTAACTTTTTAAAAAGAAAATTTCAGACTGCCAAAGATGCCAAATCGTCTCGTAGGAGAATCGATCACATTCCGGTAAGGAAGTACACGCCAGACAAAATCAACACGCAATACTTTAAAGATATTCTCAATCCCTGTGCCTACCTCGAGGTAAGGGCTTTTTGTCAATGTTTGGAAATTATAGCCTTTATCCATATTGAGAAGAATGTTGGATGTAGAAAGACTTCCATATACACCCCGCGCATTCCAGAAAGTACGAACCTTCATTTTTTTGACATATGGTATATGCTTAAAGAAAAGGCTTCCAAGCGAATGTTCCAACATAACACCTGCATAGGTATCGCTGATATATTCATACCTGTACATCATATTAAACCGATGTCCGTCATAATAATAAAACTCATTCCCTGGATGAACTTCAAGCAATGAATAAGGGAGGGTGCCAAACACTTTTCCCGCAAAAACATTGTAATAAAGTGAACCTACATGTTTAATCTTCAGATTGTCTGCGATGGTGAAACGCACTTTTGTAAAATCATAATTTCCACCGATCACATTCTTAAACCCTTTGCTTATATATGCTTTCATAAGCGGGTATTGTGTGCCAAGACTGGTGACATAATAGTTACCTTCTACAAAACGCTCTTTATACGCAAACCTCAGTTCTAATCCGAATTCATTATTGATTACTGACCTGCTAGGTGTAAGATCGCTGTTGTAAAATATGCCCACAGATGGCAAGGGCGAATATGGCGTAAACTCTTTTCGTTCTGCGGAAAGATGGAATGAGAAGCCGCTAAAATTATTCTTAAAAAATTCAATCCGTTGCTTATCTACAAAGGCCAGTTTCCATGGGATGCCTGCTTTTCTGCCAATCGCGCTAAAGATATTATCAAACGATCCCGCCTCATTGTACTGGTTCACACTGATATCCAGATCATGTTTGTATTCTGCATATACATATATTCTTGGTTTACGTTTCAGCAGCCACAACGCACTGCCAAAATACTTGAAACGTTCATCCTTCAGACCATAGGCGAGATATGTTTTCAGGTAGATATTCTTAAAAAGTTTGGGTGTGGTTCCCAGATTGAAACGAAACCTTGAACCTTCGATGGCATTACTTGAATAAAGACTATACACAGAACCTATTTCAAGTGGGCCCACTTCTTTGATCCCGGTGGCCAGAAGATAGGCGACTGAATAATATTTTTTATAGACTGGCAAACCTTGAATTGTATCGATCATCCGGTAAATGGCTTTCTCATTTTTTGTCAGCGAATCATGCCTGACCTCGTTCCAGTAATTTTCATCCCGGTTCAAGGCATCTTTATCAAGCACCATATCATCCTTATGCTTTTTATCATTAAGAACCTCCGTATTTTTTTCATCATTCACATGAATGTCTTTGTAGGTCGTTGTTTTTCGACCAAGAAAACCCGCAATTTTATCACCATGAGGAGGAAGGAAATCGACATAGAATTTATCTTTAGTCAGAAACCAGATGGTATCCTGAAAGCAGGTAAATTCCTGCATCATAGTCACCTTATTCACCCAGTTGATATTCTGTTCTTTCGTCACAATCATATTGATTTTTTGCACCGCATAATCCGTATCATGCACCCACATATCGCCATTGAAGGTATGCTCGCCAATTCGCTTTGGTGTAAAAGCCACTTGATAAAAAATCTTATTATCGATCAGTTGGGTATCTACAAGTTGATACCGATAAAAGAAAGGGGCATCGTTCGCGATAGGGCTAACAAAGGCTACTTCAAAAATGGGAATTGCATTATCGTAGACATTGATATTCTGATACATCGAACCCAACATCTGGCTGACACTTCGGTTTTTATAACCGGAGATCCGCGATCCTTTAATGAATTCCTTTATTTTCTTTGGCTTCTTTTGATAGTAATAATCGGAGATAGTCTCTGTGAGAAAAAGAGGAAGAAAAGGTTTTTCATCGCTGGTTGAATCTATAAAATCTTGAATGAAACTAAAGGGTTTTAAGATCGCTGAAGTTTTAAAGGCTTTCTTAGGGATCTTATTAATATCCATTTCGAGTTTATTATACACCTCGTAACGGTAGTTCTCGGCTTTATCATAATTATTCAAAGGTTTATGTGCGATCACTTTTTTGACGAGGGCCAAAGCCGGATCACGGGAAACCGTAAGAACAAAATCCTTCATAGTGATGGAAGAACGTTCCAGTTCTATTTTCAAAGTTTGATAAGCCGACGAGGTGTTAATATGTATCGTTTTCTTCGCGTAACCAACCGCAGATATCCGAATACTATCCATTGGAAAGGCTTCCAGCTCGAATTGGAATTTGCCATCTATGTCGGCTTTGGTGCCTATGTTTTTTCCTGGAAATGAAATTGTCGCAAAGGATATTGGTTCTCCTGTAGTTATATCTTTGATAGTACCTTCAAGTTTTTTGCTTCCTTTTGAAGTTTGTTTAGGCAAGTGTAAAACTGTTGGAACGGTATCGGCCCATATAGGTATAGAGTCTTGTTTCAATGGCAGCGAATCAATTATAAGTTTATTGCTATCCGTACTTAATTGCCCGTATGAATTGGTGAAACTGACTGCGAGAACCACCAGCAGCAATTTGATCTTCATCAACAAACAATTCCATGTAATCGGTTCCCTCTTCATGAACAATTAAAAATCAGTAGCAAGAGAAAGATGTAACATTGGTTTTCTACTGCCTTCAACATTCCATGCCACATCGGCACGAATGAAATAACCAAGGAAACGTGAGCGTACGCCAAGTCCGTAACCTAATGCACCCGACCGCTCAAGCATAACCGTCACATTCGACTGGTCATCGCGGATCTCTATCTTGTTGATAATATTTTCGGAAGTAGGAAATACGCCTTTCATCGTAATTCCTGCATCTGCAAAAGCGATCAGTTGCAGGTTGCGTAGAAACCCGGATTTGATAGGTCGTTTAAAGAATGTATTATAAATCGGCAGTCGTACTTCCTCATTGATCACCATATAACTACTACCATTTCTAGCACCCTGTTTGTAGCCTCTGAGGTTGGTTGCAAGCGTCTGGAACGCGTAGTCGCTACCATCTACAGCGGTATTGCCGTCAAATTTCGAAAGAATAGGATTGTCTACACCACCAAGAAAATACAGGATTTTTGCATTTCCAAGACTATGCGCTCCAGCAAACCTGGAGGCGAGGATAAGATTTTTGTAGAGGGTCAGATAATTACGTGCATCATATTCAAAATTAGTAAACCCTTTCGTATCGCCGTTAAATTTATATTGGTATTCAAGAAAGACCTTCGCTCTGCTTCCTTTCCAGATATTGAGCATAGGGTTAATGGTATTGTCATAAACATATTCAGCACGGCTGACAAGCCAGAATTGTTTTGTATTTGGAATTATGATACTATATTGATCTTGGGCAAGATATCGTGTTCGGTCGTAACGTACTCCTAATTGAAGCCGTATGCTTTTCAGCATATCTAGCGGGTAGGACATGTTTGTCTGGAAGTAATCCATGCCACGTTTGCCTAGAACAAGAAAAGGAGAATAGAAGGGTTCGGGTGCAAGAACCTGTTCTGTTTTATTGGTGTGAAAATACAAAAGCCCCCAGTCTGCACGTCTCCTATAGTTTGTATACTGCAGAAAATAGTCCAGCGATCTCAGATCAACTCCGAGACGGGCTCCACCCGTGATCTTATAATCTTCCATAACATCTGTCAGTGTAGACGTGAGGAATCCGGATAAAGGGACATTGTTAAACTGCTGGTCGATTGGTTGATAGCGCGTAAACAACAAGGTGTTATCTAAGGAAGTTTGTATAAAATCGGGATAGAAGGTGGTCTTGTATTGTTTTGCTTTCGCAACATTCGACGCCTTCTCAAAGGTCTGGTATTTGGAATTATTCTTTTGTGTATTGGAAAAAATATTAGCTAAAAACACAGAGGAATCTGTTTCGTTATCAAAGGGGGTGATGTATTCTGAAGGTCCTGTTTTTACTTCTGCCAATTCCTCCGGAAGTGTGATATCCTTCTTTTCTGCAAGTGATTTCTGGTAATTTTCATCCAGTTCATGTAATAATGAAAATGGTGTATTATAGATTGTATAATTTTTCTTTTGCTTGGTTACTTCAGCCACCCTAGCAGATTTCTGAATGTACTCCTGGCGCAGGATCGTGAATGGTGTAGGTGGCGAATTCCTTATGGAGAATGTATCAGGAGCGATACCACTTCGTTCTATAGTGACAATCTTTCTTTCCAGTTTACCATTTTTATCTTCCAGATAACTGAATTCTTCCAGCCCCCATTGCATCGGACTTAGAATTTTCCCCTGAGCTTGACTCAAGCGGGTAAGGTTAGTGCCGTTTGTTGCTTCGTACAGAAAGAGATTAAAGTGCGGATTAAATTTATCACTTTTTGTATCCTCATTCGTAAAACGACTGGTCCTGTTTGATAAGAAAAGAATTCCGGAGGAAGCACCGTTCTCTACATAACGTGGTTCTTTGTCGTCAAACAGATCATTGGTGATAGCCTCAAGCCGGTTGTTTTTTATGGTTAGTTTAAAAAGGTCGCTTTGTCCTTTTTTAATACCCGTGATGGCTAATGTATTTTCGTCACCCATAAAACACATACCTGTTATGCGATCCAGTTTAGTACGTGAAACAGATCGTTTCTCCATAATCCGTTTGCCCGTTGTAAAGATCCTGAGGTTGAGAATATTTTTTCTATGATATAATGCTGCCATTTTATTTCCACTCGGGCTCCAGCAAAGCATTGGATAGTCGGGATCTGCCAGTTCTTCCATAGCTCGTACACCGCCTTCAATAATTACAT
>Ga0105048_10005700_pt1 | contig 20104 bp, 15 predicted proteins | sample MAT05_FD_78382 | JGI IMG/M metagenome (GOLD analysis project Ga0105048, IMG submission 78382) | Freshwater microbial communities from Lake Fryxell liftoff mats and glacier meltwater in Antarctica - MAT-05 | ecosystem: Environmental > Aquatic > Freshwater > Ice > Liftoff microbial mat | place...
AGTGGTGGCCATGGGGGACTCCGTACCCAGAAAAAATCCGTCAGACGATGGACTATAGTAGACCCTATTCCACCGCAGGTGAACAGATCAACTACCCGCGGGCGGGGTATAACTGGTTCGGAGCCTACAACTTCAGCGATGGCCAATGCCTGATATGGGCCGAAGGCTCGTGCAATAAGGAAACAACCGCTGAATTTACATAAGGATCATATCCGCGCCTTCTATCAAACTGCGCATACTCGGCCTGGGCTTCGAGCAGATTCATTTTCGTATCGGGCAAAGGGCCATCGTCGCGGATCGAACCGGCCAGCGAAAACGGCACGCGATTTTTCACACATTCGTACATAACGCCGCTGATGAGGACGCCTTGCTCGACCGCGTTTGCAATACTCCCGCAGCGGCGGATCGCTTTGAGGTGATGCCGATGACCGCCGTGCACGGAGACGCCGCGTTTCATGTCGACGCCCGGCGATGTGCCCATCATCGATTGTTCGATATCGTTGACCGCGATCGCGTTTCCGCCGAGCAATGCATGGACGTATCCTTCGCGAATCAGTCGTTGAAGGTGCTCGCTGCCACCGGTGTGGATGACGACCGGCCCGGAGGTGACGACGACTTTCCCGCCTTGGTCGCGAATGCGGCGTAAATCTAAGGCGATTTGTTCGACGACCAGTTCGACTCGCCGTTCGCTCGAGACGCCGGCCCCCATGAAGCCGAATTCTTCCGGCGTACTTTGTTTCAGTGTCTTCGTATCGCGTCTGGTGCGGATTCCCTCGCTGCCCACCACCACGGATTCGCCGGGTTGCAGATCGCAAAGCAGCTTGCACGTCGCCGACAAGCCGTCTGTCGTTGGGGCAATCGCGATGGCACCATCCATGCGCTGACCCTGCACTTTGGGCCATCGGCCATCGACGAACACTTCCGTCGGGTAGATCGTGGTCACGTAGAAATCGTCCGGTGCCACGCCGGCTTGCACGACCGTTTCCCGCTTCGCATTGGACGCGACCTCGGCGACACTCACGGCACCGAGGTCGATCAGCTAACCCATGATGTTCGTCATAATGGTCGCATCCGGGGCCGAGACATTCACCTCTGCCACGGATGTATCCAACCGTTGCTTGCCCAGGTGGAAGTTCAAAACGTGAAAGCTTCCCCCGCCCGCGACGATCGTATCCAGAACGCGATTCACCAGTCCCGTATCGAGCAAATGCCCTTCGAGCTGAATCACCCGGCTTTAAACGGTCGACGTTAGCTGGGAATCGTGGTGCGGTTCCGTCGTGCGAAGCGTCAGGCACTTCGCCGCACCGCCCGCTTTCAGAAACTCCGTCAGTGGGGTTTCGACGACCGTAAAGCCTCGGCTGCTAAACGTGTGTTTTAAACTGTCACTCGCCCGATTCATCACGACGACGCGATCAATGTTAACGGCGTTGCACGCAAAATGGATGGCGTCCGCATCTTCGAGGAGAATGCGCTTCCCGGCGGGCACGCGCTGCTCGATGAGTGCGTTCGAATACGTATCGAACGCAGCCGGGTAGTAGAGCAAATACCCATCGGTGAGCGGGCAGAAACAGGTATCCAGATGATAAAATCGCCGGTCGACTAGCCGAAGCGAAAGGACTTCGAGATCGAGCCATTTCGCGAGGTACTGGTGCGAGTTGAGTTCGGAACGAAAGCCGTACCCCGCCCACAACCAACGCCCCGAGCGATCGAGTAGCGCATCCCCGGCACCTTCGAACGGCAGGCTTTTCGGTAACGTGTGAACAGTGTAGCCGTGCGCTTCAAACCATTTGTGGAAGTATGGTTCTTCGCCCTGACGTTCCGGGTGGAAAAACCGGCTGAGTACGACGGTTTTGCCCAACACCAGTCCCGCGTTGGCGGTGAACACCATGTCCGGCCAACCGCGTTCCGGTTCGACCAGGTCGATCGTGGCATACGTTTTCAAGATCCCGTATAGTTTTTCCCATTGCGCGAGGGCATCTTCACGGGACGATCGATGGATGTTCCCTTCCATCCAGGGATTGATGACGTAATCGACTTCGTAATGGTGCGGGGCGCACATGAGAATCCGGATCGTTTCCTCCATGGCAAACTGAACCTCCAGGGTTTCTGACTTCTTCAAGTTCTACAAGATACTTATGCCCGGCAACACAGTACCTCAAGAGGCTCTATCCTTGCCCCAGATGCTCCACCCACCCTTTGCCTTGAAAAATCATGCGAATTCGATCACTACAAGCAAACGACATCCCCAACCTCGACTCCTTCGGTGTCGTCGTATCGGACTTCCCTGCCGATGGGTGGAAATGGGTCAATCGAATCGCCAGTAGTTCGGTTATTTTTTACCTTTTACCTTGTCGCTTTGTGAAGCTCTTGTTAAAAATGAGAATTCATTAACTGGCGTACTCTCTCATCTTCCGTGCGCCGGTTCGGATGCCTCTCTCAGGTTTCCCACCGAATTTTTCGGTTCAGGATTTTCATTCTATTTTCGGAGTGCCGAGATGCGTCGTTACCCAAGATCTGGCTTTACGCTGATCGAATTGCTCGTCGTGATCGCGATTATTGCGATTTTGATCGGCCTGCTGTTGCCAGCCGTGCAAAAGGTTCGCGAGGCCGCTGCCCGGGCCAAATGCAGTAACAACCTCAAGCAGATGGCGTTGGCCATGCATGGGTTTCACGATTCGAACAACGAGTTTCCGTTCTCGCGACCGCTCCGCGCGGGTGACAGTCGAGTCTCCGGGGCTGGGAATGGCTCGGGGTTCACAGCAGGAGCGCTGCCTTATCCGACGAATGCATTCAGTATGGGATCGTGGACGGTGCGAATTTTGCCGTTCATAGAACAAGACAATGTTCAGCGACTGATCGTCGGTCACGCCACGTCCGCCGCATTTACCTCTGGTATCGGCCAGCTGCGATCGAATCCAATCAGCACGTATCAATGCCCGTCGGACCCCAACTCGGGCCAGACGTACACCGGTTCGCTTTCGGGCGGCAATCCGGTGCGAATGATCAGCTATATGGGTGTGACAGGGAACGACGATTGGCTGGAATCGGGCGACTGGGGCAGCAACGCCCGCAACGGGATTTTCGCCGTGCACAGCTGGCTGCAAGCCACGCAGAAGCGGACGACGCGCATGGCCAGCATCACCGACGGCACCAGCAACACGATTGCCATCGGCGAACGCCCCGTTCACTTCGCGGCCTCGTGGGGTTGGTGGTACTCGACGGACTTCGACACGCTGCTGGCGCACCCGAGCAACGACAGTTTCTACGGCAGGGCAACCGATGGCGCAAGCCCGGCCTGCCCGCGGCCGAGCTTCTTCCGGACTGACCTCGTGAACGGCCGTTGTGCCCACACACATTACTGGAGCTTGCATACCGGCGGAGCGAACTGGGGACTGGCCGACGGTTCCGTGCGATTCATTTCGTACAACTCGGCGAACCCCGTACTCGTGGGCATGGCCAGCATCAGCGGTGGCGAGGTGGTGAGCGAACAATGATCCGCAGCACCATTCGTCAATGTGCCTACGCTGCCGCAACTGCCCTCTCGATACTGATCGCGGGTTGCGGCCCCTCAACGACCACGGCCACGGGCAAGGTTACGTACAAGGATAAACCGATCGTCTGGGGTAGCGTTTCGCTGATTGCATCCGATGGCTCGATGCATCAGGCGGCGATCTTGCCCGACGGTACGTTTACTTTGCCGAATGTTCCCAAGGGCCTGGCAAAAGTCGGAGTAACATCGCCCACACCACCTGCGCCAATTGTACCCGGGTCAACCTCGGGTCGTCGCGGAGGCGACCCGCGAGTGCCTGAGCTGGAAGAACCAAGCGGCCCACCGCCTGGAACGTGGATCGAACTGCCACTGACCGCCAGCGACCCGGCCAAATCCGGAATCAGCATCGACGTCAAAACTAGCCAACCCGTGACCATCGTCATCCCATGATTCCGGATGGCAAGAGTATGTTGTTTACAGTTCGTAGTTTGTAGTTGATCACTTGTTGCAAATTACGAACTGTAAACTAAAATCTGCACATCGTCTCGCAATCTTTCCCATGTGTTTTCGAGAGTTCCGTCGCTGGCGGCTTTCGTGCAGACATTTTTTGTGTTAATTTCCGCTGCTTCTCACGACGCCCCTTCTCGCGTTTCGGTCCAGGCGTTGGCGAGGTGGTTGAGGTGGTCGATGATGCGAACGAGTCCGGTGACGCCGGCCATTCCAACACCGATGAGGCCGGAGACGAGTAACCGAAAGCCGAGCGTCATTTCGCTTTCGCCGAAGACGATGAGCAGGATCGCCCCGCTCAGCGGGATCAGGTTCGCGAGCACCATGAACAGCCCAAAGAAACGTGTGCCGCGACTAAGTTCGGCGGCGGCAATGGCTATGTGAAATCGCTCGGGGTTCCACAGGTACGGATACAGACCGCGCAGCACGACGTAGAGGATGCCGTAGTAGCTGTAGACCATGCCCACGATGCCGGAAAGCACGAACGATATCAGGAAGTGAACGTACTGGGATCGCGACAGTCCGCCCTCGCCGCCGAAGTGATCGATGACGAGCGGAAAGAGGATGCCGCCGGGCAGCCAGCCGACGACCGCCAGCCCGATTCCCCATCGCCCGACATCGAGGGCACGATTGCGGACCGCATCGAAATGATCCGGTGTCGCACTTCCGGATCGCACGTGCAACAAGTCGCGATGGAGCCGCCGGAGCAGCCGTAACGCTATCGTAATGCAGACCGCGTAAGCGAGCAAGTCGTAGCCGACCACGAGCATCGTGAAGATGCGCTGCTGGCGCTCTTTCAGGTTCAGTTCCACCGCATTGTAAGTGATATTCTGGAACGTTCCGACGAAGTGCGGCACCAGTGCAAGCGCGAGCAGAACGAGTATCGGGTGGCGAATCGTCCATCGGCCGAGCGTATGAGGCGAGGGTAGTCGGCGTTGGGCGGTGTGGATCGCGCGGACGCCAGCGAGTGCATCGCTTAATGCAGCCGCACTTTGATAGCGATCGATCGGGTTCGGCTGCAAGCAGCGTCGAATGACGGTGGCCAATTCAGGTGGAAGATCGGCTTCGCGTTTCCGGTTCGCCACACTTGGCAGAACTCCCGTTGCGAGTTCAAACAGCACGATTCCGAGCGAGTAGAGATCGCTGCGTTGATCGACGGCGAGAGCGTCGGACATTCCGGACGCGGAGGCCATCTGTTCCGGCGACATGTACTTCGGCGTGCCACCGGTGACTGACGCGCCGCACGATACCGACACGTTAAAGTCGACGAGCATCGGGCGGCCATACGGCGTGATGAGGATATTCCCCGGCTTCACGTCGCAATGGAGTACGCCACGCCCGTGCGCGAATGCCAGTGCCCCCGCGAGTTGCTCGCCGATTCGGCAGACGGCCTGAATGAAATCGTCGCCTTCGAGTGCCGCACGATCGCGAAGCGAAGCGGGGTCGAAGCGACTTTCGCCGCTGGCCAGGGCGTCGATGGCCGCAAGAAAATCGTTCCCTGTTGCGGGGCGACGATCCTTATTGTTGAGGTGCGCAATCGCGTTGCCGAGCGTCGTACCGGGCACGTACTGCAAACAGAGGCAGTGCTTTTTGCTCGTGAGTTCGGAGAAACCCGAGTAGACCTTCACGATGTTGTCGTGCTCGAGGTTTGCGAGCGCCAGCCCTTCGGTTGCGCCTGCCACGGTTGCATCAGTGACCTTGAGCGCCACCTGACGGTCGAGCGAAATTTGCTTCGCCAGAAAGACCGTGCCCAACCCGCCTTGTCCGAGTTTGGACAACAATACGAAATCGTCAACCTGCCGGCCCGGCTGCCAGAACTGATAATTTTCGAGGTGCTTCGGAACGCAACCGGGGCCGATCTGCGTGATCTCCGTCGACGACCCGCTCAGCAGATTTTGCTTCACAGTGTGCGTAAGTGCGGACGATTCGGGTACCGAACCATCGATTACGACTTTCGGCGTTTGTGATTGCGATATCATTACGCGACCTGCGATGATAAAGGAAATCCGATGAATCGGGCATGTCCGCTACCCACGCGAACCGTACGCGATTAAGATACTGACACATCCTTCAAACTATGAGCGAAATCTTTATGTCATTGGTCGAGCGATACGCAGATGCTTTCGATGGGTCGCGACAACGCTTTGAGATCGCGAAGACACTCTTCCCGACCGGCGTGACGCACGATGCCCGGATGATGGAGCCATTCCCGGTGTACATCAACCGGGCGAAGGGTTCAAAGAAGTGGGACGTCGACGGGCACGAACTGATTGATTATTTCGTCGGGCACGGATCGCATTTGCTCGGTCATTCGCCTGAAGCCGTCGTGTCGGCGGTGCAAGAGCAGATGAGCAAAGGTACGCATCCCGGCGCGTGCCACGATCTAGAAATCGAGTGGGCAACGTGGGTGAAGAAACTCTTCCCGTCGGCGGAGCGGGTTCGCTTCACGGGGAGTGGCACCGAAGCGACGATGATGGCGTTGCGGTTGGCGCGGCTGTTTACCGGACGCTCGAAGTTCCTAAAATTTCACGGGCACTTCCACGGTTGGCATGACTACGTCACTATCTCTTCCGATCCGCCGTACGAATCGACCTCAGTACCTGGCGTGCCTGCGGGCGTGGCCGATTGTTGTGTGGCGATCCCGCCGAACGATCTCAACCGGGTCGAAGATGCGCTAAGAGCGAACACAGACATCGGCGCAGTGATCCTCGAACCGACGGGTGGCCATTGGGGCGCAGTGCCGATTCGCGGCGAGTTCCTGCATGGATTACGCGCGCTGTGTACGAAGTACGATGTACTACTGATTTTCGACGAAGTGATTACCGGATTTCGCGTCGCACCGGGCGGAGCACAGCAAGTCTATGGCGTGATGCCGGACCTCACGACGCTCGCGAAAATTCTCGCGGGCGGCCTGCCGGGTGGCTGCCTCGTGGGTCGTGCGGATATCCTCGCGTTCATCGAGCCGCGCGCGGGCAAGCCGAAGATGAAACACCCCGGAACTTACAACGCGAATCCGCTCTCCGCATCGGCGGGCATCGCGACGCTACAACAAATCGCGACAGGCGAACCGTCTGCGAAAGCGAACACGATTGCCCGTTACTTGCGTAATGGATTGAACGAACTTTTCGCAGGGCGAAATAGTCCGTGGATCGCGTATGGCGATTTTTCGATGATTCGCGTCGTGCCGAATTACGCCGGACCACGTGCGACAGTCGCCACGACGGACAACGACGGTTTCGTGCCGCTGAACGGCGATGTAAACGAGCTCGACGGGCCGAAGAACATGAAACATATGCATGCCGTTCGCCAGGGGATGCTCCTTAACGGCGTCGACTTTTGGGGCTACGCGGGCCTCACGAGTGCTACGCACAGCATCGACGATGCTGACAAAACAATCCGAGCGTTCGCGGAAACCTTGGAACTGATGGCTATTGACGGGATCGAATAGTCCATGAACAAAGCCATCACATCGAATCTGCGACCGCAGCTTTTGGGACGGATGACGCAGCGCGCCATCGTCGAAGCACTCAAGAGCCAAGGGCCGATTTCGCGGGCGGACATCGCACGTCTCACGGGTATCAGCCCGACGACGGTTTCATCGGCCGTCACGCAGGTTTTGAATGCGGGATACATCGAGGAAACCGATGCGGAAATCAGCGGGCCGGGCCGGCCGGGTAAGATTCTGCGGCTCGCGCACGAGTCTGTGCAAGTCATCGGTGTTTCGGTCGAACCCGAGTGGTGCGAAATGGTCGTCGGCGGGCTGGACGGCAGCATTTACAAGGATCGTTTGCTGAAATTTTTGACGCCAAACACGTATGGGCGTCTTCTCTCCGAGATCGAACGCCACGCGAAACCATGGATCGATACTCCGAACGTGAAAACGCTCGGCCTGGGCCTCAGCCTGCCCGGCATCATCGACCCAAGTGGCGACCGGGCTGTCTTCTCGCCGAACTTTCACCAGACCGACGATCAACGCCCCAGCCACGATTTGCACGACCGACTCGGATTCAGCACGATTCTGATTCAGGAGAACGACGCACTTTGCCTCGCCGAGCGTCGTGCCCAACTCACCGGCGATCTTGCGATAATTGACTACGGCGGCGGCCTGGGACTGGGGGTGATTTCCGGCGGTCGGTTGCTCGGGCAGCACATCGGTTTACCCCGCGAACTGGGGCACATCACGATCGATCCGAACGGCACGATCTGCGGGTGCGGAAACCGCGGCTGCCTGGAAACACTCGCCACGGATGCCACCTTCGCCCGACGCGTCTCCGCAAAAATCGGGCGGACGGTCACCATTGACGAGGCGATCCGATTGGCCACCGACGACCCGTCGGCGTTCCATTCCGAAATCGAAGCCGTGATCGACTATCTCGCGATCGCCGTGGCCGCGACGGCCAATCTGTTCGCACCTCCGCTCATTATCATGCACGGGCGATTGCTGAACATCCTACCGAACCTGCTCGAATGCCTCGCTACGTGCGCGACCGTAAGGAAACTGCGACCTTTTCGCGAGAAGTGCCGCCTGTTAAAATCGACTTCCACGAAAGCCCAAGGTGCCCTCGCGGGGATACTCGATCACCTCTTCGAAGAACTCGGCCCATTACTGCCGACGAACGCTTGATGATTGGCTTCATACAATGTATCGATGGAACGTCTCAACAAATATCTCGCCCATGCGGGCATCGGTTCGCGTCGTCACTGCGATGAACTCATCGCGGCAGGGCGCGTTAAAATCGATGGCCGTATCGTTCGCGATCTCGGTGTCAAAGTCGACATCGAAAAAAACAAAATCTCCGTCGACGACAACAACGTGCGTTCGGAAAAGCCGACGTACTGGGTCGTCAACAAACCCGTCGGTTACTTGTGTACGAACCACGACCCAGCGGGCCGTCCGCTGGCGCTCGATTTGATTACACACGTCGAACAGCGCGTGTATACCGTCGGGCGACTCGACGAAGCGAGCGAAGGCTTGCTGCTCATGACTAATGATGGCGAACTCGCATTCCAGCTGATGCACCCGAAGTTCGAGATCGAGAAGACGTACCTCGCACTGGTGGCGGGGCAGCCGTCGATTATGGACTTGCAAAAGTTGCTCGATGGCGTCTGGCTGAGCGATGGCAAGGTGAAGGCGAAAGCGGCACGCAAAGTCCGTAGCCAGGGCGACAGTACGTGGGTGCGAATCGTATTATGCGAAGGCAAGAACCGCGAAATTCGGCGAATGCTGGCGCAACTCGGCCATAAAGTGATGAGGCTGCAACGAATCTCGCTCGGACCCGTTCGACTCGATCGCTTACCGAAAGGCAAGTCGCGGCGGCTGAGTTTGCTCGAATTGAACGCCTTGAAGAAAGCCGTCGAGGAGAGCGGAAAGAAGATTCAGCGAGTACGAAATCGCATCGCCGGATCGAAGTCCGAACCCGTCGAAGAGGCTACGCCTACCGCCGCGACAGAGAAGCCAATCGTCGACACGCGGCCAATCCTGACGAGCCGCCCACCCGCATCGCGAACCGCCACACCACCTCGCCCCGCAGCCCCGCGTTCCGCAGCAAGCCGCCCGCCCGCACCCCGACCCGCTACACTGCGGTCTGCAACGAGCCGACCTCCTGCACCACGCCCGGTTGCACCGCGTCAACCTACGAAGCGACCACCCGAGGTACGGTAGTCATACAATCGCTCCGTCGTGTTCTCCCCGCCACTTTCGCGATGCGTAAGGAACCTCTATGCGATTCCGATCGACCCTATTTGCCCTCTGCGCGTTCGCGTGCAGCCCGCTCTTGGCCGCCGAAGTGCCTAAGGGCGAAGTCACTAAATACAGCTTTGAGAACAGCAAAATCTTCCCCGGAACCTATCGCGATTACTGGGTGTACGTGCCGAAGCAGTACGACGCGAAACAGCCAGCCTGCGTATACGTGTGCCAAGACGGCATCCAGTACAAGGCACCGGAAGTCTTCGACAAACTGATCGCGGAAAAGGCGATGCCCGTGACGATTGGCGTGTTCATCATGCACGGCCGCGTGAAAGCGGCTGATCCGAAGACGGCACTCGACCGCTTCAACCGTAGCTACGAATACGACGGCCTCGGCGACAATTACGCCCGGTTCCTGCTGGAAGAACTTCTCCCCGATGTCGAGAAGCGAACAGCAGCCGATGGCCGTGCGATCCTGTTATCGAAAGACGGCAACGATCGCTGTATCGCAGGTGCGAGTAGCGGCGCGATTTGTGCGTTCACGGCCGCGTGGGAACGCCCCGATGCGTTTCGTCGCGTGTTCAGTTCCATCGGCACTTACGTTGGCCTGCGCGGCGGCAACAACTACCCGACGCTGATCCGCAAAGTTGAACCGAAGCCGTTGCGGATTTTCCTTCAGGATGGCTCCGCCGACAACAACGCCTATGGTGGCGATTGGTGGATGGCAAACCAGGAGATGGAACGCTCGCTGACGTTCGCCGGTTACGAAGTCGAACACAAATGGGGCACCGGCGGGCACAACGGTCAACATGCCACCGAGATTTTCCCCGAAGCGATGAAATGGCTATGGAAGGATCACCCCACGCCGATCAAAGCGGGCCTCGGATCCGCGCAACTGAAGCAGATTCTGATTCCCGGCGAGAACTGGAAACTCGTCGGCGAAGGTTACAAGTTCACCGAAGGCCCTGCCGTGAACGCGAAGGGCGAAGTCTATTTCAACGACGTTGGCAGCAACAAGACATACAAGATCGATGCCACCGGCAAGCCCGTTGTGTTCCTCGAAAACTCGAAACGCGGCGACGGCCAGGCGTTTGGGCCGGATGGCCGCCTTTACGCAAACTCGACCGAAAGTAATGGCGTGCTGGCGTGGGATGCGGAGGGGAAATCGACGTTGATTGCCGAGGGTTTCCGCGGCAACGACATCGTTGTGCGGCACGATGGCGGCATGTTCGTCACCGTGCCGGGCTGGGATGGCAAGTCGCCGAGCAAGGTTCTGTTCGTCGATAAAGCGGGTAAATCGAAGGAAGTCGATTCGGGCCTCAAGTTCTCGAACGGCATCTGCCTGTCGCCCGATCAAACGCTGCTTTACGTTTCCGATAGCCGAACGCACTGGGTGTTCAGCTACCAGGTTCAACCCGATGGCAGCCTGAAGGACAAGCAGAAATACTATCACCTGCACGTCCCCGATACTGCCGACGACAGCGGTGCTGACGGAATGCGAGTCGACAAGGACGGGCGTTTGTACGTGGCTACGCGGTCGGGCATTCAGTTCTGCGATCAAGCCGGTCGCGTAAATGGCATCATCCCGACGCCGAACGGGAAAGTCTCGAATCTGACGTTCGGCGGCGAGAACTTCGACGTGATGTACGCGACCTGCGGGGACAAGGTCTATTCCCGCAAGGTGAAAGTGAAGGGTGCGAACGCACATCAGCCGCCACTGCGACCTGCGGCACCGGGGCTATGATCCGCTAATAATTGCTGCATTTGTGCCGTGACATCGGGGAACTGGGAGCGAACGTCGTTCGCCTCCCAGCGATCTTCCGGCCGGGCAAACAGCATCGCTTCTCGAATCTGCGCGTCGTCCTCGGCTTGTCCCGTCGGTTCGAGGTAGGTCCAGTCGGCGGTGCGAATGGCACGTTCGCCGTAACCATCGATTTCGCAAAAACTGATAGCGTATGTACGCGGTTCGTGTGGCGTTCCGTTCCAGCGTGCGGTCAAGTCGCGGCCTTCAATACCCACAGAATTTTCCATTTTCAACAGCGAGATAATCGTCGGCATTATGTCCGCAGGTTGCGTGATGTCGGACACCCGCAACCCCGCATGTTCCGCGTTCGGCAACTGGATAATCAGCGGCAGGTGAACGAACTCTTCGTGCAAAAACGGCCGATGCGCCCCGACGTAGCCACGCTCGCCGAGCGGGTAACCGTAATCGCTTGTTACGAGCCACGCGGCGGTTTCGTGGAGACCGCGTTCGCGGAACAGCGCGAAGAGTTTGCCAAGTTGGGCATCGAACCCCGTAACGGCGGCGGCGAAGCTACGGTGGAGCAGATCCCACGAATCGAAGTCCTCGGTATCGAACCACCCTGGCGACGGATCCACCCACGGGATGATCGCATCGATGTACTCATCGGGTGCGGTTTCGCCGATGAGATCTTCAACGTAAACCTCGAACACACCTTCGGGCACGAACCACGGCGGGAGCATTGCATCGCATTCGATCCACAACAGAAACGACGTTACCGCCTTTAGCTCGTCGAGAACCTGCGGCAACAACTGCAACAACGCCGTTGTGGGCGTGTCATCATTCGGGTTCGGCCTCGCGTCGAACTGTTTCTGCCAGCCAGCGTAGAAATCGGGTGTATCGTTCGCTTCGCGGTTCGCCCGGACCAACACCGTTACGACACCCGACGCATTCAGAGTGTCGATTAGATCGGCGTACGACGATCCGAGGCCCGTTCGCCACGCGATTCGTGCGGAGACATGATCGGGTTTGTCCGAGAAATGGTTATCGAAGGCGATGCCATCGACGGCGAGGCGATCGAGGTGCGGGGTGGCAGAGAATTCGTTGCCGTAAATTCCCCAGCACGCGGTGGGGCAACCGTGGAGTGAGACGACGATGGTTTGCATGCACCTGCCAGGAGTGGGCGTGATTCGAGACCGTTTCTATTAGTTTATCGGCGAAATTGCAGTTCACGCGCCGCGTAGGGAAATGAATCCTACAACGAACAGAAGTAAAGCTCTACAAAAGACGAGGAGATACGCTGTGCTCGGGCCGATCTTCATGCGGGAACTCGTGACGGTACCGCGACAACGGGGACACTTTCCCACTCGCGTCGCGTTAGTAGGTCTGATCGCGATTCTTGGCATTACACTTTGGCAAGCGACGATCGGCTTCACCCGCACGGCCACACTCGGCGAGGCAGCTCGTTTCGGCCTGATGCTCTTCCAGATTACGCTTTACGTCGAACTGATGTTGCTCGTCTTTTTCGCGGCACTATCCGCAGCCAGCACGGTTTCGCAAGAGAAAGACCGCCGCACGTTCATCTTGCTGCTGCTCACCGACATGTACGACTACGAGATCGTGTTAGGCAAACTCGTCGGCAGTCTGTTGCCACTTGCGGCACTGTTATTGACCACCGTGCCGATCCTTTCCATGTTGCTGTTACTAGGCGGAATCGACCCTTCGCAGGTGATCCAGGGCGCGCTCGTTCTCGGAGCCTCCGCGTTCGCGGCTGGGTCGCTCGGCGGGGTGATTGCGCTCTGGCGGGAACGGACCTTTCAGGCGCTCGCGCTCTCGGTGTTGTGCCTGGTACTTTATTTCTGTCTGAGCCAAGGCGTTGGGATTCTCGGGCCGTACCTTTCGCAGGAAGTGAACTGGAATATAGTCCAGGCGTGGCTCGATCCATTCATCGTCATGCAATCGGTGCTTTCCCCACCTGCGAGCGGCTGGAGCGGCATTCCCCCCGCGTATGGCTTCACGTTCGTCATGCTGGTGTGGTGCCTATTGTTGAACGGCCTCGGTATCTGGAAACTGCGGAAGTGGAATCCGAGCGGCGAGCCGATCATGCAACGCGAGAAGCAGGCCGCTGACCCCGAAGCGGGGCTGAACTCGGAGGAGCTTTCCACGTTCCGCGCCAAAGCCCACGCCGCACCGGGTTCGGTCCGCGAAGTCGGCGACAACCCGATTCTGTGGCGGGAAATCAAGACGCTCGCCTACGGGCGACGCCCGTTGTTGGTCAAACTCGCATACGGCCTCGTTCTAGCGCTGATCGTATACTTTGCCTACTCCGAATTGCGGCAGCCCGGTGGCCGCGCGGCCTACGCGGCGGCCTATGGCCTCGTGCCGGTCACCGTGCTGAGTATGCTGCTGATTGCCGCACAAGCCGTCACTTCGATTACCTCCGAACGCGATGGGGGGGCGCTCGATGTCCTGCTCGTGACCGATGTGTCTCCGTACGAATTCGTCTTTGGGAAAATCCTCGGCGTGATCTACAACACGTGGCAGTTCATCGTTCCGCCGATCCTCATGGCCGCGTTCTACGCATTCGAAGGCGTCCTCACCAAGACGCCGGATACGCTCAGTATCGGTGCGCGATTTGCGACGAACTTCGCACCGATGCTCACTGTAATCGGTGCGATTCTGCTGCTGTTCTCGTTCGCGTTGGTGCTGGGGCTGCACGTGGCACTTCGCCTGACGAACAGCCGCATGGCGATCATCAATACGCTTGGTACGGTGTTCTTTCTGTCGGTTGGCACGCTGATTTGTATCTACCTGATCCTCATAAACGGTGGTAGTTTTGCGAATCAGTGGCTGAGCTTCATCTCGTTCCTGGTACTGGGTATCGGCGGGTTGCTTTGGGTGCTGAGTGCGGATCGACCGTCGTCGGCGGTGTCGATCGGCAGTACGCTGTGCCCGCTCGCGATGTTCTATTGCGTGACGAACATCCTTATTGCGAAGCCTGGCACCAACGAATCGGCCGACCCACTCGTACCGTTTGCCTCGTTGACAGTCGCGTTTGGCTTCACGATTGCCGCGATGCTCGTACCGCTACTCAGCGAGTTCGACGTGGCACTTGGCCGTACGACGGCCGCTAACGAAGAATAAAAAATCAGACCTGAAACACGCCGGTTTGGAAAGGCAATCCATCGTCGTGCCGGGTTGCGATAGTGATCGCTTCGAGCAACGCGGGCCGCGTTTCTTCAGGTGATAGAATCGCATCGACCCAGAGCCGGGCGGCGGCGTAGCGGATGTCGGTTTGCTTTTCGTACGCGGTCACGACTTGCTGACGTAGCTGTGTCAGTTCCTCGACGTCCGGCGTTTGCCCTTCGCGCTTCATCGCCTGAATCTGAATTTCCAGTAACGTGCTTGCGGCTTGATCGCCGCCCATCACAGCGTATTTGGCCGTCGGCCATGCGAACACGAATCGCGGATCGAACGCCTTGCCGCACATCGCATAATGGCCCGCGCCGTACGCGCCGCCGGTGATGAGCGTAATCTTCGGCACGACCGAATTCGCGATCGCGTTCACCAGTTTCGCACCGGCTTTGATGATCCCCGATTGTTCCGAATCGCGACCGACCATGAAGCCGTTGACGTTCTGCACGAACAGAATCGGCACGCGAGTCTGGTTGCAATCCATTACGAAACGGGCCGCTTTCTCTGCGGAATCGACGTACATTACGCCGCCGAACTGGAGTGGGCCGTTCGCGGGCTTCACGCGCATTTTCTGATTGGCGACGACGCCGACGGGTCGCCCGCCAAGCCGCGCATAGCCGCATATCACCGTTTGGCCGAACTCGGATTTATATTCATCGAATGTGCCATCATCGAGGATACCGTTCAGCAAGTCGCGTACGTCGTACTCGGAGCCGTTCGTGAATTGGTCGAAGTCGATGCGATCCCGTTTCGCACTCGGTGACATCGCGATGTCATCGGGTGGCAAAAAGTCGATCAGCTTGCGTATGCGTTCGAGGCACGCTGCGTCGTTCGGTTCGCGATAGTCGATCGTCCCGCTGATCGTTGCGTGCATGGCGGCCCCGCCGAGGTCTTCGTGTGCAATCACCTGCCCGATGGCCGCCTTCACGAGCGCAGGCCCCGCGAGGTACAGACCGCTACCTTCGGTCATTAAAATCTTGTCGCACAGCACCGGCAGATAGCCACCACCGGCGACGCAGTTCCCCATGATGGCGGCAAACTGCGGGATGCCCTTCGCCGAGATGACCGCGTTGTTGCGGAAGACCCGACCGAAGTCGTCTTCGTCGGGGAAGACTTCATCTTGTAGCGGCAGGAACACCCCGGCCGAATCGACGAGGTAAACGAGTGGCAAACGGTTTTCGAGTGCGATTCGCTGGGCACGCAGCACTTTCTTGCACGTCATCGGGAAGAACGCACCCGCTTTCACGGTCGCATCATTCGCGATGACCATCACCCGTCGCCCGCAGATTTGCGCGACACCGGTTACGACGCCCGCCGAGGGTGCGCCGCCGAATTCGGCGTACATCTGCCACGCCGCCCACACGCCGAGTTCGAAGAACGGGGTTTCCGCGTCGATGAGTTTCGCGATTCGTTCGCGCGCCGTCAGGCGATGCTTTTGGTGTTGGCGCTCGATGGCCGCAGCGCCGCCGCCGTGCCGGATGATTTCGATTTGCGCGAGGAGTTCCGGCGACATTTCACCCCGCCCATTCCTTGCGCTGTCGCGATGAGGGGATGTTCATCGCTTCGCGATACTTCGTGACCGTTCGCCGTGCCACGGTGAGGCCCGCGAGTTTGAACTTCTCGACGATCTCTTCGTCCGAGAGCGGTTTCTGCTTGCTTTCGTCGGCGATGATCTCTTGCAGTTTCTGCTTGATTCGCTCCCATGCGACATCGAGGCCGGTTTGTTCGTTCTTCGTGCCGCCGCCGAAAAATCGCTTGAGCGGAAACACACCGCGCGGCGTTTCGACCCATTTGTCGTCGACCGCGCGGCTGACGGTCGTCACGTGGACGCCGACTTTCTCCGCGATTTGTTCCATCTTCAGAGGCTGGATGTGATCCGGCCCGCGATCGAGAAACGCCTTTTGATGGTTGATAATCTCCCGCGTCACTTTCGTGAGCGTGCTGCGGCGCTGTTCGATGGCATCGATCAGCCAGCTTGCGGACGTGATCTTTCGCTTGAGGTATTCGCGCGCTTTCGGGTCCGAGCTTTTGTCTTTAAACAGCTCGATGTACCGCTTGCTGATGCGCACATTTGGCACCCAGTCGTCGGTGAGGCGTATGTCGAATCCGTCTTCGTCGTTGCGGGTGACGATGATATCGGGGACGACGTACTGCGTGCTTTCGGCGGCATACTTTCCACCGGGCTTTGGGTCCAGCCGTCGCAGAATCTCGATTGCTTCCTTGATCGTCTCGATATCGCTGCCGGTTTTCTTCTGGATCGCGGGCAGGCGGTTGTGCGCCACGTCTTCGAGGTGATGCGCGATCAACGCACGGACGAGGTCCGCATGTTCGGTTTCGTTATCGACTTGTAGCGTCAGGCACTCTTTCGTGTCGCGCGCACCGACACCGGCGGGGTCGAGTTTTTGAATCGAAAAGAGCGCTTCCTCGACATCGACGACGGTGATCGCTGTGCCGGTGATCGCCTCGTAGTTGCGGGCGAGTTCGTCGAAGGCAATCGGAATTGGCTTGCGATTTTCTGCGTCGTGGTCCAGCAAATAGCCATTCTCGTCGAGGTGCGTAATCACGAATGCTGCAATCGGTAGGTGCTCGAGCGAGAGATCGAGGTACGCGAGTTGCTCGGACAAGTGTTCTTGCAAAGACTGCGGTGCCGTCGTGATGTTCTGCATCGCGTCGAGCTTGCGTACCCCGGCTTCTTCGCTCATCGAGCGACTGGGCCGGTGTTCTTCGTTGAAGTGATCGCCCCAATCGCGATTGAGTTCGTCGAGCCGGTTGAACTCCAGGTCGCCGGTTTCGTCGTGCTTCAGCGGGGCATCAGGGTTGAACTCGGCGGGGCCTTCTTGTTCGGTGGCCTTACGCTCCTTGATTTCCAGAACGGGGTTTTCTTGCAGTTCCGCCTGAATGCGCTCTTGTAACGCCATGATCGGCAACTGGAGGATTTCCATCGACTGGATCATGCGCGGCGCGAGCCTCATACTGAGGTTCTGCTCCGTCCGCATACCCATTCCAAGATTTAATCCGCTCATGCGTTCCTTCTCTCCGCAGTCGTCAATACGCTTTTCGCGCGTCGAGTGCATCCGACAATATCTGGAAATTGATCAGTTCGAGCGATGCCCCACTCGGGACACCGCGGGCGAGCCGCGTGATTTGAACACCGGTACCGGCAAGGAACGTCGATACGAGTAGCGCGGTCCCGTCGCCCTCCAAGGTCGGGCTGGTCGCGAGAATCACTTCGCGAACGCCGCCTTTCCGTACACGCTGCAATAGTTCGGTCAGCGTCAGCTTTTCGGGACCGATATTATCGAGCGGGGCTAGCCGCCCACCGAGCACGTGATAGACGCCGCGATAGTTGCCCGAGCGTTCGAACAATCCGACATCGCGAGTCGTTTCCACTACGCAGATCATACCCGCATCGCGGCGACGGTCCGAACAAATCTCGCAGCGTTCGCCTTCGCACAAATGATGGCACTCGCGGCACGGGTGGACCCGCTCTACGACGGCCCGCAACGAATCCGCCAGCGTACTGGCGACGGTGCGATCACCGACGAGCAGAAAGTGCGCGATGCGTTCCGCAGTTTTCGGCCCGATACCGGGCAGCTTGCCTAGTTCTTCGAGTAATGTCGAAATCGCGTTCCCGTTCTCCGACACGCAATCGCCTCCCTTTTCAGCCTAAACCTGGCAGTCCGCCGCCGAGGCCGCCGAGCATATTGGCAGGCAGACCGACGTTGGTTGCCATCTTCGCGGTTTCCTCGGCAACGAGTTCTTTCGCTTTACTCAAAGCCTGATTCGTCGCGGCGGCGATCAGGTCTTCGAGCATTTCGCGGTCGTTGAGTGCCATCGCTTCGGGGCTGATCGTCACATTCTGGACTTCCATTCGCCCATTGACGCGAACCGTCACGTAGCCCGCACCGGCTTTGCCTTCGGCGGAAACCTTCTCGATCGTCGCTTGCAATTTCAGGATTTCCTCCTGAATTTTGCCCTTGTTGCCCATCAACTTCATCATCGCGCCGAGTTCGTTGAACATGCGTTACTCCAGTTCGTCTTCGTCGATAACGGTAAGCGGTTCGGGAAGCGGTTCCTGCCAGTCGTCGGCCACGATAGGCGTGTGCGGGTTATACCCGTTTTCGATATTCACGAACTGCGCACCGAGGACATCGAACGCCGCTTTGAACATCGGCAAATCTTTAATATCCTTGGCTCGCGTCGAGGGCGTCGCTTTCGGAACATCGCGCGTGGCCTGCGGCGAACCGACGACTTGCTCAATGCGGATCGCCCAGTCCTGACCCGTCAATCGCTTGAGCACTTTACGCAGTTCATCGCTCGTATTTTCGCCCGACACGTGCTGGTAAGCAGAACTATAGTCCGGTGGAAACGGGATTACTAGAGCATTTGGCCCAGAAATTGCTACATTTTTCGCCAACACCAATGATCGCGCCTTCGTAGGCCCCATTTCCTGCAAGATCAGCGGCCACACTTCCGCCAAGTTACTCGCATCCACAATGGGGAACGGCACGCCATCAGTTTCCGGAACCGCTATCAGTTTTTTTTTTGATGTCTCGGCCATTAAAGTCGGACTGGGACTCGCTGGCGCGGTCCGCGTGGCCGCAACGAGGCGTGCGGCGGGTGCGACCGTTCCACCGCTCGCGATCAGCGTCGTCAGCTGCGACAGCGAGACGAGATCTTCGAGCCGACTGAGGCGAATCACCGCCATTTCCAGGAGAATTTGCGTGAACGAGCTGCCACGCATTTTCATCTTGGTCGTCGTCCAGATGTCCAGCCCCGCCAGAATCGTATCGAGGTTCGTGCCCTTTGCGTGTTTCTTCAATTTCTCCCGATACGCCGGCGTGCCCGGCAGTTCGCTGAAGTCGTTCCCCGCCGACAATACGAGCATCAGGCCACGCCAGTATTCGATGAGTTGGTCGAGCAATTCACCGAGTTGCAGTCCGCGTTCGGCAAAGTCGGTAATGCTCGATAGTGCCTTCGGGGAATCGCCAGTGAGGATCGCTTCGGCAAGCTCCGTCACACGATCCTCACCCGCGGTGCCGAACAGGCTGTGAACCTTTTCGCTCGTCAGGTCGCCATCGCTGAACGCGAGAAGTTGGTCGAGCAACGATTGCGAATCGCGCATCGAACCGGCTGCGCGACGTGCGATCATGTGCAGCGATTCATCGTCGGCTTTCAGCCCCTCTTTCGCAACGATCTTTTGCAGTGCCTCGAAGATCTTTTGCGTTCGGACTTGCGCGAAGTCGAAGCGCTGGCAGCGCGACAGAATCGTGATCGGAATCTTGTGAATTTCCGTCGTGGCAAAGATGAACTTGACGTGCGGCGGCGGCTCTTCGAGCGTCTTGAGGAGCGCGTTAAACGCGCCCGTCGTCAGCATGTGGACTTCGTCGATGATGTAAATTTTGAATCGCGCACGGGTCGGCCGGAAGCCGACGTTGCTGCGCAAGTCGCGAATCTCATCGACTTTATTGTTGCTCGCACCGTC
>Ga0105048_10005705_pt1 | contig 20099 bp, 20 predicted proteins | sample MAT05_FD_78382 | JGI IMG/M metagenome (GOLD analysis project Ga0105048, IMG submission 78382) | Freshwater microbial communities from Lake Fryxell liftoff mats and glacier meltwater in Antarctica - MAT-05 | ecosystem: Environmental > Aquatic > Freshwater > Ice > Liftoff microbial mat | place...
CCACGCCGTGACCATCACACTGAAGTAGCACCACCGGCGCCCGGCAGCCGAGAGACTCTGGCCCGCCGGGCGCCGCCACCAATCCATCGACGGAGGACCCCCGCTCATTTCTCGGACCACGGCCCTGTGGCGACGAATTCGGGCATGGGGTCGCTCAAGCAGACTCCAAGAAGACCGCCGATTGAGCAGGTCGCGCAGCGACCGTGTCGAAACCACACCCGCAACCCCACGGGTTTCGACCATGCCAGGGCGCGCTTCTCAGGCGCCAGAACGCACTGGGCTACTCGGTAGGCGGGCGCCGCCGGTTCTGTTTCGTTGCGGACCGCTGTCCCTTGGCGGCGAGCCGACGGCGGTTCGAGCCCCGCGTCGGCGAGGTCGGCCGGCGCGGCGCGGCATCAGGGGCGAGTCCCGCGGCGACGAGGTCGGCTAGCTTGTCCAGGGCGATCTCGCGGTTGCGCAGCTGGGAGCGCTGCTCAGAGGCGCTCACGGTGACCACCCCGTCGACGAGGCGGTGCGCGAGACGGCCCAGGAGCAGCATCCGCTCGCTCTCGGAGAGCACCGCCGAGCCGACGATGTTCCAGAACAGTTCGACCCGGCTGTCCGAGGTGTTCACGTGCTGACCGCCCGGCCCGGACGACCGCGAGAACCGCCAGCCCAGTTCCGCCGCAGGAATCGTCAGCGACGGCGACACCTCGAGATCCATGACCAACGCTCCCTCGGCAGTGCGACAGCCTCGACGGCACTGAGCGTTGCGGCGAGGGTGCCGTCGAGTTTACTCATCGCCCGCGATTCCCGCCGACCAGGCCGATGGGCTTCGCGGACTCACTCCGCACAGCTCCCGCCCACCACGCCTCACTGGTTGCGAACTAGGGTCGAGGAATGACTGATTCTCTTCAGGACCACGCTCGAGTGACCAACACCAGCACGGCCATCGAGCACCATCGCGTGGTGATCATCGGTGGCGGCAACGCCGGGCTCTCGGTCGCCGGCCGCCTGCGCCGCTCCGGGGTCGATGACGTCGTGGTGGTCGAGCCGCGAGACCACCACCTGTACCAGCCCATGTTCTCGCACATCGCCGGTGGAACCGCGCGGGCCGGGATGGCCGTCCGGCCCCAGGCCTCGGTGATGCCGAGGGGCGTGCGGTGGATCCAGGACCGCGTCGTCGATGTCGTGCCGGAGGCCAGCACCGTGACCCTCGCGTCGGGCCGCCGGATCACCTTCGACCAGGTGGTGGTGTGCCCGGGAATCCAGAGGGACTGGGACCGCGTGCCGGGCCTCACCGAAGCGATGGCCTCGCCCGTTGGCGCGTCCAACTACGAGTTCGACCTCGCGAAGAAGGCCTCCCGGCTGCTGCGGGATGTCAGACAGGGCACCGTGGTCTTCACTCAGCCGGCCGGACCGGCGACCTGCGCGGGTGCCGCACAGAAGCCGATGTATCTTGCGTGCGACTACTGGCGGGCCACCGGGGTACTAAAGGACATCCGGGTGGTGATGCTCGTGCCCGACACAACCGTCTTCGGCATCCCCGCGATCGATCGCGAACTCGAGCGGAAGATCGCGCAGTATGGAATCGAGCTGAGGTGCGAGACCGAACTGCTCGAGGTGGATGCCGAGAATCGCACGGTCACCATCGGCCCCGCCGCCGGTGGTGAAACCGAGAGCCTGTCGTACGACGTGCTGCACGCGGTGCCGCCACAGTCGGCACCCGACTGGCTGGACGCCACCAGCCTGTCGGCGCCGGGCACTCCTGGCGGATTCGTTGACGTCGATCCACAGACCCTGCGCCACCTCAGGTACCCGAATGTCTGGGCACTCGGCGATGCCGCTGCAACCACGAACTCCAAGTCAGGCGGAGCCCTGCGCGAGCAGAGCCTCGTGTTGGCGAAGAATCTGGCGGCCGCGATCAACGGCGACGCGCCGGCGGAGACGTACAGCGGCTATTCCGTGTGCCCCTTCACCGTGTCACGGTCGACGATTGTCTTCGCCGAGTTCGACGACGAGTACCGCCAGAAGCCGACGGTTCCTTTCTGGAAGGGCCTTGCGCGGGAGCGGCGGCTCACTTGGGTTCTCGACCGCCACATTCTGCCCTGGGTCTACTGGCACCTGATTCTCAAGGGTCGCGCCTGATCGCACGAGCGAGGACAGCGGCTAGAACAGCGGCCAGGGCACCGCGGGCATGGCGCCGCGCGGGGCGGGGAACAGGCCCGTGGAGCGCAGCCGGTCGCAGCGTTCGGCGAGCGCCACGATTTCGCGACCGCTGAGCAGCCCGGCTAACGCATCGCCGAGCTCTCCGCCGAGGCGGGAGCGCACCCGGTCGATTCCGTCGAGCTCGTCGGCGGTAAGGGGTTCGCCCAGCCACCCCCAGAGCACGGTGCGCAGCTTGTGCTGTGCATGAAAGGTGATCCCGTGGTCGACTCCGTGGCGATGGCCGTCTGTCATCGCGAGCACGTGGGCGCCCTTGCGATCGGCGTTATTGACGACGATGTCGAACACCGCCATCCGACGCAGTGCCGCGGAGTCCTCGTGAATGAGGGACACCGCCCGGTCGCGCTCGTCGGTGCCGTCGAAGACGTGACGCCATCCCTCGTCGGGCACCTCGTCCACCGCCACCAGGTCGACAGCACTCTGATCGGGGTCCACATCCTGCCAGAGCTGCACCATCCCGCGGCCGAGCGGGCCCTCGCGCAGCCAAGTGCGGGGCACGACGTTCCAGCCGAACGACTCCGAGACCAGGTACGCCGCAAGCTCCCGGCTGGCGAGATTGCCGTCGGGGAAGTCCCAGAGCGGATGCTCGCCGGCGATGGGCTTGTACACGACCGGCACCCCGTCGAGCTGGGCGAGGAAAGTCGCGTTCGAGGCCGTCGTGATCCGACCGGTGAGCTCAAGCTCACCGTCGTCGGCGGTGGCCTCCGGCATCACCAGGGCGAGTCGGGGAGGGTACAGGCGTGCCCGTCCGCGTCCACTGGGTTCGCGCAGAGTGGGCAGAGCGGCCGGCCGGCCCCCACCACCTCTCGGGTGCGCTTCGCGAATGCCCGCGCGGTGCCGACGGGCATCCGCACCAGCAGCATTTCCGCCGGTTCCATGACCACCATCTCAGGATCGTCGTCATCGTCCAGCACGACCGGGTAGGCCTCGATCACCACCTGCGCTGTCGTGGGGTCCCAGCCCAGGCTCATCGCGCCGGCGCGGAATTCCTCCTCGACGGGCTGCTCGAGCGGGTCGTTGTCGACAAGCTCGATGGGGGTGTTGGTCGGGATGCTGAACGGGTTGCCGTCACCCGTCATCAACTGGTCGAGAATCTCGTCGATCTTCTCGGCGAGCAGGGCCGACTGCTGCTTCTCCAGACCGACGCTGACGATCCTCGCTCCGCTGCGCACCTGGAAGTAGAACGTGCGGGACCCGGGGGTGCCGACAGTGCCGACGATGACACGGTCGGGCCAGGAGAACTCATGGAGGATTGTGGGCATGCCGGTATTTTACGAGCGCGCTGGCTCGGGCGCCTGAGTGCCGGCCCCGCCACCGACCGGTGCGTCGTCCGCGGGGGCGCTGGCGACCAGCCAGGAAAGGTCGCCCGCCTCGGTGTTGGTGGCGTGCACGCTTGGGCGGCTGGTCCCGTAGCGCACGATCGAGACCGATGCGGGACCGACGTTGATGCGCTGGAACAGGTCAAGGTGCATGCCGAGCGCGTCGGCCAGAATCGACTTGATGATGTCGCCATGGCTCACCGCCACCCACACCGCTCCCGGCCCGTGCTCCGCCTCGAACGCCGCGTCGTGACGCCGGATCGCGGCCACCGATCGCGACTGCATCGCCGCCAGCGACTCGCCACCGGGGAACACCGCGGCTGACGGCTGCGCCTGCACCACCGACCACAGCGCCTCCTTGGCCAGCTCGCCGAGAGCTCGGCCCTGCCACTGCCCGTAGTCGCATTCGGTCAGGTCTTCCTCGACCGGGGTTGCCGGCGAGCCGGCCTGGTGGTCGAGGATGAGTTGTGACGTTTGCCGGCAGCGCTCGAGGGGGCTCGAGACCACACCGACCAGCGGCACCACGGCCAACCGTTCGCCCGTGAGGGCCGCTTGGGCGCGCCCGATCTCGTCGAGCAGCACCCCCGGGGTGCGCCCGGCCAGCGTGCCATCGGCATTCGCGGTGGTGCGCCCGTGCCGCACGAGGATTACTGTGGCCATGCCGACCAGCCTAGACACTCGGCCCGGTGACAAACCCGGGTAACGCAGGGAGAGACGATGAGCACCGACACCCAGTCGCCGAAACCACGCACCGCCGACACTCACGACCTGATCCGCGTGCAGGGCGCCCGCGTGAACAACCTCAAAGAGGTCACCGTCGAGATCCCGAAGCGCCGACTGACGGTGTTCACCGGCATCTCCGGATCGGGAAAGAGCTCGCTCGTGTTCGGCACGATCGCCGCGGAGTCGCAGCGGATGATCAACGAGACCTACAGCGCATTCCTGCAGGGCTTCATGCCGACGCTCGCCCGGCCCGATGTCGACGTGCTCGAAGGCCTGACGACGGCGATCATCGTCGACCAGGAGCGGATGGGCGCCAACGCACGCTCCACGGTCGGCACCGCAACCGACGCCAACGCGATGCTGCGCATCCTCTTCAGCCGGCTCGGGCATCCGCGAATCGGCTCGCCCCAGGCCTTCTCCTTCAACGTCGCTTCGATCAGCGGGGCCGGAGCGGTCACCCTCGAGCGCGCCGGACAGACAGTGAAGGAACGGCGCAGCTTCAGCATCACCGGGGGCATGTGTCCGCGGTGCGAGGGCATGGGCAGGGTGAGCGACATCGACCTGTCCGCGCTGTACGACGACTCGAAGTCGCTGAACGAGGGCGCCCTGACCATTCCCGGCTACTCGATGGACGGTTGGTACGGCCGCATCTTCCGCGGCTGCGGCTGGTTCGACCCCGACAAGCCGATCCGCGACTTCACCAAGAAGGAGCTCCGGGACCTGCTCCACAAGGAGGCCACCAAGATCAAGGTCGAGGGGATCAACCTGACCTACCTGGGGCTGATCCCGCAGCTGCAGAAGTCGTTCCTGTCAAAAGACGTCGACGCGCTGCAGCCGCACATCCGCGCCTTCGTCGACCGTGCGGTCACCTTCGCCGCCTGCCCCGAGTGCGGGGGCACCCGACTCGGCGAGGGCGCCCGGTCGTCGCGGATCGCCGGGCTCAACATCGCAGATGCCTGCGCGATGCAGATCAGCGACCTCGCCGAGTGGGTGAGCGGACTCGAGGAAGCAACGGTCGTTCCGCTGCTCGCCGCACTGCGTCAGTCCCTCGACTCGTTCGTGGAGATCGGGCTGGGCTACCTCTCACTCGACCGCCCGACGGGCACGCTGTCCGGCGGGGAGGCCCAGCGCACCAAGATCATCCGCCACCTCGGCTCGTCCCTCACTGACGTCACCTACGTCTTCGACGAGCCCTCGATCGGCCTGCATCCGCATGACATCCAGCGCATGAACGAGCTTCTGCTGCTGCTGCGCGACAAGGGCAATACCGTGCTTGTGGTTGAACACAAGCCGGAGATGATCCAGATCGCCGACCACGTCATCGACCTCGGCCCCGGCGCCGGGGCCGCGGGCGGCACGATCTGCTTCGAGGGAACCGTCGATGGCCTGCGGGCCAGTGCCACCCTCACCGGTCGACACCTGCATGACCGGGTCGCCCTCAAGCCGGCTGTGCGCACGCCCACCGGTGCGCTCGAGATCCGAGGCGCCACAGAACACAACCTGCGAAACGTCGACGTCGACATTCCGCTCGGCATGCTGGTGGTGATCACGGGCGTTGCCGGTTCCGGCAAGAGCTCGCTCGTGCACGGATCGATCCCTCCCGGCGCGGGAGTGGTGTCGATCGATCAGGGCGCGATCCACGGCTCCCGGCGAAGCAACCCGGCGACCTACACGGGAATGCTTGAGCCGATCCGCAAGGCATTCGCGAAGGCCAACGGGGTGAAGCCGGCGTTGTTCAGCTCCAATTCCGAGGGTGCCTGCCCCAACTGCAACGGCGCAGGAGTGATCTACACCGACCTGGGGATGATGGCGGGCGTCGCCACCACGTGCGAGGTCTGCGAGGGGAGGCGGTTCGAGGCCTCAGTGCTGGAGTACCGGCTCGGCGGGCGGGACATCAGCGAGGTGCTGGCCATGTCGGTGACCGAGGCGCGGGAGTTCTTCGGCGCGGGCGACGCGCGCACCCCCGCCGCGCACGCCGTGCTGGACCGGCTCTCCGACGTGGGGCTCGGCTACCTCAGCCTCGGCCAGCCGCTCACGACGCTCTCCGGCGGTGAGCGCCAGCGGCTCAAGTTGGCCAGCCGGATGGGCGAGAGAGGCGGTACGTACGTGCTGGATGAGCCGACCACCGGCCTGCACCTCGCCGACGTCGAGAATCTGCTCGGCCTCCTCGACCGGCTCGTCGACTCCGGCAAATCCGTCATCGTTGTCGAGCATCACCAGGCGGTGATGGCGCACGCCGACTGGATCATCGATCTGGGGCCGGGCGCCGGGCACGATGGGGGTCGAATCGTCTTCGAGGGCACCCCCGCCGATCTGGTTGCCGCCCGATCGACGCTCACCGGGGAGCACCTCGCGACCTACGTTGGCGGCTGAGTGCGGAACAGCGGTCGCGCGCACACCATCGGTGATCCGTCGCGGGTCGCGCTCGGGCATGGGCGCTCTGGCATCTCCGCGCCCAGTACGGTCTAGTGGTCGCTGCCAGAGCGACCCGAACAGCCACAACTCCGGAGTCGGCGCCTTCAGGCGAACCCGAAAATCGGCGGCAGGGCGAGCACCACAACGGCGACCCAGGCCGCGAACACCGGCAGATACCCGGTCTGCCACCGCTCGATGCGGATGGCCTGCCCGCGCCCGGTCAGCAGGCGCAAAGTGAGCCACGCCGTGCCGGTGAGATTCACGAGCAGCACGAGGTTGAGCCCGAGCGCCGCCACCCGGTTGGCCGTGAACCCGAACTCGCCGACCCGCTCGAACATCGAGGCGAGAACCAGCACGTCGAGCGCGATCGCGGCGACGACGGCAACGAGCCGCACGGCATCCATCGCACCTGCGCCCCTCGCGCCGTCCCGAGCGGAGATGCCGTAGACGACGAGGCCGAGCACGACCAACAGGAGCAGGTCGAACACGAACAGCAGGTCGCGGTCAAACTCCCGCCCGCTGCCGACGACACCGTAGACGACCGCGGACCCCAGCAGCATCACGGCGAACAGCGGCGTGAAGATCGCGGTGAGCACGGGGGCGAGGTTCTCGATCACGCTCTTTTTCTCCTCCACGAGCCAGGCCGCGACGACGACTGCACCGGCCGCGCCCGATGGGAGAACCCAGGTGATCACCTGCACCACCGCGCCGGGAGCGATCGGGGTGAGCACGGCGATTGTCAGCCCGACCAGCACGCCGCCGCCGAGAGCGATGAGCGCGTAGTAGATCGCCCACTCGCCGGTGAAGCGGATGAAGTCCATGCGCCGGGCGGATGCTCGGATGTCGCCGCCCATGTAGGCGGCACCGACGACGAACCACAGCGCGACGGGCAGGTGAATGGCGACGAGCGCCTCGGTGCTCGCGCCGTCTGCGAACGGGAAGAGATTCACAGCGAGCGCGAGCGCTCCGACGACGGTGACGGCGACGAGCGCCCGGCGTCCAGGCATCCGTCTGACGAGGGCAAAATATGCCGCGAGCACCGGGAGCACGAACAGGCTGACGTCGCGGACGAACCACGCTTCACTCGCACCGGGCATGGCGGTCAGCATCCGCGCGAGCTGGACCAGCACCGCGGTGCTGGCAGCAAAGGCGAGCATCGTTACGATCGAACGGAGCCGCCCGTCGTTGGGGCGCGGTATGGCGAGCTGTTTCCACAGCCGGTCGCCGTGCTCTCGCGCGAACTCTGCGGTGATCTGGTGCACCTCGCCGAGCCGTTTGACGGCGATGAGAAACGCCTCGTCGCCGGTCAGGCCCACGGCCTCAAGGTCGGAGATCTGCTCCCGCAGGTGTCCCTCCAGTTCGTCGGCGTCGGTGTCGGCGACCGCGCCGCCGCGCAGGACCGCCGCGCGCCACTCGCTGATCCGGGTCTCGACAATGGTCACGGTCATGCCCCGGCCGGTGAGGCGGTCTGGCCCCAGAGGGCGCCGAGGGTGCGGTTCGCGGTCGCCCACTGCGTGCGCTGTTCGACAAGCTGGGCGCGGCCGGCCTCGGTGATCTCGTAGTAGCGCCGCCGTCTGCCCTCCGGGGACGCTCCCCACTCAGCGCCGATATACCCCAGTCGCTCCAGGCGGTGCAGGAGGGGGTAGAGCATGCCGTCGGTCCATTCGACGTCGCCCCCCGAAAGCTCGCGCACGCGTTTGAGGATGGCATAGCCATAACTCGTGCCCTCCACGAGGATGGCAAGCACGAGCGGGGTCGCCATCGCAGCAACCAGATCCTTGTCGATGTTCACGGTGCCACGTTATACCTTGTAGCTCTAGGTACCTAGGGGTTCTACGCATAAAACATTTTCAGGGAATGTCGGCGCACCCTAGTCCGCACCGCGACGTCCGTCAATTTGTGCTGCAGCCACCCTTTACACCTAGCCACACTAGGCGTAGCATCACTGGGTATGAATAGCGAAGCGCTCAAGGGTCACCTCGACCTGTTGGTGCTGTCTGTCCTTGTCGACGGACCGCTACACGGCTACGCCCTGATCGAAGAGCTGCGCAGCCGCAGCGGCGAGGTGTTCAACCTCGCCGAAGGCACGGTCTATCCCGTCCTCCACCGTCTCGAACTCGCCGGATCCCTCGAAAGCGAGTGGACCGTTGTAGCCGGCCGCCGACGCCGCTCCTACCGGCTCACCGATACCGGAACCGCGCGGCTGCAGCAGCAGCGCGAGATCTGGAACACCTTCTCCTCAACCGTCAATTCCGTGCTCCGGAGCCGACCATGGCCGACTACTTCTTAATCACACGCTACATTTTCGTCTTCGACGAAGCCGTTCACACGCGGTCGGACGCAGCCGACCTGAGCGATGAGCTGCGCGACCACCTCATCGAGGCAACCGACCGGCTGCGCAGATCCGGACTCGATCTCGAGACGGCGCAGCGCACCTCCCTCACCCGATTGGGCGACCCCGCCCTGATAGCCAGAATGATCACAGCCGTACCGGCGAAAGGATCCATCATGTACGCGTTCTTCACGCGCGGCACCGACTTCTTCACGTTGGCGGCCGCCGTGCTCTGGGTCGCCTCCGCGGCCGCGATTCCGTTGACCCAACCCGGCATCTTGCCCGCCTGGAACCCGAATACCTACACGATCACGATTCTCTTCATCGCGGGAGCCCTCGTGGCGTCCTCCCTCGCGCTTCTCGCGGTGCATATTCGCCTTGCCGGGAGGCTGGACCCTCTAGCTGTTACGGTTTCGGTCATTCTCGCGCTGGCCGTCATCAGTAGTCTGATCGCCGGATGGTTCTTCGCAAGTTGGCTGATTCTTTTGATGATGGCGACAGCCATGACCTTGTCGCGGGCGTGGGACACACCGGTCGGCACAGGAGTTGCCGCCCGCATCCTGCTCATTGCATGGCCGCTGATCGCGCTCGTGACGCTCATCGGCTACCTGGCAATGACCAGCTTCGGCCTCGGGGATCCGTCTCCAAACGCCGACCTTTACGTCGCGATCGCGCTCGCTGTATTGTGCCTCGTCTATTCGGCCGGGATGCTGGCGCTGAGACCGCGTCTGCGCACGGCAACACCGACCGACATCAGCCGAGGCCCGCTGATCGCCGCGTGACACCGTCCTAGCTTCGGTCAACATCCGCAGAGGGCAATGGCACCAATTCCGGTCGCATGTCCACAATCGCTCCTTCGTGCTTCACCTGCTCGAACGCCAAGCATGGCACCGTGGCCCCCTCGTCACGCCCCGCCATCGCTGGCCAATTTGCGCAGCAGCGCCACCAGCTGGGTCTGCTCCTGCCGAGAAAGGGACTGCAGCTCTCTCGCTTCGCTCTCGACGAGCGCACTCATCGCAGAGTCCACGCGTTCGGCGCCCTCTTGGGTGAGACGCGCCAGGTTGCTCCTGCCGTCGCGCGGATTGCCCTTGCGCATCACGAGACCGCGCACGGCCAGATTCTCGAGCCGATTCGACATCGCCGCACTCCCGATCATGGTCGCGTGCACGAGCTCGGCCGGGCTCATCTCGTGGGGCGGCGCGGCGCGGCGCAAAGCGGCGAGCACGTCGAACTCCCAGACGCTCAGGCCCGCGCTCTGGAAGGCGTCGCGGCGCACCCCGGTGAGCTTGTGCGCGACCCGCCGCAACCTGGACATCACGTCGAGGGGCGAGAAATCCACGTCGGGCAGGCGGTCTGCCCATGCCGTGATCAGCAGGTCGACCTCGTCGTCATCACTGCTGGGCATGCTGGTCCCTCGACTCCCCGTCCATTCCCTCACGTTACCGCTGGTCAGCGGCGACCGGACGAGCGGGGCGTCATAGGTGGTGCCGTCGCTCGAGCGCCGAGCCCTCGACGTCGACATTCGGCATGATCGTGTCGAGCCAGCGGGGAAGCCACCACGCCGACGCGCCCAGCAGGTGCATAAGCGCGGGGATGAGCAGCATCCGCACCACGAACGCATCGACGAGCACCCCGAACGCGAGCCCGAAACCCATCGAGCGGATGATCTGCGAGTCCGAGAAGATGAAGCCGCCGAAGACCGACACCATGATGAGTGCGGCCGCGATCACCACCGATCGCCCGGCGCGGAATCCGCGGGCGACCGCGAGGCGGGCCGACGCTCCGTGCACGTAGGCCTCCCGCATACCGGATCCGAGGAACAGTTGGTAGTCCATCGCCAGCCCGAACAGGATGCCGACGAGAATCACCGGCAGGAAGCTCAGGATCGGTCCGGTGGCAACGCCGAGCACGTCGGCAAACCAGCCCCACTGGAAGACCGCGACGGTGGCTCCGTAGGTGGCGAACAGCGACAGGATGAACCCGCCCGTGGCGATGAGCGGCACCAGGATCGAGCGGAACACGAGGATCATGATGAGTAGCGACAGGCCGACGACGACCGCGATGTAAACCGGAAGCACATCGGAGAGATTCTCGGAGATGTCGATGTTGATGGCCGCCTGCCCCGCGACCCCGAGCTCGATTCCGTCGCCGATGGGCGGCAGGGAGCGGATGTCTCGCACGAGCTGCTCCGTCGACACGCTGTTCGGGCCTTCCGCCGGCACGACCTGGAATGCCGCGAGCGTACCCGCGTCGGAGACGGCGATCGGGGCGACCGCGACGACGTCGTCCAGCACGGCGAGGGTGCGCGCCACGTCGGCCTGCGCCTCGAGCAGGCCGGCATCGTCGAGGGCATCCGGCAGGTCGGCCGTGACGAGGAGCGGGCCGTTCGCGCCAGCACCGAAGGCCTCCTCGGTTGTCGTGAATGCTCTGAACGACGCTGACTCCTCGGGCTCGGATGACCCGTCGGGCAGGCCGACGCGCATCGAGAGCGCCGGGATGGCGACGACAAGGAGCACGATGGCGGTCACGAGCACGGTGACGATGGCGCGCCAGGTGGACATTGGCGTCGACTTCATGTCTTCGTGGTGCTCCTCGCCGACGCGCGCGCGGGCACGACGGCCCAGTACCCGCGGACCGACGAGGCCGAGAATCGCGGGGGTGAGGCTGATCGAGATGAGCACGGCGATCAGCACGGCGAGGGCGCCGACGGTGCCCATGAGACCGAGAAACGGCACGCCCGTGATGTTCAGAGCGAGCAGGGCGACGATGACTGTGGTGCCGGCGAAGACAACCGCGTTGCCGGCGGTGCCGTTCGCGAGTCCGATCGATTCGCGAACCTCTGCCCCCTGGAGTAGCTGCCTGCGGTGCCGGTTGATGACAAAGAGGGAGTAGTCGATGCCGACCGCGAGGCCGAGCATGATGGCGAGCACCGGCGTGACCGAGGCCATCTGCACCACACCGGAGAAGGCGAGCGCGGCCAGAGCGGAGATCGCGACGCCGACAAGCGCCGTGACGAGCGGAAGTGACGCGGCGAGCACCGATCCGAGCATGACGAGCAGGATGACGGCGGCGACGGCGACGCCGACGACCTCTCCGATGCCGAAGATCTTCGGCACACCCTGCGCCAGGTCGGTGGAGAACGAGACCTCGACCCCGTCGATCGGTTCGGATTCGAAGTGCGCGATGACGGCGTTCTTCGTCTCATCCGACAGCTCCAGCCGCGGCTGGGTGAATGCGACGTTGACGAGGGCGGCCTGGCCGTCCTCCGACACGATGTGGATCTCGTCGGCGAGCGCGACGAGGTCGGAGCCGAGCTCGAGCTGCTCCGCCTGCTGGTCGAGTTCCGCGCGCAAGGCGTCGAGGGTGGCCTGCTGCTCGTCGAGCTGCTGTGTGCCGGCGTCGAGTTGCGCCTGCGACCCCTCGAGCTGCGCGCGCGCCGCATCGAGGTCCGCCTGCCCGGCATCGAGCTGGGCACGCCCGCCCTCGACTTGGGCCTGCCCGCCAGCCAATTCCTGCGACTGGTCGGACCGCTGCTGCTCCGCCTCGAACGGGTCGATGATGTCAGCGACGTCCGGCAGGCCGGTGCCGTCAGCGACGAGCGCGCTGATCTCCGACTGCTGGCCCGTGGTGAGCTCCGAGCCATCGGTCGTCTCGAAGACCACGGTGCCGGATGCGCCGGCCAAGTCGGGAAGCTGCTCCTGGAGTTCTTCGATCACCTCTCCGGAGGCGGTGCCGGGAACGTCGAAGCTCGAGGTGAGGCCCGTGAATCCCACGGCGAACCCGACTCCCGCGACGACGAGCACGAGGGTCCACGCCACGACGACCGTCCACGCCCGCCTCGCTGCGAGCTTGCCCAGACGGTAGAGCAGTTCGGCCATGTGTGTGTCTCCTCGGAACGTGGTCCGTCAAGACTACGGATGCAGACGGGCGCCTCGAAGCTGCGGGGCCCTCGACCCGTGCATCCGTGCATCCGTGGGCCGGCCCCCTACCCCTCGCTGCCGCCGCGTCCTACAGTGAGCGCGTGCGGCGAATCGAAATGGCGGGCACCCACGTGCTCACGGGAGACGACATCGCGGAGGCGGTCGTCGACTACGCAACCGCCCTGTGCGCTGCGGGAAAGACCGACGAGCTGTGGATACCCACGATCGATCTTCGAGGGGTGGAGTCGCGCGCACGAATCACGCTCGGGGGGAGCGTGCCCTTCCTCATCCTCGTCGACACCACAGCTGTCGGCCCGTCGAACTACGCACTCGTGAGGCGCCTCCACGACCAGGCTGCCGCTTTGTCCCCCGACGATTCCGAGACTGACCCGCTGGACGACGACGATGTTGCGCGGAGCTACGACGAGGTCGCTGACCTCCTCTGAACTCCCGGTTGCCTAGAACCCTTCCGCGAGCCGCGGAAGGTACGGGGCAGCGAGCAGGTCGAGCTCCTCACTGGTCAGCACGAGGCCGATCGACGCGACGGCATCCTCGAGGTGCTGCGGCGTGGTGGCTCCGACGATCGGAGCCGTCACCGCCTTCTGCTGGCGTACCCAGGCGAGGGCGACTTGGGCTCGAGAGACCCCGCGCGTGCCGGCGACTGCCGCCACGGCATCCGCGATCGCGCGATCGCCCTCCTCGTGCTGCCTATACAGGGTGCGACCGAACTCGTCGGTCTCGCTGCGGGCGGTGTTCTCGTCCCAGTCGCGGGTGAGCTTGCCGCGGGCCAGCGGGCTCCATGGGAGCACACCGACGCCCTGGTCGAGGCAGAACGGGTGCATCTCCCGCTCCTCCTCCCGGTTGATCAGGTTGTACTGGTCCTGCATCGACACGAACCGGGTCCACCCGCCGAGGTCGGCCGTGTACTGGGCCTTAGCGAACTGCCAGGCCCACATCGATGAGGCCCCGACGTAGCGGGCCTTGCCCGCCTTGACCACGTCGTGGAGCGCCTCCATCGTCTCCTCGATCGGCACCTCCGGGTCCCATCGGTGGATCTGGTAGAGGTCGACGTAGTCGGTGCCGAGCCGCCGAAGGCTGGCGTCGATTTCGGTCATGATCGCCCCACGGGACAGCCCGGCACCGCCCGGCCCGGGGCGCATCCGTCCGTGCACCTTCGTCGCGATCACGACCTCGTCGCGCGAGGCGTAGTCGGCGAGCGCCCGGCCGACGATCTCCTCGCTGCTGCCGTCGGAGTAGACGTTCGCGGTGTCGAAGGTTGTAATACCGGCCTCGAGCGCCTGCATGATGAAGGGGCGGCTCTGCTCCTCGGTCATGGTCCAGGCGTGACCGCCACGCTCCGGTTCGCCGTAGCTCATGCAGCCGAGTACGACGGCAGAGATTTCGAGGCCGGAGTTACCGAGGCGCAGGTATTTCATGGATTCAGCCTTTCGATCGCGGTGTCGGGCACCATTCCCGACGAGCCCATCATTTTGACGACGGTGATCTCGACGACGACGCGCCTCGGATTCTCCCGCGGCTGGCGGTATCGGCCGGCGTAGAGCTCCACGGCCCGGACGACGGCCTCAGGGTCGCGGTTGATGCGCGCGGTGCCGGCGAAGGAGATCCAGCGACGCCCGTCGACCTGGGCGACGGATGCCTCCCCGCCGCGCTCGACGTTGCGCACCTTCTGGGTGGAATCGGAGGTGATGATGCGCACGAGCCCGTCCGCGAGGGTGAATCCGACCGGGACAGAGTGGATTCCGCCGTGCACCCCGAAAGTCGAAAGGATGGCAAGGTGGCGCTCCTCGAGGAAGCGCGTCGCGTCGTCGGTCTGGTCGGTGTCCATCCGCTCCAATCTATCGCCGATGGGCTGCGTGCCTCCCGCTGAACGCCTCACCGCACGGGCTGGACCGCGGCATCTGGCAGTGCGATTTTCGGAGGCGATCATGCGGCACACCCTGCAAAGGACACAGCCATGTCCGGCACAACGGAAGCCTTCAGCTCGTTCTCGGTCGACGATGACGAGCTGCCCGGCATGCCCCGAACGACGCGGAGGGAGTCATGCACGATGAGAACGGTGAGGCTGAGATCGCCTGGTTCTCGGACCCAGCGGGCGATGTGCTCGCGGTGGTCTCGTCGGCGATGCCCGGCTGAGCGCTTACTCCTCGGCGGCCGCCCCCGCGAGGAATCCGTTGTATTCGTGGTCGAAGACCATGCTCGTGCGGGTCGACGCCACGGCGGGATGCACCGAGAGGTGCTGGAGCACGAACTCGCGCACCTCGGCCGAGTTGCGCACGGCGAGATGGATGATGAAGTCCTCGGCGCCACTGAGGAAGAACACCTGCACGACGCCGGGCAGGGCGCGCACCTCCGTCTGGAAGCTCGACATGAGGTGCCGCTGGCCCGCCCGGATGCCGATGCTGATCAGCGCCTGCAGATCGAGACCGAGTGCGGCCGGGTCGAGTTCGGTCGTGAATCGGCTCACGACGCCGCGCGCGACGAGCGACCGAACCCGAGCGATGCAGGTGGACTCGGCGATGCCGGCGGCGGCGGCGAGCTGGATGTTCGACGCCCGCGAGTTCTGCTGCAGGAGGTCGATGATGACCCGGTCGACATCGTCAAGCTGACGGGTCTGAGGATTCTGCGGAGCACCCATCCCTCGCCCTCGCCTTTCTCGCAGATATGACTTACTGATGGGCCAAAAGTACCGTGAAATTCGGTGACTTCCTATAGACACCGCGAGATCTGCACAATTGGTACACCAATCAATCGACACGGCACGGAGCGGAGCGGCATCATGCGCGTAGGGATCCCCAGCGAGATCAAGAACAACGAGAACCGGGTCGCCGTCACGCCGGCGGGCGTGTACGAACTCACCCGCCGCGGCCACGACGTGCTCATCCAGTCGGATGCCGGGGTCGGCTCGGGCTTCGACAATGCCGCCTACGAGGCCGCGGGCGCCACCATTGCGACGACCGCCGCCGAGGTCTGGGCCGCGGCCGAGCTTCTGCTCAAGGTCAAGGAGCCCATCGCATCCGAGTACCCGCTGATGCGCCAGGGACAGGTGCTGTTCACCTACCTGCACCTTGCCGCCTCGCGGGCCTGCACCGACGCGCTCATCGCCTCCGGCACGACCGCGATCGCCTACGAGACTGTGCAACTGCCCGACCGTAGTCTGCCGCTGCTCTCCCCGATGAGCGAGGTCGCCGGACGCCTGGCCGCGCAGGTCGGCGCGTACCACCTGATGAGCGCCGTCGGCGGCCAGGGAATCCTGATGGGCGGCGTGCCCGGCACGCCGAAGGCCAAGGTCGTCGTCATCGGTGGCGGCGTCGCCGGCGAGCATGCCGCCGCGAACGCGCTCGGCATGGGAGCCGACGTGACCATCATCGACCTGTCACTCCCGCGCCTTCGCCAGCTCGAGGTGCGCTTCGCCGGGCAGGTGCAGACCCGCCCGTCGACCTCCTACGAGATCGCGGCCCAGGTGCGCGAGGCCGACCTCGTGATCGGCTCTGTGCTCATTCCCGGTGCGCAGGCCCCGAAGCTCGTCACCGACGCCATGGTGGCCGAGATGAAGCCGGGCTCCGTGCTCGTCGACATCGCGATCGACCAGGGCGGATGCTTCGAGGGCTCGCGCCCGACGACGCACGACGATCCGACGTTCGCGGTGCACAACAGCATCTACTACTGCGTCGCGAACATGCCCGGAGCGGTGTCGGCGACCTCGACCCGTGCGCTGACCAACGCCACACTCCCCTATGTGCTCGCACTCGCCGACAAGGGCTGGGAGCTCGCCATCGCGGAGGACGCGGCGCTCGCCAAAGGGCTCAACGTGCACGCCGGTCATGTCACCAACCCGCAGGTCGCCGCCGCCCTCGGGCTCGAGGTCGCCGCCTCGTAGGCTGGTGCGCGGCGTTGTGCTCCTGCGCGACCGAGCACGTAGCGGGCGGTCAGCGGCCGATCTCGGAGCGGACTGCGAACAGCTCCGGGAAAAAGGTGAGACTCAAGGCCCGCTGCAGGAATTCCACTCCGGAAGATCCGCCGGTGCCCATCTTCGTGCCGATCGTGCGACCCACCGTCTTGAGGTGCCGGAACCGCCAGAACTGGAAGTTGTCCTCGAGGTCGACGAACTCCTCGCACGCCTCGTAGGCCTCCCAGTTCTCGCTCGCGTTCTCGTAGATCCGCTTGAAGACCGGAACGAGTTCCGACGTGAACGTGTGCGCCTTCCTGACATCCCTATTCAGGATCGAGTCGGGCACGGCATGGCCGGCCCGGCTGAGGTAGCGCAGCAGCTCGTCGTAGAGACTCGGCTCGTCGAGCAGGTCGCTGAGCACCTGGCGCGACGCCGGATCGCTGTCGAAAACCGAGAGCATCTTCTCGTTCTTGTTACCGAAGATGAACTCGACAGCCCGATACTGGTGCGACTGGAATCCGGACGAGCTCGCCAGCGCATCGCGGAACTCGGAGTATTCGGAGGGCGTGAGCGTGGCGAGCACGGACCACTGCTGCGTCATCACCTCCTGAATGTGCTTGACGCGGGCGATCCGTTTAAGGGCCGTGCGGATGTCGTCGGCCCGGAGCAGGTCGCGGGCCGAGCGCAGCTCGTGCAGCAGCAGCTTGATCCAGAGCTCGCTCGTCTGGTGCTGGATGATGAACAGCAGCTCGTCGTGGTGGGCGGGCGAGCTCTGCGGTCGCTGGATGCTCAGCAACTCGTCCAGGGCGAGGTAGGAACCATAGTTCATTCTCTGGGAGAAGTCGGTGACGATCCCCGGCTCGAGTGGTCTCGTGTTGTCGTCGATGCTCACCTCGCCGAACCTATCAAGATTCCAGCCGGATGCGGGCTCCCGCTGGGGTCCAACTCCCACCGCGCGCGGGTTATGGTCGAAGTATGACCGGCGCCGACCTTCCCCAGCCCCCCGGTGCACTGCTCGATACCCGCAACCGCCCGCTGCACGACCTCCGCATCTCGGTCACCGACCGGTGCAACTTTCGTTGCGTCTACTGCATGCCCAAAGAGGTCTTCGGCAAGGACTACGCGTTCATGGAACGCGACGAGCTGCTGAGCTTCGAGGAGATGACGCGCCTGGCGCGAGTTTCGGTCGCCCACGGTGTCGAGAAGATCCGGCTTACTGGCGGCGAACCGCTGCTGCGCAAGGGACTCGAGGAGCTCGTCGGTATGCTCGCCGAGCTGCGCACCCCGGACGGGCGCGAGATCGACATCGCCCTCACGACCAACGGGTCCGCCCTTGCCCACAAGGCACAGGCCCTCAAGGACGCCGGCCTTAAGCGCGTGACCGTCTCGCTCGACTCGCTCGACGACGCGACCTTTCAGGCGATGAATGATGTCAAATTTCCGGTCGCGAAGGTACTCAAAGGCATCGACATCGCGCACGAGGTCGGGCTCGGTCCGATCAAAATCAACATGGTCATGAAGCGGGGCCAGAATGACCACGACATCGTCGCGATGGCCCGGCACTTCAAGGGGACCCCCTATATCCTGCGCTTCATCGAGTTCATGGACGTCGGCAGCAGCAACGGCTGGGAGATGAGCGGCGTCGTGCCGTCCGCCGAAGTCATCAGTCGCATCCACGCCGAACTCCCCCTCGAGGAGATCGCGCCGAACTACAACGGCGAGACCTCGTCGCGCTGGCGCTACATCGACGGCGGCGGCGAGATCGGCGTCATCTCGAGCGTCACCCAGTCGTTCTGCCACTCCTGCTCTCGCGCGCGCGTCTCGACCGACGGCAAGCTCTTCACCTGCCTGTTCGCGACCGAGGGCCACGACCTGCGGGCCCTCATGCGCGGCGGATGCTCCGACGACGAGCTCTCCGGCGCGATGGCCGCCATCTGGCGACAGCGCACCGACAACTACTCGGAGCGGCGCGGCTCCGCGACCGGCGGCCTCCGGGCATCCGGCAAGAAGCGAATCGAAATGTCGTACATCGGCGGCTGACGCCCGAGTCGTCAGGTGCCGCAAAATTCCATGTGGAGCGAATGCCCCGACCCCAGCAACGCCCCCGCATCCGATCGATGCAGGGGCGCCGCTGGTTTCATTTCGGTGCGGCGTACTACTTCGTCGTGGCGGTCGTCGTGAGCCAGGGGCCGGTGCCGACGTCGCTCACCGCCGCGATTCGAACTATGTACTGGGTCGTGCGGGATAGCCCGGTGACCTTTGTGCCCGTCTCCGTGCTGACCCCTTCGCCGAAGGTGCTCCAGTTCACACCGTCGGTTGACGTCTCGATCAGGTAGTCCGTGATCGCGAGGCCTCCGTCGGTGATGGGCACCGTCCACGAGACCAGCAGGGACTTGCGGTTCGCCGTGACGACCGCGCCGCGGGGTATGGCGGGAGGCGAGAAGGTGCTCGCCGCGACCGGCCGGGCAAACTCGCCCAGCCCGGCGGCGGATGCCGCCTGCACCCGCACGTGGTACTCGGTGCCGGGAACGAGCATCCGGATCTGGGCGCCCGTCGTGGCCGTGACCGCGTCGTACACCTGCGTCCACTCCGGCGCACCGGGCACCCGGTACTCGAGGCGATAGTCGGTGATCGGGTTGCTCCCGATCTCGAGCGGTGCGTCCCAGACCACGTTGATCGTGGTGCCGTCCACAGGGGCCAGCATCACCTCGCCGGGGCTTCCGGGCACGACGACCTTGGGCTCGGGTGCCGGGGCCGGGGCCGGATCAGGGGCCGGGTCAGGCTCCGGGGACGGTTCGGGCTCGGGGGCCGGGTCGGTTCCCGGGGCACCGAGGGTGAGCCCGGCGAAGGGGGCCTTCACAACCGAGGTCGCGAGGTCGACCGTGGTCTCCGCGTTGCCGAGCACGCTCCACAGCTCGACCTTCATCGAACCGTCGACGAGGGCTCCCAGGTCGCCGACGACCTCGGCGATTCCGCGGTCGGCGGTGTAACGCTCATAGCCGGGCACCGGGTCGGTCGGGAAGTAGTTGTACGTCTCGATCCGGTCATAGGTGCCGTCACCGGTCAGGTCGTAGGAGACCCTGATTCGCGTGGCGACTCCGACTCCACGTGTGTCAACACCGATGTCGAAAGCGGTGCGACTGCCAGCGAACCTGCCGTTCAGGTGCTCCGCCGTGAGGACGAGCCCCGCCGACGCGTCGACGACAGCATCCATTCCGGTGCGCGGTGCGAGCGTCGCTGTTGTTGCCGCACCTGGTATGGCGCGGAGCGACCCG